>Ga0209599_10000854_pt1 | contig 17099 bp, 21 predicted proteins | sample Shrwel_input2_FT_FD_187534 | JGI IMG/M metagenome (GOLD analysis project Ga0209599, IMG submission 187534) | Subsurface microbial communities from deep shales in Ohio, USA - Utica-3 well 1 S input2 FT (SPAdes) (version 2) ... | reverse complement strand
CTCTTGGTTCACAGTAATCACCTAATCACTCGTTGCAGTCAGCGGTATGTTTACGCTTCGATTGCTGGCGCGTTCTTGGCTTGCTCTGCGGCATACGCAGCTACCACTTCGGCAGTGTGCGTCGCGGCGCAAACAGCCTGCACGCGTGCATCTTCGGCGCTATAGTCATCGCCTGGGGCAACAACGTGGCGGCTGAAAGTACCGCTGATCTGTTCGTCATCTTCAAGGATAGCGGTCTTGACGCGCACTTGCACCGCGCCGCTTTCAAGGACTTCGATCTTATCGACCACTACGTTTTTCTCTAAAGCCATTTTCTTTCTCCTGTTTCCAGACCAGCTATCCCGCTGGACATTAGGTTAAATTCTATATGTGACCGTAAAGGCGGTAATTCCTTTTGTGCCAGATGATGTAAACGCTGGGCCAGTCGCATCAAAAGTCTTGTAAAACGTTATGCCGTCTACGGCGACTTTAGCTTTAGTCATGCCAAGCAAAACGGTGTTATCTTGAACAGGTGTAGCAACCCAAACATTTTGGCCCGTTGGCAAAAGCGCAGCAGGGATGCCTGTCATTGCCATTGTTCCAGCGTTACTCGTAGCGTAAGTATCATCCCACGAAAGCGTAATCAGGCGACCTGTTTTTTGATATTTAACCAAAGGTTGCACAGTTGTTGTAAAACCTGAAAGCGTTGCGGTGAACGAACCTGTTGTGCCGCCATCTCCAGGCAGCGTTGAAATTAAGCTATTAGCTGCAAAATCACCGACAGAAACAAGACCGCTGTTTGACGTTCCCATCGTAGTGGGTGGGTTGAAATACAACTTGTTTGTTGCGTAGTTGCCGCCCGAAAACAGGTTTACAACGCCGCCAGCATTAACGCAGTATTTGTCGCCGCCAGCAACAGGGTTATCAAACAAGCAGCCTGTGATGGACGCTGAGTCACAGATGCCTAACTTAATTTCTTGATCGGTGTTCAGTTCAAAATATATGCCGCTGATGTTGACACCAACAGTTCTAGCGGAATCATAGAATGGGCCATAAGAACCTTGGAAAATGCCGCCGACAAAATTGGAGCCAGCGATTTGATATTCTGCTTTGATAAATCCAGTTTCAGCTACGCCACGGCTTCCCTTTTCAAAGACGTTATCCGTCCAATCTACGTTATAGATTGAGCCTGCAATAGGGAACGCGCCGCCGACAACCGACTCCAAAAACCAGCCTTTTGTCTGCCGGATGTTGCAGTTGTCAAAGCAATACTGCTGGATGTAGTTGTTGGTATACGCGCAGTTGATGCGGAAAAAATAACAGTTGGAAAAACGCATACGCAAAAACTTGTTACCGTCTATGCAGTATGCGTCGGTAGCAACTGCATCAGCCGCAAACCTTATGTTTTGGAATGTGATAAATTCTGACAGCGGCGCGGTAGTGATTGCGTATGTGCTGCTGAAAATGCTGATTGATTGATCGGTGTAAAACCCACCTTTGTTGCCGATGCCGACAATGAAAAACTCATCTGTGGTAGTGTCTACTTCACGATCAATGTTTATCGACGCGGTGATGTAGGTTCTGCCAGGGATAATGAGCGTGGGCCAGTTGTTAGCGGCGCAGAAATTAACCGCAGCCTGAACAGCCGCAGTGTCATTCGTAACGCCGTCGCACGCCGCGCCAAAGTCTTTAATGTTGACCGGCGCACCGTCGATCATAGAATAAGTGGCTTTAGTAAGCGACATTGTAATCTCCGATTAAGCTGCGCGGTACGTCAAACTAATGATAAACGTGCTGTTGTTTGCAAACCCTACGTCAGTCAAATTAACGCCCGTAGAAGGCACTAGGTCAATAGTTGTGTCGTTAACATTTGCATAGCCGCTGAGTTGGCCTGTGAACGTCACGTTTAATGGAAGCACTGAAAGCGCCGAATAGCCAGATGCGTTGTTTACGCAAGTAAACGGCAGTCCAGTGATCCGCGCTGTGCCTGTTGAGGAGCCTTTATTGCTCAACACAAGGTAGCAGCTAACTGTCACGATGTTACCGATGCGGGTGTAGTATCCTACGCGGTTAGCGTATGTAATGCCTGTAGAGCCACCGCCAAAGGAAATGCCGCCTGTCCAAGTGCCTTCCTCATAGTCATTCAGCAATTCGCTGGTCATGCCTGCTGCGTGCGTGTTCGCGCTGAAGTCGATGCCTTTTCCAGCGATAGGCTTAAAATTACCGATATTTGGTGTAATGTCTCCAGCGCTGCTAAATGTTACGCCGTCGCCGCCAGCATACGCAAATACAAATGAACTTCCAGAAGGCACATTAAAAATACGGCTAGTAAGATACCGACCATCAAGATAATCGGTAGCAAAACTTCCACCCGCGTAACTCGCACCAAAAATTATATTTTTTGTTGTTGTTACATTACCAGCGGACATATCTCTGCCAGCCGTCAAGTTATCAACCGATACTTTAACAGTGCTACCACTTTGTACAATTGGCAGAACTTCTGTTCCCGCTAATGGGGTAGATGCTCCGGTTAAAGCTGAAATCTTTTTATCTGCCACGGCTCAATCCTTTATTTAAATGCTGTTAGCTGTCCAACCAACTGTAATGCTTCGGTTAGCTGCAACATTCGCTAACGCATCTACTATATATGTAAAACCAGTAGCTGTTACTGAGTAAACATTAACGGTAATTGGTCGTTCCGCATCTGCAAGCGCGTTTGCATTTTGCACACTCGCTACAACAACAGGTGCAGTCTGGAACGGGAGCGCAAATGTCACCGTCCCAGAAATGCTGCGAGTTCCGCTCAAAATAGTTGCAGAGGCAGTGTTGCTCAACGTAGGTGTGTAGAACAGATCGACGCCGCTAATTGACTTATGGCTGATGCGGTTTCCTGTGTTTTCAACTGACGCTCCAGACGTAGCAGCGGGGTAGCTATACAAACCAAATGTCTGCGTTGGGACGCCCTGCGTATCCGCACAGATATTGTCGGAGATAGCGTTGTCGAGGCAATACTCATCTAGGCTAATGCCGCCGCGTGTTTGAAGTATCACACCATCTTGGTTGTTATCCCATGCGGTGTTTCCGCTTATCACGCCTGCTTGTTGACGAATAAACTTGAAACCAGATTGCTGGCAATTATCCGCTTGGTTGCCGATAAATACGTTGAACGACGAAACAGCGTTGGGGTACGCATCAGCGCCCGTCATGTCATCTAGGAAGCCATAACCGCAGTCGCTGAAATAGCAGCCGATCACGCGGTTGCTAGAAGGTGCAGTTGCGCCTGCGTGGCGGAACCGCATACCAGCGTTGGGGCAGCGCAAAGCTACGCAAGATGTAAACGTGTGTCCGTAGCTAGGATTAACAGCAAATCCGCTTCCTGATGCAGTGCCAAGCGTTGTGTTGCCAATCGCCCAGCAATCAGTGAAGCTGCAAAAGTTGGCGTTGACGTAAAAGCCATCGTCAGTCCAGCGCGTAGTGCGACAGTTGATATATGTGCCGTAGTCAGTGCCGACAAAATATCCAGTGTGGTTATCGTCTGAAACGCAGTTTTCGACGTTGGAATAGTTGGTCGCCATCGTGATGCCACGCGGCGTGCCAGCGTTGCCTGCCGCGTTCCATGAACGAGCGTTTGTGACGGTGCAGCCAGAAATCATGTTGTCGTACACTTCAGCACCAGTTACAGTGCCGTAGATAATGATGCCTGTGCCAGTGTCCTGCACATAACAGTCAGCTACAGATGACCGAATGGTGTTGGCAATGGAGATACCGTTTACAGCGTAGTTAGCCGATCCGTCAGGGATTGGAGTGCTGTAAAGCCCTTCCAGTTTCAGACCTTTGACATGGATATTTTCATATTCGTTAGCGACCAAAGTCGAAATAACGCCTGTTGAAGTCGTAATAGCGTCCCATGCTGCGATTGTACCAATCTGCTTAATGATGGTAGCGTCAAAGCCCTCGCCTTGAAGGGTGACGTTAGACTTCAGCAAAATAGGCGTTCCAACTGCGTATGTGCCTGCAGGAAGTAAAACAACATTTCCACCTAAAGCAGTTATGGAACTTATAGCTGCGTTGATGGCCGCGCTATCATCAGTTACGCCATCGACAACAGCCCCGAAGTCCTTGACTGAAACATATTGCTCCAGTTTCGTTTGAACGGTCTGTGCGGTAGCTCCAGCGAAGCTAGCGGTGTAACTTATTGCCGTTGCGTTACCAGTGTTGATTACGCCCGTTTCGTTCGTCATCACTTCAATGCTGGAACTCAGCGGTGGAGCGATTGAGAACGTAATGGTGTTACCAGATAGGGTGTAGCTATCCTTTTCCTGATACACGCCATTGATAAAGATGTTGGTTGCTAGGATAGTGCTAGGCGATGCCGATAGAACGAAGGCCACTTGAACGCCGTTGCCAGTAAAGTCGTTCTTAACAACAGACGCAGATACAGCGGCAGGATCGAAGCCATAGCCTACAGGACTGTAGAGAACGAACTCATTACGCTTGTTGCGGATGGTAATGGAGAACTCGCCACCAGTGTAAAGCAGTGCTGGTGTGCCGTTACGATAAGCGTAGCCATTGCTTGTGCGGATAGGCTGCGATGCAGGAATGGTTAAGTTGCTATCCCAAAATACCTGAATCGGATTCTGTTCAGGGTCATCGTTGATAGCACCGATATACAGGTATCCGTCATCTAGAGGCGTACCGTCTAGATCAGTGAATATTGGGTAAGGGCCAGTAACTTGAGTAAGTGCCATTAGAACTTAATCCCTTGCGTCTTTGGGCTTATAGCCGAAATTATGTTTCTGTGAAAGGTCATTGTGGCATTACTACAGTTGGCGCACCCGATGGTGATTCAGGCTGTTGCTGCCCATCCATTTGAGGAGCTGCTGCGCTTAATGTAGAATTTAACCAAACCTTTGGATCATCGCTGATTCCAAATGCTTTTGCGTATGAACGGAAGCGTTGGTTCATCGATAATTTATTTACAGCAGCTTTAGATGGAGCGCCTTGTGATGCGCTTTGCTCCAAGGCATCCAAAAATGCTGGGTCTTTAAAGAGCTGCTGCGCGGCATCTAATTTATTTTTTCCAAGCTTGCTCATAGATTCAATGATGTCTGGAAGTAACAAATCCACGCCAGGAATTTTTGAAGCAGTAAACGCAACAGCGCGTTTTGCCATACTTGAATTGAGGAAGTTTTGCAGCTTTCCTTGCGCCGCAAGTGACTTACGCAACTCGGCTTGTGTCGTTGCCCCAGTTCTCAAGCCTGAAACCGATCTAGCTTCAGTCATTCTTTTGGAAACGGTCAGCAATGAATTCATGGCCTTCACCCAGTCAGGCCCCATCTCTTTAGCAATCTTGCCAAAGACTTCAGGGTTAGCGCGTAAGCCAGGGTAAAAATCACGGAACTCGGCAAAGCCAAATCCTTGCGATGCCTTAGAGCGTGTTGCTGATGCAATAGCGGTTGCTAAAGCTTCCTTGCGATACTCCTCAGGAACCGTTGCTATCAGTTTATTGAATTTGCGTGCGCCACCTGCTTTGGATTCGCTGATCGCACCAAGAAGCAATGAATTTAAATCGCCCTCAAGGTCACGCCCAAAAGCCGAAACCATACGTTTACCCAAAGCTGATTGCTTTGCATACAATAAGTTTGCAGCACGCAGGTTGCGGCGCGTTTCTTCGCCTGCAATGCGCTCAACATTGTCCAACTGATCCTTTGCAAGAGCGCCCTCAAGACGCGTCAATGAAGCCTCATCCAGCGAACCATAGGGGCTTTCTTTGCCTTCTTTGGCTCTTCTAATTAGGTTCTTTTCCCGTATCAATCGACCATAAGTAATGTCGCCTGCACCAGCTTCGCCAGTTTGGAAAAGGTCAAGCAGCTTTTTTTCCTGCTGATTCAAACCACCTTCGCCAACTTCTGCCACAACATCTTGCAAGGTTGTAAACAAATTATCGAGATTAACAGGGACGTTTGCAGAAACGCCTTCATCAACCTTTTTATACAACGCTGAAGCTTGGCTCTTCAAAGCATTTTTAGATTGCTCAAGGCCAGTTTTTATTTTTTGAGAAACCGCTCCAGTTGCTGGAACTCCCTCAATAAACAAAGCATCAAACTGCTGCGAAATATTATCCGCGTTATCAATAGCGTTGCGAAGGGTAACGTCCCATTCACCCTGTGCAGGGGTTCCAAATTGCGAACGCTCTAACCCAAGTGCGGCCCTGATCTGGGGATTGTCAGCATACACATCGATCGGAAGCTCAAAGCCTAAGCTTTCAGCAGCAGCTTTAGCTTCAGGATTGATTTCGGCTAACTCAATGATTTTTTGCTGTGCCGCTTTACCCTGAGCACCTTTTTTGGTTGCTGTGGAAATAAGGTTATCAAGTTCTTCTGTAGGAATAAAGCGAGATGGCGCAGCGGCTCCCGTAACAACTTCTTCTGCAACTCCAGCTACTGGGGCTGCCATTGGTGCAGCTTGTGTAGGCATGATAGGGGCTTCAGGGACTATTGCCGCAGGAGAAGGCATTCCCATTCCAGATGGCAATTCTGGAGCCGATGGAACAGGTATAGCTTCTGGTAACGCTCCGGCTGGGCCTCTACGCAAATTGCGAACAGCAGAAACAACGGCAGGAATAGCTTCAGAAATAAGTTGACCACCAGCACCACCAGCACCAGCAAGAGCAATTTCGGCAGGGTCAAATGTGCCGCCAGTAGCAGCTTGCGTTGCCTCAATACCAGCTTGCGTTAATGCAGCGCCACCTGCAGCGCCTGCAACCGTCCTAGCGGCTCCAGCAGGCGTGAACGCAAAAATACCACCAGCAGCACGAGGAACATCGCTAAAGCGAAAGCCTGGCTTAATTCCGTACTCTTTACCATTTTGCGATCGAAGGATGTAGTTACCCTTGGCATCCTGACGCACTTCAACGCCAGGATAGTTGGATTGAATAATCTTAACGGATTCTTCTGGGCTTGTGAACATTGTACCAAGAGCCGTTCCCGCACTAGCAAGAGAAAGCTCGTTTAACTCAGGCATCGTTGTCCAGTCAGGAGCAGCCTCAATCTCAGGCGTGCTGCGTTCTGAACCAGTTACAGTCTCAACAGCGCCTTCAAAGAGGCCCATGTCTTTTGTGACATCTTCCATTGGAGCGAGATATGGAACGAACTGCAGTTTACGATCGGTATCTTCTTGAAGCGCCTTAATTGTTTCAGGCGTTAGTGCTGAACCAACATTTCTCATTGAAATGGCGTTTAGTTCTTCAATAGATTTATTGGCCTGCCATGCTGCCTGCAATTCCCTTGCATTTTTAAGGTCTTGTTCCGCAACAACACGTTCACCAGGACGCGCCGCAGCTAAACCAGCTACAGGAGTCTCGGCTGCACCCGCTGCAGGTGGGATGATTGGATTGCCCTGCTCATCAATGAACCCAAGGCTCTGCAAATTCTTATTAGCCTGCTCAAGACCATAAGGCCCAGCTGCGCTACCAAGGCCAAGGATAGTTAAATCCCGCTGCCTTTTAAGAACTTGTTTTTCTCTTTCGTCAGCGCCTGCACCTGGAAAGAATATTGATATTTGGTTTGCAATTTCGTCAGGCGCAATTTGTGCGCCACTTTCACGGCGCAGTGTAGCCATTGCAAAATTCTTTGCTGCCGCACGATATAGGCGACGATCAGTATCAGAAAATCTATTAGCTAAATTAGAGGGCAAAACTTCTTGAGTGGCAAGTGCAATAAGGTCATCAGGATTTAAGTTTAACCGCTCAAGCTCAATCTGAGAGCTGCGTCCGCGTTGATAAAAATCAACCGCTTTAGATTGACCTTCCGTCAAATCTTGCATCTGACGTTCGAATTTCTTTTCTTCGCGCACTTCTCCGCGTTTTTTAATGTCAAGCTCCTCTGCCTGACGTTCTTCCTCAGCTATTTCCGCTCGTGACTTGGGTATAACCACCCCTCTAGGCGCACCAGGTGTGCCTTGCGAAGAAGCAACAGGAAGTTCCCAAGGATTAGTTTGCGCCATATTAATTTCCAATCACAACGTGCCAGTGAGGGCCAGTAGCAAATCTTGATGGGTTTTTCACCTCATCACGTGCCTCAATAATTTTATAACCAGCATTTTTAATGCTAGAAATATATTCCTTAAATGTCACACCAGGTATTGGAGCAATATCAACTGCTCCTTTCGTACGAGCATGATATGACCTTGGATTCTTTTGAGATAACGGATCATTCGGCCCACGATAGCCAGATGTTATCCTTGCATTAGGAAATAATTCACCAATCACCGCTTTACCATCAGCGAAAGTTACCAGACGGCTTTTCCGTCTGACCTCCTTTTGGCTTTCTCCAGCTATCTGGGCTTCCAGTTACTGGCCCACCTACATATTCTTGACCGTTTACAATATCACCAACCTTTAAGTCAGCAGGGATGGAAGTGACATTACTGAACACACGAGGCTTACCTGAAGGTGCAGGCTGACCGCCACCTTCCTGAGGTGTGCCGTAGCGTGATAAATAATCTTGAAGCGTGCCAGTATATAACTCGCCATCTGGAGTTTTTGCACCAGTTAAAAGAATTTGTCCTGCCTTATAAGCAATATTACCAAGCAGTTCGCGTCCCTTGGCACTGTATGGATCAATTCCAGCACCACGCATTGCGGCAGCGGCATCACCAAAGCCAGTCATCTTATTGGCTGCTTCAGGGTCAGCAGCGCGAACCTGAAGGTCAATAATACCTTGAGCCAAGCGTGGGTCGGCATTAGGGTTACCAACCATTGTAGCTAGGTCGCGCAACTGTTTTTCTAAAACTGTATCACCACTTTCCTTAGCGGCATCAGCGCGGGTATTAAGCTTTGCAACAGCGCCTTGGACATTCACTGTGCCGTTTGCATCTGGAGATAATCCATAATACACGTCTCTGGCGGTTTCTAAAAAGAAGTTTTTCCGACCTTCATCTAGTCCCTTATAGTATGTTTGAATGGCAGACACATCGTCAGGTAGCTCTTGCATAGCTAAGTTACGTTGCTGAATGGTTGCCCCTGGGCCAAGAAGCGTTTTAAAGATATTAACCTTCTTAGCAGCCTTATCAATTTCTGCCTGCACCTTTTCACGCTGCGCCTGCGCCTGTAAGAGCTGGGCTTCAACTTGCTGCTGCTGCTGGCCTAATTGGACGGCTTTAAAAAACGTTTCTCCAGGCGATGGCGTTTTAAGTGTATAATCATAAGGCTGTACCATAAGTTACCTCAAAACCCCCTACCGATTGCCATACCAGCGAACTGTGCTGGTAGCGATAGTGATTGCTGCCAAGCGTTAGCAGCGCCTAATTTTGCACCAGCCTGTGCTGCGCCACCCTGCGCTAACAGACCAGAAATAGCACCAGCCGATTGCATCCCAGCAGTTCCAACGCCAGCAGCCGATTGCTGTCCAAGAGATGTCAATCCACCCAAACGACCATACTGTTGCTCAAGGAACTGATTCAACAATTGAGGACGGAACTGGGCTAGTGCGCCCTGAATATTTCCGCCACGAAGCCCACCAGTTGCCGATGCGTTCTGCAAAAGAGCTTCCTCTTGCTGCCGCGCTAAAGCTTGAAACGCTGGGCTTTGCTCTTGTTGAGCTACATATTCTTGCTGTGCTTCTGGGCCAGCAAGACCTAATGCTGCCATCTGCGCCTGTAGTGCAGGGCCGCCAGCCTCTACATACGGCTGCAATAACCCACGCATTTCTTCACGAGCAGCCCTTGTTTCAGCGACACCAGCTTGGCTAGCATCATACTGTAGCTGCCCAGCGCTCTTTGCCGCTTTAGAGCCAACAGCACTACTAGCTATCGAAGTGCCACCTACAACAAGAGCCGTTACTGGATCAGGCATCAGACATTTCCTTCATATATTCCTCAAGGCTTTCGCCATAAAGCTTTAACACAACATGACCTATTTCCATTGCTGCTTGTGTGCCGTGAACCAACTGCACAGTAGCAAGGATAATATCATAATACCCAGCACGCCAAACAAAGCTAGTAGCGCACGCATCACCAGCTAGCTCAACAGTGTCAGACGCCTTCCACTTTAGAATCGCAGTGCTTACAAGGGGAAGCAATACAGTCATGTGAGCTTGATAGAACGGATTAGCTGGCAATCCTACCAATGCGGCCCAGATAGCCATGTCAGCATCGTCGCGATCGATCTTGTCGCCATCAACAATGTCATCAAAAAGCTGAACAACTTGCCATAGGTCAATGAGCCACTCAACGGCATCTTCGGGCAAAGCCAATGCTTCCACAAAGTTCCGACGTAACCAGTATTCAGGCGTTCCGCTTTTAAGCATAGTAAGCTTTCTACTATTGAGCCACAGGCTGCTCTTAAAAGCTCTGTAGCAAAACCATATCACAATCAATCTTCAAATTCAAACTCTCGTTCCTCAAATGCTTGGCACGATCTCATGTCATGACAAATGAAACTGAATTTATGGCAATAGCCACGGAATCCAGCATCAACATCCCATTCATTCCAAGGTATCTTATCCATTTTTGCTTGCATCAGCGTGCTATTTTCAAAATATTCGCAGTTGGAGCAGCGACGGCGACGAGCTTCATCCTCATCTACTTGCCACGCCTTAGCTAGTGCTGACCAGTATTCAGGGTTTGCATCGCGCTCGTTACTGGGGTTCTCAGGGCCAAGCATCCAATCCTTAATGACCATCGCTGTGTTCTTCTTGTTCTCAGCGGTGGTGATGAATGGTTCGCTTTCACGCAGACCAGCAAAGCCCTCAATAATCATCATTGGCTTTTTCATTATGCTATCTCCCGACCAGATGCGCGGATATTAATGGCTGCTGCTGTTCCCGCAATAGTTGAAATAAATCCACCTGAACTAATTACCTGACCGACTAGCTCAGGGAACGTATAGGTTTCTGCTGGCTGAAGCGTCTTGGTCTTGACAATCAAGTTGTCATTTCCTGCGCTGCCAGACAATGCCACAAGGTTGACGCTAATCGTCGCAGCAACTGCGCTGTAGTTTGTCGCCGTGAACTTGTCGATGATAGTCGTGACGTTTGTCGCAGTGTATTGCGTTGTTTGAACGTCTTCAGCAGTCTTTGCTGGAATCAGAACTCTTGTTGAAACAGCCATTAAGCTATCCTTTGCATAACTAATGTTGAGCCAATTTGTAATGTTATGGCTGATGCGTTGACTTCAGACGCGAACTGTACCTGAAAATCGCCTGGAGTTGCACCGCAATGAACTATACCAGAGATGCGTGCTGTCTGGTTGTTATTGATTGTTGTCACGCCTGTTCCCAATACGTTGCCAGTATTCGTCGCCGCCGAGTTTGGAAAAGTTGTCCGCAACTGAGTTGCTGCCGCCGTTGAAGTGATAGGAACAACAACCTCAAGTTCACAGACTGTTCCTGCTGGAGATGTAAAGCCGAGGTTAAGACCTGTGGTTGTAGCGGCGCTCCGAAACGTCACAAAGCAATCAACTCTGTAAACGCCATTAGCTACCATTGGTTCGACAAGCTGCGTGACGTTAGCAAGGGCCAACACACTAGACGCCTGCGTTCCTGTTAGCTTATCTACAGTTGCAGCCCAGAAACCCGTGACAGTCCCGCTTACGACCAAATCACCGCTGCCAAGGATTGACGAACCATTAATCGTCTTGATGTTGGTAGCACTGACAAGCGCCGCTTGCTTGCTATTAAACGTAGACCAATCTGCTGCCGACAAAGCGCCTCTGTTAGCCGCAGATGCCGTAGGGACGTTCAGCGTAATGACAGGCGTTGTTGTGCTGTTGGCAACGGTAGATGATAAGTCAGTGCCTGTTGTGCCAAGCGTCAATGCCGCAACGCTAGTGACAGTGCCTGATCCGCCGCCAGAGCCGTTTGCCGCTGCTGTTACTCTGCCCTTGGAATCTACAGTAATGTTTGCGCTGGTATAGCTTCCAGGCGTTACGGCTGTGTTGGCCAGTGTTGCGGTGATGCCTGTCGTGCCTGTGCCAGTAACATCACCTGAAAGCGTAATGGATTGGTTCGCTGTCAAATAAGCCACGTTAGATGCAGCAGTCACTAAGCCCTTGGCATTTACAGTTAGGTTGTTGAACGTGCCTGTGTTGCTGTTTACGTTAGCCAGCGTCACGGTAATCGCTGTGCTGCCTGTTCCTGTTGCGTCACCGCTTAGGGTTATGGATTGGTTTGCGCTTATAAAATTAGACGGGTTCGTCGCGTTGTAAGGCGTAAATCCTAGCGCGGTGGTGACGTCTCCAGATGTAAGCGACAGAGCGCCTCCAAGTGTCAGCGAACCAGCACTGGCGACGCTACCTGTAAGCGTAAGGCCACTAACAGTTCCAGTACCGCCGACTGAAGTAACAGTCCCCACGTTTGAGGTAAAGCCGGAAGGGTTGGCTGCGCTGTACGGAGTAAAACCTAACGCGTTATCAACGTCAGTATTCGCTAGCGTAACCGCACCAGCGCGAGTGTTAAACGTCGTAACGCCAGCGCCACCAGAAGGAGCAGGAGGGAATACGCTAATAGGCATTAGGTTGCCTCACCGCCACTTGCATGGATTGTTAGGCCAAGACCTGATCCCTGCACCTGTATTGTGTCCGCAGCGTTTAAGACTTGCACGCCAGACCATTGCAATGTCGTATTGGCAGAGATGCTTGCGCCAAAGAAAAGCGCATTGGCCGCAGTCGCAGAGCCAGCCGACGGAACAAGATGCACGTTAATCGTTAATGCAGCGCCCGTCGTGTTGCAGATGTCGATTTGCTTAACCATCGTGCGTGTTGATGCAGGAACCGTGTATACAGTTGTCGTGCCTGTGGTGACAGCAGCTTGCGCTAGTTTAGTAGGAGTTATGCGTTGGAACGCCATCTTAAAGCCCTAACCATGAAACGACTTGAACGGATGTCGCAGGGACATTTTCCCAACGAGCGGCAGCAGTGCTATACTGTATAATGTCAGCATCCGCCAAGCCAGTAATTTCAACGTTACTATCTGTTGAGCCAAACGCAGAACCGAACGTCGGACGCACGAATAAAATACCGTTTGTTGCTGGATGAACAACAACAGCCACAATAACCTTGGGGTTAGGGGCAACAGGAACGATTTTGGTCAGGCCACCAGCAACTGCAGGGTTGTAGTATAGAATATCACCTAAAACCCATGCCTCAACGCCGCCAGTGGTATTGATACCCTTGACTTCACCAAACCACGTTACATAACCCCAGCCGTTATTTGCGATGTTCTGAGTTGCTATACCCAGAATGTTTTCACTTTGGAAAGCGGTTAGGCCTGTAGCTGGGGCACCACGCAAGCCGCCAGATGCACCTACAGTGCCTGTGATCATTATCACTTGGCCTTCTGTAATGGGTGCAGACGCTTTAACGCGGTAATAGGTTTCTTCGCCAACGTGCTGGATGACTTCGCCGCTGTCCTCCATGACAATGTTGAGCGTCTTTATGGCGTCAGCATCATCCCAATAAACCGTGCCGTTTGCGGCAGGGCCAGTTGGATAACCGCTAGGCTGAGTGTTAAACTGAAGCCACGGAATGTTATCCTGTTGAAGCGGGGCCATTGTGCCGAGTTCAGCACGAGGAGCGGTATCCAGTAAATCGACCAGCTCTTGCAATGCCTCAATCTGTGATAACGCTTCATTCGCGCTAGCATTCGCATTACCAGCAGCAATACTAATCTCGTCAGTTGTCGAGTTCGCTATTGTGTCAACGGTCGCAAACAGATTCTCAAATTGCTTAATCTGCTCGAAGTCCTGAAGGAACGAGGCAAACTGATCGCGTGTCAGACCTAATCTTCGTGGAGTTACCGCCATCAGTAGGCCAATGGCTCTATTTGCGCCTCTAGCCTAGCAAAAGACATATGAGCGTCTGATGTGCCTTGGAAGCGTTGAACGCGCCAGTTACGCATCCAGCCTTGGTGGAACCATACAAGCCGCTTCGCACGCTCTCCGGTCTTACCCGCCTTAATGAACTTCTGTTGGCTCCAGTTCTGCCCGTCGATCGAGTAACTGGTGTTAATGGTTGGGTCTAAGCCAAACGCAACCGAGCCTGTCAGCGAAACTAGTTCAAGGTTCTGCAGTATTGCGCCCATCCCATCATTGTACAGAATGGTCGTGCCAAATTCCCAGCGCACCTTTTGTCCCCAGTGCGTTGATATATCCCTAACCAGATACCCAATGGCGTTGCTGGTAGGGTCGCCTAGCAACCACTTGTCATAGCACCACACGAAGTTCCTAGCGCGATATGGGGCATAGTCCACAAGGCTGCTAGTCAGTTCAAACCAAACAGGTTGTTGCAGTTCTTGCGATGCGGCTGCGTCAAATACAATCGTGCGATCGGGAAGGTGAATATATAGATGCTGGTGCGACCTATCGTTGCGTGCCTCTAGCTTTACAGTCGATAGCTGCGCTTCAGTGAATGATGCTAGCAGTTCATCAATCTCTTGCGTGCTGACTTTATTAGCAGTTGCGTTTGCGCCAAGATAAATCGCAGGGGCTTCATTAAAGCCGCTGCCAAGGAATGCTACGTTCTCAAGGAATATGCAGCAAGCGTGCGTGCCGACAACGCCCTTTTCAATCTGTGCGCCTTCGATGCGTGCGAACGGGAATAGGTCTCCGCCCCTGTTGTCGAACACTTCGATGGTGTGACGGTTCAGTGCATAGACTTCATTGCGTAGCTTCAGCAAGGCAACCACAGGGTCAGGGTCAACTTCCGACGAACCATATTTCAGCGGGTTCACTGCGAACGGATTGCTTAGGTCTGTGACAACGAGAAACTCGCCATCAGTGGTCATCCAGTAACCATCCACCCATACTGTATCTAGAACAACGCCGAGGTCTGGGTCTGTTACCTGAGCCAGCACTTGCGTGTTTATATCCCAGAGGAATAGATTGTTGTTCGACGCAATGCCGATATATTCAAAGCTGTAGTCCAGCGTGACGTAATCACCATCAGTGCCTACATCGCCTAAAATCGTCACGGCGCCATTGCTGGCAACTGAAACGAACTTAGAACCCATGACGCGGTAGCAAACGCCGTTATAGTTTATGCCGCCGCGATCGATGCCAGGGCCAGTGCCGTTGCCGACAATGCCTTCAGCGGGTCGCAGATAACCATTATTGATTCCAGTTGCCTTTGGCACAGGCACAAGGTTCACCGGATAAGACGTACGAAAGTCTGGCCCGTTGTCCGTATAGATGCCATTAATGATTGGAATCTGTGTCATGGATATATGTTATTCCAGCAGGAGAAAGCCGCCATCTTCAAGAGTTAGGAAGTCACCATTCTCTAGAAGAAGCGCACCAAGAACGGGGCCACCGTCTGCGTTGTAATAACGCAAGCGATTCCGAAGGCGCGTTAGCAAGAACATTAGAAGCCTTCACCTGGCATGATGTGGAGCGAACCACCGCCAGCAGGGGCAATGTATGCGATCCGGTCATAGTCCAGAAACTTGCTGATGCTTACCTGCCCATTTGGCGGAACCAGATAGTCAGCAGTCGTTGCAGCTAGGCCAACGCCCGTACCAACGCGTACAAAGCACTCAACCGAATTTCGGCTGGTGATGCAAAGCGATGTTACGTTCTTACCGAGAACGGAGTTAGCACTGGTGTTGCCAGGGGTTACGGCAATAGCTTGTCCGTAAGCTGGTGCAAATGTTCTAATATCATCCATAGTTTAATTCCTTTACCACTTAACTTTGTCGGCCCAAAACGCCGCGCTCATTTTACCCTTAGCTATATTCTTTGAATGCCTAGCCTTAAACGATGCGCGCTTTTTCTTCATTGCCTCAGACTCACCCTTCTTTGGTGCTCCAGCGGTCTTAGCGCCTTGCTCTCCAAATCGAATGGTCTTTATCTTGTCGCCTACTTTAGCAACAACAATGTGGGACTTCTTCGGATGGTTGGGCGTGCGTTTGGGTTTGTTATAACCGCTTACACCAGCCCTTTCCAATCGAGAGTCCTTAGGCATTAGCCGACGAACCATGCAGTGCCATTGCTGAACACTGGGACTTGGCTTGAACCACCGCCAGCAGCGGCAGCGTTGAATGTTGTCGTGTTGCAGTTCGTGATGAACGCACGCGCACCAGCATTGCCAACAGCATTAGGCAACTGATCAAAGCGAACAGGAGTTGTCTGCACAGACATACAGGTGACAGCGCCGAAGTTTACCTGAACGTATTCTATAAGGGTCGTAACAGAGCAACGACGAGCGTCACCTTGGTTGGTTACGAACAACGGCAACTGATCTCCACCGGAGACCTGAGTTACAGTCGGTAGCTGGTTAATGGTAGGCATGGTTTAACTCCAATCAAGGGGGCCATCAGGCCCAGCATCTACAGGGTCGGCAGGGCGATTGACGTAGGGGTTATCCCAGCGCCAAGGTTTGTTGCCCTGACCGATTGGCATTGTATCAGGAAGCTGTTGTTCTAGCGGGAATGCTGCACGTTGGAGCAATACATTGTAAGCGCCCTTAGCCGATACCTTGGTGTCAGGAGATACGGCCTTGCCGTACCCTGGGGCAATCCGAATGGCTAGGTTTGTGATGATAGCCTCCCATGCGCTGTCAGGCACATTGGTTTCTGTATCAAGGTCACTGTCTTGTGGGCTGCTTGGCATTGCGTAGCCAAGACGGATGCCAGCAGCGTTCCATTCAGCAATCATGGAATCTAAACGGCGCAAAGCGGCTTCAAGCTGTTCGGGCTGAAGGTCAAAGACGTAATCTGCCAAGCCTATTTCTTCAAAGGCTGACGTTACGAACTGGCGCTTTGTATAGCCCACAATCAATCCTCCAGTTTTTCCGCGATGCGTTCAGCTAGCTTCTTATCAGAAGTTCGCGCATTAAACGATACATTTAATTCTTTGGCCTTAGCCTCAAGCTCATCGCGGGTTGCGTCTGACACTTCGTCAATGGCATCTTCAAAGGCTTCTGCCTTTTCTATAATCGCATCCGCACGCTTTTCAGCTATTGCTTCTTCATAGGACGCAGACCAGCCTTTAGCGATCAATGCGTCAAATTCTGCCTTATCCGCAGCGCCTCTGTAGGCATAGGTCTTGCCACGGGGCTTCTTGTGAGGGCCAGGGGTGCGGTAAACTATGGTTGGGAAGTCAGTCATTTCTTTGCCTTCCGCTTAGGAG
>Ga0209599_10000850_pt1 | contig 17160 bp, 33 predicted proteins | sample Shrwel_input2_FT_FD_187534 | JGI IMG/M metagenome (GOLD analysis project Ga0209599, IMG submission 187534) | Subsurface microbial communities from deep shales in Ohio, USA - Utica-3 well 1 S input2 FT (SPAdes) (version 2) ... | reverse complement strand
GGTATGCATTTTCCCGAAAAATACTGACCAACTGTCCCAAATGGGCTCCAGCCCTACAGCCCCAAGGCTTCGGCGTGGGACAGTTTCAAAAACCAAACTGTCCCGTGGCCAGTAATACTGTCCCAAAACGTCCGCAAAGCTGGTATAACGTACTTATAGTACAGTTTTTGACCAATTTAGGAGGTTCTATGAACGCAGCACGTACTGTGATGATCTCTGCGTACGCCAGAGGTTTTGTGCCGGGCATACACGTAAAGTTAGAGTATATAAGGGGAGATCAGTTATGGCTTGATGCCGGCAGGGAGACTATGACTGGTATGGCCGTTTTACGCTTGGCCATATGTCTGCGACGAAATCCCCTGTTCTCGCTATGGAGTCCTATCGTATGAACATTATCAGAGTGCGTCTAGCTACTGCTATTCATATACCCCGCAGAGGCCTTGAGGAAGCAGCATGCCTATATCAAGAGTATAACAAGATAATCCTTGGCGCATACGGCACTAGAATAAACCTACTAAGTTATTCCCCTACCCACTTCTATGTACGCACTACTTGGGGTAATCCTGTACCCGTACACCAAACCCTCTGGGGAGACTATGAATGAACATTATCAGAGTGCGTACCCAGACTATTACTACCTATGGCGTGAATTCTAGAATTTGCTATATTAAACCTGTAAGCTGCGTTATGGAACCTTACGTATACATACCTGGAGGTAGCATGCCGCGTGGTATAGGGCTTAGCGGGTATCGAACCACCTCGGTGATCACCGCAACACGTAGGGTCTGTACCACTTGGTGCCAAGAGGTACCTATACAACAAACCTTTTGGGGAGACTACGAATGAACATCATTAGGGTTCGCACAAACCCCCTGGCCATTAGAAAGCTGGGGACTGCTATTATGGTCACTATGCATATCAGTTTTACCCGTAGGATCATGTACTTAGAGATGCAAGATATGTACCTAACAGCGCTGCAGCTTGATACAGAGGGATGGGTACACACAACATGGAAGAGAACGGTACCTATACAACAAACTTTCTGGGGAGACGTAGAATGAATAATATTAGATTGCGCATAGTATCTGCTATACACATTCGTCGCTACGCAATTCCACCCTCCCAGGAGGGTGTGCGTGTAGAGTGCGAAGAGATCCCACCTCATATGTCTATTAGGGCTGGTATATTCCACCTAAACCTTCTAGGTCATGCTGGTGCTAATGAGATAGGTCCTATGCTTTGCACTACTTGGCAGAAAAATAGACCTATAACAGAGACCCTTTGGGGAGATGCAGAATGAACATATTTCGCCACATGTGCACCGATAGAGTTCGTCGTACTACATTGCGTAAAATCCGCCCTATTCCAATTATCAAACCTGTAAGTAGACGCGTGGCAACCCCTGACTTGGCGTATATGGTTAGATGGCGTAGAGGGGCCAAACTTGGATTTACCTTCTCTGTGCTACGCTATCCCGACCACCCAGCTGGAGGGTGCATGTACCTACCTATTAATAGTGATGCTTGGGGGAGGTGGTATAGTGAACATTATTAGGGTACGTGCGCAGTGCTTAGCTATGCATAGTACAAAATTTCACCTTGAACCTGCTGCCTATATCGTAGGTGGTCGAGGTTTACTTGCTATGAGCGGTACAAGCTCTTTGGTCATAATATCCCATCGATATATGGTACACACTACTTGGTGTCAGGATATTTTTATAACAGAAACACTCTGGGTAGACGCAGAATGAATCTCAACCGGCAACTGCATAACTTAGACGTCAGTAAGCGTTTCTGTAAACCTATTCCTGCAGTGGATATATCCACTGGACGGTTTTTTCTGATAGCCGATCCTAGGGTATCTAGGGTTGAGCGTATAGTACGTCACGTAATAGTCTGGAGCAACGCCTATGGCCAGTCCTTCAGGGAGGGTGCACAAGTATCGGATTCTTGGAGAATATTATGATTCAATAATTTATGAAAGTCTGGTATAATTAATATGAGCAGATGATTACATTTGCTCTGATTGATCAATTAACGTTAATTTTAGAGGACTATCCTATGTCAGCTCGTACTACTGTTCGTGTTCCAGGCCAAGACGATTTCACTTTCCCAGGTGCCTTAACCGTTGCGCAAGCAAAAAGCTTTATCCAAGCAACAGTGCCTTCGATTAACTCCATGGACGGCACCATTGAGTCTGGTACTCCTGGTGGCACTGGTAATGTGACAATCGCTTTCACTCAACGTAGTGGTAGCAAAGGCTAATCGTAACACTGATTAACCACCAAGACCCAGCATTCGCTGGGTCTTTTTTTTTAGGGGAGATTAAAAATGACCCAACCTTATCAGGAGTGGTTGAATGCTGCATTAGGTTCAAGGACGTATCGAGGCATAGAACCGCTTAAAGCTGACATCAAGGATATTTCCAAGGTGAAATATGGTCCTGGTCAAAGCCATGTAAACTCATTGGCTGCAGTAGTCAGTGCTTCAGTAAAAAGCAAAGTAGAGGAGGTAGGTGTCTCTACTCTTCGCCATGTTCTAGACACTGACCACAAGAAAGCTATTGCGTATGGTATGTTCAACCAAGAGAGTAGCACATTTACTCATCTGGTGCGGCACCCAGCATCCGGCGTCATCGGTACTTACTTTCAAGTATTCATTCGTCGGTACCATGCATACGCATCGGCTGGAGAGCAAAGCCTAATACGTAATGGCAGTTTTGACATGGAGCCGCTGGCCCCAGACAGATTAGCAATACGCCGCATGCCAAAACTCGATCCTCGAATTCGCCTTGCATACGCTAGAAAAATCAACAAGGCAATGACAGTAATCTCCATAGACATTACCGATAATACTGTGGTGTTTGGATTGAAGCCTGGTCTGACTTTCGAGGATTTTTACGGCATCGGCAACGCTACTCTTTCCTCAGTGTTATTTACGGATGCAGAGTCTCGTCTAACGCATCGAGCCAAAGGTTTGTTCGCATTTACGATACCCTTCGCTGAAGATTTGATGCGCCTCACTCACGTACTGAAGACTATTCGGAGGGTTCAGTATGAACATAACCATTGATACGTTTACCGCACAAGAGGTTCAGACCAGAGATGGTCTGGCCAATCTCGTACGACTGACGGAGACGCTCGTCTCTTTGGATGTCATACAGCTTCTGGCGCTTCCCCAAGTAGACCTTACAAGTACTAATTCTATAGCAGCCAATCTATTTGACCCTGCCGATGTTGCAGCAGTAGTTGAGGCTAACAACCGCAGCAATGATAGCGCCAAACTAAGTCTTTGTTTCAAAGACTTTTCCAAACTACCCACGTTGATACGTGCATCAGAGACCTTGGAGGACTTCCTATGACCACTGTAACCTTACTAGCAGAGTTCACAACTGATGGGGTTATCTTAAAGACGCCAGACGGTAAGCAGCAGAAAGCGGTATCCGTCGCTGACTTTACTAAGACGTTGATTGCGCAACTACCAGCAACCCTCGACTCTACCAGCTCCGCCGTAACATACCCACTCGGTACTATCTTTACTGAGCGTACCGTAAACAATTTCCGTATGGCCGTGTATGTCCCAGAACACAAGCACACATACGGGCTTATCGATAAGAGCAGTGGTAAGCAGACGGACTACATCGTACCTATGCCCAATGTTGTCTTTGAGATTCGTCTGCGTATCAATGACTCTGGTAGCTATGGCCTTGAGGGTCATTCCTACAGCTTCTACTGCACGGACCTGGCTCCTGACGTTGTAGCCCAGCGGCTTAAGAAAGGTTTTACACGCATCGGTATGTCTGGCGAGTCTGGTGAGCTGGGACGTAACTTCTACTACTTACCTGTGACTAATATCTACCCTGCAGGGTATTTATGTATGGGTGCCAATAGTGCCGATACCGTGTTCAAACCTGATAACCTGACTATGATAGGCCGATACATCGACGTCTGCCTCAATAGCCCAGGTAATAATGACCTTGCCATTCCTGGCTTGGTGTCGGGTAAGTTGCTAGGTAAAGCCTACGGTGACCGAAATCCCGGCCGCATGTTCCAGGAGTGGGCCAAGCTCGAGAAATTCCCTTATGACAGTGTACAGGCCTTTTGCCGTTAATTTGGAGACGTAAAATGCACTTAGTAGATCCGGCCAATCCCTTGGCCATTGTGATGACAGAAGAAGAGTTCCTTAACTATCCTACACAGGAAAACCGTCCTGAGGATATTATGGAGCGTGACGATTACCCTACGCAATACATCCAGAAAGCAAGCGGTGAAATTGTACTTCGTACTCGTATTCGAGGTAACCGCTGGCCTGTACGTGCCGTGGCTCGTATTCCTTATCCGAATACCTCGGCTACGGTTAAAGCTGCCAAAGCCGCGACCGTCAACCCTGACACTAAGTTACTGGAGTTGAATACCTGCATCTTACCAGAAGGCAAGCGAATCCCTATTCGCTTGTTGTACGAAATCATTGCGTTCTTCAAGTCCGTAATGGTTAATAAGATGAAAGACGTGTTGGGTGCAGGTAAATCCACTGGTCAGCACGAATACGAGGCAATGGCCAATATTGTGTATAACCTCAACACCAAAGAGTACCGCGTGACGATACCTACCCAGCGGGTAAGTAAAGCTGCCGTAAACTTCGAGCGTGATGATTACAGTGAAGTTGATGGTGACATCAAAGTGGTAGATATACATTCTCACAACACCATGGGTAGACATTGTTCAGTTAATTAGGTAGGCCTTCATAAGGAGACTTACTATATTTGAGCCTAATACAATACAGGGTATTGCGTGCAACATGCATCTCCCTAAAGACTCAGATATACACTTGAACCGGAAGTTTGAGTGCTACAGTGCCCATGTAAAACCTGGTGAATTGCTGGAAGCCGCATAGGAAGGTAATCAGCAGCTGGAGTAATCCTCTAGTTCAGAGACTATCGAAAGACAAGAGTCGCAATGACTTTTGAATCGAGTAGAGTAGGCCCAAGCGGGTCGAAGCGCCAGGATTCCTCTTTATTAAGGGGTTTATGATATAGTCCGATTCTACGCCCAGCTATATGGGCTTTACCGAATAGGGTAGGTAAGCATAGCGAGCTTACAAGCAAGTGTATTGGCGTTCTTTTCAGGAACTGACAATAATGACGACAAGAGTAACTACTGTTACTCGGGTGTTGTGGGTAAATTAAACGACCCATCACCCTCAACCATCTGGCGACTTAACCTTGGGGAGGAAAAACATACCGATATCAAAGTAGCCGATATCTTTGAGAACCAGCTAACGCTACCTGCTGTGCCTCAAGAATGGCTTGATAAGGTTACTGTGCAATCCTATCCCATGTACAGCGGCGCCTATGGTGGTGCTTGGGGAGATGAATGGTACCAAAAGAATGGCCACGGTCGAGGACCGGCACAAAACGTGGCCTCAAAGGGACCAAACGGATTGCACTGGGCAAAAATCGAAGAAAAGCTTAGTGATGAGTCTTATTCTAAGCTTCTTGCGGCGTTAGGTGAAAAGTTCGTAGAATACCTCGAATTGCCACCAACCCGAGTGCCGGTCCCTCAGGCAATTCCCGCACCCTCTAATACCTTCAACCCTGATGACGCAATGGAGGTGTTTCTCAATAATGTGGATGATGACCATACGAAGAGCCTGGTCCGTATGAGTACAGGGATGAGCTTCCTGGACTCCTCTGAGTATCCTGGCCTTCGTACTTTGGGTGTCTACGAATACTTGATAATCTATGACCAACTCATGGCCATAACCGATGACTGTGGTCAATCGGGCCTCTATATTAATGGAATTGCTGGTATAATTCCAGTAGAGGCATTTATCAAGAATGATTCTTACCTTAACGGTTACGCTGCGTATGTAAATACTCACGGCGTTAGCCTTGCTCAAGTCCAAGAGAGCGTATTGATGTTCGTAGAACACATTACCTCAGGCGTTGTATATTAAGTAAGTCAAACACCCCCGGACCTCCTGTCTGGGGTTTTTCTCGGAGAAAACGATCATGTCAGTATGCTATAATCCATCTACTATTCCTGCTAACTATTACGTATTCGGTGCCGGTGGTACAGGTGCACGTATTGTGCAAATGCTTGCACAGCTCATCTCATCAATTGACTGGGTGTCTCGTGCGGAGCCTGTCATCTATGTATTTGACGACGATGTTGTTGAAGAAAAGAATCTCAAACGTCAGTTGTTTGCCAAAGCCGATGTGGGCAAGCCTAAAGCCGAAGTTGTAGCACGTCGCTACTCTGCTGCGTATGGTGTTCCGATTATTCCTATCTTGCGCCGTGTCATGACTGAAGCTGATGTGATCGTTCCTGTACGTGAAACATACTATGCTCAGTTAGCACCTAAGCCTAAGATTGAATGTCTCATGCCAGCCGTCATCGGTATGACACGCCCTTCCGTCAGCTTCTTGGCTGTTGATTCTATGGAAGCACGCCGCTGCATTATTGCTGCATTGGCTCACATGTACTTCCCGTTCAACAACTTAATCATCGATCCAGGTAACGAAGATGACTTCGGTCAAATCTCCGTATTCAACTGTTTCAATGAGCAGCTCTTCACGCCAAAATTGGGCTATGCAAGCAACTATATGGGTTGGGTCAATAACATCCCAGATCAACACTTGCACCAGTTCAACCTACACCTTGTTCCTATGCCCATGTTTAAGTACTTAACGGCAGAAGATACTGTAGGCAGTGGTTCCTGTGGTGATATGGAGCAGACCTTAGCTATCAACGCTATTGTGGCGGCTGCCTGCGTCGGTATTGCGCAAGACCTGATGATGTGTAAGCCTATCCTCACGAAGACAGCTTACTTCGGCACTGGTGCCAGCAACAACCGCAGCGAAGTGATGACACTGCCTTGGCTACGCTCCATCAGCCGTGCAGAGAATGCTGATTACATTAACTGGCAGACTCTATACAACTGGTTAGATGTTGATCCTACCGTTTACAACCTCGACCAGTTCCGTGATGACTTTATGTTATCTCCTTGTGCTCATGAGTCTATGGCACATGCGTACCGTCGTCAGCTAACTCCTGGTCAAATTCAGTTGTTACGTAATCAAATCTTCTTCCCCTGCGTGAACTTGGAGGACTTCACACCAGCTCGCCTCCAAGAATTGAATGATGCAGCTATTCAGCGTGCAATGCAACACGCCGCTGAGTTAGAAGCCAGTCAAGCACAGATTGAAGAAGTAGGTAGTGGCGTTGCCGCTAGCTTAGCTGAGGCACCTGCCGCAGTTGAAGAGCCAGCGTTCTGATGGTACACTGAACCCTCTTCATTGAGGGTTCTTGCATGACCAACGTAGTACCTTTTCCTCTATCTCCGCAGCAGAGGAAGGTAAGCGTCTTTACATGTACCACATGTACTGGCGCTTCTTTTTATATAAACACAGCAGGGTGCGTTACATGCACAAAATGTGAGTCTGATGTGGCTAAGCTAGAGGAGTTATTAGAATATGTGCTTTCAGACCAAAGAGAGCTTCCGAGCCTTTTTACAGCAACATGCTGGTGAGGTACTATCTACGGACAAGATACGGGATATGGTTGATTTAGCCTTTCCTCCCTCGCAAGTCGTGTTTATCATCCCTTTTCCATCCCCGATAGAGCGTGCTATAGCAGGTGAACATCTTTATCTTGAGTGATGACCCCGTGCAGGCGGCCGTGTATCAAGCAGATACCCATGTATCAAAAATGTCTTTAGAAACAGCACAGCTTTTATCCACAGCAGCCGTTGAGCTGTTTCCCGAAGATAAACTACCTGAGCTGCTATACCGGCCTACTCACAGAAATCACCCATGCTCCATATGGACCCGAAGTAGCTACGCTAACTTTCGGTGGTTATGCATACACGGCTTATCTTTGTGCAGGGAGTACACGCATAGATATCACCGTAACCATAAATCTAAATACGTCATAGCAGGTCTATACCAGCTATGTAGAGATGCTCCACGGGACTCCATGACACCTTTTGCACTAGCTATGCCTGAGGAGTTCAAACGTCCAGACCCCGTACAAGCGTATCGAGAGTATTACAGATATAAGAAATCGACGCTTCCCCGTTTTAAATACACCAACAGACCATTACCGGAGTGGCTAAAATGACCCTTGAACTAGTAAAACCAGACACTTTAGATTACTACGCTGGAGTAATTCCTGAGCAAGATGTAGACGAGACAGGTTGGATCGCAGATGACGCTGGTCTGTGTAATATCGCACCAGGCCTATACGAAGTTGTATACCACCGCGCGGTATTCAATTCTTCTGCGGGATTAGACCCAAGCAAGCCTCGTTACTTGTATTCCAATGAAGTAGGTATCGGCTTACTAACATCATCATCCCCGCTTCTGGGTACCGATCCTGAGATCTGGAAGAGCCGCTTCCGGGCATATAACATGGTACTTATCCCCCGCCAAACAGGTGTGAAGTGCATGATGGAATACTCCATAGGATATCAGCCTACCAAGTTGATTACCTATTACAGCTCCTTCATTGTGGCGGTGCGAAAGATTCGCTCCGACTCCGACACTCACTCTCAGTTGGCATCTGTGTTGTTCGCCAATGGATACGCTGGCTCTGCCCTTTTACGTGCTGCAGGTATTACATAATGCAGACAGTATCCGTCATTGACGTAGAATCGGTAATAGCGGAGGCGGACTCTTCTCGAGAGACCGCCATGACCACTTTACAATTGTTCGTTTCTAATAAAAGCATACCTTGCTCTGAACGATTTGTAGTGTTCAGTGATGCACCTGGGTGGTTGAAGCGGGTGGTTAGCAAAGAATCTTTATCAGGCATAGCCTATGAGATCCTACCTGCGGGCATACCCGTGGATCTGGATCACTTAGGTGTACTGTTTGATAGTATTCAGACCGATGAGCTATTAACCGAACTATGTGAAAGTATCATGGATAATATGATAGGTCTTGTTATTGAATAAATAACAGTTTAATGGTATAAAGACTATAGTGACCAGGTTGAGTTAAAGTCCCAACTTGGTCTCTATGCCTCTCTAGCATAAAGGTAGTGCAGGGGACTCATAATCCCTACTGTTCCGGTTCGACCCCGGAGGGAGGCACCACAATAATAATTTCTCGGAGAAATACCGATGTCTGAACCTACACGTACTCGTAGATATGAAATAGTAGTTACATCCCAGCGGTACAATGGCTTCAATCTAATGGTTGACGTCAGAGATGCTGACACCAAAGAATTCTTGTTCCCAGCGCGCAAAGACGTTGCTGAAGAAATTGTTAAAGTCATGAATTCTGCTCATAGCTCAATTGGATAGAGCGCTGCCCTCCTAAGGCAGAGGCTGCGAGTTCGAACCTCGCTGAGCGGACCACTTTCTTCCTCCACAGCCTGACTTGTTCAGGCTTTTTTTAAGGAATTTTAACTATGCATAACCATGTACGAGATCAACTACACCGCTACAAGAGCATGGAGCGGGCCATTCAAGGGACCTGCGAGGGCTATACCGTACTGCTAGTATTCTCTGTAATCGCGTCCATAAGTTGCGGTATCAGAATATGGTGGGTATTAGCAAATACTGATAATATACCATATATCTTCGGTATCATATTGTGCGCTATCTGGCTGGGTTTCATATTCATAGAGGCCAATGAGCGAGGCGAGGATGGGTGGTACTCACTTCTTAACAAAGCTAAGCTGTATAAAATTGACACCACCACTGTCGGTATCGAGGGTTTTGATATACGAATTCATGTAGAGGATATCCAACAAGTTTGCGCTGTCCCTATTCCTATATTTATCATCTATGATGAATCACGTATCTACGCGACAGATATGTCCCGCTATCATCTGAGCAGTCTTGCAGGTAAAATGCTCAAGGTTCTGAACGACCCTGTTGGTAAAAAAGAGACCGCTGCATCCATTTTATCTAAATGCCGCACCAAGGGAGAATAGCCATGTCACTTATATATGAAGGTATGAGGCACTTGCTGCACATACCTATTATGTTCTTTGCAATGTATTTAGTACTGTACTCATTCTCTGATGACCCTGTGTTTCTAGAGATGGCATATTGGACTTGGGCTGGATCCCTAGTTTCCCTATTAGCGTCTGCATACTTAATATGGGAAAATACCTCTGATTGGTTCTGGGAGATGGCGCTATCGTGGTATGATGGTACCTTCCGTAGGACACCTACAGGCTACTGGTTCCGCGATAGTCTAACTCACGTTGTCATAACCTCATCCCAAGGGCCTGTGTATTCGGGTATTGTGATGATTGATGGTAAGACTGTGTCTTCTCAGCTCAACTCTTTAGACGTAACTTTATTCATGGAATTAATAGGAGATTCTTAATGAAACACATTAGACGACAGGCCGCACTATCCGCACTTATTGCATGCTTAGTAGTCGTGCTTATGGTTTCTATAATGTTTGATGCTATAGAAATTGCAGTCTTAGGCTTGGAGCACTCGTCCTTAAAGCTGACGGGCCAACTTGCCATAGCTATACTAAGTACTAGCCTACTTAAGTACGTTATTGACGCGTCACCCCTCTATCGGGCCCTCTCTAGAGATATTAGCAATGGTACGTTGGAGGTGAAGAGCCGAGGTGATCACTACATTTCCCTACGTGCCAAGGGTGTAGACACTATAAATACCATCGAGATATCGGCCTGTCACCACGGCTTAAGCGAGATTGATCTGTTTGGTGCAGTAGTGAGGTATAGTTACGCTGGGGATATACTACCTATAGGTAGCTTCGGGGCATTTCTGCTTCTGCTAAAAGCCAGGAAGGTGGCTCGAAGAGAGTCATCTAAGCAGGTACCCATTTCTGAGCATGTAAAACGTTGGAGAGGGGGTAATGTGTAATGTTGCATTTTATACTATTTGTAGTAGCGGTAGCTTCTGCAACCTTAAGCGTACTAGACTTCTTATTTCCAAGAGAAGATAGTGTCTTCGCATACTCACCCATAGTGCTTGTGTTCAGCGTAAGTACGCTGATTGTTATTAGTAACACTAGGACATACAGGGCCTTAGTGGTCGACTTAGACAAAGACTTGTTCTCCATAAAGAAGACCACCGTAAGCACTTGGGAGCGAGACTACGTCCTTACTCACAAAACATCTGGGCAAATCATCACTACGTATGGAGATAAATATCAGCCGTTAGCATTTGTACGTATGAAGCATTTAGAGGACCCCATATTACCTTATGTATCTGGATGGTGGTTCTTACGAAAAGTACACGCTATGTATGTGAAACAAAACCCTCCCACTTCGGAGGAATCATTCCCCTGGAGAAACAAAGATGAAAAATCTTAGGCTTAATCAAGGCCAATACGAGATGCTACATGCATTTCTAATATACTTACATGCATTATCTACAGTACCCCTAGCCTTGGCTATCGGGTTGTGGGCCTTACCGATATGCCTCGCCTCGTATTTCACCATTACATGTGTATGGTGTATGCTATCAAAAGATGAGTGGGTGACTATATTTACGCGGCATGCCGATAAGGGAACCTTGGTGAAGTGCAAAAATGACTATTACCACGTCGTCGACGAGGGTACTTACTTCCGAATAACCTATAGTGACACGCTCATCGTGTACGTGAATGGTAAGAGCGCAACGTACGCCAAGGCTGGAGTATTCGCAGTGCGCATACTACGCCGTAGACTGGAGAAATTAAAATGAGAGACGTTGTAAGCTTTATATCCTACCTAGTATTTTGTCTAGGATTTTGGGGAATAGCCCTACTGTCGGTGGGAGGCATTGTTGTTGGACTTCTTCAACTATCTTGGTATGGCCTTGCGTGGGCGGCTATATTTTGGGCAGTGTACTTCGCTGCACTAGCCTCAGTAGTAATCTTAGAATCCAATACGGTGACCCGATTTCTCTGGGGTAAAGTATTACGAGGAGAAGTATCAGACGTAGTTGTGCTTGGAGGCGAGAAGGTGAGGTGTAGCATTAATGGTTATAACCTTGATATGATATGTGAGGGTGGCGAGCATGGTACTACGGTATGGGTGCTCAGTACCAAAGAGGCAGTATATAATCTATGCGACAATCTACGAGTATCTAACCTGGCTATGTACTGGGTACTCTGGTTACGGACTATGGACTCAGACTCTCCCTCCGTAGACGCCTCCCTTCTTCGCAAGTATAAGGAGTAATTTCAATAAACTCCTAACTCGTGGTATAATACAGTATGGTAGAAGTTACCATTCTCTTCCTTGAGTCGCTCTCAAGGATTTTCCAAATGGCTAAATACCTTAGCCGAAATTCCCTTATCGGAGTCATATATGAACGATTTAATGCAAAAAATCATGTCACGTCAATTCTTAAAATTAGAAAACGTGGTATTAGACATCGTCACCGGTGGTAAAATTGGCGTCCGTGACAAAAATGGTATTGCATCATTGCAGTCTACTGTGCAAGAAGATGGCTCTACTGAGCATGTAATCAGCATCAACCCAATCGACGAATTTGGCTACAACGTGCCAGCCTTTGCCTTGGCTACTCCGATTGAAAATGTCCAAGAAGGTGATTTAATCGTCTTCAAGAACAATAACATTGGCGGCTGGGTGACAAGCAAGACAGCTGCGGCATTAGAAGTGTTGAAAGCCGATGGTACCATCAGCCGCTACTCTCCTCAAAATGTACAGTTGTTCGGTACAGGCAACCGCAGCGTCATGGTGGTCAAGTCGTTGTTCGGTATGTTTGGCGGTAATACCGAGCAAGTAGGTAGCTTCCAAAATATGCTGTTGCCATTATTGCTTGCTAAAGGTGGTGATGGTGCAGACTTGGATATCTTACCCTTAATGTTAATGATGCAAGGTGGTGGTGCAGCCGGCGGCATGAATCCTATGATGTTGATGATGTTGATGGGTGATAAGAAAGGCGGTGGTAGCAACCCATTATCTGGCTTGATGGACGATCCCTTGATGGCTATGATGATGTTTGGTGGTATGGGTGGTGGTGTAGCAGCCGGTGGCATGAACCCCTTAATGATGGCCATGCTCTTAAAAAAGTAACATCCGACAGCAGTACTTCAGCCACTGCTGGTGCAGTGGTTGTAGATAGTGGTGATGTCCATGCTCAGCATGGCATTGCTGCTTGCACTGCTGTCGGTGTATCTTTACCTCGCGGGGCAGCCGAGTCGTTCAGTCGTCTTGGCGTAGACTTGCAAGGTCTTGCTGATTCCCTCCGCCCATACGTACAAGGTCGCACTGCGGGTATGACTTGGTTTGCAGGTCCTAATGCCGTACGCAATGCCGCTGAGCCAAATGACTTGAGTGACTACTTGGTCTCAGGTGCTGGCTCTGAGCGTGCCTTCAACATCCCTTACCGCGGCGACTTGCCACCTACAGACCGTACCAAGCCTATTGTGTTATTGCCTAATGGTACTGCACTTAAGCTGCACTTCAACGAGTACGGTGATGAAGTGTCCGAAGTAACTCCTGTAGATGTGAATGTTGGTACTCCGCTATCGGCATTTGTAGTCTTAGAAGTTGATGCTACATATCTTGACAGTGTATTATATCGCTACCAGTACTTGGTGTGATATGATACGGGAGGAGCAGGTTAGCCTGCTCCTTTCTTTTTAATCTTTAGGAGAAACTCATCATGAGTAATACTCAGAATGAAGTAGCAACAACGGCTACTCAAATCGACAGTAGCATATCCCGCTTCCTGGATATGATACAAAACCTTAGTGGTAAAACCGCAGAGTTTATTTCCAAGAGTTGGGATTACGCCGAAGTTCAGTTGACAGAAACCGTGAGACAATTCTTAGTATGGGAGTTCTCGTCAGCGTGTATCAACGCACTGGTAGCCTTAATTGTGCTTATCGTATGTTGGCGAGTGGCCGTGTCGCAGATCAAGTACTGGCGTTCAGAGTATAAATCTGAGTACTCCATCATTGACCCTGACCGTGATTATGACCACGTGTCGGTAATTACCTTAGCTGGTTCTTCTGCGAGCCGCTTCCTGGCCAGCGTGGGTATGGCGTTCATATTGTTCTATGCTGGTAATGCTTTCGTGTTCAATGTTCAGAAGGGTGCTAAAATAGCTCTTGCACCTCGCATCTATCTAATAGAGTACGGTGTGCAGAAATACAAAGAGCTGAAAACTCCAACTAAGTAAATAGGTGTATGATGGATATTTTAATAACAGGTGATCGTCGAGAATTTTGTCCCACGTCTTTTGAGCGCCGCTTTCATGAAGGTCTCTCAAAGCTGAACGTACCGCTCTCTGACGTACGTAATGTGGTGCGCACTGCTTTTGGGGGTGCAGAGCTGCGCGCTGAAGAGTTTGCCCGCAACATAGGCATTGGCGTCGTACGCGTACCGCTGCCTGAGCGCATGGGTAAGCATTCTCGTAAGGCTGCCATAAATACGGCCATAGAAGATGTGGACGCTATCATCATCTTAGATGACCACAATGATATGTATTGCTGGCACTCTAAGAATATGGCAGCACGTAGTGGCAAGCCCATGGTGGTATGCTAAAAAGGAAGAGGGCGCGTAGCCCTCTTTTTTAGATAATTTCTCTAGATGCCGTTGTAGTGTTATCGGTCATCTGGAAAGTAGATAGTACCTGACCATTGATCCTGAATAACTGCAAAGATCCTGTCTGCTTATTCCAAAGCCAACTGCCCATAGCCGCATCTTCTAAGTTGACCAAATAGCTCATCATAGAGCGATCACGTACTGTGATGTACCCTGCGATGCGTCCCTCTAAGAATAGAGTATACACACCAGTCTCGGTAAATGTGACTTCTACAATGTATAGACCTTCCCCTATCTCTGTAAAAGACACTGGAGTGACTAATGAAGTATAGATCTCACCGTCCTTCAGTATTGTAGTATCAAAGGACGTCATACCTGTATCGTTGTTCTCTGATACGAAAGGTACCTTGATAGGCGTGGATACCGTAGTTTCTACATTTAACATACTAACCCTCTCCCTCTTCCATCAAGTGGATATATGCCCTGATAGCAGATTCTTTCTTGTTCAAGTCTTCTACTAACGCCTTGCCTGCCATACTAAAGTTAGTAGCGGGGACAAACATAAATGGAGGCACGGGGGCGTAGAAGCCATCTTGCTTTAGTACGTTCTCACATAGCAACTCTACCGTGTGGGTGTTTTGAAATCCTATAGGTAGATTGTGCAAGGTGTAAATGGTATACGCCATCTCCAACGACGTAGGCATCGAGATGACCTCTGGATGCACGACCTGGTTGTTGATGATGTCCGAGGTGTGCATCAAAAACAAAGGATCTTGATCTACGGGAGAGCCACCCTCTGCAAGTAATGCTTTGAGTAGTCGTATCTTCTGCAAAAATAGATCACTGAATACAACACCTAGATCCAGGCTTATGGTTTCTTCTTCCAAGGAGGGCCATGTAGCCCCAAACCTCTGAGAGAGCATCTCATGAAGTCTAGGTAGGGGTGTTTCATCAAAGGGGCGTGTCATATCATTTAACTCTAGATAGCAATAATCTTTGGGAATCCATAGGCAACGCTTCTATAACAGCTTTGGCTTGGTAAGGATCAGAACCTATCTCAGCAGCTACGTCTTCTCCTAAGATGTGCGCTATAGGTGCCTTAAGGATATTCTCTACTGGAATATCGGTTTTGTCAATCTTAACCATTAAAGAGCTGCAAGCTGCTTGTTTGGTAATAAAGCTTTCCGCATAGAAGTCATAACCCTTCCAAGCCAGTCCAGCACGCTTATCTAACTCAGTAACGCATTGTGCAATATTACGCTTATCTTCCACGGTTAATTTGTCAAAGTCGGAAGCAGCTACTATCGTGGCTATCTTATCGAAGCCCATACCTGGCACTACTGCTGCTCTGCTATTTAAGGCGGCAATGGCGGCTTCTTTAACAAATACATCGGCACAAGCGTAACGCTTAACTGCAGGGTTGGTTACAAAGTCCGAGTACGAGTCATATAGCTTTGATGCCATATGGGCGCGCTTCTCAATGTTACAAACTCCCGCCATTTTGGTCATGAATACTTCTTCAGCGACTACTACTTCATTTCGTACTTCTTGTTCTGAAGCAACCTTCATCAATTCGCCTTTCAACATCCTGTCCGCTATGTCAGATACTATATCCGATAATCCGTATAACTTAACCGCTGTGGCCACCTTCATCATATCATCAGGATTGACTTTCATACCCGCTACCTTGTCCATATAGACAAGCTTCGTGGCGGACATTAAGGTATTGTCTAGGCTAGTAGTAGAGATACCGTCACCTACAGATGCACTTTTGCATAACTCGTATACTTCAGGTACGCGTTCAAGTGCTTGTTTTAATATGTGTACTGTCATGTTACATTGCTCCGAAAGGAAACAGATTCGCTTTTAATACGTTAGTATGGTGCGTGACACCTTCTTGGTCGAAGTGCCCAGTGCGGCCAGAATGCATACTTTCTGCACCGAATAATAGGGGGACAGGGGAACCGCCATGCTGTATATCGCTTAGTTGAGCGTTTAGGGCGCGTACGTGGTCATTACGCTTGGATTCTCCACGATAACCGCTTACGCCACCCACTATACCACCTATCTGAGTGGGAAGTGCTGCGTGGCTCCACAATTCGTTAAATTGCTGATCTGCCAATTCACGTTCTGCCTTGCCAGCTGTGGGCAGTAAGCCGGGGTGAATAAAGTCACCAAGGCCCTTGCCTGTCTTGTGCATGTGGGATGCAAGACCTAGCGCCATACCTACGCCACCCATATAGGCTGCATTAGTCAGGGCATGCTTGATTTTATCCACTTTGCTCGACTCTACTGGGCGAGGACCACCCGCGGTAGAGTATTCATGTATGAAGTCCACCTTTTTGTCCAAAGGTAGGGAGTTGAACATAGGAGTATTAAGCGTAGACAGTAGATCTCCACCGGTCATATTCTGCGCCTGAATGGCTCCATGTACTAAGTCTTTTGTGTTCAAGTCGTAGCTCCTAAGTTGCTTACCTATAGTTTAGCAGAGCACCACTTTTAAGTAAAACAGATTAAAAAGTAGCCAATTTCAGCATTTGGGACAGTATTACTGGCCACGGGACAGTTTGGTTTTTGAAACTGTCCCACGCCGAAGCCTTGGGGCTGTAGGGCTGGAGCCCATTTGGGACAGTTGGTCAGTATTTTTCGGGAAAATGCATACC
>Ga0209599_10000847_pt1 | contig 17216 bp, 14 predicted proteins | sample Shrwel_input2_FT_FD_187534 | JGI IMG/M metagenome (GOLD analysis project Ga0209599, IMG submission 187534) | Subsurface microbial communities from deep shales in Ohio, USA - Utica-3 well 1 S input2 FT (SPAdes) (version 2) ... | reverse complement strand
GGGTATCCCTGATAGCATCGTAGAAATTCCTACTCGTTTTCTTGACCTTGTTAGCGCGTCTATCCCGGAAGAACTTCTAAAGAAAAAAGGCATCGTTAAACCTGACGCCGTAGAAGAGATCGATCAAGACGCCCCAAACTTTGAAGACCTAGCACGTACAGAAATTACTCCGGACGATATCCGTATTGCCAACGAAGGCATCAACTCTCCAGAGGGTAAAGAGCAGGCTGCCTTTAAGGACTCTGCAGAGGGTAAAGCTATTGAAGCTGCTGAAGCCGCCGGGGAAAAATCTCCGGCTGATACTACAGCCGAAGAGCCTCAAGCGGAGCCAGAGCTCGATAGCTACCAAAAGAAGCAGGCTGCTGAAGAGCAGCGTGTTGCAGAAATCATAGACCCTATTGCCAAGGCACTACTTCCTTTTAACGAAGAAGAGGGCATATTCCAAGATGCCATAGATGCAATTGCTGACGATATCCTAACCGGCGACGAAAAACTTCAAGCTGTTGCAAACGCAATCAAGCTTCAGAAGCTTGGCGGAATTAAAGGCTCTAGAGAAAAAGCCCGCAATGCCAGTTACAAATCCCTAAAGTCCCTAGAGGCTGAAGGTGTCGACATTGGTAATATCAATCGTCTAGGCTCTACCCCTGCCGAAGACCGCGAAATTGATGGCGCACGTGCAGCATCTAAGAAAGAAAAAACAGAGGCTGCAGCGAAGAAGGCATACGAAGATGCAATTGCCGGTAATCCAGTAAGTCTAGATGGAACTATTGACTATGCATCCAAAGGCGAGCCTAAAGCTATTGTCAAGCCTGTCGGTAAGAAGCTAAGTCTGAAGGGTCTTTCCCTCGAGCCAGGAGATATTTTTGAAGCACGCGGTGGTAAGGAATACTCCTTCATCGAGCGTGGAGAGCGTGACCGTGCTTCTGGCACTGTAGAAGTTAAGGCTAAAAACCTAAAGACTGGTAAAACCGAGACCGTTAGCGTTGACACAGATACAGCATTTCCAGTTCTTCGTCCTGATAAGAACCAGCCTGCCCCTAAGCCAGAGCCAACCCCAGAACCAGTAGCGCCTAAGGCTGCACCTGAAGCCCCTAAAGCTCCAGTAGCACCAGTGGCACCGGCAGTGCCTGCCCCTAAGGCAGACGCCCCGGTAGATCGTAAGCCAGTTGCTAAAGAAGTACCAGCTCTTCCTAAAAAAGCAGCCGCTCCTAAGGCCGAAGAATTGGCTGCACCAGAGCGCGTAGATAATGGTCAGGACATTGCATTCTCACCCCTAACCGATGAAGAGCTATACAACCGTCAGGTCGCATTCGTGGTCCCAGATGCCAATGGCAAGACCAAGAAGGCTTACAATCCAATCACTGGAAAAATGGAAGTTGCTCAGGATGCTGACGCAATTGTTACCACACTTCTACAAGACCACCCAGACGCTGTTATTAAACCTAACGGCGAGATCGTCCTTCAGCGCAAGAGTTTTACCGACGGTGCTGGCGAAGAGTGGAAACTCGAAAGCTTCGTTGTTCGTACCGACGGTGCTAACTTTATGGTTGGATACCGCCTAAACCGCGCATCAGACGGTAAAGAACTTACTTACTACAGCTACGACTACCGTGACTCCTATGCGTCTATATTTGGAAAGCCAGCTGATCCTAAGACCGGGCTTTACACCAAGAACAACGGTATTAGAAGAATTTCAGATGTTCTAACTGGTGAAAAAGAGATCCTACAGAACCAGGAATCTCCAGAATTTAAGAGCTACTTTGGAGTAGATAAGGGTGTTGAAAACCGCGCTGCATACTTCCGCGACAAGTTCCGCTCGAAGGCGACAGAAGAGTCTCTAGCAAAAGACCTAGAGAAGGCTAAAGCTGGCGGTAAGACTGACGTCATCGCTGAGGCCCAGGCGCGCTATGACATGCTGTTCGACAAGTTCGAGGGCGACATTGATCGTTTCCGCCAATGGGATACCATCCAAGAAATGCGTTTCCTAACAATCGAAGAAACTGCTAGAAAGTTCATTTCTGGCCGTCCTCGCCGATTGAACGAGAGCAAGTCAACAAAGAGCGGGGAGAACGCTAGCCAAGAAGCAAACGTTCTTCGTAGTGCAGTCCCTAGCTTGGTTGATGCGATCCTCACTCAGGACACTGCAACAATCACCGAGCACATGGTCGCGGTTCAGGGCAGAATGCCTATGCTTTCTAAGAACCCTGAAATTGCAAAACTAATGCTTGACATGATTTCAGAGGAAGTAAATGCTCGCATACCTAAGGGTAGCCGCAGAAAGCTAGCTGGTTACAAGACCGCAGCATACAACCAATGGATCGACACAACCTACACCCCAGACAATGCCAATTCAGTCCCTCACGTTGGTTCTGACGGCACGGTTATTAAGCCTGGGTACTTTGTCGAGTATGACAACTCTCAGGGCGTTAAATCTCGCGGCTACGTAGTAAGTACCAACGAGCGCGTCGCTAACCCAAGCAAGCCTAACGAGTACTTCGATACGGTTAACGTTAAGTTCCTCAATTCCGATGGCACCATCAGCCGAGCAACTGCCCGCCTATGGGCAAAGAACCTGACCACTTACGACAAGACTGGTGACAACGACCAAGCTCGTTCACAGATGACTCAGTACGCTCCTAACCCTAAGGGTGAGGATAAAATTGCTCAGCGTTTCGGTGAGGACTACCTGCAGTACAGAAGCGAAGACCCTAACCTTGGATCTGACGGTGAAGAAGGCGACGAGGCAGGATCTGACGGCAAGATTGTTGACGACTATGAAGAAGGCGACTTGCACTACAGCAAGGATGGCGAGCTTCTAGGTGAAGTTGTAGACGTCACCCCTGTTACCAACAAAAAAGGCCAGAGTGGATTTATCATCACCTACCTAGACGAGAATGGCGACCTACAGCGCGACACCGTCAAGGCTGGTGAATTCCGCGGCCCAAAACCCTAAGGGCCGAGTCGGCCCCGACCGACAAGACTCCTCAAGAAGTTGACTTCGACTTCGATGATGAGGACATTGATCTTAGCCAGGTAAAGTTTAAGTACGAAACGGCTGCAGATATTTACAAGGCTAAAGGCTACCCGGCACTAGATCCAACCACTGCAGATCAAACTGCCGGCAAAATCATAGAAGAGATGTCAGAGAAATTTTTCTTGGCATATGGCACAGACGAGCTTAGGGCGCTAGGGACTTCAGCCGCTAGCGTTAAAGCTCTTGCTGCAGAGATCCTTGACAATCCTGCCGACAAGGACAAGCGCGAAGAATACAAGTCAGCTCTTCGCAGTCTTGCCATAAAAGCAAACAACATTGCAGATGACAAGCTCCCCTATAAGTTTGCCTTCTCCCCTTCTCTAATTAAGGAAGACTCTATCCTGAGCAAGGTAGAGCTGAAGAAGCTTAACGATGAGATAAAAGACGCCACCCCCTCCCGCGACGGTGGCATGAAGGTGCCATCTGCATCTGAACTAGAGCAGATGATTAAAAACTCACCGGCACCTGCATCTACATCTGTCCCTGAGGGCTGGAAGATTCAAACGGACTGGGATGCTTATCAAGAAGAACTAGAGAAGCAAAAGCTAGACACGTGGCGTCTAGCCAGCCAAATAGGTTACGAAGACCGTCAAGTATCTGACGCTGCCGCTAGGCGTTTAATTCTAATGAAGAGCTGGGATAGGTTCCGCTTTAAGTACGATCCAGCCACATCAACTAAAATCATCTCTCCTGAAGGTACCGTACTTAAGGTGGATAGAAGGGCATCCTCAAATAAGCCAATTGCTCAGGATGTAGACATCCTCGTTACCGCCGAAACTATTGACTTGGTATTCTCCAAAATCAATATGCCAGCAAAAACTAAGTATTCTTTAGTATCAAGCGGAACTAGTCGACAAAGGCCAAATGTTCTTGGCTATGCAAATGCCGTAGCTGGGGGTCACACTATTGTTGACCGAGTCCGTAAAGCCGAGAAGAGGGACGCTTCGCAGAAGCCAAAGTTTGTTGAAAACGAGTCTTGGCACTCTACTGACACATATAAGCGCCTGGGGGACTACTTCCGCCACACCGCTGCTCATGAGCTTGGTCACGTAGTGGCCTTTGAGGTTTGGCCGAGCGAGTCTCAGATGAATCAAGAGTATGCCGCAATGCGTAAGCAGGAGATTAGCCGATACGGTAAAGAATCTGCTCACGAACACTTTGCCGAGGCGTTTGCCAAATACGTCCTTACAGGTAAGGCAACTCCGGAGTTCCTGGACCTTCTCCGTAGTAAAAACTTACTTAAGTCTCAGCAGAGCGACTAGGATAGAGATTATGACGGAAAAACCTTATCAAACAAAGATTCGAACTATCTCAGACTCATTCGACCCTAATGATCCAACCCCCGCGGAAGAGATCATCGACCTAGAACTGCTTTCCGTCTCTGAGCTCGAAAAACTAGTAGAAGATATCCCTGAAGCTGGGCTAGAGTTGTTGTACAGATCACTCACTAAATAGCTATCTCAGGCTATGATAAAATTAAACTAACTATAGTAGTATTTTAGATACAACTAGAAAGATAAAAAATGGCCGAACTTGATGTCACTTTTGACGTACATATGTTTATCAACCCTGAAACTCGGGAAGTTGATGAGATGTATGCCTACCACTCGTTTGGTATTTCCCGCCGAGAGAATGGCACCTGGGAAGCATACACGCGTGAAGACTCCAATCTAGCTGACCTTGCAAACCACATTGAATACGCTATTGACTGGGAAACCGACTACTTGGCTAACGAAGATGCTGCCGATGACGACTACGACGAGCACGCGGCTGTCCTCGCTTTTGATGCAGATACCTTAGATGAAGAAGGCGTTAAACAATACGGAACCTTGGTATACGACCCAACCAGCGACGAAGACGAAGTAAATTTCGACGACTAATAGCTTCACTCAGGAACGGTAAAATGCTAGAATACATCGGCTCTTCTGGAGACCTCTCGCTATTTAAGAGCGGTGAGTCTGGCGTTGTCGTCGACACATCGATCGACATGGTTGTAAACTATGGGTCAATCATTGACATCTCCGAAAGCACCATTTGGGTAGCTGACGGAAAAGAATTTTCTAGTGCGGTTACAGAGCTTGCACTGCAGATAGTATCTATCAACCAAGAGTCAGAGCCGGTAGTTGCTGCTGCAACCAGAATGTACACTATTCCTGGTGGCGTCCAAGCCGAAGCTAAAAAGGCTCTTGCTTGGCGCAAAGAAGAAAAGCGCGGTGGAACCCCGGTAGGCATCAACACTGCTCGCACCCTTGCAAAGGGTGGACAGATTGGCCTTGAGAAGATCCGACACATTGCTAAGTACTTCCCTCGTCACGAAGTTGACAAGCAGGGCAAGGGTTGGAAGCCTGGAACTTCTGCATTCCCATCTAACGGTCGCATCGCCTGGGCCCTTTGGGGTGGTGACGCCGCTTGGCGTTGGGCAGAGGCAATCGTAGAGCGTGAAAACAAAAAGGCAGTGACTGCTGGTGCTTACGGTTTTGTAGACAACCAACAAAAGCCTAACGAGTTTAAGATCGCTCACGAGCTAGATCTAAATATGGGTCCAGAGTTTTTGGCCCGTGTTCGCCACGATGGCACTGGAATTGATCGCCTATATAAGATTGAAATCGAAGGCGACGTTTATGTTTGGGACGACTGTGCCTGGGACTCGTTAGGTCACGTAGATGGGGACATCTATACTTACGATGCTGCTCTTGATGATGTCTACGACACTTGCGAGAAGACTCACGTAATTATTGACCCTAGCTCAGCGGTTGTCATTTCTGCGATTATGCAGAAGTACCCTTTTGAGTCAGTGCCACTAGAAGCAATCAGTGAAGAAGAGGCAATGCTTGTTGCCGATGCTCTAGGTCAAATAGACTTTGAAATCGTAGACCGAGCGATGTTTGCCGCTGCTCCCGCTCCAGGCGGTGCAATAAACCCTAATGATGGTATAGACACCCCTGCTGAAAAATCAGAGCGCTCGCAGAAGCAGGTTCGTAATGCTGTTGGCCGCTTTGCTGCCGTAGGGCAAGAAGTTGCTGTTGGTGGCGACACCGAGCGTGGTGCCGGCACTATCGTTAAGGTTGATTCCAAAAATGGACTCGCTGATGTCAAGCTAAGAAGCGGAAGAGTCATCACCGTCGGCATTCAGTACACTAAGCCACTTGCTGCCCAAAACACCAGAGGTAACGCAGTTCGTGTCTCCAATAACGAGAACGCCCCCCTAGACATCTCGGGCATCTTAGGTGAGCCTCGTACTCCTATTAACCAACCTAAGGCTCATTTGCCAGGCACCCTGCCTCCGCTAACGGATGACCGCCTAAAGGATCTACTCAACAACTTCCCTAAGTACGTTGAGGATATGCGTAACTCCTACAAGCCATCAAGCGCTGCCGACAAGGCTCGCGTTCAGAAGCAATGGGGAGTAAAGAAGTTTGCTAGCGAGAACGCTATTCTTGCTTCGGGCGATGCAGATAAGCCGATGAACCCGACCACATCGGATGTAAAGCCTAAATACCTAGCAATTGTCCTACCTACTGACCCTCAGGCAGTTATGGATCTAGTTGCCATCACCCCTGCAACTGCAACTGACCCTTCGCCAAGAACGTTTAAACGTAAAGACGGCGCATGGGTACCGGACGAGCAGGCGCTTAAAGATCTAACATCAGCAACACCGCCGGATGTAATCGAGCTCGAGGACGATGAGTACCTGGACGATGTTATCAAGCAGATCGACGGAACTAAAGAAATTACAGCAAGTGCAAGATTAGCTGCGCTTTGGGAAGAAGACCTGACATCACTAGTTGCTAGCCTAAGTGCTGCCGGTGGCCTAGACCGCAACCGCGGTAACGCTGAAGAGCTTCGTCGTTACTGGACTACTGGTAAGGGCGCTGCCAAGATTCGTTGGGGAACCCCTGGCGACTGGACTCGTTGCGTTCGCAACTTGTCTAAGTACATGGGCCCACGCGCAAAGGGCTACTGCCAGCTTCGCCACAAGGATGCAACGGGTATCTACACAGGCGATTCAAAAAACCCGGGCAATGACTTTGCTGTAGAAGAATTTAACAATGCAATGATCGACATTTCCGCTTTGGCAGCACGTGCGGCAGAGGTCAAGAACAGATTTACCGGACTAACCGCTGGTGCAGGCCAGACCGGAGCCAAGTTCTCTATTCCGCTTCTAATTCCAGAAAATCTAGAGTCTGGCGATGGCCGTAAGTTCCAGCCAAATGCTATCGAGATCCGTGAACTGCCTCTACCACTTATGTGGCAAATTAAGACTGGCGACGGTCACAATGGGTCTGTGGTAGTCGGCCGTATCGACTATATGGAGAGAACTGAAAACGGTATTGGAAACGCCTACGGTGTGTTTGACACTGGAGCATATGGACAAGAGGCAGAACGCCTAGTTCGTAACGGCTTTATCCGTGGCGTATCTGCAGATCTCGACCAGTTCGAGGCTAAAGAAGACAAAATCGAAAAGCCTGAGAATTCTGAAGGCGAAGAAGAAGAAGTCGGTAAGCAAAAACTTACTATAAATCACGCCCGTGTAATGGCTGCTACAATTGTAGCTAAGCCTGCATTCCAAGAATGCACTATCTCTATTGACGAGGGCATTCCAGCTACCCAGGAGTATTAAATGATCCCGCAAGATGGTATCTACGAAGAGTCAGTTGATTCTTCAGCAGTAGAGGCAATTGTTGCTTCTGGATTCCTCGAATCCGAGATTCCTATGACTCCTCCTCAGCAATGGTTTGAAAAGCCAGAGCTGACCAAGGCAACCCCACTCACTGTAGACCCTAACGGTCGTGTTTACGGTCACATTGCTGCATGGCATGTAAACCATATTGGTATGCCTCGCTCAACCAGACCTCCACGCTCAAAGAGCAAATACTCATACTTCCACACTGGAGTTGTACGCACCGATGCAGGCAAAGATATGCCAGTCGGTCAGCTAACTCTTGCCGGTGGCCACGCATCGCTTCAGGCTGATGCTCAGGCTGCAGCTAAACACTACGACGACACTGCATCTGCAATTGCCGACGTACATGCTGGCGAAGATGACTACGGTATCTGGGTAGCAGGCTGCCTGCGCCCAGACGCAACCGAAGCTCAGATTCGTGCACTACGCGCGTCTGCCCCCTCAGGTGACTGGCGTCCAATCAACGGACAGCTTGAGCTTGTTGCTGTTTGCCAGGTTAACGTTCCAGGATTCCCTATCGCCCGTGCACTTGTTGCATCTGGCAAGGTTATGGCTCTTGTTGCTGCCGGTGCTAACTACATGGCTGTAATGCGAAGCGAAGCAGTTATGTCCCTCGCAGTCCGCGCCCAACTACTTGGAGACCTAAGCGCCTCTACCCCTAACCTAAAGAGCAAGGCTCGCGCAGCTAAGAAAGCTCTAAAGAAGAAGAATCTAGAAACTCTAAGCTCCACAGTTGACTCTTTCAAAGAGCGTGCCCTTGTTGCATCTGCCGTAGCTGAACTAGCTAAGTTCTCAGACGAAGAGCGTATGAAGCTAGCGGACAAGGGTTTTGCGCTTCCAGACGGCTCTTTCCCTATCCGCAACGAGGACGACCTACGTAATGCAATTACTGCATACGGTAGAGCAGAACGCACTAAGAGAGTTACCGTTCGTAAGCACATTATGAAACGAGCCCGTGCTCTTCGTAAGGGCTACCTAATCCCTGACGAGTGGAGCGCAGCTGCTTCTTCAGAGGCTGCCACCGTTGTTGCCTCAATGCGCTCTCGTATTGCTACTTTTGCTGATGCTCCTAAAGAGATTTCAGATGCAGACCTAGAGAAGCTTAAGGATGCCAAAACCGAGGCAGACAAGCAGACTGAAGAAGAAATCAAAATTGCTGAAGACATCGCCGCTGGTAAGACCACCGCTAAAGAAGTCTATGACGACGATGGTAGAAGCAAGTATGTTTCTGGAGTAAACCAGCCTCGTGACGCTAAGGGCAAGTACCGCAAGGTACTAGCTCGTTTGAAGCAGAACCTAGGTGTTGCAGGCCTACAAGATGCATTGGAAAAGGTAGAAGAATCGGAGAACCTAGAGTTCGCTGGTAACTACGTAGACTCTGCAAAAGCCAGCGGCCAACTACTTGACATGATCGACCGTATTGACACTAAGGCTCTAAACCCACGTGCCCTAGAGAATGTTAGACTTACTGCTGCAGAACTAGGAAAGACCATTGCGAACCTCCCACTACCTTTCGGTAGCGAGGCTGACAAACTAAAGTTTAGCGATCTACCGACTGGACTCAAGGATCTCATCGATTCGATGATTACCCGAGTTGAGTCAAAGATCGGTAAAGAGGACGCAGATATTGCAACTGCAGATCTTAAGTCCTATATGTCCGGAGCGGACTTCTATTCTCAGGCTGAAGTTCAGTCTCAGATGGCGAAGCTGCTTCGACTCCTTACCTAAAAAGTAAGGTATTATTAATGATAGGTGGAGCGCCTCGCACACATATGTGAGAGTCCCTCGGCCTTGACTGTTCACCGACATGCGCGCCCGCGTATGTCATAAAAACTGGCCTAGGAGGTACAGTGTACGACCAGATTAAAACTCAGCTAGATACTATCGCTGAGCTTAGCGACGAGCAAGTCGCCGAGCTACAGGCAGATATTATCAGCCAGTTCGAAATGGTTGAGGGTGAAGACCCGACTCCTGAATCAGTTGATGCTATGACGTCTCTTGCGGACTCTATTGACATCGTTAAGGGTGAGCTTTCTCGCCGTGAGGCACTAGCTGAAGAGCTTGCTACTCGCGCTGCTGAAGCCACTGCTCGTGTTAAGGGTACTACAGAGACTGGAGAGGAAATGGCTATGGATGAGCCGATTAACGAAGACATGCCTGTTGAAGACATGCCAGCGGAAGACGCTCCAGTAGAGGAAGCCCCGGCAGAAGCCGAGGAAGCTCCTGCTGAAGAAGCCAAAGAGACCGAAGACGAGGACGAGGAAAAGAAGGCTATGAAAGCTTCTGCCGAGACCGAGACCGAGGAACCATCAATTGATCAGGAATCAGATTCTGAACTATCAACCAACGATTCAGTAGAAGAAGTTACTGAAGAAACCATCACTGCCGACGCATCTGTTGAAGAAGTTGTGGCTGAAGTTGTAGAGGAAGCAGCTGTTGAAGCTGAAGCCCCTGTAGCAGAAGTTGTAGCTGAAGAAACTGTTGCTGAAGTAGCAGTCGAAGCTGAAGCAGCTGTAGCGGAAGAAACCGCTGTAGTTGAGGCAGTGGAAGGTTCTGAAGCTTCTGCTGAAGAAACCACTCTAGAAACATCACCTATCGCTGAAGAAGTTCAGCAGGAAGAGCAGGCAACTGTGACCGCATCAGCCGAGGGAATCATCGAGGTTCCAGCTGACCGTCAGCCTGTAGTTCAGGTATCAGAATCAGCACCAGTAGTGGCAATCACTGCAGGCGCAGACATCCCTGGCTACACCGCAGGCAGCACCATTTCATCAATGAATGAAGTAGCTTCAGCAATGGAGAAGCGCATTCACTCACTACGCCGTGTAAACGGTGGCGACGGAGAGCAGCACATTGTTGCATCTATCACCACTCAGTTTGACGAGGCACGCACCCTAACCACCGATGCAGAGGCTAACTCAGCTAAGATTGCAGCTTTCGCAGCTGACACTCAGGCTCTTGTTGCTTCTGGTGGTCACGGAGCACCTTTCGAAGTTAAGTACGACATCTTCGGTCTTGGTTCAACCACCAGCCGTCCAGTTCGTGACTCACTTCCTAAGTTCCAGGCAGACCGTGGCGGTATCCGCTTCGTAACTCCACCTTCATTCGCTTCAGGTGACTACGCTAACGCTGTTGGTGTATGGACTGCTGCAAACGACTCAGCTGAGACTCCTTCTCCTTCGAGCAAGACCTCTCTAACTGTTTCTGCTGCTGCAGAGTTGACTGCTACCACTGACGCTGTAACTCTACAGCTACAGTTCGGTAACTTGATGACTCGTGCATACCCAGAGCTAATTGCTCGCCACAACGAACTTGCTCTTGTACAGCACGCTCGTGAGGCAGAAGTTAACCTGCTAGACAAGATCAGCGCTGCTTCTACTGCAGTTACTACCTCAAACCTAATCGGTTTTGGTCGTGACTTCCTAGTACAGGTTCGCCGTGCAGCTGTTGCTTACCGTTCACGTCACCGCATCGACCCTTCAACTCAGTTGAAGGCAATCGTGCCAGACTGGGTAGTAGACGCTATGGCTGTTGACTTGACTCTATCAATGCCAGGCGATGGCACCATCGCTCTTGCAAAGGCAGAGATCGAGGGCTACCTAGCTAACAGCAACGTATCACTAACCATGACTCCAGACCAGAACTACTTCGGCGCTCAGGGTGCATCTGCACTTCTTGAGTTCCCAGACTCATTCAAGTGGTTCTTGTTCGCAGAGGGCACCTTCCTATTCTTGGACGGCGGCACTCTAGACCTAGGTATCATCCGCGACTCATCACTAGTTGGAACCAACGACTACAAGATGTTCGTAGAAACCTTCGAAGGTCTAGCAAAGGTTGGTATCGAGTCACTAGCGATCACCTCAACCATCAGCATCAACGGTGTAGCAGCCGCTCTACGTGACACCACTGGTGGCACTGCAGCAGCTACTATCGAGCTATAAGCCGATAGACATCGCTCGTGAGGGGGAGGTCAGAAATGGCCTCCCCCGAACGAAAAACCCCAAACTTTTTATATAGGTAAGGAACCTACAAATGGCTTTCACAAAGACTGGTGTTGTAACAGCGCCAAAGATTGTGCCTTCTGCATTCGGCCTACTTGCCGTAGTCAAGCCTGAAAACGGTCCATCGGAGGACCAGTGGGTCCGTGGTTTCTCACAGGAGTGGGAGACAACCCTTTACTCAGCGACTAACTGGGACGACACTGATTCAACAGACGGCCAAGTTGTTGCCGCTGGCACACCAACTTACTACACCGAAATCAAGCCTTGGTTTATCGAGGCAGAAGAGTTCCGATCTACCCTAGGCTTCAATGGCCTTGACCGTATCGAGCGCCTAAAGCGTCAGCTTGAGGGCGTAACCCAGCACGCTATGGAAGTAGAACTCTGGGACGGTGCTGTTCGCAAAGGCGAGACTCACGCAAACAAGGCTCTATCATCTAATTCTGCAACTATTCTTAACTCGGGTACCGCTCTCTCACCTCGCCGTGCACTTGCTCTTCTAGAGCACTCAATCGGTTTGGCTTCAGACGGTGGCGAGCAGGGCATAATCCACATGACTCGTGACGTTGCGGCACTTCTTGCTAGCAACTCAAACATGCTTTTCCACGAAGCTGGTAAGGAGCACCTACAAACCCTAGGTGGTACTCCAGTTGTCGTTGGTTCTGGTTACTCAGGTACCGGACCAGACGGAGCCACAGGTGCTACTGCAACTGCGGACAACAAATGGATTTACGCCACCGGCACCGTCCGCACTTACGTGGGCGATGTTGATGTCGTGAACGACAATCTTGCGCAAGCATACGATGTGTCGGGTAATGCGAATGACATGCGTCTCAAGGCGATCCGCCCAGCTGCGGCTTACTTTGATACTTCAATCCACCTAGCTGTTCGAGTCGATCTAACAGCGTAATAAAACAAGGAGAATAGCTTTATGGCTACTCAAGAATATGCAGCTAGCATCCAAGGTGTGTCAATTCGTGTCACCCGCTTGGACTCTGCTGGCAACCTGCTAACCGGCCCTGCCGATAGCTACACAACCTCTGCTTTCATGCGTATCTCATTTACCCCTGAGTACGAAGAGGGCGACGAGATCACCGAAAAGGGTGCGAATGGTGTTGTATGTGTTACATACAAGGCTCCAGACACTCTAAAGCGTATCACCATGGAACTTGCAATCTGCGAGCCAGACCCAGAGCTTTCAGCTCTACTATCTGGTGGACTATTGCTTCGCAAGAACGTAGGTTCTTCAGGCGACTCTGACGTTAAATCAGTCGGTTGGGCTGCTCCTGGTGTTGGCGATGACCCTGCTGGTAATGGTGTTGCGATCGAAGCTTGGTCACACGCTGTTAAGGATGGAAAGCGCGCTGGTGCACTTCCTTACTTCCACTGGATCTTCCCTTACGCTAAGTTCCGTCAGTCAGGTGACCGCGTTATTGAAAATGGTCTAATGGCTAACACCTTCGAAGGCTACGGTCTTGGAAACGCTGCGTTCCAGTCTGGCATCGACGGCCGCTGGGAGTTCCCAGTTGCTGCAGAGCGTCCATACGCTTACGCACGTACCGACTGGGCCCCGACCGGTCTATCAGGCTTCTACAGCTGGACTGACAACGCTACTGACCAGGTTGTATTCACTTCGCCTTCAGCTAAGCAGCCTACAACTAAGAACATTACCAAGGCATCTGCAACTGTTGTAGACACCACCGCTGTTCTTACTTTCTCTGCTGCCCACAACTTGGTACAGAACGATGTTATTTACGTACAGAACGTAAGCCCTGCATTGAACGGTACTCACACTGTTACTGCAGTTACCTCCACCTCTCCTTACACCGTTGAATACGTGACTGCAGCAATCACTGCTGACATCGCTGAATTCACTGTAGGTGCTGGTGCCCGTGTTACTGCAACCAACTCTGTAACTGAGAGCCACCCAGCTCCGGTTGCTACAACCACCACTCAGATTGGTGCTGGAGGCACAACCTTCAACGTTCCAGGTAACATCAACTACAACGCTGACTCTGCAATCGATAACATTATCGGTGCTAACGAAATCGGCTAATAAGCTATAAAGAAACGGGTGGCGAACTGGTCTAATCACTGGTTTGCCACCCGTTTAAACTTATAGAGAGGTATCTATGACGAATAACTACTGGGTTCAGCCCGAAGACTTAGGCGATTTCGCTTACACGGAATATACCGATGAAGCGATCCGCACTGCGTCATACCTACTCTGGGCAATGTCTGGCCGTAAGTACACTGGCGTAACCACCGTAACCGAGCGTTACACTTGCACCTTGCGCAACAACCGCATGGGCCCTTCAACCAAGACCAACTCTCCAGTTCTTTTTGGTGGAGACGTTTACAACATTCCTTCTGGCGACTACGACGAGTACTCCGAGTTGACCGCTGACGGTATGTCTCCAGACTCTCGTATCCGCCTACGCGGACGCCCAGTAACTAAGATTCACTCAATTCGCAACCGCACTGGTTCAGTTATTGATCCTGCAAACTACTACCTCGTTGAGCACTCGACCATACATATCAAGGCTGGTACCCCTTGGACTCCTTGCAACACAGAAGTTACCTACTCCTACGGAACCCCAGTTCCGGCTATTGGAAAGATGGCAGCTCGTACTCTAGCAATCGAGTTTATTAAGCTTTGGTCTGACGACGACACCTGCGCACTTCCTCAGCGTGTAACTTCTGTTGCTCGTCAGGGCGTTTCTTACACCATTCTTGACCAGCAAGAGTTTATCCAAGAGATGCGTACAGGTATGTACGTCATCGACCTTTTCATCAAGACCGTAAATCCGGATGGTGCTCGTCGCAAGTCAAAGGTGTTCTCCCCAGACCAACCACGCGCTCGCCGTTACAGCCCTAAACCATTAGTTCTTACCGCGGATCCTGAGCTAGACATTGTTTCAATTAAAGGCGCGGACGCTACTTGGAACTCTACCGGTGCAGATCTAGATCTAAGCAACCTATTCCCTGACACCGGCTGGGACCCAGTTGTGTCGCTTAAGAACTACAGCGGGTCTAGGTCAATTGACCTTGGATCAGATAATATCTCCCTAAACTACGGCAGTGGCGTAGTTTCCATCACCGTTCCTTACGACAAAATCAACTCTGCTCTAGGGATGATTGACCCTGGAACCTGGACTCTATATGCAACAAAAACTATTTCCGGTATAGAGAACATTGTAGAACTTGCCTCTGGAAACCTCCAGATCAAGATGTATAGCTAAGAAAGAAGAAGAAATGTCAGTACAAACTAACTTTCGCGCTCAGGACATGCTAGGTGGCGCAAAGCCAGAAGCAAAGCCTGTAGCAAAGCCAGCTCGAGTTGCACCAGTTGTTGCAGCTCCAGTTGTAGAAGTTGCACCTGTTGTAGAGGACGTTGTTGAAGCAGAAGCAGTTGTTGAGACTGTAGACGCTCCTGCAGCGGAGTAATTATTATGACTACGCAAATTGACTTTACTGGTGTCTCGGAGGATGCAACAAACCTTCGCGATATGATGCAGGGCGTCTTGGAGCGTGTTGAAACCATTTTTCAGTCATACAACGTAAATCTACCTGCACGACGTTATTGGACGATGGGCCAACCAGCTATCGATTGTGAGCAGCTGGTTGTCTCATTCGTTCAGATGTACCTAGGCTCCCCGGGGGCTCAGGTTGGAGAGCCTCAGCGTTGCCACGTACCACGTAGTGCCACACTGAATATTCAAATCGCTCGTGCAACACCAATTGTTGGGCAAAACGGCCGCCCACCTTCAGCTCAGAGCATCCAAGTTGCCTCTGAAACTCTGGCTTACGATGCCTGGGTTCTCATGGAGTCTGTAAATCTAATTGATCAGTGGGATGAGACTGGGTACGGTATCGGCGTAATTGCAACTCTAGACTCAGCTGCACCTGAGGGTGGCTTTCAAACTACAACCATGACAGTAACCCTGGCAGTGCCATAAAATGCCATTCCACGGTTTAATACACGACAGCGCATTTGTATACTATGCAAGTAAAGGCGCTAGGTCTCTTCGTTCTCGCCCGGTAAGGGGCGGTCGAGGAGGCATCGGAATAAGCATTACCGTACAAAAACTGATTATCTACAAACCAATTCTGAACTTCGAGCTTAATAGTCGCTACGGAATGGTTGGCCGCCATCTTCATGGGATAGCCAATCGAATTGTTCAAGATGCAAGACGTCAGGTAGGCGTAAAATCTGGCAACCTAAGAAAAAGCCTACACATAGAGCATACCGACGGGTCTAGGGGGCAGTCTGTGAAGATTGGCTCTAACTTGAGCTACGCATATCTACACCACGAGGGCACCCGACCACACCTAATTACCCCTAAAGGGGACAACACCACTCTTCGTTTTAGATCCGGATCAAGGATTGTAAATACGACACTAATTCGCCACCCGGGAACTAAAGCCAATAGATACTTATCAGACCAACTCAGAGTCCACGTTAGATAGTAAAATATACTTACGGAGTATATCCGCAAATGATGCATAACATAGAAAGAACTATATAACGATGGCTAAATTCAAAGATTTTGGTGTGGGCAAGGCGGCTGAAGACCGCGAGCCCGTGTCATTCAAACTACACGACGAAGAGTTTTTCGGCGTAAAGCAGCTACAGGGCAAGGTTCTATTGGACCTGATTGCAAAGTCAAACAGCGATGATGCGGCAGTATCAGCTCAGATTATGACTGACTTTTTCTCTAACGTCCTAACAGACGAAAGCAACAAGCGTTTTGAGAAACTACTACACGACAAAGAAAAACTAGTTGCTGTAGAGACTCTAAGCGAAATTGTTGGATGGCTAATTGAAGAGTACTCAGACCGCCCGGAAGAGCAGCCAGAGAACTCCTCAGTTGGGCAGTAGATCTCTGGCCTTACGTTAACGGAAAAGCTTTAGTAAATAAAATGGACCTCAAGGAAATGGAAGCACCAGATATGTTGGATGTAATCCACTACTTCCTGGACCAGGACCTGCGCTATACAAGCGGAGAAGAGCTAAAGCTGCACGAAGTTATCAGAAAAACTTTAATGGTTGATCTGTACGGCTCAACATATAAGTACGGAAGTGCCGAAGGCGCTGGTTCGGATCTAGGTCCAGACGTTAAGCCTTACATACCACCAACCGAGATTGATCCAGATGCTTCAAATCCATTCGGATCAATTCTAGATTCTCCAATAGGCTAAGGAAGGGGGCACCATAAATGGCTGTAGTAGGTCAAGCGTATGTTGTAGTTCGCGCTATAACAGACAAAGTAGAAGAAGACATTAAACGCGGGTTTAATGGTGCCTCCACCTCGGCTGGTAAAGCCGGCAAAGATATGGGTAACGCTCTGACTAGAGGTCTAGGCGATACTTTTAAAAAGAATAATTCTTTCACTACTCTTAATAAACAACTAAAAACGCTGTATCCGGAAGCCGAAAGAGCTGCAGACGGTTTCACTAGCCTTATGCGCACTGGATATGTGGCCCAATCGGGTATAGGTGC
>Ga0209599_10000843_pt1 | contig 17284 bp, 15 predicted proteins | sample Shrwel_input2_FT_FD_187534 | JGI IMG/M metagenome (GOLD analysis project Ga0209599, IMG submission 187534) | Subsurface microbial communities from deep shales in Ohio, USA - Utica-3 well 1 S input2 FT (SPAdes) (version 2) ... | reverse complement strand
TCGATGACCTTGAGGAAGCACTCGAGAGCCTTGCGGACTTCGCCTTGTTTGTGGAACGTCTGGCCCTGGCGGAATTCCGGGTCGTCGACGTCGAGGGTGCGGGAGTCGGCCCGCGAGCCGTCTTCGCAGCCGACGAGCAGGAGGAAAGAGAGGACGAAAGCAGCGCGGACCATGGCCGGCACAATCTTCGTCGGCGTCGCCTCCTTCAATCTCAAATCATTCACCGAGCGCCCGTGCGAGGGCCGCGGGCAGGTCAGGTGTCTCGAAGCGGAAACCCGCGGCCAAGGCGGCGGCAGGGGTCACGCGCAGGTCGCCGAGGACGGTCTCGTCGCCCATCTGGCCGAAGAGTAGGCGGACGGCCCAGGCGGGGGCGGGGAGGAAGGCGGGGCGGTGAAGGACCTTGCCGAGGGCGCGGGCGAAGTCGGCCTGCGAGCAGGGCTCGGGGGCGACGGCGTTGAGGGCCGGCGGGAGGGTCGGCTGATCCAAGCACCAGACGATAAGGCGGGCTAAGTCGCCGAGCCGGATCCAGCTCATCTGCTGCCGGCCGTCGCCGATGGGGCCGCCGAGGCCGCAACGGAAGGCGGGGAGCATCATGCGTAAGGCGCCGCCGGAGGCCGCGAGCACGACCCCGGTCCTTAGGCAGGTCGTCCGGATGCCGGCCGCGCGGGCAGGTTCGGTCGCCAGTTCCCAAGCGGCGGAGACTTCGCCGAGGAAGCCTTCCGTCGAGACGGCGGAGGCTTCCGTGAGCGTCTCGGTGCGACGGATGCCGTAACGGCCGACGCCGGACATCGAGACGAAGACCTCGGGCTTGGTCCGGAGTCCGGCCAAAGCTTCGGCCAGGAGGCGGGTGCCGTCGCGGCGGCTGGCCATGATGCGCTCCTTGGCGGCGGCGGACCAGCGTTGCGCGATGGGTTCGCCGGCGAGATGAATCACGGCGAAGGCGCCTTCCAGCGCCGCGCGATCGATGTGGCCGGTGAGATGGTTCATGCCGCCGACGCCGTCGTGGCGTGAGCGGAAGGGGACGACCTCATAGCCGAGCGTACCGAGCCGAAGGGCCACGGCTTTGCCGACCAGTCCCGTGGCTCCGGTCAGGATGATGCGTCGGCGGGAGGTCATCGCGTCAAGGCTGGCAGGAAATCCTGCGGACTCAAGCCGCGGGCTTATTCACCACGAGTATCCAGGGCTTACCCGGGGTCGGGTAATAGCCGATCTTCTCGACGTGAAGGCCGGCGGCGGCCCGGGCTTCGGCGAACTTCAGCACGATGTCCGATTCCTCGGGGCCGCCTGGGTGCCCCGTGTAGGCCACGCAGATCAGCCGGCCGCCGGGGCGCAGCGCGGTGAAGGACACATCGAGCGCCGCTAGGGTGGAGTCGGGGCGCGTGATGATGTCGGGGTTACCGCCCGGCAGGTAGCCGAGGTTGAAGATCGCCACGCCGACCTTGCCTTGCTGCGCGGGCGTGAGCACCGCGGCGAGTTCGGCATGGCTACGTAGGTGGACGGAGACGCGGTCCAGCAGGCCGGCGACCTCGAGGAGATTGCGGGTCGAGGCGACGGCTTCCGGTTGGATGTCGAAAGCGTGGACATGGCCCGAGGGACCGACGGCTTGGGCGAGGCAGGCGGTGTCACGGCCTTTGCCGGCGGTGCCGTCCACGGCGATGTCGCCCGGGCGGAGGATTTCCGTGGCGAGCTTCTGGGCGCGTTCGGTGACGCGGACCGGGTTTACGGGAGCCACGGGAATTTCCGGAAGTTCGGAGCGCGTTTCTCGTTCCAAGCGGCGCGACCTTCGTCGCCCTCTTCCGAAAGATAATAGAGCAGGGTGGCGTTGCCGGAGAGTTCCTGGATACCGGCCTGACCGTCGAGCTCGGCGTTGAAGGCCGACTTCAGGCAGCGGATGGCGAGCGGGCTCTTGGTCAGGATCTCCTGCGCCCACTTCACTCCTTCGGCATCGAGGTGCTCGTACGGGACGACCGTGTTGACCAGGCCCATCTCGAGGGCCTGCTTCGCGTCGTACTGACGGCAGAGGTACCAGATCTCGCGGGCCTTCTTCTGGCCGACGATACGGGCGAGGTAGGAGGCGCCGAAGCCGCCGTCGAAGCTGCCGACTTTCGGGCCGGTCTGGCCGAAGACCGCGTTGTCGGCGGCGATGGTGAGATCGCAGATGACGTGCAGCACGTGGCCGCCGCCGATGGCGAAACCGGCCACGAGGGCGATGACGACCTTGGGCATCGAGCGGATGAGGCGCTGGAGATCGAGGACGTTGAGGCGGGGGACGCCGTCCTTGCCCATGTAGCCGCCCTTCTTGTCGCCGCGGATCTTCTGGTCGCCGCCGGCGCAGAAGGCGAATTTGCCGTCGTGCTGGGGGTTGGCGCCGCGCAGGAGCACCACGCCGATGGTGGCGTCGTCCCGGGCGTCACCGAAGGCCTTGAGCAGTTCGCCGACCGTGTCCGGCGTGAAGGCGTTGCGACGGTGCGGTCGGTTGATGGTCACGCGCGCGATGCCATCGGCCTTCTCATAGACGATATCGGCGAACTCGCCGCACTTCTGCCAACGGAGGTCGGGCTGCATGGGCCTTAAGTTGGAGGGAGGGGTGCCGTTTTCAAACGATTAAGCGACGGGACGCTTGAAAATCGCCGGAGGTTCCCGCACTTTGGCCTCCTATGGCCAAACTGACTCCCGAACAGATCACCAAGGTCTCCGCCTGGGTGGCCGAAGGCGCGACGCTTTCGCAGATCCAAGAGCGCCTTTCCACCCAGCTGGAGGTTTCCATGACCTATATGGATGTCCGTTTCCTCGTCGACGACCTGAACCTCGCCCTGGTCGAGAAGGAAGAGCCGAAGCAGCCGGAAGTGCCCGCTGTCGAAGAAGCTCCGGCGGAGGCCGCCGCCCTCGACGCTCCGACCGCCCAAGGCGCCGGCGTCGTCACGGTCGAGGTCGATACGATCGCCCAGCCTCATGCGATGGTCAGCGGTCACGTCACTTTCTCCGACGGCGAGAAGGCCGATTGGTATATCGACCATCAGGGTCGTCCGGGCATGGCCGCGCGCACGCCGGGTTATCGTCCCACGCCGCAGGACATCACCGACTTCCAGGCAAAACTGGACGCCGCGCTCCGTCAGGCCGGCTACTGAGCGCTCAGCGCGTCTTCAGGATCGCCTCCGCCAGGACGAAGTCCGCGGGGCGGGTCAGTTTCAGGTTCACCGAGGGGTTCTCGACCAAGGATACGTCCTGGCCCACGAACTCCACGGCGGAACTGTCGTCGGTCACCTTGCGCTGGAGCTCGGCGACTTTGCGGTAGGCCTTGAGCACGACCATAGTGCGGAAGACCTGCGGCGTCTCCGCGGTCCAGACCAGGCCGCGGTCCGGGGAAGTCTCGACTGAAGTGGAGTCGGCCTTGGCGATCTTGACGGTATCGGCGGCGCGTCCGGCCAGGATGGCGGCGCCGGTCTCGAAGGCCTTGGCGCGCACTTTGCGGATGGCTTCGGCGGAGACTAACGGACGCGCGCCGTCGTGGATATGTACTAGTCCGGCATGTCCTTCGCAGGTATTGAGGGCCGCGAGGACCGAGTCCTGGCGCGATTCTCCGCCGGGTACGAATTCGACGGCGGCGACGGAGGGCAGGTGCGCGGCGAGGAGCGCCCGCAGTTTGGCGAGCTGGGCTTCGTCGCGATAGGTGATGACCACGCGGCCGATGAGTCCGGTCGTCAGGAAAGACTGGAGCGAATGGACGAAGACCGGTTTGCCGGCGAGGAGCGCGGTGATCTTATCGTCGACGACGGACTGCATGCGCCGGGCGGAACCCGCGGCGAGGAGGATGAGGATGTCGTCACCGGCGCTCATGCGGTCTCGCCGATGTCGCGGCGGATGCGGAGCGTCTCGGCTGCGGGATCCTTGGCCTTGAGGATGGGGCGGCCCACCACGATGAAGCTTGCGCCCGCGGCGGCGGCCTGGGCGGGCGTCATGACGCGGTTCTGGTCGTCGCCGGCGGCGTCAGGATAACGGATGCCCGGCGTCACGAGCGTCGGCCCCGTACCGAGGTCGGCGCGGAGGACGGGAAGTTCGAGCGGCGAGCAGACGAGGCCTCCGATGCCGGAGTTGATGGCCATGCGGCCGAGCAGGCGGACCTGTTCTTCCGGCGTGCGGGCGACGCCCGTGGCGGAGAGCTGGGCTTGGTCCATCGAAGTGAGCACCGTCACGCCGAGCACCGTGCAGTCGGGCAGGGCGGACTTGGCGGCATCGGCGGCGCGGGCGATCATCTCAGGGCCACCGCAGGCGTGGATGGTCAGGAGCGAGCAGGGACGTCCCTTCAGGCTCTTGACCGCCGAAGCGACCGTGTTGGGGATGTCGTGGAACTTCAGGTCGAGGAAGACCTTGAAACCGAGGGCGTGGAATTCGTCGACGATGCCCGGACCATGGCGCGTGAAGAGCTGGAGGCCGAGCTTCACCCAGGCCAGATTGCCGGCGAGGGGGCGGGCGAGCGCCAAGGCTTCCTCCTTGGTCTCTACGTCGAGGGCGAGGATGAGTCGGCAAGGCGAAGCCATACCGTGTTTATGGAAACGGCCCGGCCTTCCCGCCAGCGTAAATCTCCGCCGGGCTTACTTCTTGGCCTTCTTGGGGACCGGCGTGCTGGGCAGGGTGTGCACGTCGTACGTGAACGCCTGCGCCGGCTGGTTGCCGAGCAGGTGCAGGGCGAACCACTCGGCCATGCGGACATTGTCGTCGGCCATCTCGACCCAGCCGCCGTGGGCGCCGCCGAGACGGATGAGGATGTCGCTCTTCGAGCCGACTTCCTGGGCACGGGCGTGGTAGCGGCGGGCCTGCGAGTCAGGGACCAGCGGGTCGGCGTCACCTTGGACGATGAAGGTCGGGGGCGTCTGGGCGCTGATCCAGAAGAGCGGGGAAAGTTCCCGGCCGGCGCGTTCGCGTCCTTCGGCGGTGGTCACGATCGGACCGAAGGCGGGGGCGCGGGTGGTGAGCGGTCCGATGCCTTCCTTGCTGTCACCTTCCTTAGCCCAGCTGAGGAAATCGACCGGAGGGTAGTAGCATGCGACGGCGTTGACGGCCGAGCTCACATGTTCGACCGGATCCTTCGACTTGGGGTTGGCCGCGAGGACGCGGGTACCGAGCATCAGGCTGAGGTGGCCCCCGGCGCTGCCGCCGGTGACGCCGATCTTGTTCGGGTCGATGCCGAACTTAGCGGCGTTGGCGCGGATGAAGCGGACCGAGCGCTGGAGGTCGGCGACGATCTCGTCGATGTGGAAGCGGGGTTGCGTACCGTGGACGACGACGAAGGTCGTGAAGCCGTGCTTCGGCCAGCCGCCGTCGTTGATGCCGTTGTGATTGGAGTTCCAGCCGCCGCTGACGATCTTGATGACCGCCGCGCCGTTGGGCTTGGCCGGCGTGAAGACGTCCATCGTCAACGCGACGCCGTCGTGCTTGGCGTAGATGACGTCGGAGACGCGGGTGACGTCCTGGGCGGAGCCGAGGGCGCAGGTGAGGGCGAGGAGCAGGCTGGCGAGGAGTCTCATGGGGTTGACCATAGGACACCGCCAAATCGCCGAAGTTGCAAGCCGCTCAGACCTTCAGGCGGAACTTGATGACGACCTTGAGGATTTCGGCCGGGGCGCCGAGCTGGACGCCGGGCTGGTGGCCGTCCTGCGGATGGAAAATCGCGAAGTTACCACGGCCGAGCGTCATGAGCGCGGAAGGCGCCGAGGGTGCGGCATATTTCTCGACATCCTTTTCGGCGATATAGGGCTTGGTCACGACCAAGGTCGCTTGGTCCGTATGGCCGCAGAGTTCGAGGCCTTGATAGACGACCTGGATATCGCCGTAGACCTGATGGGCTTCCCACATCTTGTCGGCCGATGGGGCCGTCTGGTAGCGCTGCACGATCGCGACGAGGTCCTGGCCCTGCAGCTCATACTTACCGTCGGCCGTGTGGACGTCGAAGGCTCTCAGGTAGGCGAACGCCTGCGGGAAGAGCGGGTGGAGCGACTCGTAGGCGGCGGAGGCGGAGAGTTGGTCGAGGATCATGCTGATAAAGGGCTAGGGCTGGGGCTAGGCTATTTAGGCTTCGTCGGGGAGGCCTTCGACGTCGTCGAGCGGGAGTTCGACGGGTTGATCAGAGCCGAGGATTGAGAGCAGGAGGGCGATGCGTTTCTGCGGTGATTCGAGGCGGATGATCTCGCCTTCGGAGCCGGTGAAGATTCCGCGGATCACTCGGGCCTTCGCGCCGACCTTCAATTCTTCGTCGAGCATCGACAGGATGGCCTCTGGTCCGAGCGCGTTGAGTTCGTCGATCACCGTCTGCGCGACGTCGACCGGGCGGCCTTCACGACTGACCAGGTGGAGCACGCCGCGGGTGCTGCGGATCGTGGACTGGAACTCCATCGGGTCGAAGCGCGCGAACACGTAGCCCGGGAAGAGCGGTTCGATGACGACCTTGTTCTTTTCGTGGCCGCGCCGGGTGCGGCGCAGGCGAGGGAAGACCAGCTCCGTGACGCCGATGGCCCGCAGGTTCTGCACCGCCACCGCCTCTTGGCGAGGCTTGGCCTTGAGGCAGAACCAGGTCGGGCCGACGGCTTCGGTCATGCGCTCTTGGTCGCGGACTTCGAGCGGTCCGGGAGCCAGCCGAGCGCGATGAGCGCGAGCTGGGAGGCCCAGAAGATCATCAGCCAGAAGAAGCCGGATTCGGTGAAGCCATAGCTGTGCAAGCCGACGCCGAGGAGGTTGGTGCCGAACCAGGACCACGCGGTGACCATGTTGCCGAAGACGAGGAGCTGCATGAGCCCTTCGCGACGGACGAGTCCGCCCCAGCGGGCGTGGAGGCAGATGGCACACCAGAGCACGATGAGGATGGCGCCGTTCTCCTTGGGGTCCCAGCCCCAGAAGCGACCCCAGCTCTGGTCCGCCCAGATGCCGCCGAGCATCGTGCCGATGAAGCTCGCGAGGACCGCGAAGGCGAGGATGGCATAGGCCGCGCGGGCCACGCTGTCGCCCCAGTTGTAGTCGGACTTGAAGGCGCGCAGCGCGAGGTGGAGGGCGCCGAGCAGGCCGGCGACGAAGGTCGCCGAATAGCCGAGCGTCACGATGGTGACGTGCGTCGCCAGCCAGAAGTTCGAGTCGAGCACCGCGCGGACGCTCTCGAGGTTGTCTTCGCCGGAGAGGCCGAGGTTATGGGCGACGATCAGCGAGACGAAGCCCGTGATGCCGGTGGCGGCGGCGCCGATGCCGTTCTTCCAGACGCGCTCGAGCATGATGCCGAGGGCGACGGCGCCCCAGGCGACGAAGATGCCGGAAGAGTAGAGGTTGGTCACCGGCGGACGGCCGTGCAGCCACATGCGGTAGCCGAGCGCCGCGGTATGCAGCACGAAGCAGAGCACGAGCAGGCGATAGGCCCAGGCGCGCAGGTTCTCGGAGGACGTCAGCCAGGAGGCGAAGACCATGAGCACCGTGACGGCGTAGGCGATGAGCAGCCAGTAGAAGGGCTGCATGCGGCCGAAGGAGGCTTCGGACTCGGCCTTGGGCGTCCACGGACCCTTGAGGGAGGCTGAGATGGCGGAGGCGAGGCGGGCGCACTCGTCGTCCTTGCCTTCGCGCCAAGCCATGGAGAAGTCGGCGTAGCGGGTGATCAGTCCGTCTTCGGCGAGGCCGGCGCGATGGGTCTTCTGGTTCTGGATGATCCCGAGCAAGGAGCCGCCGAGGTTGTCCCAGCGTTCGACGGACTCAGGGTCCTTGGGCGGCATCAGGCCGATGGCACCTTCGCGTTCGAACTCCTGGTAGCGTTCGACGAACGTGCGGACGGTTTTCTGCAGTTCGGGGTCGAAGGCCTGGCCGGTGCCGCCGTTAGCGCGGCTGGCGTTCATTTCCGTCAGAGCGCGGTTGATGGCGCTGATCCAGGCGCCGTATTCGCGGCGCGGGGTGACGTCGGCCGGCAGGTCGCCGGGGATGAACGTCATGCTGAGGGCGGCATATTGGCGGGCAGCGCCTTCGAGATTGAGCAGGGCGCGGTCTTCGGCGTCTCGGTCGGCCTGGGCGCGCTTGCGCGCCTTCTCGGCGGCCTGGCTGAGTTCGGCGCTGTTCTTCAGGATGCCGTCCCAGCTCACGTAGAGGCTCTTCTCCGGGTCGCCGCCGACTCGCTTGAGCACGTTAGGATGTTCGACGCGGAAGGTCGGCAGATGGCGGGCGATGGGCGCGCGGAAAGAGACTTCGATGAGCCAGTCGATCGCGGAGATCGATCCGCCGGAAAGGCTGACCGGGCGTTTCTCGAGCATCGCCTGGAGGTTCGCTTCGAGGGCCGGGATTTCCTTGGCGATGGCGGCGCGCTGCTCGCCGGTCCAAGTCGAGGGGCGCTGGCCGAAAGCCACGCGTTCCACTTCCGTGAGCCTGATCGAGGTGCGGGCGCGCATCTGCAGGAGCGAGCCCGTGGCGAGGGTCTCGATCGGGACGATGCGTCCGCCGCTCTGCACGGGGATCTGACCGAACTCCCGGGAGTTCCAGCCGGCCTCTGCGGCCTGCGAAGAGGCGGAGAGGAAGCCGAGCGCGAGCACGGCGGCAGCCTTGGCGGCGCGGCCGCGGAGGAAGCGGAGGAGCGAGAAGCCGAAGTGCCAGACGAGACCGAGGGACATCACCGCGACCGAGACGTAGGGGATGAGCCAGCCCGGGTTACGCACGACCTGTAGGACGCTGATATCCTTGCCGTCCTTGGTGCTGCCGAAACTGGATTGGAAGAACGTCAGGCCCGCGTGGCGCAGCGGCTGGTTCATCGAGATGTTATAGGCGAAGGAGCCGGCGCCTTCCTTGATCGTCACATCGCTGGCGTAGCGGCGCGGGGTGTTCGTTCCCGGGTATTTCTCGTGGGTGAACTTGTCGAGTCGCAGGGTGAAGGGGACGTAGTAACGGACGCGGCGCAGCGAGAGCTGGTAGGTCTTCCCGCCGTCCTTGTATTCCTGGGCGTCGAAGTTCTCCGTCAGGTTGAGGTTCACGGCCCAGACTCCGGCCGACGCGGCGCCTTTGAGCAGTTCGACGATCGCCGTGGGCACGTTGGGCTTGTTGTCGTCGTAGCTCTCGGGCTCCGGCTTGTAAGCCAGTTCCGAGCGGGCGCCGATGCCTTGGGTCGCCTTGATCGCGATGCCGTCGGGCATCTGCGACTTCGCGCGCAGCATCGCGTTGGGGTGATAAGCGAGCACCTTCAGCGTGAAAGGCGTGCCGGGCAGGGCGATCGTGTCGGGGGCTTGCTTGTCGGCGATGGCCCGGAACATCGAGTCGGGGACGACGACGACCTGGTCGCCTTTCGGGCCTTTCTCGACGAGCGCGAATTCGAATTCGCGGAACGCCTCGGAGAAATCGCGGCTTTCGCCTTCGGGGACGATCATCGCGGACTCTTCCTGATAGACCGCGGTGACGAAGCCGCCGCCCAGCAGGAGGAGCAGGCCGGCGTGGATCATGCTGATGCCGATCTTGGCGGAGGTCGCCTTGAAGTGGCGGAAGTGCGCGAAGCACAGATTGAGCATGAGCAGGGCGCCGATGGTGAAGCCGGCCGGGAGCGGGATGCGCATGGCCGCCGTCGGGTCCATCGGATAGAAGCAGAGCCAGGAACTGAAGTAGACCTTCTGGACGTGCCAGACGCCCCAGTGGACCTGTTCGAGCGTGCCGAGCAGAACCAAGACCATCGAGAGCACGAGCAGGAAGACCGTCAGCTTCAGCGAAGCCAACGTGTCGATGAGCCTGCGGCCGCTGTCGGCCTTCTTCTGGAATTCTTCGTTGTTCACGGAAGCTGGGATTCGGCGAGGAAGGCGACGAGGGCGGCGCCGTGGGCGGCGACGGCGGCGGCGTCACCGCTCATCTTGAAGAACCAGGTGGCGCCCTTGTGCGGGGTCATGACCGCGTCGAGGCCCTTCTTGCCGTCCGGCGAGGCCATCACGAAGCGTTGACTCTCGATGCCGCCGACCTTGACCGACTTGGCTGCGCTGGCGATCTCCTCGCCGCTTGCCGGCGGCAGCCCGATCTGACCTCGCCAGCGGTTTACGTTGGCGGTCTGACCGCCGACGTTACCGGGGAAGACATTCACGGCGATCTCGGCCTTGGAGCCATCGGGGCCGGCCGCGATCCAGGTGGCCTTGCGCATGCTGTTTTCGGGGCCGACGGACCAGCCGGCGGGGAGTTTGCCCCACTTAGGGGCGTCGAAGGAGGCGGCTTCGGCTTTCATCGAAGCGGGCGCGACCATCGGGGCGGCGACGGCCGGAGAAGGCGCGGGCTGCGCGGCGACCGGCGCGGCCGGCGCGGCGGCGGGAGCCGGAGCCGCGTCGGACTTCACTTCGTAGCGGGCGACCTGCGGAGCAGGCTTGCAGCCGAAGACGAGCAACGAGGCGGAGAGGAGGAGAGGGAGGCGCATGATGATAAGGAGATTATTTGTTGGCGGGCTTCTTGGCCTTTTTCTTCGCCACGGCGGCGTCGCCGGCGGTGGAGCCGGTCTTGAGGCGTTCGGCGTACTTCTCGTCGCGGGGCAGGATGATGCCTCGTCGGACGAGTTCTTCGGGCGACATGTCGGCCAAAGGGCCGCAGCGGGCGAGCCAGGCGTCGCACTCGGTACGGAGTTCGGCGAGCTTGGCGGCGTTAGCCGGATCGCTCGCGATGTTCTTCACTTCCCACGGGTCGCTCTGCGTGTCGAAGAGTTCTTCGGTGGCGCGGTTGGGATTGAAGTAGAGGGCTTGGAGAGGCGTCAGTTTGCCCTCGGCCTGCACGCGACGGAGTTCGTGCATCGTCTGACCGACTTCCTGGTAGGCGTTCTTGCCGGCCTCGTCGACGCCGGGGGCGAGGTTACGCACGTAACGGAAGCGGGCGTCGCGGACGGAGCGGACCTTGTCGAAGCTCTCGTCCATGTAGTCGCGGAAGGAGTAGACGTACTTGGGCGGATTGGCTGCCGTCGGCAGGAAACAACGGCCGTCGAATTCGGCGGGGACGGGGACGCCGGCGAGCGTCAGCGCCGTCGGGGCGAAGTCGATCCAGCTGGCGAAGTCTTCGCGGACCGAACCTGGAGCGATCTGGCCTGGCCAGCGGACGATGAGCGGCACGCGGGTGCCGGTGTCCTTCACCGACCGCTTGAAGCGCGGCATGCCGCGTCCGTGGTCGCCGGTCAGGATCACGATGGTGTTCTTCTCGAGGTCGTGCGCCTTCAGCCAGTCGAGCACGCGGCCGAGCGAGTAGTCCACGGCCGTGACGAGTTCGTGGTAGTGGGCGACTTCGCGGCGGACGACCGGAGTGTCCGGATAGAAAGGCGGCAACTCGACCTTGGCGGGGTCGCGGCGGTCAGAGGGCTTGAGCGCAGCCGTGTTCTTGGCGTGGATCGGGTCGTCGGCGCGTACCTGGCTCTCGTGGCTGACCGTATCGTTGAAGTAAGCGAAGAACGGTTCCTTCGGTTTGGCGGTCAGTTCGCCTGCCGGACGGTTGGCCGGGAGGACCCAAGGCTTGCGATCCTGGGCAAGGTTCTTTTCCGGCACGCCTTGGAAGTCAGTCTTACCGGGCCACATCACATGATAACCGGCCGCCTGGAGTTTCTCGGTGAACGGGTGGGGCGGATTGATGACCACCGAACGCATGTTCTGGGCGCCGTATTTGAGCGGGTACTGGCCGGTCACCATGCCGCTGCGGGAGGGGGCGCAGACGCCCGTGTGCGTGAAGGCGCGGGTGAACCTGGCGCCTTCCTTGGCGAGGCGGTCCATGTTCGGGGTAATCGCGTCCTTACAGCCGTAGGCGCCCGTGTCCGGGCCCATGTCTTCGCCGATCACCACCACGATGTTGGGGCGGGTCTCGGCGGCGCCGAGGACGGCGGCCAAGAGCAGGGCCAACAGGGGGAGGGCGCGGGGCATCATGGGGTTGGACAGGGACGGTCCTGAATGGTTGCGAGCCCCGTGGGCCATGGCAAAAAGAAAGGACGCATTTACGCGTCCTTTTTGGGGGTATTAGGGCGGAGGCCTTAGTCCGTGAAGCGGAACAGGGCCACGTCACCGTCCTTGAAGAGGTAGGACTTGCCTTCGAGGCGGTAGCGGCCGGCATCGCGGGCGGCGGCGACCGAGCCGTTCTTCACGAGATCCTCGTACGAAACGATTTCGGCCTTCACGAAGCCCTTTTCGAAATCCGTGTGGATCACCGCGGCGCACTGCGGGGCGGTCATGCCGCTGCGGAAGGTCCAGGCGCGGACTTCCTTTTCACCGGCGGTGAAGTAGGTCGCCAGACCGAGGAGGTGATAAGCCCCGCGGATGAGCGAGGATACGCCGGAGTCGGTGACGCCGAGGGATTGGAGGAACTCGGTGGCTTCGGCGGGCGACAGGTCGCAGAGCTCGGCTTCGACCTGGGCGCAGATGACGACGTGCTCGCAGCCGTGGCGTTTGCCGATGAGGGCGGCGACGGCGGCGACGTGCGGGTTCTTCGAAGGATCGGCGAGGTCGCCTTCGGCGACGTTGCAGGCGAAGAGCACCTTCTTGGAGGAAAGCAGGTTGTAGGCTTTGAGTCGGGTGCGTTCGTCGTCGCTGACTTCCAGGGCCGAAGCGGGAAGGTTCTCGTTGAGGTGCTTCACCAGGCGGGTGAGCAGTTCGACGTTGGCGATGGCGTCCTTGTCCTGGCTGCGGACCTTCTTCTGGTTGCGGTCGAGCTGCTGCTCGGCCGACTGGATGTCGGCCAGGATGAGTTCGGTCTCGATGACCTCGATGTCGCGGATGGGGTCGACCTTGCCCATGCTGTGGACGATGTCGTCGTTGTCGAAGCAGCGGACCACGTGGATGATCGCGTCGCACTCGCGGATGTTGGAAAGGAAGTCGTTGCCCTTGCCTTCGCCCTTGGAGGCGCCGGCGACGAGGCCCGCGATGTCGACGATGTCGATCGTGGCCGGGATGACGACCTTCGTGCCGGCGATCACCTGCAGCTTCTGCATGCGGTCGTCGGGTACGAGGACTACGCCGACGTTGGGCTCGATCGTGCAGAACGGGTAGTTCGCCGCCTCGGCCTTACGCGAGCGCGTGAGGGCGTTGAAGAGGGTCGACTTGCCCACGTTAGGGAGTCCGACGATGCCTGCCTGGGTCTTTGCCATGGAAGAGGCAACGTGGGCATCCGCCCCGTCGAGGTCAAGAGCCGCCGTCAGAAGGGCAGCGACTGGGCCTGCTCGGCGAGCTCGGGGTCGGGTAGCACCACTTCGTCCTTGGCTTGCGGCTGGCCGCGGATGATCCGGGCGACCGCCAGCCGGCCGCGGACCGAGGTGATCTCCAGGATCGCCGCCGCATTCAGCTGGGGGTCGCGGGCGATGACCTGCAGTCCTTCGCGGACGATCGTGCCTGGGATGAGCAGGATGGGCACGGAGGTGCTGCGGAGCGGATAGCCTTGCACGAACCCGACGCGGGCGTTGCGCGGCGCGCCCGCGGGGAGCGCGAACGGGTTCGGCTCCTCGGCGGGCTTGGTCGGCTTGAACACGGCGCAGCCTGTCAGCAGCGCGAGCAGCAGACAGACTGGGCCGAGCCGGCTCACTCGCGGTGCGGGGCGCCCGGACCTTCCGGGGGCTTGCCGATGAAGGCGGCGAGGGCGGAATTGGGCGGCAGGCCGCCGGGCAGGCCGCCGGGCGAAAGCGGACCGGGGGTCTGCTCGGCCTTCTCGTCCTCGGAGATGAACTGGTCGAAGCCGGGGCCCGACGTGTCGAGCTCGCCTTCGAACATGCCCTGGAGCTGGCGCATGCGCGTCGGGTGACGCATCTTGCGGAGCGCCTTGGCTTCGATCTGACGGATGCGTTCGCGGGTGACCTTGAAGTGGCGGCCGACTTCCTCGAGCGTGCGCTGGACGCCGTCGAGGAGGCCGAAGCGGAGGATGAGGACTTCCTTCTCGCGTTCGGCGAGGGAGCGCAGGACGAAGTCGATCTTCTCGCGGAGGAGGCGGGTGGAGGCCGTGTCGGAGGGGTTCTCCGCAGACTTGTCCTCGATGAAGTCGCCGAGCGAGGTGTCTTCGCCGTCGCCCACCGGGGACTGGAGTGAGATGGGCTGCTGGGCCATCTTCATGATCTGCTGCACGCGATCGATCGCCATGTTCATCTCGTTGGCGACTTCTTCGGCGGTCGGTTCGTGGCCGAGCTCCTGGGTGAGCTGCTTCTGGACCTGCATCACCTTGTTGAGCGTCTCAATCATGTGGACGGGGATGCGGATGGTGCGGGCCTGGTCGGCGATGGAACGGGTGATGGCCTGACGAATCCACCACGTGGCGTAGGTGGAGAACTTGTAGCCGCGGCGATACTCGAACTTCTCGACCGCCTTCACGAGCCCCATGTTGCCTTCCTGGATGAGGTCGGTGAAGAGCAGGCCGCGGTTCTGGTATTTCTTGGCGATGGAGATCACCAGGCGGAGGTTATGCTCGACCATCTCGGTCTTGGCGCGCTGGGCCTCGTCGAGGTGCTTGCGGACGTTGCGGGCGAGGTGGATGAGTTCGGGCGGGCTGAGGCGCCAGCGGAGCTCGATCTCGCGGGTGCGGGAGGCGGAGATCTCCAGCTTGACGGCCTTCTTGGCGCGGACCGGGCCGCGGGCGACGATGGTCGGTTCGACGAGGTTGCGGGAATCCTCGATGTCGCCCTTGATGTCGGGCAGCTCGAGCCATTCTTCGAAGAGCTTCATCTTGAAGCAGAACTTCCGGAGGATGTCCTTGCAGCCTTCCTTGGCGGTGAGCTCGATCTTGCGGTATGCCTCGCGGGACTTGGCCTTCTTGGGGGCGTCGGACTCGTCGAGGTACTTCTGCCAGGCCTTGTCGAGCTTGGCCTTGAGCTTCGTGCACTCCTCCGTGGCCTTGGGGAGCATCTTGTAATAGGCGTCACGGGACTCGACCTTCTTGTCGATGACGACCTTGTCGAAGCGTTCTTCCTTGCGGAGGACCTTGAGGGCTAGGTCGAGCTGGTAGGGCAGGGTGAGCCAGCAGGAGAAGAGGAATTCCTGGGCGCGGAGCTCGGCGTCCTCGATGCGCTTGGAGATCTCGACTTCCTGTTCGCGGGTGAGCAGGGGCTTGTGGCCCATCTGCTTCAGGTAGACGTTGAAGGGGTCGTACGGCGCGTCGGCCGGCACGGTGCGCGCGGCTTCTTCTTCGGAGTCCTCGACCTTCTTGCGGTAGGTCTCGACCTCATCCTCGTCCAGGAGCTTGATGTCCAGGTTGTCGAGGATGTTCATGATGTTCTCGATCAGTTCCGGATCGGTGGCGCTGTCGGGGATGACCTCGTTGATGTTCTGGACGGTCACGAAACCGTTCTTCTTGGAAAGGCTGACGAGCAGCTGGACCTTCTCGTTGATCGCAGGACGGATGATGGCCGGAACCGGCGGCTTGGCCGGCGCGACCGACTTGGGGGCGGCGGGCTTGACGGCGGCCTTCGGCGCCGCGGGCGCCTTCGCCGGGGCTGCCTTCGCCGGGGCTGCCTTGGCCGGAGCCGGCTTGGCCGGAGCCTTCGGCGCGGCGGCTTTGGCGGCGACGGCCTTCACGGCTGGCTTAGCCGGCGCCTTGGCGGCGGGCTTGACGGCGGGCTTGGCCTGCTTGGAGGCTTTGGCCGGCTTGTCGGTGGTCTTCTTGTTCTTCTTGTCGGGCATCTTGGGAAATCAGGCGGCGATCAGCGTCGGCGGCGTCGCGTGCGATTTGCGCAGGGCGATCTTCTCCGACTGGAGCTGGTTGATCGTCGCGACGTCATCGCGGGGAGTGGAGGCGATGCGGGCGTCGAGGCTGCGCATCAGGGCCTGGACATGGCGGCCGTGGAAGGACTTGAGGATCGTGTTGGCGCGCGGCAGGATATCCTTCTCGTCGTCCCGCCCGGCGTAGCTTTCGGCGGAGAGGCGGGCGGCTTCGGTGCGCAGTTCGTCGTCGAGGGCGCTGACGGCCTCGCGGAGGCCGGCGAAATGGCCATGGGCGGCTTCGTTGAGCAGGGCCATCAGGAGCTGGCCGCCCCGGCCGGACTGGTCGATCCACTCGAGCGGGAGAGACTGGGCGATGGGGACGAAGTAGGAATCATGCCGCAGGAGGAAGAGTATCAAATCCTCCTCCGGCGTTGTCAAGCCCCCCCCCTTGACAACCGGAGTAGGTGCTTCGTCCGGACCGCCGAGCTGGGCGGCAGGGCGCTGGGACTGGGATTGGGCGCGATGGCGTTCGTACGCCATGTGCATCTCGCGGATGCCGATGCCGGCGTGGCGGGCGGCCTCGTTGAGGGCTTCGCGGACGATCTCCTCGGCGCCGGCCTGTTCGACGATGGGAAAGAGGGATTCGAGGAGGCTGAGCCGGCTGGTGAGGGGGAGGTTGACCGAGCCTTCGGGGACCAGGGACTGCACGCAGAACTGCATCGCGCTGCGGGCGCCGGCCACGAGCCCGGCCCAGCCCTCGGCGGACTGGGTCGAGAAGTATTCGTCGGGGTCCTTGCCGCCGGGCAGCGACAGGAAGCGGATGTCGAGGCCTTCGCGAAGGCCGATGGGCAGGAGGCGAAGCGCGGCCTTCTGGCCGGCGGCGTCGGAGTCGAGGAAGACGAGCAGGCGCTGGCTGAAGCGGCGGAGCTGTTGCAGGTGTTCCTCGGTGACCGCGGTACCCTGGGCGGCGATGGCGCCCGGGATGCCGGCCGAGTGGCAGCGGATGGCGTCGAGCTGGCCTTCGACGAGCACGAACGGATCCGCGTCCTTGCGGGTCATGCGGGCGCGGTCGAGGTTGAAGACGGTGCGCGACTTCTTGAACAGTTCGGTCTCGGGCGAGTTGACATACTTGGCCTCGCGGGAAGGGTCGTCCTGCGGGGTGATGTCGAGCGTGCGCGCGGTGAAGGCGATGACGCGGCCCTGGATGTCGCGGATGGGGATGATCAGGCGGCCGCGGAAACGACAGCGCCAGCGCAACGGGTCGGGCACGCGGTCGACGCCGAAGAAGAGGCCGGTCTGCGCGAGCGCTTCTTTGGCGTAGCCCTTGGCGAGCAGGCCGGGGATGAGTTTCGAATCGTCGACCGGCGCGAAGCCGATGCCGAAGTCATCGGCGATTTCGGGCGAGAACTTGCGCTGGCGGGACCAGTAGTCGCGGATCCACTCGCCGTGCACGGGGTCTTCGAGGAAGCACCGGCGCCAGTAGTCCGCGACGAGTTCGTGGATCTCGAGGAGCTGGCCGCGGAAGGACTTCTCGTTCTTGCCGTCGCCGCCGCTCTCGTAGTCGAGCTTGAAGCCGAAGCGGTTGGCGACGCGTTCGACGGATTCCGGGAAGTCGAGGCCTTCGCGGTTCATGACCAGCTTGAAGGCGTCGCCGCCTTGCTGGGTGG
>Ga0209599_10000841_pt1 | contig 17305 bp, 19 predicted proteins | sample Shrwel_input2_FT_FD_187534 | JGI IMG/M metagenome (GOLD analysis project Ga0209599, IMG submission 187534) | Subsurface microbial communities from deep shales in Ohio, USA - Utica-3 well 1 S input2 FT (SPAdes) (version 2) ... | reverse complement strand
TGAATCACAAATTAAATCTGCTTTAGGTAAATCAACTAAGGCTGTTGGTCGCCGTGCACCACAAACTGGTGCTAAGGGTGCGACTGCTGCTAAGCCAGCCCGTACTGTACCAAAGATTACACCTCAGACCGCCGCTGGTGGTCGTGGTGGCAAGAAGCCACCTAAGCCACCTACGGCTGGTGCTGCTGCACCTAAACCTGCTAAGGGACCTAAGAAGCCTAGTGGTGGTGCTAAGAAGATGACTCGTGCTGAGAAGCGTGAGATTAATGTTGCTAAGCATTGGGCTGAGCGTTCTAAGTGGTTGTCTGAAACTGCTGAGAAGTCACGGATGGCTAAAGAGGAAACTCGTGCTGCTAACCGTGCTGCTTGGGCTAAGCGTCAGGAAGAGATGGAAGCGAAGCGTTTGGCTGGTCGTAAGAAGATGAAGAAAAAGAAGGATGGCGAATAATGGCTAAGTATATGAGTCAGATTCCACCAGAACCAAAACCTAAGGCTGGACCAAGAAAGTCAAAACCAAAACCCACTAAGGCTAAGAAGATTGATTTCACACCTTCTATTTCTACTCCAAAGCGTGCTTCAAAAGATGCACGAGAAAAAAGAGAAATGCCTAAGCGTCTTGGTTCTGACCCTTGGGGTGACAAAACTAGAAAAGATATGGAAATGCCTAGGGTTATGGGTAGCACCAAAGCACAACGGGCAGCATCTACTCTTGAGTTAATGAATGATATGCGTTCACGCAATATTTTGCGTGCAAGAAAGAAAAAAGGAAACTAATGGCTACTAAAAAGAAATCCGCTATTGAAGCCCGTCAGGGTCACCCTACTGGTATTCTTGATGATGCTGGCAAGGCTATTGGTAAGGCTGTAAAAAAGACACGCTCTGCTGGAGAGTTTGTATCAGATGTAGCAAGCGATAGAAAAGCACGATTGATTTATTCAACTGTTCCTAAAAAACTTGACGATATGGCATTGAATCGCCGTGTCAAGAGAATGTATCCTCGCAAAAAGGGAGTTGATAAAAGTACTCGCACTCTTCAGCGTGAGGTCAGCAAAGTACTTCTCAAGGAAAATACACGACCTTTTTCTGCAAGACTTGAAAAAAAATTAGATAAAAAATTAAACAAAAAGTATGGACAAAAAGGCAATAAGTAATGGCTAAGGGTCCTTACGATGACATCGTTCGCAAAGTCCTAGAACGCCTTGGTGCTAACGCACCGAAGGCTACTACGACAACGGCTAAAAAAGTTGGTCGTAAGGCTGCTTCTGTCCCCGCTAAACCATTAACGAAGGCTGAACGGTCTGCGGCTAACAAGGCTAAGTGGGCTGAAGAGAAGGCTAAGCGTGATGCTAAACTTGCTGCTGAGCGTCCAGCGAAGAAAGCAGCGAGGACAGAAGAGGCAAAACGATTGGGTCGTGCACGAGGTAACCGTAAGGCTGAAGAGGCTTATGGTTATGGTGCTAACCAGTTAAAGACTGATAAGGCTAAAGCGTTTTTTGAGCGTGAAGTTGATAAGGCTCAACGCATTATTGATGCGACCAACCGTATGGGTGTTAAAGGTTCACAGGGTCGCCGTGATATGCTGACTAAGCAGATTAACAAGATGAAGGAATATGCCACTAAGGAAGGTTATGAACTTAAACTTGGTGATGTTCGTGCTATCGTAAAGGATGCTTTGTCTGATTCTGCTAAGGCTAATGCTTTTGCTAAGCAGCGTTTGGCTAACATTGTTGGTGAAACCAAGGGTAAGACGGCTAAGGAAGTTGTTGAAATGGGTTCTCGCCGTGCCCGTGCACAAGAGATTAAGACTGGTAAGATTCTTACTGGTAGTAAGCCTGCTCGTATAACTGCAAAGATGTCTGAAACACAAAAGCGTTTGTCTGCTTTGGAAGAAAAACGCAAGTTTGATGCTGTTATCAAAAAGGCTGATTCCAAGATGGGTACTGCTAGGGGTCCACAAGGTCCACGCAAACCTAAAAAGGTTGTTGAACAAGAATCTTCTAAGCGGTTGCGTTCACAGCAGGATGCTAACGCTGAGGCTATGCGTAAGTCTTTGGGTCGCAAAAAGTTGAGTGACAAACAAATTGATTTGCGTTTGGCTAAAATGAAAAAAGATAATGCTGTTCCTAAAAAGAATAAGCCTGTTCAAAAATATGGTAATCCTCCAGAACCTAAAAAGAAGTAGTTATGGCTGCACGGTTCAAAAAGGTTAATAAACAGCAGGTTGAAGCGAAAGAACGCAAAACCCCAAAGGATGTTGACCCTTGGAGTATTCAGCAGGTTATCCCTAGTGGTCTTGCAGAGTATGATGGTTCTACTGGTATGAAGGCTTTGCAGCGTTATGCTGGTGACTTAACTACTGACCAACGCAATGCTGCTGCCTCTAAAGCGGCTGCACCTAGGGAACCTAAGATGGGTGCATTGGATAAAGGTAGTGCTGCTATTTGGGCTGTGTTGTCCGCTATTGGCGGTCAACTTAAGGATGAAGTTGGTCAACTAAAGAAGGACCCTATGGGTAGTCTTAAGGCTACTGTTGATGCTTATACTGTTGGTCCTGAGGCACGCCAGCGTTTTAAGCAGGGTGATATTGCTGGGGCTATTAATCAGTCTGGTGTGGGACAGTTTGCTGCCCTTCCAGAGTTGGACCGTATCCTACAGGGTAAAGGTTCTAAGTCGGACCTTGCTTGGTTGGCTTTGACTTATGGTACTGGTGGGGCTGGCAAGGTTATCAAGCCTGTTAAGGGTGCTATCAAAAAGAGTGGCACTAAGGCGATGGTTGACATTCTTGGTCGCATAAAGTAATTTAGGGAACATTCGGGGTTATATGATGGCTAATTCTAGTGTTCCTGCTCACGCCTATTATGGCACTCCTCAGACTGGATACCGCCTAGCGGCTGTATCCGAGTCCCGTATCGCTGCTCCTAGTGGACCTTATATTGGTCGTGGGGATAAGTGTGCTGGAAATGATGATACCTGTGGGGCTAACAAGGTGCGTGGACAGCAGTTCTGTGCAGGGCATTTGAAGCAGGCTAAAGCGTTGGCTGAGGTTGCAGAGAAGATTGATGAGGGTGCATAATGGCTTATGTGCAGATGAGTGCCGCAAACTTGCGGAACACAGTTCGTGACATTACTGACCTTGATACCGAGGATTTGCCAGATTCGCTGTTAAACCTGTATCTGCGTGACGGGTATTATCGTATTTTGGATTTGGAAAAGCGTTGGACTTTTCTGGAAAAAACTTTCACTTTTAACACCGTTGCCGAGCAGCGTGAATATCCTATAGCAAACTTTACCGCTGACCCTATTAGTCAGGTTGTGTCTATTGTGGATAACACTAATATTGGTTTGCGTTTAGATATGGTCGGTCATGATATGGCTGAGCAAACATATGTTGGTTCGTATGACACTAGTGGTGACCCGCTTTTTTATAGCATTTGGGAAGGTAAGGTTCATTTGTTTCCTAAGCCTAATAATGTTCGTACTCTGACTGTCCGTGCTTATCGTGAACCTATTGACTGGATTAACGCTGAGGGTAATGTGGATGCAAGTGCTAACTTGCATTTTGCTTTAGTGTATTATGCTTGTAGTCGTATATATCAGCGGCTTGAGGATACTTTGATGGCTAATGAGTATAAGCGTTCTTTTGATGAGGCTGTTACTTTGGCTGCGGCTAATATTAGTAAGCCTGCTAGTCATGCTAATTTGCGTTTGAACGCTGGTCAAACATCTGGTCGTCCTACCTTTAATGGTTGGATGCAGATGATGGGTAAGAATCTGGGTCAGTAATGAGCCAGATTCAAATTAGTGAGGTTTCCGATTTTACTGGTGGGTTAAACTTCCGTGCTGACCAGTTTCAGTTGGCTAGTTATGAGTCACCTGATATGTTGAATGTTGAAATTGACCCTCGTGGTGGTGTCTTTAGCCGTGGTGGTCAACATAGGTTGAACACCACAGCAGTTGCTGGTACTTGGACTCCACACAAATTGTATCCTTTTAGCGGTGACACGCAAACAATTATGTTAACAAATGGAACGAAAGTGTTTCGTTCTACTGGCGGAAACTTTACTTCTCTTCAGGTTAGTGCTGGTGTTGATTTAACTTCCCCTAGTCCTCATGGTGCTTGCATGGCTCAATGGGGTAACAGCATGTATATCGCTTGTGGTTCTGCTGGTAATGGTGGTTATGTTTGGAAAACTACTGACACTTACCCGTTTGCGTTGACAGCATCTGGAACTGCTCCTCATGCTTGGCAAACAACACCAACTAGTGCTGAACGCAAAATGCCAACAGCAGAGCATCTCATTGTCCATGCTAGCAAGATGTGGGCTGCTAACACCACCGAGGCTAGCGTTTATTATCCTAACAGGATTCGTTGGTCTTTGGAGAACTCTCCTGAGAACTGGGGTGAAAACGATTATATTGAAATTGCTGCTGGCGGTAATGGTATTACTGGTATGGCTGTTGTTAACGGTCAGTTGGTTGTTTTCAAACCTAATGCTGTTTACGCTATTTTGGGTTATGATTCATCAACCTTTCAGGTTGTTGAATTGTCTAACCGTATTGGTTGCCTGAGCCATCATGCTATAGCACAATCAGAGGATGGCGTATATTTCTTTAGCCATAACCAAGGACTGTTTTACTATAACGGCTCCAGCATCCAAGATATGTTCAGCAACTTGCGTACAGCGATTGACCTGAATTATATTAATCCTGCCGAAAATGAATCCATTAGTGTGTCTTGGGTTGGTAGGCGTGTTTGGGTTTCAGTGCCATATTCTGTTCAATCAACTGTCGCATATCCTAGTGTGAACTTTGTTTTGGACCCATCTATTCGTAACGGTGTTTTTACACAGTTTCAAACATCTGATGGTTATGGTTTGATTGCTGGTTGTGACTGGACCGATGGAAACAATTTGGATTATCGTTTGATGATTCACCCTACACAACCTTATGTTATGAAGGTTGATTTGTATTCCGAAGAATCAGATGATATTACTGGAACGCTGTCGGCGTTCACATCATATTATAAGACTCGTTGGTTTGATGGTGGGTCTTATATGCAGAAGAAAATGTTCCGCAGACCAGACTTTGTTGTTAAAGAATCCGATTTGGCTCAAAACATTGGTGTTAAAGTTTACCATGACTTCACCGAAGGAACTGGTAACGAAAGAAAAACATTCAACATTAGCCAAGCACCACCAACAACATCCCTTTTATGGGGTACAGGCTTGTGGGGTGAGGACTGGTCAAGTGGTGCTATCAGTTCCAAGTTGGTCACAGGAAGAAACCTTGGTTTGGCTAGGTCAATACAATTAGAGTTCATTGGTCCAGCCAGCCAAAAATGGGGTGTCAACAGCATCGGATACAAATATAACGCTAGACGGGTTAAGGGCTAATTATGTGGCAACCTCCCTTTTTGTCCGTGCTAAACAGTAGCGACAAGGATGCTTTACAAAGCATCTTCAGGTCATTGCAATCAGAGTTGGCTAAAATGGCTAAGGAAATTGAGGACCTTAAATCTATGGTCAAGGAACGAAACAGGTAATAGTGATGAGCATGTTAGACGCATATTATGGTGATTATGGTATGTCTGAGGCTACGGCACGCAAAAGGCGTGCCCGTAGTTCCATTGCCAATCTTCAGGCTTCCCGTCTAGGTCAGCAGCGTGGACAAAGGTCCCTGTCTAAATTGACTCAACAGTTGACTGAGGGTTTTCAACCTAAGATGGCTGAGTATGGTCAGCGTGGTTTGGCTGGTCCTAATGTTAGTTCTGGTATTCAGCGTAAAGGGTTGGAGCGTTATGCTGCGACTATGCAGGAGCAGTTGGGTGATGTTACTCAGCAACTTCAGGATGAGGCTAATATGGCTGCTATGCAGGAGGCTAATGCTCAAGCCGATTTGGATGATTACTTGGCACAACTAGAGTTACAGAAGAAACAGAATGTTATTAATGCGGCTACTGCTTTGAAGCAGTATTCCGCCTACTAGGAGTTATTATGGCGTTTAGAATGAATCCTGTTACGAACAAGTGGGAACAGGTACCTGCTCAGGGTAAGGGTCAACCTAGTCCTGCTACCGCTAAAACTCCTACGGTTAATATTGGTCAGGCTAGGGCAACTACGGCTAATTTGCCTCAGGCTACACGGGTTGCTGCACAGACACGACCTCAGCGTATTGCGCCTAGTGTGACACCACGACCTACAACTAGCACTACACCTAAACCTCCTGTCAATACTAATGTTGGTCCGCAACTAAATGAAACTAATTCTGTTGTTCCACCTGAGATGGATGGTCAGACTGTTATTAATGCTATGTGGCAGGCTTTGTATGATGAGGCTGATGCTTATAAGGCTGGTAACTTTGGTGAGGACCCTCCTGCTGGTTGGTGGGCTGCACGAAGCGCACCTATTGAGGCAGCACAAAAGCGTCTTGATGCTAGCATAAAATCTAAGGGTGATGGTGGTGCTTCCGATAGGGCTAAGGCTGCTAAGGAAGAAGCGGAGCGTATCCGTAACATTAAGGGTGGTCGTGAGGGTGAAGCGTTTTTGCGTGAGCAAGCAGCAACCCGCAAGGAAGAAATGCTTAAAAGGGTTGCGGAGTTGTATGACCCGTTGAAAACTAAGTCTGCTGAGGATTTGGAAACTGTTTTGAACTCTGCTTCTGAGGCTTTTGATTTGGCTGAAGAGCAGGTTGCTGGTGCTCAAACAAACTTTGAGCAACAGTTCCGTCCATCTACCGCTTATGAAGGTGTTCCTATTAGCACTTTGAATGTTGCAGATAATCCGTTGCTGGCAGCGTTGCAGTCTCAGGGTGCTGGTACTGGTGAGGTTCAGGCGGCTACAGATTATGCACGCCAAATGGGTCAGTCCACTAGTGATTTAGAGAAGTGGGCTTTAAGTCAGTTGAATGTTGGTCAACAGAATTATGGTTCTGCTGTGCAGAACGCTGCACAAATGGGCACTATGGCTGCTTTACAGCAGTTGGGAGGTCGCCGTGCTGATGTTAAAACTGGTATTGAACAACAGTTTGCTGATGCTTTGGCTGAGTTGGGTAAAGCAGAAGTTGGTGCCAAGGGTGGCGTGGACGAAGCGATTGCCGATATCATCACCAAGGCTGATGAGATGCGTGCTAAAACTACCGCAGATTATGGTATGCTTCCTAGTGAAGTTAAAAAGCCTGAGGAAAAGAAACCTGCTGCTCCTAAGAAACCTGTAGTACCTAAGGCTGGTGCACCAGCACCTAAGAAGCCTGTTGTTAATAAAACTCCACAGCAGGTTGAAGCGGAACGCTTGGCTGCAATGGCGAAACAGTATAGGAAATAATGAGCGTTAATCGTTCCCCGTTATCTAAGTCACCTACACTCAAAGCCCAAGGATATGGCTTTGATGCTGATGGCAACCCTGTTTATGTCAGGTCTGATGGTACAGTTAGACAACTGTCCGCTAGTGGTAAGAAGGGTGAGAAGCCTAAGAGTAGTTTTTCTGAAGAGAAAAATGCTTTGGATTTGCAAACTAGGAAACTGGTTGGAACTGTTGTTAATGACCCTAATCTTAGTTTTGTTCAGTCTGCCCAAGCACGCACAGCGGCTTTGGCGTTAGCGGCAGGGCAACGAGGTTCTGTAAACACTAAGGGTCCTTTGGGTGAACTGTGGCGTGGTATTACTGCTGTGCCTGCTGCTCTTGGTAAGGGTGCCCTTAAGGCTTATGATACTGTTGTTTCTCCTATTCAGTCAACTGGTCAAAGTCTTGTTAAAGAACTTGTTGATATTATTGAAGGCAGGGGTGCTAACCTTGATGACTTCATAAAGCAAGCAAAGACAAAAGATTTCAGTGCAGCCGAGGCTGCTGGTGTTCAGAACAAATGGGTTAAAGGTTTTGCTAACTTTGCGTTGGATACACTTTTTGACCCAACAACATATTTGACATTGGGTGCTGGTGCCGCCTCTAAGGCGACACGCTTTGCATTGGCAAACAAGGTTGCATTGGAGTTGGTGCCTAAGTATCCTGAGTTGAAACCTATTTTGTCCAACATTGCTCGTTATGGTGCAATGGAGATTCCTAAAGAGATTCGTGTAGCAGAAGGCATTGCTTCTGGTGTTAAGTATATGGGCAAGGAAGTGCCTTATACTAGTGGTTTGGCTAAAGCGTGGCGACATACTGTTTCTCCTGTCCGTGCTACTATTGGTGATGTTGTTGCATCTACTCCTACTGGTAGGTTGTTGTTGCAGAAAACTACAGCGGAGTCAATGAAGGATTTGACCTTGGCAGGTTTTGGTCGCAAGGCGACACAAAACATGTATAAGCCAGAGTTCCAACAGGGTTTGATGGAAATGAGTGCTAGTGCTGTGGCAAAGGGCATTGAGACAACTGTTCTTCGTAAGGCTCAAGGTGAAATCTCCGAGGTTATGGAGAAGGCTAAACTTGTTGCACCTGAAGACCCAACTATCAACAATGTTTACAGGGCTATAGAAGCAGGCTCGGACGATGGGCTTAGCGATGTTGCTAAAGAAGTTTATGTTACGGTAAAAGAATGGCGTGACAAGTTGCGCAATGAAGTGATTGAAGCGCAATATAAACTTGGTGACGCTTACGGTTTAGAAGTATCTAAGATGGGTTATTTGGAGAATCACCTGTATCACAAGATTACTCCTGAGGCTAAGGCTTGGACTCTTGGTAGAACGAATGTTAGCACTAGTGGTTATCGTTCAACAGATTTGACCGCTAAGGATTTGTTGGAAACTAACGGAACTATGTTGTTCCGTAAGTTGCGTCCACCTGTTTTGGATGAAACGGGTAAGGTTGTTAGGCAGTCAGAGTTTTTGGGTGTGCCTTTGACCACACCAGAAATGGCAACCATTGATGGTCTAAACAAGATTTCAATGGATGAACTTGGTTTCAAATGGTTCTCTGATGATTTGGGTGACATCCTACAGGGCTACGCTGAAAGCGTTGCCAAAACTCGTAGCCGTATTGCTTATGTTAACCGTGCTATGGGTTATGGTGCTGATGCCATTAAGCCTATGGTCATTAAGGAAATTGTTCCTGATGAAGAGTTAGTTGCCGATTTGGTTCGTATTAGCAAGATTCTTGCAAAAGAGCAGAAGAGATTACGAACTAAGGTTCGTAATGCGCCTAAGTTAGCGGGGACAAGAGAGGGTGTTGCTAGAGCCGCTGATGATTTTGGTAAGGTTTTGCAAGATGTTCTTGATGGTCGTTATATGGAACGGTCTTTGGTTGATTCCGAAATTGATGAAATCCGTGAGGGATTGAATGAGGTTTGGGAAGTTATTGATAGGGCAAGGACGAGAAGTTTGTCTCTTAGCGAGGATGCTAAGGGCGAGTTTGAGGACTTGTGGGGTGGCTATTTGCGTCAGGCTGAGGAGTTGCGTGACGCTATTAGCAATAATACTTATGAGCGTTATGCTTTGAGTTTTGATTTGCGTAACGAGTATGCTAGATTAACTGGTATGGATGCTGGTGCTGAGGCACTTGAGGATAAGCCTATTGAGTGGTTTGCTGAACGCATTAGCCGTATCCGTAATGGTGGTAAGTCTGCACCTAGGGAGCAGGCTGCTTTGTTGAAACGGCGTGACAAGTTGCGTGAGCATTTGGATTCGTTGGATGGTGACGAGGTTAACGATGCTACTCGTAATCGTTTGCTGGATGAACTTGAAGCAGTTGATGTTGAACTTGAGGGTGTTCGGGTTCTGAGTGATGTCCGTGCTAATGCCAGTTATGCTAATGATGGTGTTATTTGGGGTTCTGTTCCTGATGCCACAGATGTTGAGGCACCGTTCCAAGTGTGGACTACCAAACCCGTTGATGACGAGTTTGGTACTTTTGGTCGTATGGAAGATAGTTTGATGGGTCATGCTATTCCTGAAGAGGATTTGGTTGACTTCCGTAACCCTATGATGATGCAACAGGTTATTAGTCCTGAAACTGTTTCTGATACCATTGGTCGTGTGTGGCGTGAAGCAGGCATTGAAGACCCAACTTGGACTAGCGTAGTTGATGAGGCTTTTGCTACGGGTCAAGTTGATGAAACTTTGCGTATCGTTAGCCCTGCTAAAGCAGAAATGTTAGAAGAAATAATCAACTTTAGCCGTATGGTTGATGATGCTGTTGATAACGGTGTTGATTTAACAGAGTTTGAAATTGAAAGTTTCTTTGGCTTTATGCGCCAAAACTTTCAGGCTGTTGCACGAGAGTTTTCCGTTGACAACAGCGATGCTGTTGCTAACGGAATGTTAAACGACTTTATTCGTGGATTAACAGATGACGCTGTTGATAGTGGATTCCGAGGAACTTTGGTTCCGATGCGAACAATCTTTAACGATGTTGATGACATCGCTAGTGAATGGGCTGTTATTCTGCCCAGTGACACGCCTACACCTGTTGTTGGTGATAGTGTGACCGATGAATGGCAGACTGTCGTAAATAATCCTTTGGCGGAAAGTTTGTTGCGTGGCTCTAAGGAGTCATATGAACTTGACCTTATGAGCAAGGGTGACAAGTTACGCACAGAAGGTTTGGACCTTCAGGCGTTGCGTGAAGCGAGAGAAGCATTGGCTAAGGAACTGGATGATGTTTCCAACCCTGATGTTCTTATGGCTGAGCGTATGCGTGCCAATGAAACTGTTCGTTTTAATGGCAAGGACATGCCAGCGAAGCAGGCTAAAAAGATGCTTGCCGACATGGATGAGGCTCTTGCTAGGGAGTCAAGGAATGTTGACCGTCAAGTTGACAATCTTATGTCCGAAAGTCGTGTCATTGAGGAAGGTGCCGATAGGATTCGTTTGGAACTTGAGGACCGTTTACCTATTTTGTTTAACAATGCTCGTGCTATAGCAACTTGGGATGCGACTATGGGCAATGCCCTTAGGTCGCATGTTGATGGCATTATTACTTTGTTGACTAGAAAGCCTGCTAAGGGTTCTACTGGTGCTTCTAATGCGGCTTGGGTTCGTGATGTTCAACGACATATGGCTGATAGTGCGTTGCTTGATTTTGACCCTGCGCTTAAGGATGCTTATGACCGTGTTATAACATTGGTTCATGCTGGTGAAGCGGAACTTGGTAAGATTGATGGTGAGATTGCTGTTAATGCTTGGAATCTGTCCAAGGCTAGGTCTGCCGAAATGGGTAAGGCTCTTTTTGAGGATACAGAAAAAGGTTGGGAAGAACTTAAGGGTATGGGTGTTCAGGTTCCTGATGTTGTCGCCGCTAAATGGCAACCTAACTTGGAGAAGTTGCGCCGTACAGAGGAAGCAGCAGCGTTCTTTAAGACTGTTAATGCTTTGAACAACTATTGGAAGCGGTATGTTACCGCTTCCGTTGGGTTTTTTGTTCGTAACGGTTTATCTGGACAGTTCATGAACTATGCTGATGGTGTTCCGTTAAAGGAAATGAACATAGGCTTTAGGTGGGCTGCTGCACAGTATGACTCTAAGGCTAGGACATTAGCAGGTAAGACTTATGCTGATTGGATGGAGCGTGCAGGTATTGACTTAGCGGACGCTAATGCTGTGGCTGAGGCAGAGTTTGTTCAACAGGTTGTCGCTGCTACTGGGCGTGGACAAAGTGATGACTTTGCTATACCTATGTTTGGTTTAGAGGGCAAGCAGGGAAATAAGATTAAGGCTGCCAGTAACGCTTATCTAGGTTTCTTTAGCCGTAAGAATGACTTTGTGGAAAACGCTTTGCGTATTCCGATGGCGTTGGATTCTTATCGTCAGGGCATGAACTTTGATGAGGCTGTGGCTCGTATTCGCCGTGTGCATTTTGATTACACAGATTTGTCTGCGTTTGATGAGAAGATGAAGAAGGTCATTCCGTTTTGGATTTGGACTAGCCGTAACATTCCTTTGCAGGTTTCACAGATGGCTACTCGCCCTAAGGCTTATGTTCAGTATGAGCGCATTAAGAAAGAGTTCCCTGTTAATGAGGATTTGATGTTGCCTAGTTGGATTCAAAGGTCTGGTCCTTTGGGTGCTGGTATGGGGTCGGTGCTTACGCCCGACCTGCCAATGGTTCGTTTAGCACAGAACCTGAAAGATATTACTACACCTAGCGGTTTGGCTGGTCAGATGACTCCGTTGTTGCGTGTTCCGTTTGAACTATGGTACGGCAAACAGGTAGCGTTGGACATTCCGTTTGGTGATAAGCGCACAGCACAAGGTGTTGAGTCTGCTGTAGCGAAAGTTCTTTACAATCTTACTGGTACTGCTTACGCTGATTATGATGCTAATGGCAAGATGATGATTGACCCACGGGTTACTTATGTTATTGAGCAGGCGTTGCCAACATTGGCTCAAGCGTTTCGTTTAACTGGTGGTAAGTTGGGTGGCAAGGAGTCACTTGAGGAGCGTTGGATTGGTAATGTGTTGAACTGGTTCGGTGTTCCTTACCGTCAGATTGGTGAACAGCAACAGCGTAGCGAGGCTATTAACCGACAGTTCAAACTTAAGGACCTTGAGAAACAACTTGAAGGTATCATAAAGTCTAACAAGGCTAAACCTTAATACTCTTCGTTTAACGCTTTTTTCACTTGGTTAATTATTTTGGTGTACTCAGCCCATGATGCTACTTGTGCTGATTTAATTCCTAAGGATGCTTGTTTCCATAAGTCAACTAGTTCTTTGGCAGCGAGTCGGCTTATGCCGAACTCCATAATAAAACCGTCTTCGTTATCTGCTATCATTTCAGCGAAGATTCCTGATAGTTCTGTCATGTCATCAGGGTCAAAGTCTGCGTCACTCATTGTCCTGTAACCATTTCACCGAAACAGCGACATCTTCAACACGCCTGATAGCGGTCTTTGGGGCACCAGCCTGTTTAAGTTCATGGTGCAGGAGTGTCAGTTGTTCGTTCAGTATCACTAGGTTCAACTTCTTTGATTTGCTCATAAATGCCTTCTGCAAGTTTTTCAATAGCGGTGTCAATGGATGGGTAATCGGGGTTTGTTTCTCGGATTGCTACAATAATAGCCATTAGGGTTGACAAAACGAACTTGTCGTCAACGCTAAACTCGGTGCCATCAATGTTGTATGGTTTTCCATTTTTGCCGTACATGTTAAACTCCTTTGAGTTGTAGTTGAAATGATTCTTCATCCAACATGATTGCGATAATAGCGTAACCCACAATGTCAATATAGGAGTCCACTAATGATTCGTTTTTTGGGGTGCCACGCTTCTCTAGGTTTTTTATGCGAGCAATCTTGTCGCATAAACGGATACCGATTCCGATTACACCAAAGTTGTTGATATTATCATGACCGTAGTCGTGTTGTTTGCCACATACAATGTCCACGATGTTCGGCATGTCCGTGCCAAGATTAGTGCTCAACCAGTACAGGGCTTCTACTCCTGCTCGTTTGGCAACCATAGTTGCCAACTCTAGGTCGCTTTCATCATAGTCACCTTCTTGTAGTCCTTTAATCCATCGGGACATAAAGGTTTCAATAGGGTCAAACTTGTTGCGGTCCGACAAGGTATTCTTTGCGTCAGACATAATAGAATCATATGCGGCTTGTGCCGCTTGATTAAAGTTCTTATGATTGTGTTTGCGCCTAGTCTCTGATTTCATATTTCATCTCCAATATTTCCATGAGTTGCGCATTACTGCGTAATGCGTACTCTAGTTTTTCCATTGCTGCTTTTGTTTTACGCCAAGCATGTGACTTGGCTTTTATTCCTATGAGTCGTGCTGCTTCTTGAAATGTTTTTCTTTCGTAGTAAATTAATTGTATCATCTGCTGGTCAATGCCGTCTAGCGTGGACAGAATCTCACGAACCAATGCAACCATCTCATCGTTGTCCACGATTGGGATGCTTGTTTGGTTTGGCATCATTAACCATTCGGTGCTGTTTGGGTCGTATTCCCTTATGTCGGGAATGTCCTTGCCATCACCTAGTGGGTTGTTATAACTTGGGTACTGTGTCATAAGCGGGGTTAATCATCAGGTCCATTACATCTTCGGGCTGGAGCAGGTATCCTCGTGAGGGGTTACTGCTTCGCTGTGCGAAGTTGTGATAGGATTTTGGGTTGAATCTATTTTTGTTTGCTTTAAGATATCGTTTAATGCGTTGAACATCAACGATAATGAACGACCCGTCAAGCGTGTAAACATAAACCCACCAGCGTGCTTTAGTGACTGCAAGCCCTGACGGTTTCCATTTAGGTTTACCTTCTTCATCAGTTTCTCTGCGTGGGTTGTGTTCCATTTCCAAGACCATACGCCCGTTTCGGTAGCGGTCTGTTTTAACTTCAAACGCCCCACCACTAAGGGTCTGTAGAAACTCTTCAACAAGTTTTTCTCCTTGCTTACCATACCGTAGGTCGGTGTGGAAGTCGTATTGTTTTGGTGCAATGTCATAGTCTGATTGCTTTACTCTTTTGTCGCTATCAACATTTTTACTTGCTTGTCGTCCTGCCATGCTACTCCGTTCAGTCCGTCCATTAACAACTTGACATAGTTATCTAGGTCACCCCGTAATGTGGATTTTGGTAATGTTCCTTCTGATATTTCGCTGACAGTTATTCTGATTCCTTCTTTAGTGAACTGACACACTAAACTTACATCCCCATCATAACATGGTCCTGTCCATGCTTCACGAACAATCGTTTCAGCATCTATGGTTGTTTGTGGTGTGAAGACACGCCCTCGGCGTGTCATTCGTGGGCGACCCTTTGGTACAGGTTTCATCGCTATGTTAATACTGTGCGACATTATTGTGCCTGCTGAATAAACATGTGAAACGGGGCACCAGTACCTGAGTCAAACTTTGCTGATATGTTTAATGCCTTGAGCATTAACGGACGCACAGTTGCAACGGTAATCTTTTTCTTTTCCGTAACAGCCTGCAATGCACCCAAACCATAATGTGCACCAGAACCAATAGCATACAGATTACATGTATCTACCTCGGTGCCATAATCGTTGTCTATTTGGAACACAACACCATTAGCAACAACCAGTATTTCGTTAGCGGATTGTGCTGGCTGGTCATCATATTGTGGTCTGCCTGCACCATGCTGTTCCAAACATTCCTTATAGGCTGGAACGAATTGCGACACAATGAACTTCGCTAGTTTAGCACCATTAACTTTAGGTGGTAATGCTGGTGGTGTGAACGCATGTTGGATAACATTTGCACCACGGGTATCACCTGCTACACCAATAAGGTATTTGCCTGCGGTAATAACTTTGGATTGGTTCATTCTGCCAACACGATTATAGTCGTCCGTCCATTGTGTGTCCGCACCAATGCACGCCCAGTTGTCACCTTGTATTGCTAGGATTGTTGTCACGAATGTACCCTTACTACTAGTTTGTCTATTTCTAATTCGCCGTTGGGGCGAAGATGATACTTGCCCCAACGCTTATCGGCGGTGCGCACAATGGTCTTAGTCTGGGAGGGATTAAGACCTGAGCGCACACACTCATGTCCAAGTTTCGCTAGAGTTGTTGAACGGTCTTTACCTGCAAGCGGACCGTCACGCCAAATAACCTTACCCAATGGTGATAACGATTCCATAGCGTCAGGCAATGTGGCATCATAATCGTTGTAATCCGTAGCAACAATAGGTGTATGGGATGGTTCAACATACATGCTAGCAATCTGCTGGATGCGTTCTGCTGGCACACGATTATCCATAGCGTTACGCACAAAGTCCAGCAGTTGCATTGGCACATGCTTGTCCTTGATTGTTGCCCTAAGGATTATGCGCTGCTTATCCGTATGCAGGTCATCTATGTGGGCGTATGGCAACCGAACATAGTTGCCATACTGCCCATGCTTCAATGCTTTCTGCTTAGGATTAACCTCTGTTGCTGGAACCTCTGCAACCTGCGATGCCATAAGCAACATGTAACGCATGTCTATAGCACGGACAGGAACATCAGAGAACACCCAAACATGATAGCCCTTAGAGCGTGACTTCTCTATCCAAGATACGATACCAGCCTCAAGTAATGCGTCATGTAGTTTAACAGCATTGTCTAAAGCATCTGTTGTGTCAAAGTCTGAGCAACCCCAAGCAACATAAAAGTCGCCACCATTAGGAACCATAGGGTACACGCCGATTGGTGCATCCATGAAATGGTTTTGAAATACATCTAGGGTTAATGGGGCTTTGACACAACGACCCTCGTCATGTCCGTAAACATCTCCACGACCCCGAAACAAGGTAATGAAGTCTTTAAGCAAATACTCTGGTATCATAAGGTCACCAATCTGCTAGTGCATCCACAAGGGTTGGTTGCTCACCAACCATGTCGGCTATAGTAGGGGGACTGGGGCGTTCATCCTTATAAGGTAGCACACCATCTTCCAACCTATGCAAGCGTCCTGTCCCTGCTTCAATAGTGAAGTGCATATCATCCAACAGTTGTGATGCTGGACGCTTACACTTAACCAAGTTCACAGTAACAGTATCTTGGTGGATGCGTAACTCGTATTGTAATGATTCTATTTTCTCTATGATTCGTTCAGCGTTAGCGGCTCGGTCCAGTTTCTCTTGTAGTTCACGGATGTAACCTTCAATTTCAAAACGCTTACGGCGTACACCAATGATATGTGTTGCTTGTTGTTCACCACCAAACGCACCTGAACTAATGGTCATCTTCTTGCCGTCAGCACCTGCTGTACGACTAGACTGATGCAACACCAACATAGGAACATTATGGCGTTTACCGAACGCTTTAATGCTATTGGCTTTGGATGGTATGTCCTCGCCACCACCAGTAATCAAGTCTAGGTAATCCACAACGATTAGTTGTGGTTCACCAACAGCATCAGAATACTCCGACAATGCCCTCTCCATGTCAATCAGCGACACGGTTTGGTCAAACACAGCAAGGTTCGGAAAGAACTCTTGCGCTGTTTCCCTAAGGAGTGAGATAGATTTTTGGTCACCCAAGGTAATGTTGGCTTCCAACACATTAGCATCAATGCCATGTGTAACACAAGCCAACTTGATTAGCGTTAAGGTTCGTGGTTCATCGGGACAGAAATAGATTACACGCTTGTCACGATTCGCTGCAAGGATTTGCAACAACACTAAGGTCTTACCGCTATGTGAATACCCGTTAATCAAACACATTTCCGATGGCGCAATGCCACGCATTTGTGAGTCAATCTCAGGGAACCCTAGATAGATTCGTTCGTGTGGTGTTTGTGCCCAATGCACATAATCATCGGCTGCTTTAACGAGTGGTACATAATAGTTGTATGAAGCCTTAGACGCAAGAGGCGGGGAGATAAGTTCTCCCCGCCCTGCTTTCGCCCAACGCTCCGTGTAATCA
>Ga0209599_10000838_pt1 | contig 17327 bp, 13 predicted proteins | sample Shrwel_input2_FT_FD_187534 | JGI IMG/M metagenome (GOLD analysis project Ga0209599, IMG submission 187534) | Subsurface microbial communities from deep shales in Ohio, USA - Utica-3 well 1 S input2 FT (SPAdes) (version 2) ... | reverse complement strand
TGGTGTACTTTCTGGATTAGGAATTTTACTAAAAGGACGGGTACGTAAGGCTGTCCATAAACCAGATGCAATGAGTTGCTCTACCACACCATCACGATTAAGGTTAGCAATTTGTTCACGATTATACTGTCTAAAACTGACAGATTCGGTACTATTTGCTTCGCAGTCAATCACTAAGGATTCAAATACACGACGCGCACCACGATTAATGGCTCGAACTCGACCCGTTGCAGGCGCAGTAAAAATCACTTGGGGATTTTTTTTATCTGCAAATAAGGGCTGACCTTTAATAACACGGTCACCTTCAGCGACTTTCATGGTAGGCATCATACCTACATAGTCTGCACCAAGGATAGCCACAGAACGCACCGAAGACATATCACTGATTTGCTGTGACGGTGCGCCTGTAATGGGAATATCCAAACCTCGTTTTATTTTAACCATCATGCACTCTCAACAACGACAAAAGTTATTTTTAATACACCACAAAACCAACACAATGTGATGGCTAAGACTCGATTTAAGCTCTGTGGTACATCATAGCGATTATTTTTTATATAATTTAAATACTAATTCATGGCGAATTATAGCGAGCGATTGTATAACAACTTTGCTCGCTAGTCCTACATTATGACGTTTTTTTGAGAAGCCCTTTTATTTTTTACAAGCCCCATAAAAAAAGCCAGAGTCATAAACTCTGGCTTTTTAGTGTACTTATACGCTTAGGCACTTAACTTTTCGGGAGGAATCGTTAAATACTTAACGCCTGCCATTTGCTCGGCAATACGTTGTACTTGGCAGCTATAGCCCATTTCGTTGTCGTACCAAACATATAACGACACGTGGTTACCATTTACAATGGTTGCTTGAGCATCAAAAATACCCGCAGAACGCGAACCAATAAAGTCTGATGACACGACTTCGGTGGAGCTAGTGTATTCAATTTGACCTTGCAAGTTAGAATGCAACGCAATTTGACGCACATATTCGTTTAGTTCATCACGATTAACGGCTTCTGGGAAGGTTAAATTCAAAATCGCTAACGAAACATTAGGCGTTGGTACGCGTACCGAATTACCTGTCAATTTACCTGCTAACTCAGGCAAGGCTTTGGCAACCGCTTTAGCCGCGCCAGTTTCGGTGATAACCATATTTAACACCGCAGAACGACCACGACGGTCAGCTTTGTGATAGTTATCAATTAAGTTTTGGTCGTTAGTAAAGGAGTGAACTGTTTCTACATGACCTGATGCAATAGTGTATTTATCATTCAACACTTTTAACATCGGGGTAATAGCGTTAGTGGTACAAGAAGCCGCAGAAATGATTTTGTCAGAATCTAAAATATCGCTGCTATTAATGCCATACACAATATTTTTGATACTGCCTTTAGCTGGAGCAGTCAAAATCACGCGCGCAACACCGTTACAGGTTAAATGACGGCCTAAACCCTCTTCGTCTTTTAATTTGCCTGTGTTATCAATCAAAATCGCGTTGTTAATGCCATATTGGGTGTAATCTACATCTTCGGGCTTGGAAGCATAAATCACTTTAATAAAATTGCCATTAGCAATAATCGCTTCGTTTTCTTCATCTACCGCAATCGTACCATCAAACGAACCATGAACCGAATCACGACGCAACAATGAGGCACGTTTAGCCAAATCGCCCTCTTGAGTTTTACGCACTACAATCGCACGTAAACGTAAACCTTGGCCACTACCTGTTTGCTCAATAATCAAACGTGCCAACATACGGCCAATACGACCAAAACCGTACAACACCACATCAGTTGGCTTTTCATTGCATACCAAACCAATCGCGGCTTGTGCTTGTTGACGCAAAAAGTCGGCTGGCGATAAACTCTTATCGCTGTTTTTGTAAGCGATAGCTATTTTACCCACATCTAACTGACAAGAACCAATATCGGTCATGTTATTTAATGCTTCGATAAATGGTGCTGTATCAACAATAGATAACTCATCAGCAATCATGCGCACACGACGATGCAATTTTAAAATTTGAATCACCGAACGATTCACAAGGCTGCGGGTATATACCTGAACAATAATGTTACGCTCGCGGTACAACTTACCAATGATAGGCAACAAATTCTCGGTAATCGCTTCACGATTTTTCCAACGACCAAAATGATCTTCTTGCAAGGCTTGAATGTTGTTAACAGTCACAAGCGTGTCCTCTTGTTAGCGGGGGTATAAAGATAGGCCTAGGCAAATATTTACCTAAACCGCAAAAAATTGGCAGTATTCTACTGTTTTTTACTTTAAAAGTCAGTTTTTAGGCCATGCTTTTATTGCGATGGCGGTGAATATCAAGACAACGGCTCTATGGTTAATATTATTTTTGATATTTTGCCTTCCATTCTTCGTAAGACATACCATAAACATGGTGCCGTGCTTGGTCATAATCAACCGCTACGCCTTGCTCATCGGCGGCAGCTTTAACCCATTTAGCCAAACAATTACGACAAAATCCCGCCAAATTCATTAAATCTATATTTTGCACTTCGGTATGCTCTTGCAAATGTGCAACTAAACGTCTAAACGCGGCGGCTTCGAGTTCGGTTTGAGTTTGTGGTTCTATCGTTAGCATTATTCATCTCGCTTAGTTAATTTTTTACGCCACAACGGCCATTGGGTTTGCTCTTGCTCACGCCGAACAAATAAATCTTGCATTAATCCATAAATAGCAGACTCTACTTGCTCACGAACTTGCCATTGAATGTCTTTATTTGCACTATCAGCTTGTACATGAGCAGTCGTAATTCGCTCTCCAAACGCAAAATAGAATTTTTCGGGGCGTGGCAACAATCCTAAACCCGTTGCTAAAGGAACAAAAGCATCACCACCACGTAGATACTTATCTTTAATACCTGTTTTTTTTACTAATTGGCCTAATTTTGACTGATAAAAATCATTGGCATCATAACGAATATCAAAAGCATCATCAGCACCCACAGCCGCAAAAGGAATAATATCGTAGCCATGAGCCATGGCCATACGCGCAAAGCCCGTACGCTCCTTCCAAACGAGTTGATATTCCTCACCTTTATTTTTCATCACCTCACGGCCACCACCAGGAAACACTAAAATATGCTCTTTGGCTTCCATGAGTTGTTGGCAGTTTTGGGGTGTTCCTGCCACACAACCATTATCCCATAATAAATTACGCCATAAGGGAACTTTAAAATGGATATGGTCTCCTAGCGAACGCAAAAAAATATCTTTATGTTGATATAATCCCAATAACATCAATGGAGCATCTAGTGTGCCATACAAGGTATGGTTTCCTACATATAAAGCAGGTTTAGTTTTATCTACATTTTCTAAGCCACTAAAAACAGGGTCAAACCAATGCCGTTGCAACCATAAACCTTGCTGAATCCGTTTAAGTGGCGGAGGAATAAACGTTAAAGGATGCGTCATAATGTTGTACTCTGTTGTAATTTGATAATAATGCGCCAGTTACAAACGCTGTGTATTATCGAATCAGGACAATTAAGCTGTCATTTGTCACTGCTTTTGAGTCACTCAACAAGCTATTATTTGCGTTAATCATCAAGACAGTGACTTGGGCTTAATATACCATTGTCGGACAAAATGCGCTAAAAACCCACAAATTACGTTACAATCGCAACTTAGCTGAAACCATAAATCAGCTCTAAGGATTTAGGCACATAGTTTGTGGCATTCAAAAACTATCTGCCTCAGTCTTATTATTTAGCGGAACTTCTCTCATGAATGAAAAATTACATCATTTAAAAACAGGTGGTTTTGAACGGCGTTGGTCTTTGGCTAAAGCAAGTATTGTTGCAGGAACGCGCTTTGCCACTAGCAGTGCTAGTACCATGTTTAGCGATGAGGCAACACGTGAACTCAAACGCAAAAAAAGTATGGCTGAACAAGCTGAATACCTAGTCAATGAAATGGGTAAATTAAAAGGAAGTATCGTTAAAATTGGCCAAATGATGGCTTTATATGGAGAGCATTTTTTACCCGATGAAGTGACCCGTGCCTTTCATCGCCTAAACGACCAAACTATTGCCTTGGATTGGTCTATCATCGAAAAACACTTAAAACAAGAATTAGGTGAAAAACGCTTTAATGATTTAGTGATTGACCAAGAGCCATTAGGTGCTGCCTCTTTAGCTCAAGTCCATCGCGCACGACGTAAAAGTGATGGCACTGAATTAGTGCTAAAAATTCAATATCCTGGTGTCGCTGAAGCAATTGACTCCGATTTAAGTTTAGTTGCCCAAATGATGCGTTTTGCCCGTGTTGTACCACAAACACGCGAGTTTGAAGAGTGGCTTGAAGAGGTGCGAATGATGATGCACCGTGAAGTCAATTATCCCCAAGAAATGGAAACAACACGCCTGTTTCATAAATATCTTCAAGGCGACATTCGTTATATCGTTCCTAAAGTCTATCCTGAATATTCAACACCACGTATTTTGGCTATGTCTTATGAACATGGTGTTCCTATCAATAGCAATGCCATTATGACTCTATCCCAAGAGCGTCGTAATGCCTTAGCCATCGCCTCTTTAGAAATTTGCTGTCGTGAAGTCTTTGAATGGGGTGAAATGCAAACCGACCCTAATTTTGGGAACTATTTAGTACGTTTAGGTAATGGTGTTTCTACACCCGACCAAATTATTTTATTAGACTTTGGTGCAGTGCGTGACTTTCCTGAAGACTTACTCACATTAGCGCGCACCTTAACTAAAGCCTCAGTCTTACGTGACCGTGAGACTTTAGTATCCTCCATGAAAGGCTTTAGCTTTTTTGATGAGATGGGTATTGAAAATAAAAAGAAAATTGCCGAAGTCTGCTTGTTAGCTGTTGAGCCTTTTACCAAACTACAAGATGCTCCTAAAGAAACAGTCACCGCAGACGGCAAATACATTTGGGCAAAAAGTAATTTACACACCCGTGTCTTAATGCAGGCCACTAAGTCGGCGGCTAATCGTGAATTTAGTGTGCCGCCTAAAGAGTTAATGTTTATTAGTCGCAAATTTATTGGGGCTTATACCTTTATGACGGTGATTGATGCCAAAATTTATGCGTATGACATTATTGAGCCGTTTTTAAAGTAACCCTTCGACTCCGCTCAGGGAGCATTTTTAACACTCACTGAGTTTTGTAGCCCGTGTGGCAACACGGGACTACGGCGGATAAAACAAGTAAGCCATTGATTTTTTTATAAATTTATCCCGTATTTCGCTACGCTATATACGGGCTACCAACTTGAAGCTCCTATTACCCTACCAACAAGCTTTTTAACTCGGCTACTTTTTCTGCTAACAAAGCAGAGTTAGCGCGTGTTTCTACATTTAAACGTACCACAGGCTCGGTATTAGAACTACGCAAGTTAAAACGCCACTGTGCAAACTCCATCGAAATACCATCTAAGGTACTTAATTGATGAGGTTGGCTCGCATAATGCTGCTGTACACGCGCAATCGCTTCTTTGGCGTTGGCAATGGTAAAGTTGATTTCGCCGCTACACGGAAAATCGAGCATACATTGGTCAACCACTTCAGATAAAGAACGACCATCTTGAGACAATAATTCCACCAATAACAACCATGGAATCATGCCGCTATCGCAATAAAAGAAGTCCCTAAAATAATGATGCGCCGACATTTCGCCACCATAGACCGCATCTTGCTCACGCATTTTATCTTTAATAAACGAGTGACCACATTTACACACCACCGCTTTACCGCCATGCGCTTGCACTTTTTCGATGGTGTTCCACTCTAGGCGTGGGTCATGCACAATGGCTGACTTAGGTGATTTTTTAAGCAACTGCTCAGCAAGTAAGCCAACCAAATAATAACCTTCAATAAAACGACCATTTTGGTCATAAAAAAAGCAACGATCGAAGTCGCCATCCCATGCAATACCAAAATCTGCCTTAGCTTCTACAACCGCTTTTGCTGTCACCGCTTGTTGCTCGGCTAACATAGGGTTAGGCACATCGTTGGGAAAAGTCCCATCTGGCTCATGATGCAAACGGGTAACTTTTAAGGGAAGATGTTGTGCTAAAGCATCAAAAAAAGGTCCTGCACAGCCATTACCTGCATTTACTAATACATGTAATGGTTTAATACTGGCCACATCAATTAAAGACAAAAGCTTAGCAACATAAGCTTGTAATACGTTTTTTTCGGTATGTAAGGTAGGATTAAACTGATAACTACTCGGCTCGCTTAGACTTTGCATTAAAGTAATTGTTTGTTGCTCAATAGCAGCTAAGCCTGTATCACTACTAATCGGGCGGGAACCCTCTTTAACCATTTTAAGGCCATTATAGTCGGCTGGATTATGACTTGCCGTGACCATAATACCGCCACCCATACCCTCTTGACCTGCGGTAAAATAAATCATTTCGGTGCCACACAAACCTATATCGACGGTATGAACCCCTTCTTCATTAAGTCCTGCAATTAAGGCTTGGCTGAGTGCTTTACTCGATAAACGGATATCTTGACCAATAGCCATAGGTGCAGTTGGCTTCATCACTTGTGCATATGCTTTGCCTATACAGTACACCATAAACTCGTTTAATTGGTCTGGCATACGACCACGAATATCATAGGCTTTAAACGCGGGTAACTTTTGAACTTGACTCATGTCATTTTTCCTAAATAATTAAATAGACTCGCCACGACCAATGGCAAAATATCTAAAACCTTGCTCAAGCATAAAATCAGGCTCGTACATATTACGTCCATCAAAGACGACTGCTTGATTAAGATTTTTTTTGAGTTGCTCAAAATCAGGACTCCAAAACTCATCCCATGCCGTCACCAAGACTAAAGCATCGGCTTGTTGAGTGGCCTCTTCGGCTGTTTTGGAAATCACTAATAAGGGATGTGCACCATATTGCGCGTATAACGCTTCACTCGCTAAGGGATCAAACACTTGAGTAATACAACCTTGCGCCCACAAAGCCTGTAATAATGGATGGACTACCGAGTTTTCTAAACTGGCCGTACCTGCTTTAAAGGCTGCTCCCCAAATCGCAATTTTTTTACCTGCCAACTTGCCATGAAAAAATCGCCAAACTTTTCTAAATAAGATTTCTCTTTGTGATTCATTAATAGCCAAAACAGCATCAATTAAACCTGAAGTATCAATTTCTTCCCGTAAGGTTTTGGCATAACTCAATAAATCATCCGAAAAACTAGGCCCCCCAAAACCGCAACCTGCTTGCAAATACCCCGAGCCAATACGTGGATCTGCGGCTAAGCCTTCGCGCACCAACTCAATATCAACACCCAACTTTTCAGATAGTGAAGCCATTTCATTGATAAAACTAATGCGTGTTGCCAACATGGCATTAACACCCATCTTAATTAATTCGGCCGTTGTATGAGGCACAATCATAATGTGCGATGCTTGACGTACAAAGGGACGCATGAGCTCCATGGTATGAGTTATCGCTGCACTACCATTTTCGCCGCTAATCAATAAATTCTCAGGCTTAGAGAAGTCAACTAATGCCGTACCTTCCCTACAAAACAAGGGTAAACCGACAACGGAAACACCCTGTGTTCGACCTTGCTGGCTCATGAGTTGTTCAGCAAATAACTGTAAACGATCGAAGCTGCCAATAGGCAAAGTAGATAGCACTAGAAACAACAACGGAGACTTATCATCGACTTGCTTAATAACATCAGCAATCAATCCTTCTACCCCATCAATCGCCAAATCTACAGCAATTAAATGAATATAAATTGATGAAGGTATTTCGTCTGCTAGCGAACCCATTTGCAGCCGTTTTGCAAGCTCCTGCTCAGTTAATAGCGTATGTAAATTTGGCTCACGCGATGGGTCAAAACTATTGTTTATGCCACTAGTACGCATCAGTACTTGATTACCCGTTTCGGCTAATTTAGCGGCAGAAACCCACGCAAATAAAGAATCTCCATGCACACACAATCTCATGATGTCACTCCCTTATTTGCCTTAGAAATAATATCTAATAAGTGCATGGTTGAGGCATCAAAAGCCACCTCTGTTTGCCCTGCTAAAGCTAAAGACATTTTATCGGCAATCTTTTTGCCTAATTCTACACCCCATTGATCAAAGGGGTTAATATCCCAAATGACTGACATCACAAACACTTTATGTTCATATAACGCCACTAATGCCCCTAAAGTATAAGGACTCAGCTCATCAAGTAATAAAGTTGTTGACGGCTGATTACCACGATAACGTTTAAAATTCGGGGTATTAGCATCACTGTCTGTGCTGGCATCACCCAGCATCAATACACGCGACTGAGCCAAACAATTTGCTAGTGCTAATTGATGCTGTGACTGCAACGATTTTTGGGCTTCGGCTGAGTAAATGCCCCCAGTATAACGCTGAATTGGTGCTATAAAATCACAAGAAACCGCCTGCGTTCCTTGATGTAATAATTGATAAAATGCATGTTGTGCATTAGGCCCAACTTCGCCCCACAACACAGGACAAGTTGTATAATCGAGAACAACACCTTGTTTATCTACCGACTTACCATTACTTTCCATCTCTAGTTGGGATAAATAAGATGGAAAATACTTAAGGCGACCATCATAAGGTAATACTGAGTGAGCGCGAATATCCAAAAAAGTAGCGTTCCACACACCAACCAAACCTAATAACACAGGTAAGTTTTGTGCTAGCGGCTTTTGGCTAAACTCGTTATCCATAAAGTGAGCACCAGCTAACATTGCCTCAAAATTAGCCATACCCACTTTTAACGCTATCGGTAAACCAATACCCGACCATAAAGAAAAACGGCCGCCCACCCACTCCCAAAATAAAATTTGATTTTTTTCTGGAATTCCCCAAGCCAACATTTTTTGGGGTTGAGTAGAAATGCCAATAAAATGATGTGCCACAATTAACTCTTGATCATTAACGGCTTTTAACATCCATTGTAAGGCAGTATGTGCATTAGACAAAGTATCAATAGTAGTAAACGATTTAGACGAAATAATAAATAAAGTCGTTTCGGGTCGTAATGTGCCTAGTAGGTCAGAAAGTTGCGTACCATCAATCGAGCTAACAAAATGAACATGTAGGCGCGCTGCCTCCTCAGGAACAAACTCGTTGAGTGCCTGACATGCCATAAAAGGCCCTAAATCCGAACCACCTACTCCAATATTCACCACATCCGTAATCGCTCGCCCAGAAAATCCGCGCCATTGGCGTGAATGCACTCGACTGACAATACTACGCATGCGCGCCAAGCTTTCATGTACGGCTGGGACTACATCTTGGCCATTGACTATTAATGTAGCATCTTTGGGCAAACGCAAGGCAGAATGTAAGGCTGGACGATTTTCGGTATTATTTACTAGTTCACCATCGACTAAGTTTTGAATTGCTTGTGGCAAGTTAACCGCTTCTGCTAAACGCATTAAACCCTGTAAAATAGACACATCCAATTTTTGTTTAGAAATATCTAATAACATAGACCCTGCTCTAAAGGTCAATGCTTCGTTACGTGTTACATCATGGGCTAAATCACGCAAATGAGTATGCTGCATCGCTTTGGCTTTGCCTTGCAAAAAGCACCATTCAGGCAACTCTGAGCGTGGAGTAAGGTGACTCATGAATCGATCCTTGTGCTTTTATAAAGTTTTTAACCATGCTTGAAAAGACGTGCCGATTTCGCCATCACGCAACCCTAAAGCTACATTAGCTTGTAAATAGCCTAATTTACTACCGCAGTCAAAACGCACACCATTAAAACGATGCGGCTTAAAACAATGACTGGCTAACAAACTTGCAATACCGTCAGTCAACTGGATTTCACCACCAGCACCCTCTTTAACCTCACGTAAAGCGTCAAAAGTCTGTGCAGGCAACACATAACGCCCCACAACAGCTAAAGTACTGGTTGCAAGCTCTGGCTTGGGCTTTTCGACCATTGCGGTAATACGTCCATTCGTATCTAAAGATACCACACCGTACTTATCGGTTTTATCACGTGGGACTTCTTCGACTGCTAAAGAATACGCTTGCTCTTTATTATACAAAGCAACCATGTCGGCCAAACAGCTACCTTGTGTATCATCAATAAAATCATCGGGTAACATCACCGCAAAAGGTTGATTGCCTACAATCGGCGCAGCACATAACACGGCATGACCCAAACCCAAAGCTTTAGGCTGACGCACAACGGCCAAAGTCATTCCATTAGGTAAGGTAGCACGCACGGCTTCAAGCATCGCTGTTTTATTTCGCGCTATTAACGTGGCTTCTAACTCAAAGTTAACATCAAAATGGTCTTCAATTGCCCGCTTACTAGCACTCGTCACTAAAACGACTTGTTTAATGCCTGCCTTATAAGCCTCTTCAACCGCTAATTGAATTAATGGTTTATCTAGTACAGGCAACATTTCTTTAGGAATGGCTTTAGTGGCCGGTAAAAAACGTGTACCTAAGCCTGCAACGGGCAAAACAACAGATTGAACTAATTGCATGTCAACTATCTCCTTTTATTAATCAAAAAAATGTAAATACTTTTAACAAGATGGCAATTATAGGGCAACTAAACTAGCACAATTCTTTATTAAGGCGACATCAAAAAATATCAAATAGTTTGAAAAAATATTATACCTTTCTCATACAAAGCTCAGAACAACTTACACTACATAGCAATCAAGTCATTCTGTCAGCTATTTGAAATAACTAATCATGCTACATATTAAAATATGTAGCCATCGCCTTTAAATTGAATCTACCGTTTGCTAGTTTAAGCAAGCCTATTTACAATATGCAACCTCGTTGGAAATTTTCTATTCTAGACGAACCTGTTTTAGTAGATTCATTCATTTTTATGCATACTTTCATGGAGAAGCATAATGCAGGCAACTCCTAACATATTGAGTCCACACCATAAAGTATTAGACTTTTTAAATCGTTTTAGTGATGTTGCTTTGCTGAGCTTATCACTGGCTTTAGCATTAGAAATTAATCGAGAAGAATGGAAACTCACTGCAACAGTCATACTATTATTTTCTATTATTTACCACCAGTTATCCGCTTCAGTTAGTAATCTATACGAATCACAACGCAGTTTAACTGTATTAAGGCAACTTTATCGAACCCTCGCAACACTAGCTGGAACTTTTGCTCTTGTTACTATGACATCAGCTTTAAGTAACCGTTTACATGCTTTTGCTGATCGAGAACTGCTTCTTGCATGGTTTGTATTAAGTGCCATCTCATTCTGTTTGTGGCGTATTCTGTTGCGCCAAGTGTTATCTCAGTTTAGGCAAAGAGGCATTAATATCCGCCATGCTGCTATTGTGGGTGCATCAACACTAGGACAAAGTTTAGCAGCTCGCTTTGATAAAAATCCTTGGATGGGCGTACAAGTTCAAAGTTTTTATGATGATAACGCCCGCGTTGATTATATTAATAATTACCCTGTCATTAAAAGCATTGAACAATTACTTGAAGATGCAAAACTCAATAAATTTGACCGTGTTTACATTACCCTATCAATGGCAGACCAAGAAAACATAAAAAAGATTATTGATGGCTTAAGTGACAGTACCTGTAATGTTTTCTTAATTCCTGATGTGTTTGTTTTTGACTTAATGAACTCTAGACAAACATCAATTGACGGTTTACCTGCTATTGGTATTTATGATACTCCTTTTACTCTTTTTGATAGTGTCATCAAAAGAGGCTTTGACATCTGCACCGCAATAGGGATTTTAATGTTTATTGCCCTACCCATGTTAGCTATTGCTATTGCTGTTAAAACCACATCAAAAGGGCCTGTCATTTTTAAACAAATACGCTACGGCTTAGACGGAAAACCAATTTATGTGTGGAAATTCCGATCTATGACAACGATGGATAACGGCAATGTCGTCAAACAGGCAACTAAAGGCGACACACGGATTACACCACTTGGTAGTTTTTTACGTCGTACGTCTCTTGATGAGCTACCTCAATTCATTAATGTTTTACAGGGTCAAATGTCCATAGTTGGCCCACGTCCACACGCAGTTGCCCATAATGAAGAATATCGTAAGCTCATTAAAGGTTATATGTTGCGCCACAAAGTAAAACCAGGCATTACAGGCTGGGCACAAATTAATGGTTGGCGCGGAGAAACCGATACGCTAGACAAAATGGAAAAACGAGTAGAGTACGATTTAGCTTACATTCGTAATTGGACAGTTTGGCTTGATGTGAAAATTGTCTTTTTGACGGTATTTAAGGGCTTTGTGGATAAGAATGCTTATTAGGCAAATAAGTTTATTGTTCTAGTTTAGAAAATAAACTAGAACAATAATATGTTAACTTTAGATTTCAGACACCACTATCATACATCCAACGCAAGGTCTCTTCTAAAGGCCGGGCGACATTTAAAGAAACTGTTTTCCTTAATAAAGTTTCATCACCCAACAATCGACTCACTTCATTTGCACGAACAAAAGCAGGATTCACAGATACTTCAAGCTGATGATTGGCAATTGAAGACATCATCTCAATCAAGTTATTCAATGAGTGCGGTACACCTGAACAAACATTAAAGACTTTGCCAGCTGTACTTGGCTGCTCTAGTAATAAACGATATTTATGAACTACATCGCGGACATCAGACCAATCTCTCTCCACGTATAAATTACCCAACTCTAGACAAGACTTTTTCTGTACAAAGTGTTCTACAATCTTAGGTAATAAGTAATTACGCGCTTGCCCCACACCTGTATAGTTAAAGGGGCGTACGATGGTGATAGGGAGTTGCTCGCCCCATAAGTTAGCCATGAGCTCCATAGCATACTTACTCACGCCATAATCATTTGCGGGCGAGATCGGTGTTTGTTCGTTAATGGTGGGGACATTAGCGTTACCATAAATATTAGCACTACTTGCCAATAATACAGAGTGTGGTTTTTTAGAAAGACGAGCCAAGCCCGCTAATAATTGCCGCGTCCCCATCACATTAGTACGATAAATATCTTCGGCATTATCATGTGCCACAAACGCTATTGCGGCCAAATGAATCACTACATCAGGCTCTATTCGCTCTAGCGTCTCCCACAAAGCGGTTTGCTTGGTAATATCAACTGGAAAGACATTATATGGCGAGGACAGCGTATTATTAGACACTGTCCCGTAAACCTCATAACCTGCTTCAGCCAATTCAGCGGACATATAACGGCCAGTAAAGCCATTAATACCCGTAATGAATGCCTTCGGCTTTTTAGAATGAGAAGCCAATCTTGTTTCTCCGAATATCTGCGTCAACCATCATTTGGCAAAGCTCTTCCAACGTAGTTGTTGGCTCCCAACCTAATTTTTCTTTTGCTTTTAATGGGTTACCAATCAACAATTCGACTTCAGCAGGACGATAAAACTTTGGATTAACACGAACAACCACTGCTCCTGTGGCAACATCGACAGCTGTTTCAGACTCGCCTTCACCACGCCATTCTAAAACGATTCCGCCCGCTTTAAAGGCCATCGTCACAAAGTCTCTAACGGTTTCTGTGCGATTAGTAGCTAAAACATAAGTATCCGGCTCATCTACTTGGAGCATACGCCACATACCTTCCACATACTCTTTGGCAAATCCCCAATCACGTTTTGCATCCATATTTCCTAATTCTAAGCAAGACAACTTACCCAAACAAATTTTAGCAACAGAGTCCGTAATTTTACGGGTCACAAACTCACGGCCACGCAAGGGGGATTCATGATTAAACAAAATGCCAGAGCAGGCAAAAATGTTATATGACTCACGATAATTAATCGTCATCCAATGCGCATAGAGTTTGGCAATGCCATACGGGCTGCGAGGATAAAATGGCGTTGTTTCAATTTGAGGAATAGCTTGAACTTTACCAAACATTTCCGATGTGCTGGCTTGATAAAAACGAATCGCTGGATTAACAATTCGAATTGCTTCAAGCAAATTGACAGCACCCACGCCTGTAATATCAGCAGTTGTCAGTGGCTGATCAAATGAAACGCCAACAAAACTTTGCGCGGCCAAATTATAAACTTCGGTGGCATTGGTTTTTTGTAATAAACGAATACTTGTGCTGAGATCTGTTAAATCGTACTCAACCAACTCAAGATTAGGGTGCTGAGTAATACCCAACTCATCAATTCGCCAAAAATTAACAGAACTCGTTCGACGATAAGTACCGTAGACCTTATAGCCTTTGTTTAACAAAAGCTCTGCTAAATACGCACCATCTTGACCTGTAATACCAGTAATAATTGCAGTCTTCATTTAACGCTCCTATGAATTAAAGACTTAGAATCAAACGTTCTAAAAAAAATCGGGGACAACACGAAGTTAAATATATCTCATTCAAACTTTCTTTTGACTGCCTACTTCTTTGACAAACAAACGTGATATGGCAACAAAATCATGAAGATAACGTTTAGTCAGACGACGAGGATTAGTCATCCAACGCCACAGCCACTCAACTGACAAACGACGAAATAACTCTGGGGCACGTTTTTCAGTACCAATTAAAAAGTTTAATGAAGCACCAATGCTCATAGCAACACCTGTCCCCGCCCCTGTGCGCTTCAGATAACTAGCCAACATCTCGCCTTGAGGAGAACCAACGGCTAATAAAATAAAATCCAATTTACCCGCCGCTTTTAAAAACTCAGCACACTTTTCAAACTCTTCAGGCTTTCTGATAAAACCCATCGCAGGATTATGATGAACAAAATCGAAGGTAGGAAATTTCAACCTCAACGGTGTTATATCTGTCATGCCAATAATAGCAACCTTATGTTCCGCCGTTAAATGATGATTAAATAACCAAGCTGTCATATCGCTGCCTGTCACTACGGGTGGCGGCTGATGACCTAATAGCCTAATCAATAACGCTAATACTCTACTGTCACAGACGCTTATATCTGCCTGCTCATAAATATCAGCAATATGTACACCAAAAACATCCGTATCATTTTTATCTATAAATGCCACGTGATCAACATTCGGAGTGACAATATAAGCATACTTCTGCTGTTGCATGAACTTTGCAAATAGGATGGGTAAGTCGGCATACGTATAATCATCAAAACGAACAGAAAAATGTCTAGCACTCATGAAAAACCACCACACTATGAGTAATTAAAAGGAAGGTGCATAACACTATCTGAAGATATGCAAGATAAGCGCATTTTAAGCTGTCTTAATTAACTTGTGATGACTTATCAACCAATCTGCGCAGTTTTTGATGCCATCATCAAAAGTGACCCACTTGATGTCTAACACCTTTTCGGCTTTACTCGCATCTAAACGAATATCTTGTTGCCATAGACGAAGCAAAGACGGAGGCATTATTTCGGGCAGTTTCGATGTTTTGATTTTCAACTTACGCAAAATAAGCTCCAACACTTTTAGCCCGACCGACAATAATTTAGCATCCAACATTAATTGTCTTTTAGAAACTCTACGGACAGGTGTTGCACCTATCGCTACTGCTAAACTAATAAAATACTCATTCCAACGTGTTGCTGGCTGCGCTGCAAGATTGAACGTATCACTAAAGCTGTCTGGTTTATTCATGGATGCGATGATCGCCTGCACAACATCACTCACATGAACCAAGTTAGTAAACCCATCACCTAATACACCTAAATCACCAATACGTCCCGCAGACAATAATCGAGCAATCCGTGTAACCCATTGCTCACTGTCAATACCATAAATACAACCCGGTCGTAAAATCACTACTTGACCACCTTTTGCGCGATGATCTATCCACATTTTTTCAGTTTCACTCTTTGCTTGAGCATACCACCCTGCATCTGTCGCTAACGGAGTATCTTCAGAAATCAAACCAGTTACTGCACCATAAACAGCCATTGAACTGATGTGAACAACTCGAATCGATGACAAAGGGTTAATCACATTAACTAATGCTTGTGTTGCGGCAACGAGCGTTTGTGCATCACCTGCAACACAATTAATCACACAGTCTACATCCGTCATGACACTACGCAAGGCAGATTCATCACTGCAATCAAGTGCGATGTTTTGCACCTTACTTTCTTGTTGTTTCGATGGATGACGAGAAGCTGCCACTACCAACACATCTTCTTGTTGTAGTTGACTGACAACATGACGCCCGAGAAATCCAGTTGCACCCAGCACAAGTACTTTTTTCATCATCACTCCTTAAAAAATTATTTGGCCAGATGATTAGATCGTTAAAAGATGATCCGCCAACCTCAACGACATCGCCACAATGGTTAATGTTGGATTAGCTTGGCTTGATGTTGGAAAAACCGAGCTGCCCGCAATAAACAAGTTACTGACACCATGAACCTTACAATTAGCATCAACGACACTGTTCTTGACATCGTTACCCATTCTGGCTGTGCCTATATGATGACCACCGTAAGCACCAAAGCGCAATAACTCTTCTTCTATTTTACTCTCATCGTAATAAACCGTACCAATATTCTTTCGTTCAAACTCAGCAGCAAAAATATCCAATGTCCGTTTAACGGTGAGAATATCATTTTTTGTATAGTGCCAATCTACTTTGATTTGCGGCATCCCTAATGGGTCTGTAGCATCTATCAAAGAAACACGACTATTGACATTAGGCTCTTGTTCGCCATGTACATCAAATGAGAATAGATTATTTCTGTTAGATAAGATGATTGATGGAAATTTTCTAGCCGCAAAGGTACGCTTTGTAATCCAATGAATGAGGAACTTAGTAATATCTACAGGATCCGTTATTATGTTGAATAAATGCTTGATATATTCTAATGGTTTTATACTGCCATCATTCAATCTCTTGCCATATTCATAACTAATGAGATTCTTTACAATATACAAACTGGAAAGAACTCCAATTTTATGAATAGGATCTGATATTCTCGGAAAGTGGAGTCGCGCAATCATATTTCCAATTTTCTGCTCTTTTTGAATATCTTCATATAACGAAAGTCTTCGTCTCGAATAAATACCATCAGGTGACAAAAAGTAATTATGATAAACTTCATGCACCGAACCATTTAACTTTACTTCGCCAATATTACCTGCCATGTGGCACATATAATAGCGACCAACTACATCATGTTCATTACCTACGCCTGCTTTATTAACACTGCGAGACGCCAAAAGTAATCTAGGAGTCTCTAATCCACCCATCGCAATAATAATTTTTTTAGCAGAGACTTTAAAACTCGTATTTTTTAATGTTTTTACTTGTAGATACGAGACACTTTTACCATCTTCCGTCAATTCAATAGCCGTACAATTACTGTGTAAAATGACCGTTACATTTGCAT
>Ga0209599_10000837_pt1 | contig 17330 bp, 15 predicted proteins | sample Shrwel_input2_FT_FD_187534 | JGI IMG/M metagenome (GOLD analysis project Ga0209599, IMG submission 187534) | Subsurface microbial communities from deep shales in Ohio, USA - Utica-3 well 1 S input2 FT (SPAdes) (version 2) ... | reverse complement strand
CGGAAACGTTTCGATGTCCTCCCCCGCTTCTAAAGCCTCAATAATAGGCTGTGCCAATGATTTGTATTTATCCGAATTAGTTCTCCAATGTTTTGGAGCGTCTTCCATGTACATCCCTAATTTCCATAATTCTGGAAAATCCTGATGATTTAAATCCACTTGAAAAGAAGCCTCCATAATGGCATCGGGCCCTTCTGAGGCTCCTGCTCCATAACTGACGGTCACTTCCCAAGGCACCGGAATTATAATAATTTCAGAATCTTCTGCCGAAAATGGCAATCCGAAAACGGTTGCATCGGCTAATCCCGGTTGTGAGGGATCGAATGAATCGATTATTTGTTGTTTGTTCATTTTTATTGATATTTTTTGTCTTTTCGATGAAGGAGAAATCTCATCCCTTGATGTGACTTCTTGACAGCATTCGAAGTGACAATATTAATTATTATTTATACTCAAGATTCCCTCTTTCAAAATCTGTCCAAAATGATACATGTCTTCAAAAGAACAATATAAAGGGACTGGCGCCAAACGAATAACATTGGGCTCACGCCAATCGGTGATCACGCCATTTTTCATTAAATAATCAAACAGGCTTCTTCCTTGTCCGTGAAGAAAAACAGATAATTGACACGCTCTTTCCTTTGGATTGGAAGGTGTGATAATCTCAAATTCGGTACCCGGAATTTCGGCATCAATTTCATGTAAGATAAATTCAAGATACGACGTTATTTGGTCACGCTTTTTGATTAATTTTTCCATTCCTATTTCGGCAAACATTTCGGCCGAAGCCAAATAAGGTGCTAAAGATAAAACCGGTAAATTACTCACTTGCCAACCGTCGGCACCATGAACAGGATCGAAAGTGGGTTCCATTTTAAAACGACGCTCTTTGTTATGCCCCCACCAACCTGCAAAACGAGGTAAATTAGAATGATGATGTTTTTCATGCACAAAGCAACCCGAAGCATTTCCTGGTCCTGAATTCATGTATTTATACGAACACCAAGCTGCAAAATCGACATTCCAGTCGTGCAATTCCAGTTGAATATTTCCGGCAGCATGCGCCAAATCGAAACCGACATAAGCTCCCACTTTGTGGCCTGCTTCGGTAATAGCTTTCATATCAAAAACTTGTCCTGTATAATAATTCACTCCACCAATTAATACTAACGCTAATTCATCGCCCACTTCATTGATTTTAGCAATAACATCTTCTAAACGGATATTGTGTTCGCCTTCACGACGCTTGATTTCAACAATGGCGTCGTTTACATCATATCCGTGATGCTGCACCTGACTTTGAAACATGTATTGGTCCGACGGAAACGCTTTCTCTTCGCAAATGATTTTATAGCGGTTAGCGGTTGGACGGTAGAAAGAAACCATTAACAGGTGAAGATTCACCGTTAATGTATTCATTACCGTTACTTCTGATGGTTTGGTACCAACAATTTTACTTAACGGCTCGGCAAAACGCTCTTGGTAGTCCCACCAGGGTTTTTCGGCGTAAAAATGTCCTTCTACAGCTAGATTTGCCCAATCAGCCATCACATCATCTACATATTTTTTGGATCTTTTGGGTTGTAATCCCAATGAATTCCCCGTAAAATAAATAACGTTTTTATTATTGTGTTGCGGAAAAATGAATTCGTTTCGGTATGCTTTTAATTCATCTTGTGCGTCTAATTGCTGAGCAAATTCTAGTGTATTTTGAAATGACATTGTTTTTTCTTTTGAAGTGTAAAAATACATTTTCTTTTGTTTTTGAACAACTCTGAGAATACTAAAACAAAAAGCCTAATCTTTATGATTAGGCTTTTTTATATAACATCTGAAACTAGTTCGGATTATAGAATCAACATAGCGTCTCCGTAAGAGTAGAATTTGTATCCTTCTTTGATGGCTTCATCATAGGCTTTACGCATTAAATCGTGTCCACAAAAAGCCGAAATCATCATTAATAAGGTTGATTTTGGTGTATGAAAATTGGTTACCATACAATTGGCTAGGCTAAAATCGTGTGGTGGGAAGATGAACTTATTGGTCCATCCTTCAAAAGCATTTAAGGTTTGATTAGACGAAACCGAACTTTCTAAGGCACGCATAGTTGTGGTACCAATAGCACAAACACGTTTTTTATTAGCTTTGGCTTTGTTTACAATATCACAAGCTTCTTGCGTTATTTTTAATTCTTCCGAATCCATTTTATGTTTCGACAAGTCTTCTACTTCTACCGGATTGAAAGTCCCCAAACCAACGTGTAGGGTTACTTCTGCGAAATCAACACCTTTAATTTCCAAACGTTTCATCAAATGTTTAGAAAAGTGTAATCCGGCAGTTGGGGCAGCCACCGCTCCTTCTTCTTTGGCGTAAATCGTTTGGTAACGTTCTGCGTCTTCTGGGGTTACTTCACGGTTGATATACTTAGGAATTGGTGTTTCTCCAAGTTCTACCAATTTGGCTCTGAACTCTTCGTACGAACCGTCATATAAGAAACGTAATGTTCTACCACGAGAAGTCGTATTATCAATTACCTCAGCCACTAATGAATCATCATCACCAAAATACAATTTGTTTCCGATACGGATTTTACGAGCCGGATCTACCAAAACATCCCAAAGACGTTGTTCTGCATTTAATTCTCTTAACAAGAAAACTTCAATACGAGCACCTGTTTTTTCTTTGTTTCCGTAAAGACGAGCTGGGAAAACTTTGGTATTATTGACTACCATTACATCTCCCTCGTCAAAATATTCTAAAATATCTTTGAATAATTTGTGCTCGATAGTTCCTGTTTTACGGTGAACTACCATTAAACGAGACTCATCACGGTTTTCGGCAGGGAACTCAGCCAATAATTCGTTAGGTAAATTAAATTGAAAATGAGATAATTTCATATTAAGTAATTAGTGATTAGTAATTAGCGAATAGTTATCATCCTCTAATTATAAGTTTGCAAATATACTATTGTGAAATAGGCGTTGTCAAGTAAAAGCGTGTTTATTTTCAAAACCTCAACAAACAAGCACCTCTCCCGAAGCTTCGAAATAGGTTTCTAAACAGATTCAGAAATTTGAAATCCGACTTTTTTCAAGTCGTTCCAAAAATCAGGATACGATTTACTAACCACCTCCGCTTCTTCTATGTTTATATTTGTTTTTAGAGCCAACGGCGCAAATGCCATAGCCATACGGTGGTCTTGGTAGGTGGCAATAGAAGCAGCCCTCTTTAACTCCCCTAAAGGGAGAGAAACTAACGACAAACTATCGTTATCGATAGTTACGGTAGCACCGAATTTCTCCATTTCGTTTTTCAAAGCTTGAAGTCGATCGGTTTCTTTTATTTTAAGTGTGTGTAAACCTGACAAGTCACAGTTAATGCCTAATCCAAGACAAGTCACCGCGATGGTTTGAGCAATATCAGGACAGTTGTTTAATTCATACTTTAGGATTTGTGACTTGTGGCTTGTTTGTTTTAAAATTGTAATCGAATTATCGTCATTAAAAACCGTTTCTACCCCAAAATCCTTATAGATTTCTGCCAAAGCAGAATCGCCCTGCAGACTATTTTGCTTGTAACTTGAAAGTGTAATTTGTGTCCCAATTACAGATAATGCTACGATAGAATACCAGTAAGATGCCGAGGACCAATCGGATTCTACACAAAGGGAAAAAGGAAAAGGAAAAAGAGAAAAGGGTTTAACTTTGATTACATTTCCTTCAAAGGAAGTTTCAATTCCGATTTCATTTAGCAAAGCCAGAGTCATCTTGATATATGGAATTGAAGTAATTTCACCTTCCAACACCAATTCTAATCCGTTTTCTAACTTGGGAGCGATTAGCAATAGTGCCGAAATATACTGACTGCTCACATTTGCCGGTAATGAAACCCTATTTTTGGTGATTTTTCTTCCAGTGATTCGCAAAGGCGGAAAACCCTCATTTTCTTCGTAGGTAATTTCGGCTCCGAGTTGGCGAAGTGCATCTACCAAAATTTTAATAGGCCTTTCTTTCATTCGTGAAGAACCTGTCAGAATCACTTCTTTACTTTGTTGAATGGAAAAATAAGCCGTTAGAAAACGCATGGCCGTTCCGGCATGGTGAACGTCAATGATTTGTGAATTGTGAATTGTGAATTGTGAATTTAATGCTTTAGACATCACTTCAGAATCATCGGAATTGGAAATGTTTTCGATTTCAAGATTGGGATATAAGGCACGGAGTAGCAACAATCTATTGGTTTCTGATTTTGAACCAGAAACTGAAATAGACGATTGTTGATTGATGTTTGGCTTTTGAAGAAAAAGTTTCATTATTTGGATACAAATTTTAATCCGACAATTGAGAGAATTAAGGTAGATAAAAAGAAAACCCTCCAAAAAGTGGCAGGCTCCTTAAAAAGGAAAATTCCAACTACCACACTACCTATAGCACCAATTCCAGTCCACACAGCATAGGCGGTCCCAATCGGCAATTCTTTGGTAACTTTTACTAGTAAAACCATACTAATGGTTAAGCATACCAAAAAACCAAAATACCACAAAACAGCAGTGTTTCCCGTGGCTTCTTTGGCTTTACCCAAGCAAGTCGCAAAACCCACTTCGAAAAGTCCTGCTACAAATAATAAAATCCAATTCATATTTTTCAAAGATGAATGTTGTTCTTAGCTTCATTAATTATTTTGTCGTTTTGACCTTTTGGGAGAAATCACATAATCTGATTTGGTTTATGAGATTTCTCCTTCGTCGAAAGGACAAAATTGAAAATTTATTTTAATTTTTCGTTGTTGTGATGACGGTCGTGGTCGCGATTGGTTTTCAAATCCATTTTTTTATCAAATGCTGCTTGTAAATCGATTCCGGTTTGATTGGCCAGACATAAAACGACAAAAACTACATCGGCCAATTCTTCGCCTAAATCTTTGTTTTTGTCGCTTTCTTTTTCTGACTGTTCGCCGTAACGACGAGCAATAATTCGAGCCACTTCGCCTACTTCTTCGGTAAGTTGTGCCATGTTTGTCAGCTCGTTAAAATAACGAACGCCGTGATTTTTTATCCAGTTGTCGACTTCTAGTTGGGAATGTTTTAGATTCATTTTTATACTTTTTTGAGCACTATTTTTTCAGTTTGTTTTTTAATCATCTCGTTGTAAAAAGCTTTCAGTTCTTCGTAATCACCTGGAGCAACAATACTTGTCTTTACTTCGAAAATAGAAGACACATTAATTTGTCTTCCGTTGTTTGAAATATTAAATTTAAACGACATTGAGTCATCACTAAAAACTAAATTTATAGGCGCTGGCATTGTTTCTATGGTGTATCCTTCCGGAATTTCAAAAACAAATAAGGATCTGTCTTGATTTACGAAGGTAAAATCGACAGGATATTCTCTTTTTTCCTGTTTGAACGGATTTTCGGTTTGTGCCAAAAACAATAGCGGTGAAAAATACATTTTATCGCCAATGGTTTCTATCGAATTGGTATTCTTAAACGAATAGGTTTCTATAATTGGAGTTCCTAACTGTAATTTGTTTTCTACTTTGTAATCGGTAATTTCAATGCCTTTATATTTTTTTTCCAATTTTTCTAAATAGGATTCTTCTGAAACGGCATTGTAGTTATCTCTAAAAACAAAACCATTATAATCGGTGTATTGCTCATTTATTTTTCCAGTAATCTCTCCTTTTGCATCTATTGAAGCCATCAAGCGCACGATGTCTTTAGAAATCATTTTAGAATTTAAATTAATTTCTTTTGAAGAGCCATCTTTCTTAATCATTCTACCAAACCAATTCAAATCATTTAATGGTAAAATATTAGGCTCTGAATATAGATTGGTAGCGTCCATCAAGTAAATATCATTCTCTACTTCAACCCCAGAGATAACATAATTGAAAGCTTCTCTACTTGGATAAAAGGCAATCCCATTATCTCTAGTACTCAACAATACTGGATTAGCATCTAACCCAGCATATCTAAGCATCGCAGTGAGCATTAAATTGATTTCTGCAACATTACCAACTTTGTTTTTATACGCCACTTTAACTCCTTCGTCACAAGTATATCCTCTATAATTGTTCCACTTAATGTTTGATTTGACATAATTAAAGATTGCAGCAATTTTCTCTCTTTTATCACTGTATTTTGAAATTATGTTGAGAATGTCGCTTTCAAAATACCCAGTCTTGTTAAGCTCCGCTCCAAAATCATCATTTTCATATATCTTTTTTGTTACCGATCCCCAGTCGGTTGCATAGTTTGTAAAACCTTCATTTGGCATTTTTACTGTAGATAATTCAAAAACAATAGAGCTTGTATAATTATCAATATTATTAACATATCCTTCATTTCGTAATGCAGGGATATTACTTGAAGAATATTTATTTATATTTAACCTGTACTTTATTTCATAGGTTCCTCTTTCTGAACGAAAGCCCCCTGACTGATTTGCCATTTCTTGATAAGTTCCTGAAAAAGTGGACTCAAAACTATTGTTCTCAATTTTAGGGACTAATGACCCTTTGTTGTGAATGTTGTATACAAAGTATTCAGGAATTTTTGTTTGATATTCGGAATAATTTACCGGTATTTCATCTTGAAAAACCCAATCCCTAAATTCACTGTAAATAGGAGATGATAACCTGTACTTAAATTCAATTATTGTTCCGACTTTAACATCGGGCATGGCTATTTTTTTCCTTTTCCAGTATTTATTAATTTTCTCGTCAAACTCTCCTTCTGTTTTTAATTTACTCTTTACGATTTTACCATCACTTAAATTATATGATACCGCATCTGTAAAAATTACTTTTTCTTTTAATTTATTATAATCATAGAATCTTATATTTTGATTTGCTAAATCAACCCCCTCTTTTTTATAAATTTTAATTTTAGTAATCACCTCAGTAACAATACTAAATCCTTGACCATAACTATAATCAAAAGTAGTAACCCCTTTCTTAAATAAAACGGCAGCGGCGGCTGAAGTATCTACAGAATGTTGTTTTTCTTTAAGCTCATCTATGGTGACTTTTCCAAGTTCATACTTTTGGGCAGAAACGGTAACAGAGATGAAGGTAATCAATAAAATAAGTGCTTTTTTCATTTTAATTTTTTTGTGTTACTATTTTTAAATTATCGTATTTGGCAATTTGCTCTGTAAATTTTCTGAAATTTTCATATTCTGCCTTGTCGTAGATTCCTTTATTCATTAACAGAATTCTTTTATATGTGACTTTATTTTTTTCGACAATCACATTTATTTTATATTCCCCAAATATTGAGGTTACAATAACATCCTCAGGCTTGACAAGCACGGATAAACTTAAAGGCAATTCTATTTCTACAGTATCTTCGTCAAAAAAACCTCTTTCAATCTCAAAATTACTTTTGCGGTTTCTATACCGTTGCGGTACACTTGAATATTGGTTTAAATAGTTTAAAGGAATTAACCATTCTGCACCATTTGTTTTTATAATATCACTGGTTCTAAGGGTTAAAGTTTCTTTTAACTCGATTTTTTGTTTGTTATTCTCAAATTTATAATTTTCAACATACAAATTATTCAAGTTCGAAAACCTATTTTTATAATATTCTTTTACTGCTACTGCAGGGAGTGTTTCATATCTTGATTTGTCATCATACTGCTCTCCTTTTGAAGTGATTTCTACTTGTATTATTACCCCACCTTCCTCATTAACAATTGCTTTTCCTTTGGTTATTTGGCTGTTATCGCGATTAATGTATTTATGGGTCCGAATAATTTCTCCTCCTTCAGGTTTTACAATTAATGCCAATCGATCATCTGTAAAATTACCTCCAAAACCAAAAGGCTGTGTTTGACTCGTACATTCTAAAAAAATGTATTTATCATCTTTTGGGATTGACAATATAATATGATTCCCTTGCATAGAAACAAAGTCATCTACCATATCTACTTTTGTATCTCCAGCAGTAATTACTGTGTAATACGAATCTACTCCTACAGCTTTCAACAAGGCTTTTGTATAATTGGTCAGCGCTTTACAATCGCCATACCCCAATCTATCTACATCAGCCGCTTTCATTGGTTTCCAACCGCCAATTCCCAATTGAATACTGACATATCTGGTTTTGTCCTGCATGTATTGATAGACAACTTTTGCTTTTTTAATAGGGTCTGTTTCAGATCCTATCATTTGTCTTACTTTGTTTTGGGTTTCCAATGGTAATTCATCTGTTCCCTTTATCAAATTATTATTTAACCAAAGTCCGAATTCACTCCATGATTTTGATGTTCCTTCTACACCTTCCAACACAAATTTATCTAAGGCAAACATTACTCGGGGAACGTTTTTTTGAAATGATGTTCCAAAATCTTCTCTTTTTTCGGGAGCCAAATTATTAGCTTGAAAGATTATGCTGTTATTCAATTCTTTTTTATTGATTCCTCGGTTTTCAAAATTGAATTCTTTGTATTTAAAGCCCAAATCTGCAGGGTAGGTTATTTGTATTTCTGACTTTTCAACACTTTCGTAGTAATCATTAATCGGCATCCATTGTGGAATAAATGCTGTATTAGCAGAAGTTACTTCGCTTTGATAAACAATTGTAAAAGGGTACTCGGTAGGGGTGTATTGCAGTGTTAAAATCCTTCCGTCAGAAATTTCAAATCCTTCGGCCACACTTTGATCAAAAAAATCTTTGCGTTTTAATTTTTTGATTTCTATTCCAAAGGCATTGTAAACCACTGCTTCAATTGCATTGATTTTGTTGCTTTTATCATAATATTCTACCGCATCTATATTACTCAATCCCTTTTGATTAAGGACTGTAATCACTTTTTTAGTCTTGATATTCATTTCAGAAACAGACTTAATTACAATGGAAACTGTTTGCTCACGAACCACCGTATTTGAATTTTCCTTCAAATTATCTGGAATTGAGGCCCAAGAAAAATTTAGACTTTGACAAAATGCACTGTTTAAAAAACACAGGCTCAAAATTATTCCGAATAAAAATCTCATTCCTTACTCTTTATTTTTAGTATCAATTATTATGGTCACGGGGCCGTCGTTAACCAAACTTACTTTCATATCGGCACCAAACTCTCCCGTTTGTACTTTCTTACCTAATTCTGTTTCCATTTGCTTTACGAAAGCTTCGTATCGCGGAATAGCGATTTCGGGCTTAGATGCTTTAATATAACTCGGACGATTTCCTTTCTTGGTTTGGGCGTGCAATGTAAATTGACTTACTACAATCATTTCTCCATCAACGTCTTTCACCGAAAGATTCATAATATCATTTTCGTCACCAAAAATTCTGAGATTCGCAATTTTAGCAGTTAACCAATTAATATCCTCCTGGTTATCGGCATCTTCAATTCCTATTAAAACCAACAACCCTTGTTGTATATTGGCGACAACAGTTCCTTCAATAGTAACGAATGCTTTCGAAACACGCTGTAAAACAACTTTCATGTATTATTGCTTATTTCTGGTTTCATCACTGGCTATGCGATCGGCATTATAGATATCGGTTCTATAATTTTCATCATCACCTTCTAGAATTTTAAGATAGCTATTGTATCGCGACCAAGAAATTTCATCTTTTTCGAGAGCTTCTTTTACCGCACATTTGGGTTCTTCTTTGTGCAAACAATTGTTAAATTTGCATTGGTCTTTCAGTTTGAAAAACTCCGGAAAATAACCACTTATTTCTTCTTTTTCCATATCTACCACTCCGAAACCTTTGATTCCGGGGGTATCTATAATTTGAGCGCCAAAAGACAAATCGTACATTTCTGCAAAAGTGGTGGTATGTTGTCCTTGTTTGCTTTGCTCGGAAATATGTTTGGTTTTGAGCTGTAAACTCGGCTCCAGCGCATTGACCAAAGTTGATTTCCCTACACCCGAATGCCCCGAAAACATACTCACTTTGCCTATCATCATTTCTTTGAGTTTGTCGACTCCTTTGGCTTCGGTAGAAGAAACTCTAAGGCATTTGTATCCTATTTTTTCATAAATGTATTGCAAGTACAATTGTTCGTCAAGCATGGCATCATCAAAAGTGTCAATTTTATTGAATACTAAAATGGTTTCAATTCCGTAGGCTTCTGCCGTGACTAAAAAACGATCTATAAAACTGGTAGTCGTGGGCGGATTATTGATGGTAATCAGTAAAAAAACATAATCGACATTGGATGCGATAATGTGCATTTGATGCGATAAATTCACTGATTTCCGAACGATGTAATTTTTACGATCATGAATATTGGTGATCACACCCGTAGTCACATCGGACGATTCATCCAATTCATAATCTACCACATCACCTACCGCAATGGGATTGGTACTTTTAATTCCTTTAATACGGAACTTTCCTTTAATACGACATTCGATAAAATCGCCCTTCTCGCTCTTAACAGTGTACCAACTTCCGGTAGATTTATATACGGTTCCTTTCATGCTGTAAAGATACAATTCTGATTGAAGAATTAAGAATTTGCATTCACGACTTTCTCCTGATGATTAATACTCTCCTGATGTATGGCTTTGAAAATCTTTAAAATAAACTCCTCGCTCAACCCTCTTTCTTCTCCTTCCAGAATCATTTTTCCTAGAATTTCATTCCATCGTTGGTTTTGAAGAATGGCTACATTCTTTTCTTTTTTGAGCCTTCCGATATCATCCGCAATGGTCATACGTTTGCCTAGCAACTCTACTAATTTTTCATCGCAATTATCAATTTGCGCTCTTAATTTTGCCATTTTTTGACTATAATCGGAAGCATTATCGGTTTCTTTTCGCACTTTTAAATCAATAAAAATTTGTTTTAACACTTTAGGAGTAACCTGTTGTGCGGCATCGCTCCAGGCGTTATCCGGATCAATATGGGTTTCGATAATCAATCCGTCATAATTTAAATCCAATGCCTGTTGCGAAACTTCCTGAATCATATCGCGTTTACCAGTAATATGCGAAGGATCACATATTAGTGGTAAATCTGGAAAACGGTTTTGCAAATCGATAGCTATTTGCCATTCAGGATTGTTTCTATATTTTGTTTTTTCGTACGTTGAAAATCCGCGGTGAATAACTCCCAGTTTTTTTATCCCAGCGTTATACAAACGTTCTAAGCCACCCAGCCATAAAGACAAATCGGGATTGACCGGATTTTTAATCAGTACAATCTTATCGGTATTTTGTAACGCATCGGCTATTTCTTGTACCGCAAAAGGGTTTACCGTCGTTCGGGCACCAATCCACAACACATCAATATCGTGTTCGATGGCTAATTTAACGTGAGCAGCATTCGCGACTTCTGTGGCCATTAATAATCCTGTTTCGGCTTTGGCTTTTTGCAACCATTTCAATCCAATTTCTCCTACACCTTCAAAGCCTCCCGGACGCGTTCGCGGTTTCCAAATGCCGGCGCGAAAAACACTCACATCCGAATCTTTTAATTGACGGGCAATTTCTAAAACCTGTTCTTCGGTTTCGGCACTACAAGGTCCCGCAATTACTAACGGGTGTTCTAATTTGAAATCGTCTAACCAAGTGTGCAATTCTTTTTTATTTTCCATAATTATTTAGGATTACTACAAAAGTAGTTTGTTTTTAAAATCTATTTAATGCTTCTTTTATTTTTTCTGCTTCGACACATAAGGAAAATCGGATATAACCTTCACCATTACTACCAAAAATGGTTCCCGGTGTCACAAACAGATGTTTTTCATTCAGTAGTTTGTCAATGTAATCTTCTGACTTTTGATGGTCAGGCAATTTGGCCCAGACAAACATTCCGACCTGATTGTTGTCATAGACAAGTTCTAATCGGTCGCAAAGTTGATAGAATAATTCTCTTCGTTCGCAATACACCTGATTTAGTGAGGTAAACCAACTCTTATCTAATTTCAATGCGGCAATAGCTCCTTTTTGAATGCCGTAAAACATTCCGCTATCCATATTGCTTTTTACTTTCAAAATAGCTTCTATATTTGCAGCGCTTCCTAAAACCATTCCGACACGCCAACCCGACAAATTATGCGATTTGCTTAAAGAATTCAACTCAATTGCAATTTCTTTGGAGTTGGGGATTTGCAGCATCGAAATCGGGTTGTCATTCAAAATAAAGCTATACGGATTGTCATTTACAATCAAAATTTGATGCTTTATTCCGAAATCAATCAGTTTTTGATACACTTCCAAAGACGCATTGGCTCCTGTTGGCATATTCGGATAACAAACCCACATTAGTTTTACTTTGGTTAAATCTTCATTTTCCAAAGCATCAAAATCGGGTTGCCAATTGTTTTCTTCTTTTAAGTCATACAAAAGAGTTTTCGCTCCAACCAAGTTCGCCACCGACTGGTATGTTGGATATCCAGGATTAGGAATCAACACACCGTCGCCTTCATTTAAAAAAGTCATTGAAATGTGCATGATTCCTTCTTTGGAACCTATTAAAGGTAAAACTTCAGTATTCTCATTCAAGTTTACACCATAGTTTTTTTGATAAAAATCGGCGAAACCTTTTCTTAATTCCGGCAATCCTTGATAGCTTTGGTATTGATGCGCTTTCGGTTCTAAAACAGCCTTTTGTATGGCTTCAATTACTAAAGAATGCGGCATTAAATCCGGGCTTCCAATTCCCATGTTAATAATGGGTTTTCCTAGGGTAATCAGCGCGTTTACTTCTTTCAATTTTCTTGAAAAATAGTATTCCTGAACGGTTTGTAATCTATTGGCTACTGTTATCATTGGTCTCCTCTTTTGTATTCGCCCAACACTTTGAAATGGGTCGTCATGATTTCTAAAACTTTTTTGGCTTTTTCATAATGTTTGTATTTTTCAAAAACTACATCTACGAAAAAAGAATATTGAAAAGGCGTTTCGATAATAGGCATCGATTGAATTTTGGTCAGATTCAATTTGCAGTTATTCATAACATTCAATACCGTTGCCAAACTCCCCGGCGTATCCTCTAATTCGAATTTTATTGAAGCTTTATTGATTTCTTCCTTCGGTAATTCCTTGTTTTGAGTTTTGACCACGACGAATCGGGTTTTATTACTCTTCACGGTATGAATTCCCGAGGCAATAATTTCTAAATCATAAAGAGAAGCCGCAATAGGTGCCGCCACTGCTCCAATTCCTTTTATTTTTTCCTGTTGAATTCGGCGGGCAGTTTCGGCGGTATCTCCGCTTTCCACTAACTTAATATGAGGATAATCTCTAAAAAAAACGGCGCATTGCAATAAAGCAATAGGATGCGAGTGCACTTCTTTGATATCCTCAATTTTTTGACCTTTAAGCACCATCAAATTCATATGAATATCCAAATAATGTTCGCCAATAATGTGCAAATTGTTATAATCAATTAAAGCGTAATTGGGAATAATGGATCCGGCAATGGAGTTCTCCAAGGCCATCACTCCTTTATCTGTTTTCTTTTCTTTCAGACTTTTCACCAGCGTTTCAAACGACATACATTCATCCAATGCTACTTCCGATTGAAAATATTGTTGTGCCACTTGATGGTGAAAAGATCCTTTTATTCCCTGAATTGCAATTTTTAGCTCCATTTTGGTCAAAAAAAAATCCCGATTTTGCATCGGGATTGTATATTAGTTATATCTATTTTAAATTTTATCAAATAATACCACAACAATCCCTATCCTCGTTCCAGAAGAAATAAAAAAAGTTGTTAAAATAAAAAGTGTTGCTAGAAGCCATTCCTTTTTTTGGTCTATTTGTGAATTACAAACTTACTGTTTTTTTTGAATCAAAAAATAAATTTTTAAAAAATTAACGCTTTGTAATTCTTTGCGGTGTATCCTGTCCGTTGATTATCGTTTGAGAACTGATGGCAATCGATTTAATAATTTCGGTCATATTGTCTAAATCTAATGTCTCTACCTCATCACTCAGTCGGTGGTAATTAGGCTCTGAATCCATTTTAGAAGTCGATATCGTATGCGCCGGAACACCTTGTGCTGCTAATCTTGCATTATCTGAACGGTAAAACAATTGCTCGGCCGGGTACGGATCGGGATTGAATGAAAAATTTGAACCTTTCAGATTCTTTTGCAAGATGGTTCCGAAATCTGATTTTTCAAACCCGGTGATATAGGCCGAATTTTTTCCCCATTTGCTTTCAGTTCCAATCATCTCAATGTTAAACATGGCTACAACATTGTCCGGATTAATCCCTAGCGAAAAATATTTAGAGCCAAAACCACCCACTTCCTCTCCAGTAAACAGCACAAAAATCAACGTACGTTCGTTTTGATTGAGCTCTTTAAAATAATTAGCCAAGGTTATCACTGCTGTGACACCCGAAGCGTCATCATTGGCGCCATTGTATATCTTATCTTCTCCTGATGATTCCATATCCAAATGGTCGTAATGCGCCGAAAAAACCACATATTCATTGGGTTTTGATTTTCCGGGTAAAATAGCAATGACATTATTGGCGTTTTGTCCCTGCACCTTAAATTCCTGACGGTAGCTCTTCAAATCACCATAAAATGGTAATCCTATTTTTTGAAATTCTTTTTCTATAAATTCGGAAGCCAAGCCAATTCCGGTTGAAAAAATGGCTCTTCCCTGCATTTTATCCGAAGCCAATTCGGTTTCTATTCGTACTACTTCTGATTTATCAATAGTCCATTTTTGCTGGGAGAATCCAATTTGTACGGACAATAAAAAAATGAAAAACGATTTATTCATAAGGTGTTGTAATTCAAATTAATTTCGAAATATAGTAAATATTGAATTATCAAATTACTTACCAAAAGACAAATCATATCGTACTAAACCGCTCTTTTAAGAAGTCAAGTATTTTTCAAAATCATTTATCTTGATTTTTGCTTTTAGATCAAACATCAAACTATACAGTCCAAAAAAAGTTCTGTTGACATAAATAAAATGTTTAGAACCTCTATTTCCATTCATTTTTCGTAATGTCTTATCGTTAGAAAATTTTTCACTCAATTGCGCAATTTCATCCGAAAAGGTTTTATCCGAAAAATCAAAATACTCTTGGTGAATTGGTTTGGTAAATACCGTTAACAACTCGTGAAATAAACTGGTGAAATACTTGATTTCTTGTTCTGTATCCGTTTTTCTTAAAATTTCTAATTCGTATAATTTTGCATTAAAAAACGTAGGATTATGTAATGTTTCGGGTGCAGAAATTTCAAAATAAGGTTTGTAAAATGAATTTGGTATTTCTTTCATACATCCAAAATCTATGGCAATAAGATTGGCTTCTTTGTCTACTAAAAAATTTCCTGGATGGGGATCGGCGTGGAATTTTTTTAACTGATGTATTTGAAACATGTAAAAGTTCCAAAGCGTTTGTCCTACGACATTCCTTTTTTCTTGGTTCGTTTCTGTAGCACAATATTCGGAAAGATGAATACCCTCCATCCAGTCCATGGTAATGATTTTATCAGAAGACCATTGCGGATAATATTTAGGAAAAACCAACTTTTCTATTGGAGCGCAAGCCAGGCGAATGAGCTCACTTTGTCGTAATTCTAAACGATAATCGGTTTCTTCTGTTAATTTATCTTCCACTTCTTGAAAATACTCATCGGAAGTCCCTTGCAAATTAAACATTCGAATCGCAATGGGTTTCACCATCGCAATATCCGAACTAATGCTTTCTCGGATACCTGGATACTGAATTTTAACGGCTAAATTTTTTCCTCCTTTTTTCGCTTTGTGCACTTGACCGATACTGGCGGCATTGATGGAATTTGGAGAGAACTCGTCAAATAAGTTTTCTGGATATTCTTGAAAATAATTCTTGAAAGTCTTACGAACCAAAGGCGCAGATAATGGAGGAACCGAAAATTGCGACAAAGAAAACTTCTCCACATACGATTGCGGCAAAAGATTTTTTTCCATGCTTAACATTTGTGCTACTTTGAGAGCGCTCCCTTTCAATTCTTTTAATCCGTCATAAATATCAGTAGCGTTTTCTTCGTGTAATTTGTCCTTTGTCAAACTCGGATTAACCACTTTTTCGCCATAATATTTAAGGTAGTTCCCTCCTACTTTGACCCCTGTGGTTACTAATTTCGCCACACGATCTATTTTACTGGTAGGAATACTGTCTATTTTTTTCATGTTATTTTTTGTAAGTGAATCCTGCACCCATTTTTTCCTTCCAAATAAATTTGGCAAAATCGATAATACTTTCTATTGGCACATTATACACCATATCAAAACTAGCTTTTACCGTTTTTTCTATGTAGATATCCGTTTTTTCAAAAGAAGGAGAAGCGTCATGCAACCAGAAACTAATAATGGATAAAAACTGCAACCATGCACCTTCGTGTACCAATTTGTTTTGAATGTTGGTTATTTTTTCGTTTTCCACTTTTAGAGGTGCTTCCAGAATAGTTTGCACAAACATTAAAAAATCATACCGAAGTGTTTTTAGTATTTGGATATTTCGAATTGGTAATTTCCCTTCTTCCAATAAAAACTTCACAAAACTCCTGTTGGCTGTAGCCATTTCAAAAAAGGTAAAGTAAAAACTAATTAACTTTTGCGCACTGTCATAATTGACATAATCCTTATTTTGCTTGAGCAAGTCGACCGTGTAATAAAACATTTTAGAAAAATAGTCTGACTCTAAGGCTTCGAAAGAAGTAAAATATTTATAAAAATGAACTTCTTCTATTGCATTTTCCTTGGTAAATTCATAGATCGTCATTGGCTTTTTGCCGTGTGTGAGGCAATAATCCGTATACCAGTTTACTATTTGCTCGTCTGTGATTTCTTTCTTTTTACGTTGGGTTGCCATAATAAATTATTTTGTTTAACAAATTTACAAAATAGCTAAACAATAAAAATCTATTTAACGTAAATTTATAGCTTCGCGATTCGGGTTATTTGTTATTTTTGCTTCAAATCGAGCGTTATGTCAATTGAAGTTAACAATATATCTAAAAGTTACGGAGCCCAGAAAGCATTAGACCAAGTATCTTTTACCGTCAACAAAGGCGAAATAGTTGGTTTTTTAGGTCCAAATGGTGCCGGAAAATCGACTTTAATGAAAATTTTAACCACTTATATTAGTGCTGATGAAGGCACTGCTAAAGTGAATGGATTTGACGTAAGTACTAATACTTTAGATGTACAAAAATCGGTTGGCTATTTACCTGAACACAATCCGTTGTATTTGGATTTATACGTAAAAGAATATTTGGCTTTTAATGCCGACGTGTACAAAACAGACAAAAATCGCATTGAAGAAGTGATTACTTTAACCGGATTAACTCCCGAAAGCCATAAAAAAATTGGACAGTTATCGAAAGGATACCGTCAACGTGT
>Ga0209599_10000835_pt1 | contig 17367 bp, 18 predicted proteins | sample Shrwel_input2_FT_FD_187534 | JGI IMG/M metagenome (GOLD analysis project Ga0209599, IMG submission 187534) | Subsurface microbial communities from deep shales in Ohio, USA - Utica-3 well 1 S input2 FT (SPAdes) (version 2) ... | reverse complement strand
GCTGCAAGTGCGTGTGGCTATTTTAAACCGTTTCACTCATTTGGGTACGCCATCGACTCAGCGTGTCTTTTGATAAATAAGGCATTAGGGAAAAGCCTAACTCAAATTTGATTTGTGCAACAAAGCCCATTCCACGACGAATGCCACAAAATAAAACGGATAATCCTGAGAGTTAATTGATCCAAGTGGCGAAAACTCTTTCGCCTCTACCTCGCCCTCTTAAACTTCCCCCTGATGCAATTTTAATAACGCATCCGACATCATCGCCTGTAAATCTTTCGCTAAAGTACGTTCATTTCTACCGTTAATACTGACTCTTGGCAAAACTAATAACTCAACAGCAATGTGTTTTTCTTTTAAGACATCAAATAAATGCGTAGTGAACTCATCATCACCAATAAACGGCGCAACACTGTGTAACTCACCATGCTCATCCCGATAACAAATGACAACAGGTTGAATGTCTGCACCCGTCATACACGCTGCTTGAAACAATTTATGAAAAAATCGCTTTAACTGTTTACCGTCTGTTGTCGTACCTTCTGGAAAAAACAACACCGAACGCTGGGCATTTAAGTGACTGGATATTTGTTCTGCCACACCATTCGCATCACCTGAACCACGTTTGATATACAATGTGCCACCCGCTTTAGCTAAATGCTTAACCAATGGCCAATTACCCACTTCTGCTTTGGATAAAAAATACACAGGAAAACGAGAGCCAATCACTGGTATATCTAACCATGATACATGGTTACTCACCCATAAAGCAGGACGCGGATCAGGGCTACCATGCACAGTAATATCCAGTCCCATGACCTGACAAAAGCGTTTTTGCCAAAACTGTATGACAGGCCGTTGAAAAGGCTGATGCGGAAAAAATATTGCTCCTGAGGCTGCACCCAACACCAGTCCCTCGCCAATATGCAGACCGACTCGTGCTACGCGTGCATATTGCCTTAACTTTTGGCTCATAATCTGGCGACGTTCTGACATATCCCACGACTCTGACGTAATAAAAAGAGAGTCGAGCATAGTAAAAGGCTTTGCTGAAACTGTCATTAGGCAGTTTTCAAAAAACGTTGAGCATATCGGCCTGCAAGCGTAGCAACATCTAATAAAATAAACATATCTGCACAGTTAAACTCTTTATCTAAACAGGCTTCACCGCCCACTTTAGCATTCATGCGTAAATAAGCTTTTAACAAGGGAGGGATATGTATTTTGCTTTCGATGGTGGTTGGCTTCAGCATCCGAGGTACCGCTAACTTAGGAATAACGCGAAGCTCAGGCGCAATAAATTGCTCTTCATCTAAGCTTTCAACGATTGCGGAAAATTTTTCACCTTGTTGCTCTAAAGAAATAGAAGCACAACCAATGAGATAAGAAAAATCCTCTGTCAACAAATACTCCGCTAAAGCTGACCATAATACAGTTATAGCCGCACCCGAACGATAATCAGGATGAACACAGGTTCGACCAATTTCTAAAATACGTCCATTTAAAGATGATAACAGTTTACTTAAATCAAACTCCTGTGCAGAATAAAACCCACCTGCCAATTGCGCCTTTTCGCCTGTTAATAAGCGTGTGGTGGCAATTAAACTACCATTTGTGGTGTCATAAACATTGATATGCTGGCAAAAACGATCAAAGTCATCAACATCCAAACCTTGTGGATGATTAAATTGCACGCCATACTCGGCAGAAAATATATCTGCTCTTAATCGTTGCGCGGCTTGAATACTTGCCGTTGTGTGGGCGAAATGGGCGACAAATTTTGGTTGTTTGCGGCTCGGCTCACATCCTATCATGGCAACGTTCGGCATAGAAGCACTTACATTCACCAACATAATTTCACCTATGATTACTATTTGTGATAGCTTAATCATGGCAAAGCAGAATGTCGGATCAATGACTAAGCGATGACATTTTGACGACAAGTTGTTCTACAATTTCCGCGTTAAAAGTCTATTGAATTAAGGCAAAGGAAAGATAATGGACAGTAGCCTAACCCACACTCAGCTTTCGACAATAACCGAAATACTGCAAAAAGCCGCACAAAAAGTGGGCGTTAGTACGGAAGATTTTGAGCATTGGAAAAATTTACTCACCTCTCATATCGATACTTTTTTTACCGACAATCATCCCATACCTTTCAATGCAGTGGAGTCACAACTGGGTGATTTAGCTCACATTCTCAATAACATCAGAGCATATATCTTTATTAAAGATATCAATGGCAGTTATACCTATGCTAATCGCTTAGCTCTTGAACTCATGAATTGTCGCCTAGAAGATATTATTGGCGAAAACGATAGTGCTTTTTTTTCAGCGGATACCGTCAATGATATTTATCAAAACGATCAAAAAGTTTTACTCGAAGGTCTAACGATAGAAAGTGAAGAAGTTCTCAACCCCAATAGCGTATCTGAGCAACGGGTATATTGGGCTGTTAAAACGCCGCTATACGATAAACAAGGTAAAATACGCGGCTTATGTGGCATTTCTACAGATATTACCGAACGCAAGCAAATTGAAGACTCATTACGCGGCAATCAAGAGTTATTGGCTACCGTCTTAGACAATATTGGCGCGTGTATTTATATGAAGTCGCCTGATGGTCGTTATTTATATGCTAATGCTGCCACTGCAACACTCCATCATCTGCGTCCAGAATGCTTAATAGGCTTAAAAGATAATAAATTTTTTACCGAGACGAGCATCGAAAATTTCAAAATTCTCGATGATCAAGTGTTAGGAACGCAAAGTAAAGTCGCGGGCATGGAAGTTTTTCAGTTACTTGGACAAGAGCCACGCTATTACTGGTCAGTCAAAGTTCCCCTTCAACAAGCCAATGGTAAAATTTATGCCATACTGGGGATGTCCACCGACATTACCGAGCGGAAACGGCTTGAGGATGAACTGCTACGCCTTGCGACAACGGATGAGTTAACAAACCTTTATAATCGCCGCCATTTTTTAAGTTTGGCTGAACAAACGCTGAGTCGTAGTCGTCGTTACAACGAGCCATTGGCATTATTTATGTGTGATATTGATTTTTTCAAACACATTAATGATACGTTTGGCCATGCGGTCGGTGACCAAGTATTACAACAAGTGGCGGACATTATCAGAAGTACCTTACGCGATACCGATATTGCTGGCCGTATTGGTGGCGAAGAGTTTGCAATTTTATTAGTACAAACAAATCTGACTAACGCACACGAGGTTGCCGAGCGTTTACGACAAAAAATAGAAGACAGCCACATTCATTTAGAAGATGGCCAGTTAGTACCGCTGACCATTAGCATTGGCGTTTCTATCCCTGTTTATCCTTTAGAAACCTTAGCGACTTTATTACAACATGCCGACCAAGGCTTGTATCAAGCTAAACGCTCTGGACGCAATCAGGTGTGTATCGCTTAGAGCGTTGCGTTGGTAAGAAAGCCCTGCCCTTCGACTCCGCTCAGGGAACGTTTCAATGTTAACTGAGCATAGTCAGGTTGGCTGAGCGGAGTCGTGGTAGCTGAGCGGAGTCGAAGCTAAGCTTTTTTCCCCCGCCCCTTACGATTGGTAATTAACGTACCAATGCCTTCATCGGTAAATATCTCTAACAAACTGGCATGATGAAGACGACCATCAATAATATGCGCGCTGACGACACCGCCTTTTACCGCTTCTAAGGCGCACGATATTTTTGGAATCATACCGCCATAAATCGTGCCATCGGCAATTAACGCGTCAACATCTTGGGTGGATAATCCCGTGAGAATGTTTTTATTTTTATCTAATACACCCGGAATATTGGTCAATAAAATCAATTTTTCGGCCTTTAAGGCTTCAGCCACTTTACCTGCCACTAAATCCGCATTTATATTATAAGACTCGCCTTCGTAACCTACGCCAACAGGGGCAATTACAGGAATAAAATCACTAGCAATAAAAATATCCAAAACATCGGTTTTAATACCTGCCACTTCTCCTACCTGACCAATATCAATTTTTTCTATTGTGCCATCGGCTTGTAACCGTTCAATATACAGTTTTTTAGCCCGAATCAAATTACCGTCTTTGCCTGTTAAGCCCATTGCACGGCCGCCATTTTGGTTAATCAAGTTCACAATTGATTTATTGACCAAACCACCTAGCACCATTTCGACGACATCCATTGTTTCAGCATCCGTCACGCGCATACCATCAATGAACTTTGATTCTTTACCAATTTTAGCCAACAACTCACCAATTTGTGGGCCGCCACCATGCACAACTATGGGATTCAAACCAACGGTCTTTAACAAGACAATATCACGCGCAAATGAGTTTTCTAACTCAGGGTCAGTCATAGCATTACCACCGTATTTAATCACGATGGTTTTGCCTGCAAAGCGTTGGATATACGGTAGTGCCTCAGTTAAAACATTGGCAACATTCAATGCAGCATCACGCGATAACGTCATTGTTTATTTCACTCTTTAATTAAAAGGATAGTAATAACATAGGGTCTGATTTTTGCAGCAGATCCTTGAAGAATTCTTTCACTTGTTGCAGGCTTTCCTCATTATTGGCTTCAAAACGCGCCACCAAATAGGAGCCTGTATTCGATGCACGAACAATACCCCAAGACTCTGTAAACTCCACACGCAAGCCGTCAGTCGTATTCACAATCGCATTGGGAATACTTTTACTGTTGACGATGAGACGTTCAATTAACGCTTTTTTCTCTTCCTCAGCAACAGGAATTTCTATTTCAGGGGTACTAAAACGGACAGGGAAATCATTAAACAAGTCATCGGCGGTGCTGCCATAACTATTGGCGAGAATTTCTAAAAAGCGTGCTGCTGCATACAAACCATCATCAAAACCGCCCCAACGATCTTTGAAGAAGAAGTGTCCGCTCATTTCTCCCGCTAACGGTGCACCTGTTTCTTCTAAACCTGCTTTTAGCCAAGAGTGTCCTGATTTAGTCATGACAGGTCGTCCACCATTGGCGGTAATAACGGTGACTAAATCACGACTACATTTCACATCAAACAGAATATCTGCACCTGGTTGCGTGGCCAATAATTCTTTTGCAAATAACATCAGCAAACGGTCACTCGGAATGATTTTTGTTGAGTTAGTGACAATCACCACACGATCACCATCACCATCAAACGCAATGCCAACATCCGCGCCACTAATCGCAACATCACTCAATAGGTCTTCTAAATTCTCAGCTTTTGTCGGGTCTGGTTCATGATTAGGAAAGTTACCATCAGGATTACAATACAATTCACTGACGGTACAACCTAATGCTTTTAACATTTTGACCGCTATAGGTCCCGCTACACCATTACCCGCATCCACAACCACATTAAAATCACGCGCTAAAATAATATCATCATTCAGGGCTTGTAAATAATCATCGTCTGCCTGACGCTCAATATAACCGCCCGCACCGTTGCTAAAGTCTTTATCAATAATCCTCTGGCGTAAGGCGTAAATTTCTGTATCAACAAGCGTATGATTCGCCAACATGATTTTAAAGCCATTATCAGGCGCAGGATTGTGACTAGCCGTGACCATAACGCCACTACCCGTACCAAAGTTTTTGGCGGCATAATACAAGACGGGTGTAGGAACTTGGCCGACATCCATCACATCACAACCGCTTTCGCGTAAGCCATCAATTAATGCTTTCGTTAATTCGACACTCGATAGACGCGCATCACGACCAACAACAACGGTTTGTTCGCCACGGATTTTTGCTTCTGTGCCAATTGCTAGACCAATTTGACGAGCCAGTGTTTTGGTAATTTCGGTATGAGCTTTACCACGAATATCATAAGCACGGAAAATATGTGCAGGCACTAAAGCATATTCTTTTTGCTTGGTTTGAGTGGATGCAAATTCTAAAAGCTCTAGATTTGGTGATTTTTCAACGACTGAACTGTTGTTTAAATCTACACTTGTCGTTTGACTATCTAATGATAATTGGTCTTTTTCATCAGCCACATATACCGCTTCTACGGGCATTGGTAATGAAGTCTCCACAGCCGTCATCTCAATATCCGTTCGTTCAATACCCGCCAGTGTTTCGGCTTCTGTTTCCCTTTTTTGCTGATTGGCCATGACCACTTTATGGGTAACTAATGTCCCTTGTAGGTCATGTGTTAACGCAAAATTTAAGGCAGTTGTGGGTTTTTCACCTTTTAACATGCCTTGTATCGTCGCCATATCTTGATTGAGCGTATGATCAAAACGTTTAATCAACCGTAACATAGCAAAAATAACGCCAATCGCTGATAAACTTAAGACACCAATGATTAAGAATACCCGCCCCTGTCTGGTCGGGGCTTCAATTTGTAAATACCAGTTGGGGTTATTGACGGCAATATGAGTTGACGTAAGCGCATCAGCATCGAGATTTACAATCGTTGTATCCTCACCTGCTGCCCCCAACTTCTGCGTTAATTTAATTTTTCCGCCCTCTTTTTTACTAAAACCTTCTAGGCTTTTACGCAAAAAATCCAACGGCAAATTCATTAACAACACACCTTTACCATCGGCCAAAGGCTTCACAATCGCCAAAATTTGTGTCGTTGACAACACACTCATTTCTGGCTGCACCACGCCTTTTTGGGTAATTGCTCGGCGCAACATATCTTCGTTACTGAAGCTCAAATCATTGGGTACTTCTTCGCCTGTCAGTAAAACACGGGTCAATAATGTACCCGGAATAGAGCCGACAATAATTTCGGAAGGCTGACTCGCTAATTGTTTAGCAAAGGCATCTTGCTGATCTAAAAAATTATTGACAACATCGACAGCACGCTGTTGATACTGCAATTCTTCTTGTTGCTGACGTTGTTTTTGGTCTGCAACCGCAATCACCCCAACAGCGGCGATAAGCATCAACAACAAAACGGTAATACCTCCGACAAAAGGTAACGCCATTTTGAATACCGACTTTTGAGCTGCCAACTTATTCTCTCCCACAATAGGAACATTTTATATTAGGACTGAGCTACGGTTGCTCACGTCAGGCATTTTTCTGACAGACACTATACTAGATAAGATTAACTCCGCCCAGAATGGCCAAAACCACCTACACCACGATCTGTGGCAACAAACTCATCAACAATTGTTAAATCTGCTTGTATAACGGGCACTAAGACATATTGTGCCAAACGTTCACCCACTTGGATAGTAAAAGGCGCATGACCACGATTCCAACATGACAACATCAATTCACCTTGATAGTCTGAATCAATTAAGCCAACAAGATTCCCTAAAACAATACCATGTTTATGGCCTAATCCTGAACGTGGTAACACTAATCCCGCATAAGCAGCGTCTTGAATATAAATAGCAAGCCCTGTACCAATTAATTTGGTTTCACCCGCCTCTAAGGTTAATGGCTCAGAGATACACGCACGTAAGTCTAAGCCCGCTGAACCTGTTGTTGCGTAGCTTGGCAGTGGAAACTCTTGGCCAATGCGTGTATCTAAAATCTTAACTTGTAGTTTCATGACTCATTCATCATCAAGGGTGATTAATTAATTGTTTAGCACATAAAGCAATCAGTGTTCGCGCAATATGTGCTTTGGGTGCTTTTTCTAAGTACTGCATGCCGTTGTGCCAAAATACTGTCATGGCATTATCATCACTTTGAAAGCCTATATCTGTACGTGAGACATCATTACAGGCAATCATATCTAATTTTTTGGCGTGTAACTTGGCTCGAGCATAATCTTCTACACGTTCTGTTTCTGCGGCAAAGCCTAACATAAATGGCTTATTAGGTAATTGGGCAATTGTCGCCACAATATCAGGATTTTTGACTAATTCGATACTGATAACATCGCCCACTTTTTTGATTTTTTGCTCGGCAATATTCGCAGGCCGATAATCTGCTACTGCCGCTGTTGCAATAAAAACATCACATCCCAAAGCAACAGCCTCTTGACTTGCCGCCAGCATTTCTAAAGCACTAATGACTTTGATTTGCTGCACGCGGTCAGGTGTCGCAATATGCACAGGGCCGCTAATTAACGTCACCTGCGCGCCTGCCTCTATGCAGGCTTCCGCCAAAGAAAAACCCATTTTTCCTGAACTGTGATTACTAATATAACGTACAGGATCTAACGCTTCACGTGTTGGCCCAGCCGTAATAACCACGCGCTTACCCGTTAATAAACCTGTTTGAAATAAACTCGCACAATGTTGAGCCAACTCAATCGCTTCTAACATGCGCCCTGCACCAACATCACCACAGGCTTGACTACCTGACGCAGGTTGAAAAACCGTCACTTGATGCGCTTGCAACTTGATCACATTTTCTTGTGTCACTTGTGCCGCCCACATTTGCTGATTCATCGCGGGAGCAACTGCACGTTTAGCGCGTGTAGCCAACCACAGTGTTGTTAATAAATCGTTGGCCGTGCCTTGTGCTAATCGAGCCATAACATCGGCACTCGCTGGTGCGATTAATACTAAATCAGCCCAACGCGCTAATTCGATATGCCCCATACCTGCTTCGGCATCGGCATTTAACAGCTCGGTATGGACGGGATTGCCCGACAAGGCTTGCATCGTCAATGGCGTAATAAATTGCTGTGCTGCTGCAGTCATCACCACTTGGACTTCTGCCCCTGCATCACGCAGACGGCGCACCAAGTCAGCACTTTTATAGGCAGCAATACCACCACTAACCCCAAGAACAACCCGTTTATGTATTAATGTCGCCAACATTGAGCTTAATCATCACAAGACAAAACAAAGCAACAAAGATACCATTACTCAGACCATTGATAAAAGGATTTATACCGTGTCTATTACAGATTGGCCTATTGCAGAGCGTCCGCGTGAGAAATTACTGCAACAAGGGGCTGAATATCTCTCTGATGCTGAATTATTAGCCGTTTTTTTTACGCACAGGCACGGCCAAAAAAACCGCAGTGGATATTGGCCGCGATTTAATTAGCAACTTTGGTTCATTACGCCATTTATTAGAAGCCATGCCTGAAGATGTATTGGCTCAAGACGGCATTGGCCCTGCTAAATATGCCTTATTAATGGCTTCTCTTGAGTTGGGACGGCGACATTTAGCACAATCTCTTGGCGAAAAAGAATTATTGACCAATCCACAAATGGTAAAAAGCTTTTTACGCGCCCGCCTACGCCATCAACGTCATGAAGTCTTTGCTGCGTTATTTTTAGACACGCAAAATAAACTACTGGCGTTTGAAACCTTATTTCAAGGCACATTAGACAGTTGTGCTGTGCATCCACGGGAAGTGGTTAAGCGTGCTATTGCCTTACATGCCGCAAGTATTATTTTTGCCCACAATCATCCTTCGGGTCATGCTGAACCCTCGGCTGCCGATAAAAGTATTACCGAACGGCTAAAATCGGCATTGGCGTTAATTGATGTCCGTGTGTTGGATCATTTGGTGATTGGTGATAGTGAAATCGTGTCGTTAGCGGAACGAGGTTGGATTTAGATTGCCTCACTCACCTATCTACCGTATAATCCGCCACCCTTTGTTGCAAGTTCAACAAAGGTAGCGAATCCAATAACGTGTTTACGGCTGGCGAAGGTATTTTTTGTCTGTCCTGTTAATTATTGTGATTTTACTCCTTGCCCCCGCAATATCGCTTGGGGCTGCCAACCCGTAAGGAGCAAACATGCGTCATTACGAAATCGTTTTGCTGGTTCATCCAGACCAAAGCGAACAAGTCTCTGCTATGGTAGAGCGTTACACCGCGACGGTGAAAGATTCTGGTGGTCAAATCCATCGTTTAGAAGATTGGGGTCGTCGCCAACTCGCCTATCCTATCGACAAAATTCACAAAGCACATTATGTGTTGTTGAACGTCGAATGCGATCAAAAAATTGTTGATGAATTGGGCGAAGCCTTCCGCTACAACGATGCCGTTATCCGTAACGTAATCATTCGTCGCGATGCTGCTATTACCGAAGAGTCCTTGTTAGCTAAAAGTGCCGAAGAAAAACGCGCTCGTAAAGCTGCACGCTCTGACGACTCCCTTTCTTCTGATGAAGGTTAACCTTTAGGAGATTCATCATGGCGCGTTTTTACCGTCGTCGCAAATTCTGCCGTTTCACTGCAGAAAACACCGTTTATATTGACTACAAAGATTTAGAAACTTTGAAGCAATACGTCACTGAAAATGGCAAAATTGTTCCTAGCCGTATTACAGGTACAAAAGCCCGTTATCAGCGTCAGTTGGCATTAGCCATCAAGCAAGCCCGTTATTTGGCTCTGCTCCCTTATACCGACAACCATCAGTAAGAGGCGTGCATAATGGAAATTATTCTGCTTGAGAAAGTAACCAACTTAGGCGCGTTAGGCGCAAAAGTAAACGTAAAATCTGGCTATGGCCGTAACTTCTTGATTCCATACGGCAAAGCAGTTCCTGCGACTAAAGCCAACTTGGAAGCTTTTGAAGCTCGTCGTGCTGAGTTAGAACGTCAAGAAGCTGAAGTATTAGCCAACGCGCAAGCGCGTGCTACTCAGTTGTCCAGTGTTGCTGTGGTCATCGCTGCTAAAGCGGGCGACGAAGGCAAGCTGTTCGGCTCTGTTGGTACACGTGACATCGCTGAAGCCATCACGGCTGCTGGCGTTGCGGTTGACAAACTCGAAGTTCGCTTACCAAATGGCGCACTTCGTAACACTGGCGCATTCACCATTGCTCTGCATTTGCATAGCGACGTGGTTGCCGAAGTGTCATTAACGATTGTTTCTGAATAAGAACAGCCGTTGATACAATAAAAAGCACTGTTATGGCAACATAACGGTGCTTTTTTATCCTCTGTATTTTTTCAAATGCAACACATTCAGCAATAAAAATTCTCTAAAAAAATCTAGGTTAATACATTATTTTGTGGCTTAATTAAGGTCTGCATCGCCATGTTGCTCGCCAAAACAAAGAGAAAATACAGTCTAAACCAAGCACGTATTACGTTAAAAAACCTATCTATCGTCGTTCATTTTTCGCTGGTATCTCGATGAATACAAGTCTTCAAATTGCTGATAATGACGTTGTTACTTTGCTCAAAGTGCCGCCGCATAGTCTCACACTAGAGCAAGCCATTCTGTCAGGATTAATGGCAGAACCCGAAGTATGGGATAATTTAGCCGCCATTATCAGCGATACCGATTTTTACTCACCACGTCATAAGATGATTTTTGATGCCATTGCGACGCTCATCAAACAGGAGCAACCTTGCGATGCCCTGTTGGTCGCCAAGCACATGGAAGAGATTGGTACTTTAGAAAAAGCAGGTGGTGAGGCCTATTTAGGACAAATTCTGCGCGACTCTCCTGCGACAACCGCCAACATCGAAATTTATGCGGAACGTGTGCGTGAGTTTTCTATTTTACGGCAACTGATTTCAAGCACGGGTGATATTGCCAACTCTGCTTATCATCCTAAAGGTGAATCCGCCTCAGCGATTCTTGATCAAGCGGAAAGTAAAATTTTTGCCATTGCCGAACAACAAAAAAACCGTACCGTACAAAGTGGCCCGCAACTGATTAAGCCCTTGCTCGCTAAAACATTGCAAAAAATTGATGAGCTTTTTCACTCCAGTGAAGCATTAACAGGCATTAGCACAGGATTTTCCGACTTAGATAAACGCACGATGGGTTTACACGGCGGCAGCTTGGTGATTGTTGCGGCACGTCCCAGTATGGGTAAAACCACGTTTGCCATGAATCTTGTCGAAAGTGTCATTTTTAACACCGATTTGCCTGCGTTGGTATTTTCAATGGAAATGCCTGCCGACCAATTATTATTACGGATGCTTTCTTCGATTGGCGGCGTTGATCAAGGGCGCGTACGCTCAGGTAAATTGGAAGATGAAGACTGGCCACGCCTAACGTCGGCGATTACTCAACTCAATGAAAAACTGCTCTATATTGATGATAGCGCGGCGTTACCACCCTCTGAGTTACGTGCCCGCGCTCGCCGTGTTGCCCGCGATCATGGTGGCAAAATGGGCTTAATCATGGTGGACTATTTACAGTTAATGCGTGTACCCGGCTTTGATAATAACCGTGTGAATGAAGTTGCTGAAATTTCTCGCTCACTGAAAGCATTAGCCAAAGAATTAGACTGCCCCGTTGTTGCACTGTCGCAGTTAAGTCGTAACTTAGAAAGTCGCCCTAACAAACGCCCCATTATGTCTGACTTGCGTGAATCGGGTTCTATCGAACAAGATGCTGATTTAATTATGTTTATTTATCGTGATGAAGTGTATAACGCGGATTCTAAAGATAAAGGCACTGCCGAAATTATTATTGCCAAGCAACGTAACGGCCCTATTGGCACATCAAGATTGGCGTTCTTGGGGCATTTGACCAAGTTCCAAACCTTAGCTCCCGAATACTATCGACCCGATGATGAATAATGCGTGATGCTCAATTAACGATTAATCGTTCAGCCCTACTCCATAATCTTCGCCAAGTAAAATTGGCAGCTCCACACGCTAAAGTATTGGCAATGGTCAAAGCCGATGCCTATGGTCATGGCGCGTTAGTTGTCGCTGACACCTTATCGCCGCATGTCGATGCATTAGGTGTGGCTTTTTTAGAAGAGGCTTTGGCGTTACGCATGGCAGGAATTCGTTGTCCCATTGCGATTTTAGAAGGGGTGTTTTCTGCCGACGAGTTGGCAGCAGCACTGTCAGCACAATGCTACTTGGTCGTCCATCAACCCGCACAAATTGCGTTATTACACGATTACAGAGGCGACTTAGATACTCGTGTTTGGTTAAAAATTGATAGCGGCATGCATCGCCTAGGTTTTTCTCCTCAAGCCGCCATAGATGCTTACCAACAGTTAAACGCGTTGGCTGTCGTGAAAGAGATTATCTTAACCAGTCATTTTGCCTGTGCCGATGATTTACAATCAGCCAAAACACGCCAACAAATTGCTGTTTTTGAGCAATTATCACAAGCACTACCTATAACACTTGCCAAAAGTATTGCTAATTCCGCAGGTATTTTGGCTTGGCCAGAAACGCATTATCAATGGGTTCGACCGGGTATTATGCTCTATGGCTCATCGCCTTTTGCCGATAAAACCGCTAGCGAATTAAAGCTACAACCCGTCATGACGCTGAGTTCGAGATTGATTGCGATTCAACAGATTAAAACAGGAGAAACTGTGGGCTATGGTAGTACATGGCAAGCGACGCAAGACACCCGTTTAGGTGTCGTGGCTATGGGGTATGGTGATGGTTATCCGCGTCATATTGGCCGTGATACCTGCGTGTTAATCAATGGTCAACGCGCAGCCATTGTTGGCCGTGTCAGTATGGATATGATGACTGTTGATATCACACATATTTCCGCTGAACGCGGAGATGCTGTTTTGCTCTGGGGAGATGGCTTAACTGCCGATGAAATTGCCGCATCAGCCAATACCATTAGCTATGAGTTGTTTTGTCAGGCAACTACGCGTGCAGAGCGTTTTGTAGTTTAATATCTATAGCTAAGGCTTCAACTTCGCTCAGCCACCGCGATTCCAATCAGCCAACAACTCAATGTTCCCTGAGCGGAGTCGAAGGGATATCAGCAACAGTCAATATAACTTTTACGACTAAAAATTTTTACATTTAGACGAAAGTAATCTGGCAATCTTTTTTAAGTCATCTATCTTTAGATTGTAGGCTGGCTGAAAGGAGAATTAAAAATTAGCGTTTGTGAGTTCGTTTCAACAGCAATGTGGTTTTAATTTCTAAGGTGTTCGCACCTATACCGTTCGCCGTACAGGCGTACGAAACCCCGCGATGTTCTGCGGGGTTTTTCATTTGTAGGGGCGAATTTATTCGCCATCAACATTATAAGCTTAGGCGAATAAATTCGCCCCTACAGAAGCAATCTTAACTTGCACACACGGGACTTCCATTACGGCTCAGAATTTTAGCTTTTGCCGCTTCTGCCTGCGTACGTAATGCCGTTGCTTTTACTGAGTTTGAGTCGTCTAACTTACTGATAAACACATCCAAAGCTTCGACTGCTCTAAAACCTGCAAGCTCTCCTAATTCAACAATTGCTTGGCTATTAACATCAGATACATTGCGTTGAAGATTGTTAAATAAAACTAACATAGCTGTAGGATGGCACGTCTGCCCCAATGCGTGTGCTGCGGCATCAATCACGCGTTGGTCGCTATCCGCATTAAACGTATTAATCAACCGTTGTAATGCACTGTCAGGAATCTTTGTTTGTAGCGATAAAAACCCTAAACGTTTCACCGCCGCCAAACGCTGTTGAGAGTCTTTAGAAAGCAATTCTTTAGCAATTAAATCGGGATTCGTCATTAGCTCAACATTGGGTGGTGGCCCTACAGGTTCAGGCGTATCTTCTGGTCTAGGTGGAAGTTTAAATGGTGTCGTTTTAGTGCCTGCTTGTTCTTGAGATTGTTCTTGTGCTTTTTCTTCAGCCTCTACTTTCTTTTGGTATTCTTGACTGATTCGCTCTGCTTCGGCTTGCTGACTTTGTTCACTTCGGCCACAAGCCACGACTAACACCGAGAGACCAATTAGGCTATATAAATGGATGCTATGCTTCATTTTCCCCTCATTTATTATATAAGCGACAATTGCCGTCGCATTAGCTTTGCGTGAATCCTAAAAAGATTCTACTCTAGCGTTCATTCATCATCTATCGTCAATCTTATCATGAGTAAAGCCAAAATTTCCTATGCCTGTAACGGCTGTGGTAGTCAATTTTCTAAATGGGCAGGCCAATGTACTGAATGTGGTGCATGGAACAGCATCCATGAAATTAAAGCCGAAGCCTTAGGCAATCCTCGTCAACGGGGTAATTATGCAGGTCAAGCTAGCCCTGTCACCGTATTAGATGATGTCGCTTTTAGTTCAGTTGCCCGTACGGAAACAGGACTTTCTGAACTTGATCGCGTTCTTGGCGGCGGCTTAGTCGCTGGCTCGGTGGTGTTGATTGGCGGCGACCCCGGTATTGGCAAATCAACCATTCTTTTACAAACACTCACTTATCTCGCTCAGACTCAACCTGCACTCTATATCACAGGTGAAGAATCACTGTCACAAGTTGCCATGCGTGGTAAACGTCTCGAATTACCCTGCGATAAACTGCATATTATGGCGGAAACCTGTGTCGAAAATATTATTGCCACGCTCCGCACTGAAAAACCTGCGGTTGCAGTTATTGACTCTATTCAGACCTTATATACAGAAGCGTTGCAATCTGCACCCGGTGGCGTTTCACAAGTACGTGAGTCTGCCGCCCTGCTTACCCGTTATGCCAAACAAAGCGGTACAGCATTATTTTTAGTCGGCCACGTCACCAAAGAAGGCTCGTTAGCGGGCCCTCGAGTATTAGAACACATGGTCGATTGTGTCTTGTATTTTGAGGGTGAATCGGACTCGCGCTTTAGAATGATTCGGGCGGTAAAAAATCGTTTTGGTGCGGTCAATGAATTGGGCGTATTTGCCATGACCGATAGAGGCTTACGTGAAGTCGCCAATCCTTCAGCGATTTTTTTATCGCGTTATGATGAGCCTATTCCCGGCTCTATTGTCATGGTGAGCCGAGAAGGTACTCGTCCATTGTTAGTAGAAGTGCAAGCGCTAGTTGACGATGCTTATGGTAATCCGCGTCGGGTAGCGATTGGCTTAGATCAAAACCGTTTGGCGATGTTATTGGCGATTTTGCATCGGCATGGGGGGATTCATACTATAGGCCAAGACGTGTTTGTGAATGTCGTCGGTGGGGTGAAAGTGTTAGAAACGGGTTCTGATTTAGCGGTATTGTTGGCGGTCACCTCAAGTTTACGTGGCCAAGCCTTGCCGACGGACTTGGCAGTGTTTGGTGAAGTGGGTTTATCGGGTGAAATTCGTCCCGTGCCTAACGGTCAAGAACGATTACGCGAAGCGGCAAAACACGGCTTTAAGCGAGCGATTGTGCCTAAGGGCAATGTACCACGCCAAGAAATTGAAGGCTTGGAAGTGGTGGGCGTTGGGCGGTTGCATGAAGCGTTGGCGGCAGTTTGATGGTTAGCTCCGTTGGAATTGGTCTTTTCTTGAAACTCAGGGCGTGACGGCTACGCCCCTTGATGTTACATCACCTCAATTATGTTTTAAGTCGTCAATCATCGCTTTTTTGAGGATGTCATTAAGACGTGTTTGGTATCCTTTTCCTTGGCCTTTTAACCATTCAATCAGCACTGCGTCTAATCTCACCGTTAATTGTTTTTTCACGGGTTTATAGTAGGGATTGAAGATGGCTTTTTTGAAAGAATCATCCGTCAGTGGTTGAATATCTGAGGTGCTTATTTCCTCATCTTTTATATTGGATGCCGCTGCAATTTGCTGCTCTAATTCATCCGCGCTGAGTGGATTTTTTAGCTTCATAGCGTTTTACCTCGTGTGACAATGCTTTTCTTGCCGAAATAATGCGAATATATTCTTGTCCTTTATCGTCTTCATAGGTGTGAATGACTAACAAAACAACGGTGTGCTGACCGCTTGGGCTAGTGACTTTGCCTATACCCGACCATCGTTGTTCATTATCAACAACACCCGCTTCCTCAACCAACATAAACTCATCTAAAAAAGCATACTGTGCCAACTCAAAGCTAATGCCGTTATGCTTTTTTATGTTCGTTTTGTTCTTTTGCCCATCCCATGTAACAACTGCTTCATATTCTTTCATTCTACGCTCTTGTAACTACAATACTATAACTACAGATGGTTTTTTATCCGCTCATGTACAATTATAACGTCATCGCCGCAGCCAACAACCGCAAGCCTTAACGCATAAACCCCAATTCAAATACTTGTGGGCGGAGTTTGTCGCTTAATGCATCATACGCGGTTTTAAACGGGCTAAAATCAACGGATACGTCGCCTTTGCTGCGAGCTTCTAGGGCTTCGACTCCGCTCAGCAAGCAGAACGGAGGAGTAGATTGAACTTTAGAACTTACACTAAAAACAACTGATAATTTTTACGAATAGCTTCACAAATATCTGCAAGCTGTTGTGTGTCGTCGTATTTCATCACGCTTTCAAAGGCTGACAAAAATCGTTGAGCGCAAATCTTTTTATCTAAGTCTTCATCAGGATCATAATATGGCGGAATACTGTTAATGATGGTTGTATACGCATCAGCAAGTTGAGTTAAACCCAGTAGCTTCAAGCCTTCGGTAAGTTGCTCTACACCGTCTTTCCCACATGCTAAAAAATTAAGATACATTTCATATGGGTTATGACGACTATAAATTGACTCAATCATCCTATAAATAGCTGCATAAATGGGCGGGTATTTAGCAAGTTCTGCTTTTTCTCGTAAATATACAGCATTTTCATCTTCT
>Ga0209599_10000834_pt1 | contig 17374 bp, 14 predicted proteins | sample Shrwel_input2_FT_FD_187534 | JGI IMG/M metagenome (GOLD analysis project Ga0209599, IMG submission 187534) | Subsurface microbial communities from deep shales in Ohio, USA - Utica-3 well 1 S input2 FT (SPAdes) (version 2) ... | reverse complement strand
TACCAATCTGGTGTTCCACCAGAATATTTAGCAAAAATTGTTGGCCATGCATCAGTAATAATGACTTTATATTATACAAAAATTGATGCAGAAGCATTAAGTTTAAAATTAGATGAAGCGTTGTTAGAATGGCAAAAGAAATCACAAATAGAGATGACTGGCTTTATCAAGAAAGCGAGCAGAAATGAATTAGAACAAGCAGTTGCTTTTAATTCATCTACAGCTTTGGATGTAATTTCAAACAATTCCACAGGATTTCTAGTGATGGATCATGGTATATGCCCTGTTTCAGCAAAAAGATGTAATGAAGGACTAGAAATTCATGATGCCGCAACTAATGTAACGAAATATCAGGCTGTTCCAGGTGGAGCATCAAATTGCACAAGATGTAGATTCTTTTTAACAGGACCAGCCTTTTTATTTGGTTTAGAAGCATATATTAATGGCCTTAGTTATAGATTGAAACAAGCATCCTTTAAGTATGAAGCTACTCAAAATAAATTTGATAATCTTACCGATGCCTATGCAGAAGCATTAGATCAGAAAATACCATTTATCCAGCAGCGAGAATTAGAAAAATTAGAATCTATATTGGAAGCAGTAACTTACGAGATCGATGATCTTGCTCTAAGTCTCCAATCTACATACGTTTTATTAGAACAATGTATTTATATTGCCAATAAGACTTGTGGAAATGAGTTTTCATTAGTCAGTGTTGGAAAAATTGATAATTTGCAAGCTGTTTTTTCAGAAGAACATGAATTTTATCAACTTAACTATATTTGTACAAAAGCGACAATTTACGAAAGCTTGAATATTGAATGGAAACTTCCAAATTTTGAAAGAGCTAGAATGTTTGATAGGATGCTAAGAAATTCGGGCTTAGAATCTCAGTTCTCGTTGTTAAATGATGTTGATTCATTGTTTATAGCTAATGCAATGTCTGAGTTTTTATATACAAGGTTGGGAGCAAATTGTGTTCATGATTTAGTAGATGGGAGAACTACCCTAAGGGCGTTAGGCATGGATCAAAAATTTTTAGAAAAATTGAATGAAATTAAGCCCAAACAGTTGATAAGTTTAAGACTTTTAGAGCATAAAGAGTAATCAAATGAGTGAATTATTATCTAATACTTCTCATGCTATTCAAGATGCTAAACTCCTTTATGAAAGCTTAAAAAGAAGTTCTCAAAAAAATGAAAAAATTAAAAATTTAGATAAATTATGGCAGATTCTTAATGACATTAGGGAATCAGGGGAAAGAGATTTCTCTTTAGCGGAAATTGGCCGAAGGCTTGAGAAAGTTGGTGGATTGAAAACACAGAGCCTAAGAAATAAGCAAGGTAAAGATTTTCGTGATTTAATTCATGTATATGCAAATGGTGTTAATGGTTCAACAAAATATATTCCAAAAAATAGATCAACAGTTGATGAAGCTATTTCTCTAATTAATGATCCTAGTGTTAGGGGAGTAATTAGGACAGCTTTGGATGATGCTAAGAGATTGAAAGTAACTAACGATAATCTTCATGCAGCGTTTAAAAATATTCAAGTTGGATCAGACATCAATTCGAATAATAAAAAACTTGTAAGTGAAGGAATTGTAGAGTCTGATCACAATGGATCATTATCATTACAACTAATCCAAGCGTTAAAAAAGGGTATCAATGAAAAAAGGTTAGCCCAGCAGGGTATGTGTATTGAAAAAAATGGAAGTATCACTAATGAACATGGCGATACGATATTTCCTCCTTCTTTTGTTTTTGCCATAAGAAAAATTCTAGAACAATAGTTTTATACAAAAATAATGGCTCATTATTCCTGAGTCTATAAATAATTTTGTGTAATTGCTCTTCATTATTAAAAGGGGATTACTTAGGTGATCGCTGAGTTAAATCATAAAGCGATTGATAGTGAACCGTACCGGGTTTGTCGGAGATTTTTTTATTTAAGTTAGGCCACCTGACCTAACGGGTTAATCTTATCATAGTACATTGCTTCAAACTCAAAAGGCGATACATAACCCAGTGCACTGTGTACACGCTTTTTATTGAACCAATCTCCCCAGTTTAGTGTCGCAAGTTGTACATCTGCTAAACCTTGCCAATCTGCTTTTAAATATTCAATCACCTCTGTTTTGTATAAGCCATTCACCGTTTCAGCCAGAGCATTATCGTATGAATCACCAGTCGTACCGACTGATGCTCGTAAATTTGCAGCTTCTAAACGATTGGTATAGCGAATAGAAAGATATTGAACACCTCTATCGGAATGATGAATCACATTCTTTGGCATGCCTCGATCGTGCAATGCTTGCTCAAGTGCATCGAGCACCATATCTGTATTCATCCGTGTAGATACTTTCCATCCAACAATTGCTCGTGAGAACACATCAATAATAAAGGCGGTATAGACCCAGCCTGAATGAGTTTGAATATACGTAAAGTCACTCACCCACAGTTGGTCAGGATGATCAACATTAAAATTACGTTTCACTAAATCATCTGCTCTTTTTTGATCATCTCGGTTACGGGTGGTTTGTTTATTCTTACCACGCCAAACACCTTGTATATCTAGCTTCTGCATCAATCGAGCAACTGTACAACTGCGATAACATAACCTTCACGTTTCAATTGTTGCCAGACCTTACGCACACCATATCGACCTGAACTTTCTTTCCAAATTCGTTTAATTTGTTCAGCATGATACTCATCATGTAGATCTCGTTTCGCTCGATGTTCTGGATTGTCAGTGAGATCTAAAGTTCGGTAATAGGTTGAAGCTGCGATCGGTAAAATCCTACAAATCGCATCAACACCATATAAGTCTTTATTGTTATGGATGAAATCCACCATTATTTGTGTGGGCGGTCGAGCTCCGCCTGGGCGAAAAAAGCGGCTGCTTTACGTAGAATTTCATTGGCACGCTTTAATTCTTTAATTTCACGTTCCATTTGCTTCATTTTTTCTTGATCAGATATCTGTTGTACTTTAATAGGATTTTGCTGATCTAAATGCTTTTGATGCCAGGCACGAAGTGTTTCAGGAGTACAACCAATCTTAGGCGCAATTGCTGTGATTGCAGCCCAAGTAGAAGGATAATCTTTTTCAGATTCAATCAATAATTGAACCGCTCTTTCTCTGATTTCAGGGGTATATTTTAATTTTGTCATCGGGGTAGTCTCTCAGAATATTGACTCTCCGACAAACCCGGTACGGTTCAAAAGCATATTGATATTGCAATTAACTATCAAAAAAGCAGTAATGGTCTCCAGCTACTCGTCGATTCTACTGGCTTAAAGTTTCTAGGCGAAGGTGAATGGAAGCGTAAGAAACACCAACCTGAATATCGTCGCCAATGGCGTAAACTTCATATTGGTATAGATGCTGAAACCCTTCAAATACGCGCTATTCAACTCACTACAAATAATGTGAGTGATTCACAAGTGCTTGGTGATTTACTCGATCAGATTCCACAAGATGAGCAGATTGACTCTGTCTATACTGATGGGGCTTATGACACCAAGCAATGCCGTCAAGTAATTGCAGACCGACAAGCACATGCGGTGATTCCGCCAAGAAAAAATGCCAAACCTTGGAAAGATACAAAGACCAGCTCGCTAGAGCGAAATGAATTACTTCGAACAGTTAAACGTTTAGGAAGAACAATATGGAAAAATTGGTCAGGCTATCATCGCAGAAGTCTGATAGAAACCAAGATGCATTGCATCAAATTATTAGGCGATAAACTCCGTGCGAGAAACTTTCAAAGCCAAGTCAATGAGATTCATGCACGTGTGACCGTATTAAATAAATTTACAGATTTAGGCCGACCTCACACCCAAGTTGCCACTTAAATTTAGATAACTTGGAAGAAGTTTAGCTTTTGAATGTTTGTGCAACAAAGCCCTTTAACTTGCTAAAAACATATCTTAGATTTCAGAACTAACAACTCAATACTTCAAATCCCAAACTTTCTAATTCTATTTTTTCATTAGGTTTTAAATTTTTAACGCACCACACTAAAATGTACTTTGGTCTTGATGATGCAACATAAGCAAATCTTGCTGCTTCAGATGTTTTATCTTTTATCCAATGAGACCAATGTGTGCCTGTTCCACTCCGTGTAGGATTTGAAATCAGCATGGTAGCTTCATGTGTTTCACCTTTAACACCATGGATAGTTGATTTTCTGAGTTTGATATCCAATGCATGATTTTTGCGATGATAGTTAGAGATGCAATTACTTGCTTTACGACTTGGAGATTGAATTTTAAGGTTAGATTTTTTTAATGCTTCATAAATTTCAGTAAGAACAAATTCTTGCTCATGTAAATTGATGATTACAGCATTAAGTTTTTTGCACCAATCTGTCCATGAACTAGTTTCTAATTTTAGACCATTACTTAATAAGTACTGAATAGAATTATAGAGAAATAATCGCCATTCTAATTCAGATTCAATAATTTGAGGACAATTGTAGTCGTTTGATTTAGTTTCTAACTTAACCTTATTTTTAATATACTCTGAAAAATCAATAAGTGACTGATTGATTGAAATATAACTTGTTTTATCAAAATTTAAAATTGAGCTTAGTAAAAACTCAGCTGGCTTCTCTGGTCTGCTATCTACAACAGATAGTTGGTTTAAAGTCTGATGACCTCTAGCTACTAAAACTCGATTGCTATACTGTTTGGTTAGTTCATTAAATTGAGAAATCACTTCACTAGGTGAATCTTGATACTGAAGTACAAAGCATGATTGTTTGGTTGATGTGAAATCTGCTTCGATTGAACATGATTTCATAATATTAGTAGCAATATTGACAATTTTCTGACAGCTTCTAAAGTTTTTAGTTAATTGAATTTCTCGAAAGCCATTGTCAGTTATAAAGTTAATAATGTCATTAGGATCAACATCTCTAAATTCATATATAGCTTGATTTAGATCTCCAACAAAATGTAATTTTGTTCCGTTCAACATCATTGCTTTTAAGATATTTAATTGCTCAAAAGATAAATCTTGGCATTCATCTACAATGATGAGTTGAAATCTTGTTGCTAATTTTTTTGCATAATCCTGTGTAATGGTACGAGTAGTGAGAGCTGATTCTGCAAGGTATTCGATGTCTTTATGAGTCAAAAAACCTGCATCCCTGCATTTTTTTTTCGCACGATAAATGTCATCTTTGCGCCATTGTTCCAAAACCATAGCATTAAGGGCACGGTTTGCATCTTGATTTGGTAAATGAAATTTAAAGCGTCCTGTTCTGTTATCAATTTCTACCTGATGCCCCGAAATTTTTTGATAACCGTGGGGATACTCTGTTAAATAAAATAACTGTGAATTGTAATTCACTACTTTAAATGAATAATCCCCATTATCTCCTTCATATTTAGAAATATCTTTAGCAAGTGGATTAACAATATTCTTGAGGATAAAGCTATCAAATGTACCTATAAAATGGGGATAGGTTGATTGTCCTTTTATTTTCTCTTTAATTCTATGTTCAATTTCTTTAGCAGCGCTTTTAGTAAAAGATAGAACAGCTATCCCACTAGGAAAATTTGCCCAACTCTCAATTTCATTTGCTACTCGTTGAGCAATAGTTTCAGTTTTTCCACTGCCAGGACATGCATTTAAAAAAACATTCTCTGTAATTTTTGTACGTTTAATATAATCGAATTGTTCATCTGTATATTTCATCTAACTATGCCTCAATAGAAAATTTGTCTAATGAACAAGCCCAAAGAATCGCATCTTCGAGATATTGAGGTACTTTTAGCTCAACCATTCCTAAAGAAATTTTATCTGCTAAAATCTGCGCAAAATAACCTTTTCCTACATTATCTTCATCCACCCTTTTTAGTATTTCAGAAGCATAATCTGCTTTTTGTTCAGGTGTAATTGTTGAAAAATCATCTTCGTATATTTTTTTGAAACCTTTTTTAATATCACCATTAGTAGGCCAGAGTTGATAAAGAATTTTTGCCATTTCTATTGCATTAGTGCCCTCCATTGCTAAATCATATTCTAGCGTTTTAAATCCAGCAACAAACAGTCGAGCATGTTCAGAACTATTAATACTTTTCACTAATTTGAGAGCATGATTTTTCCCCTCTAATTTATTTTTTTCATGAGGTGGCTTATGATAATATTTTACTTGTTTTTTTACATCTTCACCTGTCTTTGAATCATTGACTGTTTCTTCTTTATAATAATGTTGCTCAGGATCTAAATCTGTAATTCCCGCACAACGGATAGGAATATTCAAGCCTACTTGATCTTCTTGAACATCCGGCACACCTGTAATATTGCAATAAAGGCGCATAAAATGATTAAAATATATGCCATTAAGATTAATTACTGAAACCCCATAGTCTTCTATATTATTAATCTCTTTACCTTTTAGTACTGTCCTAGCTAGCTCTGGAATGATCATTTGTTCAGCTATACCTTCAACTAGGATCACTCCGCTCGCAAAAAGTAAGTTGGATTTTGTGATATCCAACCAGCGATTAAGGAAACTCAAGTTATTATCAGCTAAACCACATTCAGCTAAAGGTGTTGCAATAGGTTTATCATGCTTAGTTAAATGTATAATCTTATCTAAATGCACACTTGAGGCTAAAACTGTAGAGTGAGTCGTAACAATAACTTGTACTTTATGTTCATTTGCTACTTTTTCAAGATGATCTAATAAACGAACCTGTAATTGAGGATGTAAATGCGCTTCAGGCTCTTCAATAAGTAAAAGCCTATATAATGATTCTTCTTTAGTTAAAGTTAACTCTGCAAGGATAGAAGCGATATACAATAAATTGTTATAGCCAAGACTATTCTGGCATAAGTCTCTGAACTGATCTGCTTCAGCAGTTGTTATTTTGGGAAAGAAGATTAATCTTAAATTTTCAACAATTTTAGAAAATTCATTTTCTACAAATTGTATATGTGTTGATTGACTAAAATTCTGTCCGATAGCTTCTAGTAAGTGATCTGCAATCAATTTATTTGCTTTTTTAATACTAGAGTCTGGATCATCGATAAGAGATTGATTAAATTCTTTAAACTTCTTTTCTAATGGATGTTGCTCTTCAGTTTTTTTACATTTCTTAATCTGATCTGCTTCAATAAACTTTAATAGTTTTGATAAACGAGATTGTCGTCCATTTACTAGTTTTGATTCCGCATCACGTAAGGGGGGTAAATAAATGCAATGAATTTTGTCAAATAGTTCAACATCAAATTGTGAAGATTTAGAGTTTCCGCCCCAAAAACTTTTTTTAAAGCGCCCACGTAACTCCTTATTTAAAACTTCTAAATTTAAAATCACGTTATTTTTAGCATCACTCCACTGTAGAAATGCTATAGGTTCAGCATTAACTAAATCATCAAATTCGACTTTTATTTTGAATGAGTTGGAAGCTATCGACTTTTCTTTAAAAGGTTTATTAAAGTCATCTGAAGAAATGCTATATGATCCTGACTCAGTATCGATAAATAGCTGACGAAAGGAGTTAATAATACTTGTTTTACCAGCCCCATTTTCTCCAACAATTACATTTAATCCTTTTCCAAAGTTGATTTCAAAATGCTCTGAAAAACAACGATACCCCTCAATTGATAATTTTTTAATATGCACAGCTAATACCTATTTAATTATTTAAAACTTAAGCCACCGCTTCATTAAATGCTTCAACAACCCCAAATATATTGTCAGCATCCGCATCACCAAACACACCGTCAATTCCCTCATAGTGGATTTGGTTAAATGGTGGTTCATAAAGTTGTGCCGCATCCAGCACACCGTTTTGAGTCAAATGATCAATCATCATTTCAATAAAGCGGATTTGCTTTTCGTTATAGCTTGAGCCTTGTAAATACTTAGAAAAGGCTTCTTGTACGGCTTTCCGATCCAAACCGACCAATGAGCGGATGAACATTGGCAATGATTGATCTGTACCAAAACATTCTTCAAATCTTTCTTTGCTTTCAACTTCTTGCGCTTCAAAAACAAAGCGTTCTAACTCACTTAGATCGGTCGGTGTCAGTGCTAAACCACGCTTTAACTTTGCGATGGTAATATGGTTTTCATTCGCTTTGATGAAACTTTCTACTCGCTTACGGTACTGGGCTAGATTTACGCCACTTGAAACGACTGGTATATCGACTGCTTGCATCTGTCCAATTTCATCATCGAGCATAGAATACACAATGGTCGATGTCGATTTTTCAATCAGTTTCACCAAGCCGCGAATACGTTTTCGCATCGCCTCTAACATTGGCAAGGTGATGCCTTTCCAATATTCAACGGTTTGAATGTCTTGAATCAGCGCAATCTGTTCTGCAACCACAGGAATGTTTTCTTTGCTCTCCAATTTAGAAGCAATTTCAATCACTTTATTGGCATAGCTTTGAGTTGCTGTATTGTTCTTTTCCAATACTGCCAACTCAAGGTTGTAGCAAAGCATATCAAACAATTTAGCTTCTAAAGTTTCAGGCTCAAGCTGATTCGGGAGTTTCGAAATGTGTTCTCGTAATGTACCGATGGCAAGATCATCTAAGTTGTTCCAAGCATCATCATTTTTGAAATGTTCAACATGCTCAAGCTCAGACTTTACAATGAAATTGTCATTGTTCATTGACTTCACTTCAGTCTGTAAACTTTGACGCATATCTTGCTGTACAGCTTTTAGCTCTTCGGTGGCATCGTCCTTCGCATTCAGTAAACTCAGGATATTTAAACGTGCTTTAAACAAACGTTGTCCAAGAGGCTCTGTGGTCGATACAGGTGCACCATCTGGATTTTCATTGAAGTATTCGAAGTTTGAGCAGTAATCAAAGATATAGAATTCTTTTTTATCCTCTTCAGGGCTAAACAGTTCTTTGCAGAGGCGTGTACCACGCCCAATCATCTGCATAAATTTGACTTTAGAGCGAACCGCTTTAAAGAATACTAAGTTGACCACTTCAGGTACATCAATGCCTGTATCGAGCATATCCACTGAAATCGCAATCTGTGGCTCAGCTAAATCTTTCTTGCTAAAGTCATCAATTAAGCTTTGTGGATACTTAGTGGCATGGGTAATGACACGGGCAAATTTCCCATCATATTGCGGATAGTTTTCATTGAAGCGATCAGCAATAAACTGAGCATGTTTTTGATTGACGGCAAAGATAATAGTTTTACCCAAACGATCTCCGCCTTCGGTTTTAATACCATTTTCCATCAAGTGCTTGAGCATTAAATCAATCGTGCCTGTATTAAACAGCTCTTTATTAATCTTGGATGCTGAGACCTCTTCAGGTGCATCTTGATTGCCCCAATTTAGACTATCCCAATGTTGTTTTTCTTCTTCGGAAAGTTCGTCATATTTCACGCCTTCACGCATGAATTTTAGGGGAACAGAATAGGCTTTCGGTGGTACAAGATAGCCATCGGCAATCGCTTGATCTAAATCATAGTAATCGGTTGGGACACCGCTTTCTAAGCCAAACAGTGCGTATGTATCACGATCAACTTCATCTCGTGGCGTTGCGGTTAAACCAACAAGCAAACTATCGAAGTATTTAAAAATCTCGCCAAATTTTTGATAAACGCTGCGGTGTGCTTCATCAATAATAATCAGGTCAAACATGCCTGTACAGAATTGGCGTGTACCGTCCGCATTTTTTTCATCAATCAAGCCCATCATGGTTTGATAGGTCGAGAAATACACACGACCCACTTGGTTTTTATCCTCAAGTAAATTGACGAATGAGGCATCTTTTAAATTGGCTTTAAAGGCATTGTGCGCTTGATTGACCAATGAAGTACGGTCTGCAAGGAATAAGGCTTTTTGCACCAGATTGGCTTTCATCAGCACATCGACCAATGCAATGGCAGTACGTGTTTTACCTGTGCCTGTTGCCATAATCAGTAAGCCTGCACGTTCTTTACGTTGATAGGCTGCAAGCATGGCTTTGATGGCACGAGTTTGGTAGTAACGCTCGACAATCTCTGCATTGATCGGGAAGCTGCTTAAATCAGGGTTGTTCTTACGTCTTTCGATCAAGCGTTTGAGTTCTGCCTGCGTATAAAAACCATGTACTAAGCGTGGTGGGCCACCTTGCACATCATTCCAAATTCGGGTTTTGTAGCCATTGGTATAGAAAATGACAGGGCGTTGTCCTGTTTGTTGCTCTAAACAGTCTGCATAGAGCTTGGCTTGTTGTTGCCCAATATCAGGGTCAGTTGATGTACGTTTGGCTTCAACCACAGCCAAAGGCAAGCCATTGGCATCATACATCACATAATCCACTGCACCTTTACCCGATGGGCTCGGCATACCTGTTACAGCAACTTCCTCTCGAACCGATGTACCTATTTCCCAGCCTGCTTCTTCAAGCATGAGGTCAATTTTAAGTTTTCGAGTTTCGTCTTCTTTATAGTCGGTAGGGTCTTCGATTTTGCTGTTGGCAATTTTGGCTTGTTCAACATCAGCACGTTTTTGTGCAAGTTCAGCATCTATATTTGCAAGTAATTTTTCACGCTCTTCTAAACTTGCGGACAGTTCAAATAGTTTTTGTTCACGTTCCCGTAAAGCTTTATGTTGCTCCGCAAACTGTTTTTCTTTAGCTTCTGTTTCTTTTTGCAGTTGTTCTTGGTTGGCGGTGATTTGCTGAGTATTGTCAGCATTTGGTATTAGTTTTGGGTTAAATAAAATCGACTGAGAGCGGTCTTTTGATGGTGAGCCATAGTTACGTTCAAACCACACATACATCAAAAATAAATGGCTGATGTGTTTAACGGTTTCTTCGGTGGTGAGTTGTTTGAACTTTTTCCCATGTACGGCACTGTTGCCGACCATGCGGATGTTGTCCATTTTGTCCCAAATGTAGGGCGGAATCAGGTCTTTAAATTTGAGATCGTTGAGTAAGTTATGTAGTGAAGCATCGTAAGGTTGGGTAAGTTTTTTGTCGTATTGATACAGCCACAGTACAAGACTTTCGAGCGATGAACGAGCCGCAGCAAGGGCAAATTGAGGGGAGATATACACGAGCTTTTCAGCTTCTTTGGCAGTGGCTGCCAAGCTTTTAAATTCAGGCTCTAAAAACTGAAAGTTGCTCATCTTAACCCCATAGTACTTTTAAATTTCAAAATCTTGTTTTTAATTTTCAATATATCTTAAAAATTCAAATAATTTCAATAAGATTTTAACCACAAAAATTTAATCCAAGGTAAAATTATACCTTTGAAATAACTGTAACCATGAGCTGGACTGGACACCAATTAATGCACAAATATCTGGAATCTTGATTTGTTCCTTTCTTCTTGCTCTAGCATTAAAAGCATCCCAATCTGCCCCAATAAATCCAATTTCACCAGTAATCACAAAACCACTGGTATTATATTTTTGAGCTGTTGCAATCAAATCAACATCGGGTTCATCTTTAGTTGCATGAGCTGATCCAGCGGCAAATGGATATGCCAATAATTTTGTTCGAATATTGAGAATACGACTTCCGACTTCATCTCGATCAATCATGATCACTCTAAAACGAGTGAGAAAATGATCTAAGATACTTTCATCGTACGCAAAGAAAGCACATTTTGACCGAGTTTCTTCTAATATTGAAGAACAAACACAAAACTTAATTGTTGTTGTCAATGTAAGATCATCCAACATTTCCCAAAGTTTTGGGAAAGTTTGTTCTGGATATACTCGAAAGCAAATGTCTAGCAGAGCGTTTGTATCTAAGCTTAAATAAATCATCTACATATACACCTGTCTCTGCACATCTTGTAATGTAGTGGGTTTATATGTTGGCTTAATCCCCAAAATATCTTTAGCCGTACTTGCCGAAATCGTATTATGCGACATTGCAGCAATCACGGTTTGCACAAAATATCGACCAAAATGGCTAATAATTCGAGTTGAAGCAGGGATTTTTGCCTCACCTGATTTATTTTTAGCAATTTTAATTTGGTCAAGTTGTTTTAGATAATCTCTGAGTTGTTGATCAGAAATATATCCTGCTAGTTTTAATTGAATTGCAATCGCTGGTCGGCTTGCTTTCGCTTTAGAGCGAACTTTTAACACCAATTCTTCTACAGTCATATCAGATTGATAACAACTTTCCAATAATTCAAACGGTGCAATCACATGCCCTGCAACAGTGTCACAGTAGCGTTCCGTTTGATTATTGCTATTGATTGCGTTTATTTTTCCATCAAATACGCTTTGGCGTAGTCCCAAGTGAACTAATTCATGCATGATGGTGAACAAGCGTCTTTCAGCGGCTTGTCCTGTACTTAAAACAACGATCACAGGAACGACATCAAACCATAAACAAAAACCATCTGAACCGAAAGGTTCTTTGCTTGATTTTTCAATAACTAAAATATCTTTGGCTTCAAAAATACTACGCCAAGCAGAGTAATAGTCATTATGTTTTACGGCTCGTTTTTGGTGATTCAGATCAAAATAATCAGAAATAATTTTTGCATCTTCAACGGCATCATCACCTGAAAGCATTAAATTAAAATCGAGAGGTTCTTCTCCCATTGTTTCTAAAACATAGAGATAGTCATTTCTTGCTTTAATCGCTTCCCGAAGAACGGCTTGATACGCATAAGAACTGTTAAATACATCTTCCATATTACGATGATCAACAATCGCTGGAATCTCAGGGAAGTATTCCAGTTCACTATTGGTCAGATATACACTCGGAACAAAAAGCACTTTAGCGATCTGTTCCAACTCACTGAGCTTGAGAGCAGGAGTAGCATCATTGAGTAAGGTATAAACTTTTTCTGTCGTAAGTCCTGATTTTTTGGCGAGTTCATTCGCAGATAGATTTCCTATCTGTTGCATATAGCGTTGAATCGCTACGGGCGAATGTTGGACAAAATCAGTCATCTTTTTACTCATGTTCTCATTGAGTCATTGTAATCAAAAAAGATGACCGATGCATTGGCTTTGTTGTATTGGCAATAGCTCCATTTATAAAGTTCCGCTAAAGGCTTGGTTTTGTAACGATTTGAATAAAGTTTCAAATACATTTAATTGATTAACAAGTAATTGCTTCTTTTCTCGGATAGCTAATACTCTAGTTTTGAAATACATTTGTTCATTTTCAGGAGGAATTGGTAAAACGATTGATTGAAACTCTTTGGCATTAATATTTGCCATTCCAACAATGCTTTTACACATACTTTGCAATTTCTCTTTACCCCAAGGAGAGTTTAAAAAAGCAGAAATGTATTCAGGTGCAAAACTTCCTTTCGTTCTACCTCTTACTAGGTAGCCAGCATAAGCCATTGGTTCAGGGCCAACATATACAGCCGTTTTACCAACTAACTCTTTGCTGTTTGTTCGATTAAATAAAATATCACCTTCTTTTACAAGGTATTTTTCGTCAGCTTGGGCTTTAGTTATATATTTTAAATCTCTTAAATCCATTTCACCTGAATAGGTCAAATTATTCATACGAAGAATTGGAATTTCACCATCTAAAGTTGCTTTGTCAGATGAACCATATTTCACTGACTCTAACATATCGCCAATGCAGCCAACATCCCACCCTTTAGGATTACTCACAGGATCGCCAAACATCTCTATAAAAGTCGCTTGTAAAAGCTGATCTAACTTTTCAATCGCTTGCTGACGTTTTTGGCGTAACTTATCCGCTTGATCCAAAATAGAGGCAATTCGACGCTGTTGTTCAAGTGGTGGGAGGGGGATTTGAACTTCTTCCAACTTAGCTTTGGTAATATGTTTTAATCCAACTCCACCATGAGCTTGGTCAATAATTTTGATAATTAAAGAATTAAGCGCATATCTTAAGTAATGCTTATCGACTAACTCTTCTTTTACATCTACACGGAAAATATGTTGATTTAAGAAGCCTTTTCCACGATTCCAAAAGAATGCCCCAAAAGAAGTTCCAGGCGTTCCTGACCATGAAAACAATAAATCATCTGAATCAATCCAAAAGCGTTTTTCTACATCAAAATTACAATAATTGAATGGTTTCGTTTCATCATTTAAATTCTGGATACGCACAATAGGCGTTCCTTCTTCAGACCATTCTTCAGGTTTAAATGCTCTACCGTTTTGTAATTTACATAGGTCACCGAAACGTACTAATTTCACTTAAGTAGCTCCTTAAGCGTAGCCATTCCTTTTAAAATATCTTGTTCAAGTCGTTCTAAGTCCGCCAAAATCTTACTTGGTGCTTCATATTCCACTTGCTCATACACCACTTCTTTATAACGGTTAATCGACAAGTCATAACCATTGGCAGCAATATCAGCTTTATCCACCAAGAAACTTTGCTCAGTGGCTTTACGACCTGCTTCCGCTTCTAAATTCTTAAAACGAGCAATAATGTCAGGAATATTGTTATTTTCATGCTTAGACGCATCGAGTTCATTACGCTTATCATCCAGCGAATAACCATCTGCCTGCATATCATAGAACCAAACTTTGTCCGTACCGCCCGACATGGTTTTGGTAAAAATCATAATTGCAGTCGAAACACCTGCATAAGGCTTAAACACCCCAGACGGCATCGAAATAATGGCTTCAAGCTTTTGCTCTTCTACAATCTTTTGACGCAAATCTTTATGTGCTTTCGATGAACCAAATAACACACCATCAGGCACAATCACCGCAGCACGACCACCTGTTTTTAATAGACGTAAGAACAAGGCTAAAAACAGTAATTCAGTCTTTTTGGTTTTCACAACAGCTTGAATGTTCTTGGCACAGCTTTCATTGTCCAAACTTCCTGCAAATGGTGGATTGGCAAGAATCAGACTGTATTTTTCAGCAATATGTGAATGCGTTTCACTTAAAGAATCACGGTTTTCAATACGTGGGTTTTCAACACCGTGCAGCATCATGTTCATCGAACCAATACGAAGCATGGTGCTATCAAAATCATAACCAAAAAAAGTTTCTTCACTAAAACGTTTTGCAGCTTCAGGATTGGCAAAAATCTCAGTACTGTAATGATCGTTTAAATATTCACTTGCAGCGACAAGGAAGCCTGCTGTACCACACGCAGGATCACAAATGGTATCGGTTGGCTTTGGCTGCATCAGCTCCACAATCATTTTGATGATATGACGAGGGGTACGAAACTGACCGTTTTGACCTGCTGATGCAATCTTACCGAGCATGTATTCGTAAATATCGCCTTTGGTGTCTTTGTCATCCATTGGCACATCGGCAACCAAATCCACTACTTTGGTGAGTAGCGCAGGCGTAGGAATGGTAAAACGTGCATCCTTCATGTGATGGCTATAAGTGGTTTCGTCTTCTGCACCTAAGTTTTTAATGAAAGGAAAGACTTCATTAGCAACCGTGTTATACAGTGTTGCAGCATCACCCAAAGTAATAAACTTTGACCAACGAAGATGATCTTGTTCTGGCGTGAAAATAGGATGCTCAACTTCTCTTTTTAAACGGTTGGCTTTCTTTTCTTTGGTAATTTGAATTTCATCGAGTCGGCGAATAAACAGCAAATAAGTCATTTGCTCCATGACTTCTAGAGGATTGGAAATACCACCACTCCAAAATGCGTTCCAAATCTGGTCAATTTTGCTTTTAATTTCGCCTGTAATCACGTAGATGACTCTCAAATTTCTTTGAGGGTATTGTCTTAAAATTTAGTTAAAAAAGCGAATAGATCTGATCGGGAAACGACATGATTTGTCTCCTATATTCACAGATGCAAGAAATTCATCTAGATTAGAAATTAAATAAACTATTCGCTAAAGAGGAAGCAGCATGAAAAGTGAGGAATATAAACGCAACAAAGACAAATTTCAGAAACTTTTGAGTACTGTAAGTGAAATATCCAAATCAGAACTAGCTCCATTTTTGGATCATAAAAAATTCTTACATTCCACGCTATTTCATCAATTAGCAGTCTTTGCTGCGATGCATTATAAAGAACACAGTAATAGCACGCCTATTATGCAAGTTTTGGATTTCACAAAATTGAAAGGGACCGAATATCTAAAAGCAGTAAGATGGTTTGAATATAGAACTGGTACATGCTTTTTTATCGAAGATAACAAATTAAAGAAGAGTAAGAGTAATACTCTTTTAGACGAGAATTATCAAATGTTTGGGGAGTTTCTAAAAACTTACAAAGGGGCATTACCTGAAATTAAATCACAAAAAGCAGAGATCGAAGAAGACTATATAGAAAAATACAAAAAATACTCTAAAGAACCCCGTGACGAATTTGACTTGATAGAGAACACGTCTATGAAAATTGGTGGTCGGACTGTATTTGGAGGATATGGTACTGGAAAAAAACGCTAAAAATTATGGCAATAATTCTTTCATGTCTACTTCTAGTGCGGTGGCGATTTCATACAGCTTTTCAACAGTAAGGTTTACTTCGCCACGCTCAATGCGACCGATATAACTGCGGTCAATACCACACTGTAACGCTAAAGCTTCTTGTGTAATTTTTTTCTCTTTTCTTTTTTTGCGTATTAATTGACCAATCTCAATAGATAATTCTAACATTTAAAATAAATTGTTCAAAAAATAGAAATATCACTAATTGAGGATTAAATATCCACGGATTATAATCCTCATTTTTAATAAAAGACTAAAAGACTGAACATGAAGAGAGCTGTACATTTGCCGTTGTATCACGAATTCTTAGAATTATTCGATAACGGCTTTGTTGCACAAAGATTTGAAATGCAAAGCGCCCCTAATTGAGCCAAATTTAAGGCGTAACTTGGGTAAGTGGTCGACCTAATTCCGTAAATCTGTTAAGGACTGCTACACGTGCATGGATCTCATTCACTTGGTTATCAAAACTCCTTGCACTGAGTTTATCTCCTAATAATTTGATGCAATGCATCTTAGTTTCAACCAAACTTCGACGATGATAGCCTGACCATTTTTTCCATAGTGTCCTGCCTAAACGTTTAATTGTTCGAAGTAATTCATTTCGCTCTAGCGAGCTACTCTTTGTATCTTTCCATGGTTTCGCATTTTTTCTAGGTGGAATCACCGCATGCGCTTGCCGATCTGCAATGACCTGACGGCATTGCTTGGTGTCATAAGCTCCATCGGTATAAACAGAGTTAATCTGCTCATCTTGTGGAATCTGATTAAGTAAATCACCAAGCACCTGTGAATCACTGACATTATTGGTTGTAAGCTGAACTGCTCGTATTTGTAGGGTTTTAGCATCTATACCAATATGAAGTTTACGCCATTGGCGACGATGATGTGTGCTGAAAAAACAGGAGGTTTTAACTTGGTAAACTAAACACACTCATCAGGAGTTTACCATGAGCAAGAAACACAAGACTTACACCACAGAATTTAAAGCTGAAGCCATCAAATTAATTG
>Ga0209599_10000833_pt1 | contig 17394 bp, 13 predicted proteins | sample Shrwel_input2_FT_FD_187534 | JGI IMG/M metagenome (GOLD analysis project Ga0209599, IMG submission 187534) | Subsurface microbial communities from deep shales in Ohio, USA - Utica-3 well 1 S input2 FT (SPAdes) (version 2) ... | reverse complement strand
AACAACTTGGAATTCGCGGGAGAGGTCACGCACAACACGGTCGGTCAGATACTTGTCAGCACCAGCAACAGCGGCGTTGACTGCAACCACGCCGATACTGGCGATTGCGGTGGACGCTACGTTGGCCGCCGATTCAATGTCGATGACAAACAGCGGAATCGGAACGTTGAAGCCGCCAATGGTTTTCACTTCATTTACCAGTTCGATCATGGAAATGCCGCGCGGCTCACAGTGCTGCGTCATGTCGTCGGGGTGAACCATGCCGCGCGGGCCTGCGACACCTGCGGGGCCAGCAGTGCCAGCAGCGCCGACAGTACCGTTAGATCCAGCAGCGCCTTTCTTGGCACCTGCGCGTGCGGTGGATTTCTTGGGTTCAGCTTTCTTCTCGGTCATTTGGATTACTCCACAGTGGGTTCAGATTTGCGCTTGGCGCGCGGGTCGATGTACGAGCAGCGACCAACTTGCCAGTTGATCACGTCGGTACGGGAATGGTTCGCCTGATTTTCAGGGTGGCGGCGAATCGTTGCGATGCAGTTTTCGGTATCCAACTCGAACACGTCGCCCGCACTCACCAGCAGGCGATTGCCGCTGACGTCAACAGCGAATTCTGCGTAATCAGCACCGCCGCGAGTATCAATCAGCGTGCCCGCACCGGGAGTGGTGAGTGCTGCGACTGCGTGCGCTGATGCCTCTTCGCGCGAGACTTTGGTGAACGACTCCAACTTGATGGGGCTGCCATCGAAGCGGTGCATTCTCGGTGCATTGGGATTGTAGTCAGCCGCAGTGATTGAGAATATCACGTTTGCGGTTTGACCGTGTGCCTCATTACCTTCTAAAGGTTGAGGCAACATCGCGCTGTCAAGCTGCGTTTGTTCCATAGCGTCTCCTTGTTAACGCTTCTTCCATACCCAGCACGGCTCACCGAACACGGAGCCGTTCGCTTTACTTCCGACGCGCTTCGCCATCCGGTAAACGAAGTGCTTACCTTCACGCGCACCAACCTCTTCAAGTCGGTCATTCATCGCGTCACAAATCTTGTTAATCTGATGGCCGGAGTAAACGTCGCTGATGTTCACGATCATTCGACCATTAGGCTTGAGCGATTCGAAAGTCTTCTCCACCATCGGGAAGAGAAACTTGGAAAGCCACACATCCAGCGTCTTGTAGTTGAACGATTGACCTTCGTCTTTCGAATAGCGCTCAATGTTGAAATACGGAGGTGACGTGAATGCGAAATCAAAGCTGCTATCTGCAAGCTCTGCTTTCTCGAACGGCAGCCAGTGAATCACTGCATCACCGTTGCGCTCGGCACTCGAAATCTGCGCGCGGTATCCTTCATGCAAACGAAGGTTAGGGTCGAACCCTGTGTAGGTTGCGGCCTTGCTTGCGAGGAATCCCGCGAGACGGTCGCCCCACCCGCTGCACATATCGAGCACATCACCATCACGCGCCCAGCGATTGTAAAGAGCGAGCGCAGCACTTGGACGGAACTGGGATGCGACGTACTTGCGAAGTGCGAGTGCCTGCCCGAGAGTTTTGGAACTTACTTCCTCTGCTTTCAGACTGAACAACGCACGTAGCACACCTTCACGGAATTTCGGCACCGCCCACACGCGCATCGGACTCGGACTGTTCACCGAATCACAATTCATACGCGCATCGAAGTGGAAGTAGTTGCTGAATTTGTTTCCCGTGTTCGACATGTCAAGGTAAAGGTCGCCAAGGCTACGTTCGTATTCGTAGCGGGAAGCAACCGGCGAATCAGCTCTGCAAAAGAGCGCGGGCGCACGTACACGCTTCAACTTCTGGAAGTCTGCCAACGCATCTTCAAGCGTCGGTGACTTCAACGGAAACGCGATTGCGTACCGAGTGATAAGTCGGTTGAGACCATCAACGAGTTGATCTTGGCTGTACGTTTCTTTCAAGCGCGCCCAGTCATCTTTGGGAATCATGATTTCGTTCCCAACCACATAGCGCCGCATATCTCTCCTTAAAACGCTTTGGTGTCGTTACCAAGCACCGTGATATTCGGTCGCTGCGTGCGCCCGAAGAGTTCGACGCATTTGTATTTGCGCAGGTCATACAATTCTTTTACAGAATCGTAGAATGACTCCGGCTTCCGGCTATGCTCGCGCAATGCTTCGTGCAGGACTTGCATCACTGCGTTGCTCTTGCGCGGAATGCGCTTGCCGCGAACACCGATGATCACGTACTCGCTATTGCTGCGAGTGTAGTGACCGCCGCCCATGAAATCAGAGGCGGCCTTCTTGTTCTTCTTCACCCAGACGAAACCACACGTCTTGAACTTGAAGCCCCATGCACGCATACAGGCCATCGCTTCCGGCATCAACGGCCAAGTGCCCCACAGCAAAAGCACCGCGTTGTCGGCAACCACGTCTTGCACCGGAATTTCATAAATGTCCTGAATGCGCATCACCGGATACTTGTGCTTGGCCCCGCGCTCTCCGGCGTTCGCTTCGTCCTTGTATTCCCATGCTGGGTCAGCAATGACGATGTTGAACTTTTTCTTCTTCGCTGCCAGCGCTTTCAGTTGGCGGTGAATCGGGCTCTTGCGGGGATCAATCGGCGGACGCTTGTCGATTTTGGTTTCGAGTTTGCTTGCGCTACTCTCTTCCAGAATCCGACGAACGGCAGCCAGTACACGATCAGGCGGCGGGGCAGTTGGATGTTCGCGAATCTGCTTAACCAGAGCGCGAGACAGGCCCAACGTTTTCGGCGTTGGGTTTTCCAGCAGGTCGAGGATCATGGCGAAGTCGCGTTCGGTTTCAGACACCGTTGGGTAGTCACGGCGTACCCAACTAAACACGGAACGTTTCTTCACGCTACCAGCTCCTTAATGTCCATATGCACCAGCTCACCAATACGCTCGGGGAATTCGAGCCGTCCGGCACGCGCGCACTTACGGAGCCACGCAAGATTCTGGCCGCTGGTGTCAACGGCGCGGCGGTAGCTCGGCAGGTCTTCGCGAGTTGCGAGGTAGGTGTTCAGTTCGTTCAACAGGGTACAGGTACAGGCTTTACGAGACATGATGTTCTCCGAATCAGGAAGCGAACTTGTGCAGGGTGTTATCCTTTTCATGCTCGCTGACGATAACACCAGTCAGCGCGGCATTGACAGGGATGGAGTAGTGCATGGCGATCACCATGCGGCGGAGCAGCGTATTGTTGCGATAGTTCTCAACGTCGGAGGGAAGCTCAACGTCTTCGGTAGTCATCGGCACGCCCCAGAACTCTTCCACAATCGGAAGGTCACTCAACTTGAGCATACGATAGAGCGTTGATGCCAGCACGAACGGAGCGCTCGGATCAGTGCGCAGATGCTCTTTCCAAATCTGCGCACCCAGCTCACGAAGATTATCTTCGAGATTGATCTTGAGGTTGTCAACTACCAGCGGAGTATTGAGTCGCGCGTTGAGCAACACGAATGCTGAAATGCCCATCGGGCGCAACGCTTCGAGGACTTCGCATTGGCACCACACTTCCATTTCTTCCTTCGAGAAGAAGCGGACAGGCTTCACGCCACCACGCTGACGCAACGGGTCAACACGCTTCCACAGGAAATGGTTGTTCGATGCGAATCCGAAACGCTCTTTGAGTGAGCGCGGGCGATACCACACACGAGGCTCGCCGTTAATATCCAGCCCTTCATATTCGATAGACGGCTCGAAGGGCACGCGATACCAAACGCGGTCTTTGCGTTCTTGAACAGATATTACAGACATGATTTACATTCCATCCAGAATTGATACGGGAACCGACTTGCCCTTGAGCATAATCGGATAGTGAACACTGTAGCGAATGCGATTGGCAAACAACGTCAGCGGGTCTTCGCGGGAACCCAGCATTACGAATCGCGGTATGGTAGAAAATACTTCAAGCAGGTCGCGAAGCCTTTCGAACTTCTGGGAAGTCATATCGTCCGTGACGTTGGAGATAAACAACGCGCACGGCTTCTTCGCTACCAGTGCATCATAATCGTAGAAGCGATTGGTCAACGTGATCCACATCGGGCGCTGGCGTTTCGTGCCTGCACCCAGTTGCGAACTCGCTTCCCAAGTCGCGCGCATCAACTCGCTGCCCAATACCTTGGAGCGCACGTCAGTTGGATAGCACGAAATAGCGCAGACGTAACTGCGGCCCAAGGGATTCTCCAACAGCGCGTGAACCAAATCAACTTGCTGCTCGATGGATATAATCGTGTCCTTGGTATCACTGACTGACGTTTTGATTTGGAGAATCGACGTCTCTAACTCGAATTCATCCGAAGTGTGGAAAAGAGTCGTCGGGTCAACGCCAAGCCCCATCAAGGTACGTGATACATCGGAGCTATGTTTACCAGTTATCAGCATTTCAATCTCCCTGTTACTCCTTTCCATTTACAGATTGGTTAGAACGTCCGGCCCATAATGCTGCGCTCACGCTCAGGCTTCTCGTAACTGTTCTTCGTCGGCGTGTAGAAGCTGCGGCCAAAGTCGTTGTCGAGTACCTTCTGCGTTTTCGGACGGAGCGCGTGACCGAAGCGCATCGACGTTTGCAGCGTTGACTTGAAGCAACCGAGTGAGCGCATCATGTAACGGTCAACGAACATTCGAATCATCGGCTGCTTCTTATCTTTCAGCGGCGTCAGAATACGGTACGATTCCTGTTCCCAGTTCGGCGCGTTGTTCATCGGCATCACGTAGTACAGCGTATCCCACTGCGGGACGTTGATACCGATCTGCACCAGACGACGAATGCCGATCACGCAGCGAACCTTACCGGAACGTGCGTTGTCCACGATAGACTTCCGCAACTTGGAGTTCTTCGAGCCTCCGAGGAACGTCGCGCAAATCTCATCGCCCCATGCAAAGTCAATCTCGCGTTTGAGTTTGGCGGCATGGTCTTTGAACATGATCGGGATTACGACGTTGCGGCCTGACTTCAAGTCAGCAATCACGCGCTGCACGATAGACATGTTACGGTCTTCATGCTTGGCGAGGAACTGACAGAACTTCGTCCAGCCCGCTTGGCCCGTGAACTGGTTGTTACTGCGCACCGATTCCGGCGAGTAGTGAACGGAAATTTCCGGCTTCATTACGTCGGCGTCGGTCTTCGCAATCACGGGGCCAATGGTGTGATACGCAAGAATTTCTCGCTTATCTTTCCGGCGCGGAGTTGCAGACAGCCCGATACGCACGCGCGTTGTCATCTTGCCGAGCACCTTGGTGAACTCGGGGGCGCACGTACGATGCACTTCATCGACAAACAGCGCGCCGTAGTTCTTGCGCAATGCCTTGAGTCGCTTCTTGCAGACCGAAGTGTTCTTGATGAGTGACTGATAGGTGACGAGCACGACTTGGAAGTTCTCGAAGTCTTCCAGCTTTTTCGGGAACCCAAACAACTTGCGTCCGGTCTTCTCTTCCAGCGCCGGAAGGTTCGTCATCTGCTCGATGGTCTCATAGAAACCGTCGAGGAAGTCCTTCTGGTCGGCCATGATGATCGTACGCAACCCGAGCTTGCACATTGACGCCACGGCCATGACCGTCTTGCCCGTACGCGGCTTTGATTTCAGGATGCCCATCTTGAAACGCTTAATGCGCTTGACGGGCTCCTCTTGATAGTCGTACAGATCGGACGTGAACTTGATCGGGTAATCGAACGGGATGCGCTTCGTACGGTCAATGACTTTGAAGTCGTCGAAGTCGATGCGCAGTTTACGCTCCACGTTCTCGAAGTCGCCCATCGGGATCGTGTAATACGCTTTGCCATTGTTGGTCTTGCGGTTAGCCAACAGGAACGAGGTTTTCAATCCACCCCACTCGCATTCACGGCAGTCTGCACACGGACGTTGATGCCGCATCGGACAGCCACGACAGATGTTGTCGTCGAATTCGTAATGGGTGTACTCTTTCACGACGCGCTTCTCGCTCACCTCAGTGACGGGAATATAAATCTTGTCGTGTAGAAAAATGCGAGGCTTGCCCATATTACCCCATATCGACACGGCCCTCAGTGCGGTAGATTGCGGTGAACACTTCCGCCATCGCCTTCACTGCGTAACCTGTCTTATCAATGTCTTGGATATAGAACTTGACCTCTTCGATCAGGTTCCCCACTTCGAACATCTGCTTACGGTGCGCAGCCATGAGATCATTTACAAATGCCTCACGCTCTTTGATGGTCTTCGCAACGCGCGACATTTCCTGCGCGTACTCGATGGTCAACCAATCGGTCAATGCGTCGAGGTGGCGCGCGATCTGCGCGTGAACCGTCGTACACTGCACCAACATTTCTGTGAGTCGGGAGCGTACCGCTGTTTCGTTGGCGACGGCGGCTACCAGTTGACGCGCAAACTTCGCGCTGCTGGTTTTGAGTCGCTTCACCTTCCGGCCAGAATGCAGAGCGCGGCACTCAAGCCGCCACTCATCGTAAGGGATATGCCAGTCGGTGTTGGTAGCGCACAGCTCATCAAACCGCTTATAGCGTTTGTCCTTCTTTATGATGCCACGAACAATTTGCTCAGGTGACTTTGCCATTATCTCGGGTCTCCTGTGATAACCAAGGAACTGATCGGCGTCTTCGCGCTTTCGGCTAGAGCCAAGCAAGAGCCTTGGTCGTCGGTGAACATGTAGAGGCCGCCACTGGCGTTTTCAGTTACGCACTTGGTCGGCGTGGGCGTCGAGTTGTCGAGCACGCGACTGACGGCCAGCGGAGAGTAGTTCGCGAACTTCGAACGCACACGGAGAATTGAACCGACTACGGAGTCGTCTACGTCCAGCACAAAGAAGTGTTGAAACTCAGAGTTCTGATTCAGATCGATGGTGTAATCGGGAGTGAGCCGTTTAGCATTCAACGGCTCCCGCATCAGAATCAAAAACTCTAACGTGCCTCTGTAGTTGCCGACCAATTCGAACCGCCCAACGGGAAGCGAGTCAAGCAACTCGCCATCCAGCCTTAAAAACTGATTCTTCTTCGGCATGTCAGCACCTTAGTTTGAACATTGCATGTAGATGGTGATTCGCGCGTTGTCTTTCTGTTTGTACTTGAGGCTGAACGCCTTGTACTTACCGGGGATACCGTACGCACCCAGCCTGTGCTTCAAGTCCTTCGCCTCGTAAACCTGCAACAGGTTCTTGAAGACGATGTTGAGCAGGCGAATGTCTACACGGAACGAAAGTTCGGAGTCACCGCTGAAATCAATGCGCTCGGTCAGACATTGGCTGTCCGATTCGAACGACAAGTCCGCAGTGTTCTTGCGCGCCTTGAACGCGATGGTCACGCGCTGGCCCTTCAAAGACTTGTTCCCGTTCACTACGGAAAACAGAGACTTCACGGCCACCGGAAGATCACCCTCGGCGGTGCCCTTCGCTGCCGGATTGCCCAGCGCAGTTTCGAACTGCGCGAATGTTTCCGCTTCGCTCTCTGCGCCGGACACCGGAGGCAACAGCACCAAGAAGTCAGCGCTGTTCGCAATGAAGTGCGAGCCCTCGACATAGAATTCGCACGGCGTATCGTCGATCACCTTGTAGAGCAACTTGAGCATGTTGGCGCTCAGGCTGATTCGCATTGGCGGAACGTCTTTCGGCATCGGGCATTCGTACTTGGCACCAGTGAACGCGCTGTTGGTTACGACTGCCAACGTTCCATCTTTCACTTCGATGAACGAGTTAACCATGCGGTCGAGATACAGGTCGGGAACGTAAGTCACTTCGACGGCTTTCTTGATGCTCTCAACAACTTGCGGAGGCAGCGCCTCTTCGCCCTTACGCAACTTGACGCTACGCAACGAAGTGTCAATCATCATCAGTTGGTCGCGACTCACCTGCTTGGTCGGAGTCGTCAACTTAAAGCGCGACGCAGACGCCAGCATTTCACCCGGCTTGAATGAAAACTTCACGTCGGTGTTGCGATTGACCGGAGACATATCGGAGAAGTTGAGAGAAGCCGCACCGGATGCAGTTGCCTTGCAAGGCAGCTTGAACAGGATAAACGTGTCGATGGTACGACCGACAAGATACACGTCGAGGTCTTCGGTTGAAATGACCATGTGAACGTCTTCGATCATCTTGTCGGCGGAGCTGAAACGAATTACCTCATCGCACAACTTGAGCGCGTGGCCGAATGCCGAGCCATTCATACTGAAAGAGAAGTCATTGAGCTTTTCAGGAATCTTGGGAATCTTCACTTGCTTCCACCTTGTAATGAGCAGGGTCACATTCTACGGCACTGAAAACGTACCGCCCTTGCACTGTATTTACAGCAATGCGCCACCCGTGCGGGCCAGTCATACCGTTGACAACACCAAGCACGTTGGTGCTGTGACTCATAGCGTTACCTCCATCGTTGGTAGTCGCCATGTATTCAACTGCATGATGCGGAACGTGGGCCGACCATTGCGTGCGCACGATGGAAACGATCAACTCGGGATCCAGTTCCGCCAATTCGTTGAGCATGTTAGCAGTGCTCGCTGCGTATTGTTGCATGTTCATGATTTCGTCCTCCTAAAATAAAAGGGGCCGCAATGGCCCCTCTGTTTACGCTGCTTTCTTTTTCTTCTTCACCTGCTTCACAGGTTCAGGCTTCGGAGCCTTCATCGCCTCTTCACGATCTAGGATCTCCTGCAACTTGACGAGGTTGTCCTTCAACTCGCTGCGGAACTTCTTCGCACGGCGTCGGGTTTCCATGTCGAGCACGTTGTCCTTGTCCATCGAACGAATCTTGATACCGTTGGCCCAAAGCTGCTGCTTCATCCACAGCGGCATTGTTTCGTATTGGTCTTCCATCATCGTATCGATCAGCTTCTCGACAACCTTCGGATCGTTCAGCGACTTGTCTTTCAACTCGTCACGCTTGAACTCAAGAGTCTGACGCAACAACTTACGCATACCCTCAAAGCTCCAGTCCCAACTCTCCACCACGGATTCCGCTGCACCGACTTCGAAGTCAATCTCAGGCACCGACGTGAACTTCATGTCGTGGCGCTTCTCCATCAGCTCCGCAACATCATGCGTCATGCACTCTTCGATAATCGCCACTGCGAACCACAGCCACTCGTACGCTACCTCAACGGAAAGCGAGTCGTGGACGGATACGCTGAATCGCAAGTTCGGCCACACCTTATGCTTCTTCCAGTATTGGAAGCAACGCTTCTCCATCAAACGGATTGCGCTCATCATTAGGTCGGAACCAAAACCCTGCACCGGACTGTTTACCGCCTGACGCTCAGAACGACTGATCGTCCCTCGCGCGCCCATCAACGTATCGTCGAGCAGGAACGCGAACAGATTACGACGGCGACCGAGTGGTGATTCAACGTAGAAGTTCTTGCGAGCGAAGCCCTTCACTTTGTCGAACCACTTCAAGCCGACGGGGAACCTGTCGAGGAACTTGCGCTTGATTTCACCGATCTCTTCGACCGGACGTTTCGTGGATGCTGCCAGACCTTCATCGCCTTGCTGATAAATCAAGCCGAAGATTACGGTCTTAACCGCGTTACGAATGTCCTTCACGACTTCGAAGATTGGAATCCCGAAGAAGTAACTCGCGTTGATCTTGTGAACGTCACCTTCGTACTCGATGCGCTTGGATATATACGGGTCGGGCACCAGTCGGTAACGTCGCCGCAATTTCGCGCCCTGTTCGAATACGTCAGCAACGCCTTGGTCGCCAGAGATTATCGACCAGCCCCGTACTTCGTGAGCCGAGTAGTCAACCTTGATAACCAAGAATCCCGGCGTCGAGATCAACAGGCGCTTGATGTACTTCGCCATTGGCCCCCGACTTGGCACTTGTTGGAGGTTCGGTGAGTTAGCAGACGTACGACCAGTAACGATTTCGGCAAAGTTATACGTCGGCCGCAAACGTCGAGTCGTGTTAAAGTCAACGTCCTCACCGAACATCTTGATAAGGCTTTTCACGTATGCGTTACGCAGTTTCAGCAGCTTTGAAACCGACGTATACATCGCGACAACTGGATTGTTCTTGTGCTTCTCTTGGAAGACTTTATCAACCTTCGCTTCCGGTTTACCGTTGGCGCGGAACTTCGTCTCACTAACGGTTATCGGCTCAAGCCCCATGACGTCAAAGAACAACGTCTGGATGTGCTCGCGTTGGTTGAACTTGAACAAGCGATCTTTGATTTTGCCGAACAGACCTTCGAGCGGAATATTCGAACGCTTCTTGAGTCGGCGGTCGGCGCGCTGCACTTCTTCGGTGTTCTTGAATTCATCCACCGTCGAGTACAGCAATTTGTTGATTGGAGAATCAGGCAACGCCAGTCGGAACAGGTAATCAACGTCGGTCGCGGCCCCCGTATATTCGAGCGTCGAGAACGTGTGAATCTGGTCGCTGATCTGCTCGCTGACAATCGACTGATACTTAGCGTACCCCATTGCACGACCGCGTTGCAGTTGCTTGTGGAAGATGCGGAATGGAACAATCGTATCGAGCGCGGCGTATTCCAGAACGTCTTCGGATAGCGGCACGTCCTTGATCATCGAACGGTTTTCCTTACCGAAGTTCGCTGTCAGGTACGCTGTGCATCCGTACTGCATCGACAAGTTCGCCAACCGGTAATAGCCTTCGCCCGTAATGGAGCGGAGCACTTTCATGTTCTCGTCCAAAGCAAAGTCGCCAGCGATAATGTCCCACACGTTGTTCTTGAAGTAACGAACGCCCACGCAGTTACGCAGAATGTTCAAGTCAAACTTCGCGTTGGTGTAGATGTGCAGTTTGTTCTTGTTGTCGAATTCGAAGTAGTCCTTGAGCGTGTCAAGAATCTCCTCCAACTCTTCCTCAGTCCACTTTGCGTCGTTGTGCATTACCGGAAGCACATACGACTCATCGTCACAGATGGAGAACTGCAACGTCAGCAAGTTAACGTTGACGCGATACAGGCCATCGGTTTCCGTATCCACTGCGACGTGTTTTGCAGGCCGCAGCTTCTTCATCATCGCACGGAACTGCGCAATCTTGTCCACGCGATGGATTTTGAAGTTGCGCTTCTTGCCTGTCTTCACCGGAGCGATCTTGAATGGCATCTTGCCGCCGCAGAATATCGGCAACAGATTTCGCGCGAAGTACCCGAGTAGATAACTGGTGTCCTTGATTGTCTTCGGGTTCAACAGCGTTGACAACGACATGTTGTAGATGCAGCGAACCTCACGACCTTCCGGAGATTTGAGAGGCATCGAGTTGCCGAGCCATCCGGTAGGTTTGCCCTTACACAAGTCCCATTGCTTGGGCATCATGTACTGGAAAGGTTCGGGGCCGCACAGCACGACGTAATCAGCGGCGTACTCATCAATGAGACCGCCGACACGATCAGCAAACAGTGAAGCGCTCTCTGCTCGCCGATCTTCTGACATGTTGTACGATTTCCAACAGTTCCAGTTCACGAACAGGAAATCAAGCTCTTCGAACTTGTCCTTGGTGCAACTGAAATTGCTGCTTGCGTATTTGAGTACGCGACTTAACGTTGCGCCAGTGCCGCCACCGAGAAGCATACCGGATTTCAAATCCTCGCTCGGTATGTGGTCGAGAACGAAAAGCACACGAGCTTTCGAGCGCTTTACCTTCGACCGCAAGCACTGCACCGCATATGGCGTTACCTCGTCAAACGACTTGGGCACGTCAATTGGAATGCTTATGTATTGAAGTGACATGGTTAGAATATCCTCTAGGGGGATACCATGTATTTACAGATTTCGGGCAAAGAAAAGGGAGCGCTAGGCTCCCAATTTCACTATCATCAGCGACGCTGGTTGTTATTGCGTTGCTGATTGTTTTGCTGCTGTTGATTGCCCTGCGATTGCTGAACGGGTGCAGCGGCAGGTGCGACTTCCGGTACAGGCTCGGGTACGGGATCCGCAACCTTCGCCTCTTTCACTTCCGGCTTTGCCGTACCCAGCACTTCTTCGTTGACGCGCTGGATGGTGATCGGCTTGTACTGCTCGGCCATCAGCTTGTCTACCTTCGCGCGAATGTCGGCCGACATTCCGAAGTATTGAAGTTCACCGGAACGGCCAGCGGCCCACGACAGACCCTTCGGCAACCGTGACGGGGGCGTGAAGAAATATCCGTTGTTGGGAAGCGCCGGATCGAAAGAGTCTTCGAGCTGCCAGCGGTTCATTGCAGCAACGCACTTCGGCCCCCAGACTCCATCAATGTCGCCATCGTAAAAACCGAGGGCGGTCATTACGCTTTGTTGAACTGCGATCAGTTTCATTTCAATGTTCCCATGAAAGGGCGGGGCGAACCCCGCCACCTGTTACTTCTTCGGCTCGTCTGCTTGCGGACGCACTTTAATATCCGCCAGAGCTTCCACTACCTTCTTCGCGTTGGTGATGGTGTAGCCTGCCTGTTGCAGCGACTTGAGTACGCGCTTCGCTTCCGCAGTTGTCGCAACGAAGTTGATGGCCATCGCCGGATGCAGTTTCCACTGACCTACCTTGGCGCTGCTGGTCTTAGGCGTAACCTTGCCCACCAGTTTGCGTGCCGTCGGGTTGGTCTTCAAGTCGATCATCATACGCATACGGTCGCGCAGGAAAGCGGGGTACGCTTTCAGAATGTTCGGCTTGCTGCTATCGCGGTGACGCACGTTGAAGAACTCAACAACTTCGTTCTTCATCTTGTACGCGATGGGGTACAGGAACTTCGCACGGCCCGACTCGCTGAACACGTTCTGAATTTCGGTCAGACGTGCAGCGGATGCGTTATCGAAAGGATCTTCGCCGAACACCTTGTCGAGATAATCGAGGTGCGCGTAGAAGTCTTTGATATACACCGAGTCAGCGTAAACGAACTCACCGAACAACTTGAAGCCGAACTTCTTAACCAGCTCTTTGTAGTCGGGGTCGGTTGCGTTGACATACAGCGCAAGCAATCCGTTGTAGACGGTCGGGATAACTTCGATGCTCTTGTCTGCGACGGCATCGGGCTCGCGGCGGATAACGCGCTGACGTGGCGGCTTCGCTTCGGTAACGGAACCAGTCGGCATGTCAACAGTCCCGGGTTTAACCTGACCACCAACAACCTTGATACCGGAATTCGGATCGCGGCCTGCCTTGACGTTGCCTTGACGAATCTTCGCTTCCTTGTCGGCTTCGCGCTTGATGCGCGCTTCTTCGCGAATACGATCCGTAGCGTTGCGGTCGCTCTGCTGGTCGCGCAAGATCTTGTCTTGCTCTTTGCGCACTGCTGCCTCTTCGCGACGTTTGTCGGCCGAGGTTTGGCGCACGGGTGCCTTGGCACTCTTCGACGCAATGAACTTGTCGCGAATAACTTTGTCGCCGAGAGCAGCGAGCGATACGTGAGTGCGAGACACACCGACGTTACGCTTCGAACCGTCCGGATACAGGATGCGCAGTGACTTGAAGCACGGCTCTTGTTGACGACGTGCGGGGTCAGCCAAACGAACTGCGTCGATGGTTGTCATACCGACGATGATACCTTCGCCCCATTCGGTCAGTACCGGAGTACCGTCGAAGAACGCGCGATACTCTTTCGGATCGCTCGGGAACTGGGTATTGGCGGAGCGTGCCTTGTACCACTCACGGAACAACACAAGGTCGTAACCCCAACGGTCATTGACGCGCTGGTTCGCCACAAACGGTACGCGGTCGATGATCTTACCGAAGTTCGGGCCTTTCGCCTTACCCTTGATAGATTGCATCTGCGCGGCAGTAGTCTCGCGCATTTCCGCGAATTCGCTGTGGTCGATTTCGTTGAGCATCTTCTTCGCCAAGAAGTGCTGCATCCGTGGGTTTTCCGGATCGAGGTACGAGTTCGAGTTGATGAAGGTCGGGTCAACCAGAACGCTCGGGCTGTAGGGAGGTTCAGCCAACTGCGCCCACTGACGGATTTCGTCATAGCGCGGGTTGTCCTCTTCCTCGAAGATTGTGGTCTTCACTTCCTTACAGGTTACGCGCGCGACCTTAACGACTTCCATCGTGTTCTCGGTCATGATCCAGTCGATGAAGATAACTTCACGTTTCAGATCACCTGGGCGGCCTTGATCATCGAACACGGCAGCTTTCGGATCGGGACGCATGATACGTGCGTGCGACTGACGAACAATACCTGGAGACCACGGAGTATCGCAACGGATAACGCGACTGCCTTGCTGCATGTTGTAACCTTCGGCAATGACTTGCTCGTTGGCTACCATGATACGCACGCTGGAGTCGGTCTTGAACTTGTCGATGGCGCTTTCTTTATCTGCGGACTTGCCGCTGAATCGGATCGCGTACTTCGCTTCGTCAGGGGCCAGAGTTTTCAGGGCGCGCATGATCGCATCGCCTGAACGGTCGTAACGGCAGAGGATCAGAACCTTACCCATCGCCTCTTCTTTCCAGTATTCCGGATCCTGCGGAGGCGGGACTTTGGATTCTGGCAGACGGTAACGAGTAGGTACGCCACGCTGTTGCTTACGGGCCAGATAGCGCTTACCATCATAAACGGCAATGTCCATTTCGAACGGACGTACGCCAGCCTTCCATTTGAAGACTTGGTGCATCTGCGCTTTGTTCGGGTCGAAACGCTTACGCTCTTCGGGGTCATCAGGCGGAGTCGGCTCGATGAATTCATCTTGAGGCTGGAAGTGTTTCTTCACGCGCTCGATGATTACACGCACCTTGACCGGAATGAACTCGCCTTTGAAACCTGCGGCTTCAAAAATCTCGACGGTCTGCTGGTCGCCCATCGGGTCAGTCAGCATTTGCTCCATGCGCTGGTAGTAGGCGTTCAACGCAGTGTTGCGGCGCAGTGCTTGACCCAGTGAGCCGGAGTTTGCGCCGTCATCGCCGAGGGTATCGCGCGCTTCTGCATCTTCATCGTCGTCTTCGGAGTCGGCATCAGAGTCGGAGTCAGCTTTCGACTCTTCGTCTTCGTCTTCGCCGCCGCTCTTCCGTTCTTCCGCAACTTCCTTCAACGCCTCTTCGGCCATCGCTTGGTAAATGGCTTGATAGGCTTGTTCGTGCAGGGAGGCACCTTTGGCAAGCGACTCGTCGCCGATCTCAAACGTCAGGAACGTTTCAATCGGAGTCGGCAGCATGAACGCCCACTCTTTCCGCTTGTAGGTGGCGAGTGTTGCGTAGTTACCGAAGCGCGCTTTCATCACCGTGACCGCTTTGTTGAAAGCGTCGGCAGCGTCGCGAGTCAGCTCGTCGTCTTGGGTACGTGCAGCATCTTGAATGTTGCTGCCGTCACCGAAGATCCCAGGGGTAAACAGTGCTGCTTGACCAACAACGTCAGACACGCGGTCGGGAACCAGAGTACCGGTTGCCAGACGCTTGTACTTCATGCTGGTTTGCAGGAACATTTTCTTGATCGCGCGGTGCGTCAGAGATTGACGGCCTTTCGCTTTGTGCGATTCGTCGAGGATGCAGTAGTTGAACCCGAAGCGTTTCAGGAACTCAAGCTGCGCCATGATCTGTACGCGAGCACCACCAACGTCCGCAGTGAAGTGGCCGCTAGTAGAAGTCAGGAACGAAATACCGATAACGAAAATGGTATTCGACGGAGAGTTGGCGAGCAAATCTTGGATGCGCTCAAGCCCCCACTCTTTGACGGTCTGCGTAGTGATCGGCACGATGTTCCAGTCGTCAGTCACCAACGCGAGGTCTTCACACCAGTTACCGACAAGGCCGGAAGGTGCGATAACCGCAGGCTTGACGGGCTCCTTCATCACACTCGCGCACCACAGAATGTCGCGCAGGCCGAGGAATGTTTTACCGCCGCCTGGACTAATGTCGAGCAACGCATAGCGCGGAGGCTCGGCTTTCGCCAGTTGCTTGTTCGCGTTGAACTGGTGCGGCATCATCGTGTGATCTTTGGTGCCTTCCAGAACGAGGTCTTCGGGAGTCAGCGAATCGTTAGGTGCGCTGTTCTCAACGTGCTGCTTGGCCTGCTCGATATATTTACGCGCGTCAGGGACGGCGTTACCGATCATGAAAGCCAGCGGCAAGATGGTCTGCGTCAGGAAAGAGCTACCGCCAAGCGCGGAACTTCCGTACATGGCAGTGAACACTTTCTTCCGGTCGGCAGCAAACACCTCACGCGCAATGACGGTGAGCAACGCGCCGCCCAACCAACCACGGATGTTTCCGAAGCGGTGCAGGCCGCCAGCGTGACCGATAAGGTCAGGCACATAGCGCCAGTCATTCATCATTTCTTCGCGTGCGGCTTGTGCGGGCAAACCACGCTTGTCCGGATCAGTCCACTCGGCAAAGAGACGACCGCCCAGAATTCCGGACGATTGCATCAAGGCGGTTGCCGCCATATACGCAACGTATTCGGAATCGTTCATGCCTTGTGCGCGCTCTTCGTACAGCCCGCTATCGATCAGAGAGTCAATCTCTGCGGCTGGGTCAAACTCCGAAGAGTAAGAGAGCTGCATCGCTTTGGCTTCTTCGATCAATGTTTCCAGCGGACGCGCCAGATCACGGTCACGCAGGAACACAAACATACGAGACAGGATGCTGATTGCAAAGTACGGCAACGGGCCGCCACGCATCGTCTTGTAGGTTTCCCACATCACATGCGACCACGACTTGTCGAGGTTCACAACTTCGGGAGGCAGGTTATCGCCGTTGGTGGTTGCGAGCAAGCGCACGACAGGCGGACTAAACGCGCCGATGGTCATGTTGCGCTCGTTACCGTTACGGAAAACAATCATGCGCGCAAGCACGGAGTTTCCGGGGACGACGTTCTCGCTATCGCCTTCACGCGCAAAGTCGTAACCGAGCGCATCAGCGATTTCCAGAGTGGTAGGGGCAACGGCACCTTCGTCGATAGTTGCTTCGACACGGCGGTAGTTGCTGCCAGTGGTGAGCAGCAGGCCGGACGACGGGTCAACACCGATGATGCTGTTGGACAGACCTTCACTGAATGTCTGGAAGTTGCGGTCGTGCTCGTCAATGTCAACGACGGGCTGTTCGTTTTGCCATTCACCTTCGGCGTTAGCAACGCGCAGTTCTTCGGTGGTGGCATTCAACGGCAGGCCGAGACGGAAACGCTCTTCGAGTCGGTCGGAGATTTCTTTCTCCAACTTGGCGACGGCTTCGAGGTTAATGTCCTTGGCGCGAGGCATTACGACGATGCTACCGCGACCGCTGATTGCCACGCCGTTCTCATCACCCAGCGACTCTTCAATCTTGAACCCGAGTTTACGGCGCATTTCGGTAAGGCGCGGCAACTGAGTTGAAGACGACAAGCAACGTGGGATGGTGCTGCGTGCGGGCGCGCCACTGGTCTTCGGCATACGCATGAAGCCACTGACCCAACGGTCAAACCAACGAACGAGCAGCAGCGAACCAGCGCTGTGATCTTCACTTTGCAGAATGTAGTCAACAACCTTGTTGGGTAGCTCGACTGAATAGCCGACGTTGATTACGAA
>Ga0209599_10000832_pt1 | contig 17419 bp, 22 predicted proteins | sample Shrwel_input2_FT_FD_187534 | JGI IMG/M metagenome (GOLD analysis project Ga0209599, IMG submission 187534) | Subsurface microbial communities from deep shales in Ohio, USA - Utica-3 well 1 S input2 FT (SPAdes) (version 2) ... | reverse complement strand
ATAGGTTAAATAAAGAGATCTAAAGATGTTAAGCGTAGCTCAGTTGGTTAGAGCACCTGATTGTGGTTCAGGAGGTCGTGGGTTCGATCCCCATCGCTTACCCCAAATAGCCGTATAGCTCAGTTGATTAGAGCGTCTGTTTTACATGCAGAAGGTCGTAGGTTCGAATCCTACTGCGGCTACAATTTACTTATAGCGTTAACGATAGCTTTCTTAATGGAGATACCTATTGTTGTTTTATCGAAAGGTATTTTGTCATCAGTTAACTGAAGGAATGCATAACTTGCGCTTGTTTCAGATTCACCGACACCTTCCACAACTTTATCACCGAAATATAGATTAATTTTGATTTGTGTTATCTGAGTAGATTCACCAACACCTGCAATTCTAAAACTTGATGATGGTGTACCAATAAATTTAACATTAACTTTAACAGAGGTTGCATTAGAATCACATAAAGAATATTTTTCAGAAATAGCCTCTTCAGTAACTTGTTTAACACCAAACAAAATACTTCTGTTTTTAAATTCTTTTATTTTCATTGTACTATAAACTGAGTCAACCTTAACACAGGTTTGAGATAAAGCTGAATTTGATACTGTAAGTATAAATATAAGTGCTAAAATAAACTGTTTCATTTGTTTTAAAATTTAAGTGTAGATCCGATTAGTATATTATGCATTAAACCCCATTTCGGAGTGGTGTTCATGTTGCCTCTGTATGTTAAATTTAATTTGAATTTCTTTGAAACTTTAACCCCTATACAGTTACCAACAACCGCATTAAACGTTGATGATGTGCTGAAAAAATTCATACCAAGGTCATAATAAGGTGAGCACATTGTAATGTATGCTTCAGGTCTTAAATCAAGTTTATCTGTTATCTTAAACTCTCTTTGCGCTAATAAAACCACATAAGGTACCGCAACAAAATAAGCGTCTTTATCCGTTTTTTTACCATTAGCTACAACACCAACACCCATTTGAATACCAGCTGTAAAGTTTTTAATTTTTTTTGATTCCCAAACTCTAGTAGCACTCGCACCAGTATTAAGAGCCATAGCCATCCTACCTAAGTTAACATGGTAATACCAATTTTTATTCCTATAATAAAATGAATAAGATTGTTGAGATAAATCAAACGTAAGCACAGCGTTAACACCAAATCCTTTACCCATATTAATTTTACTCCAACTTAAACTAGTACCAGGTCTAAAAGTAAATGCTTCGTAAGTTGGGCTACCAACCATTGCAAAATCAGCTGAGTTTAATATTTGATTTGGTTTAATAATTGAACCCCCACCAAATGACCTAGATTGTGCCCCCATGATATTATTTTGAGTGCTCCCAAAATCTTCCTTAGCTGATGGTGCAGCTGGAGCTGGAGCTGGTGGTGGAGGGTTAGTTTGACCTAAAACTAAAACTGGTACCAAACATAAGAGTAATAAAATTTTTTTCATGGTTAATAAGTTACTTGTCCTTTATAACCAGGTGCGATGATGTAATAACTTGCCGTACCACCACTAACTGGTGAGTTTATTGTAATGCTGGTAACACCAAGGGTTGAGAATCTCATATCACCATAGCTATTTATTAGTGTTGTGTATTGTGTTGTTGTTACTAAACTCGAAGCTGGCATACCAGTCCAATTGCTAAAATTACCATATCTTTTCGCACTAATATAATAGGCATCACTTACACTGATATTGCCATCGTAATTAACATCATACATGTTAAAATGGATACTTTTTTTGATTGTTTTACCTAATATAATATTAGCCACATCATGAATATCTGTTGTTTGTATACCTGAAACAGGTGTAACGGCATCGTATTTTATATATCGCTCAATAGATGGGTTTGTCGGTCTATTAACACTATAATACCCAGATGAGTTAGTATATACAGTAGTATCAATAGCCCAAGCCGTTGTGGTAACAATATAATCGAACTCAATAACATAAGGTAAAGAAGTGTTAGGTAGATCATTCCATTTACCACCACTAACGAATTGAGCGTAATCTTCATTACCCGCATTATTAGGTTCACCTGAGTTCCAGTTAGTATAATTAACTGGCTCACCTGTTACCCATACCCATTGACCTTCAGTGCCTTCATCGTTAAACCCAATCCATCCTGAGGGCCATGTATTAAATACAAACGATTGTTCAGCTGAATTAGCAATTGTAACCAAATGTCCGTTCATATTAATACAAGCTTGTTTTGCATCAGTCCAAGTCATTGAACCAGTTGATCTATAATATGAGTGACCGTTATAATTTGTTTGTGAAGTAAATCCAGTTATAACAGGTGTTGTTCTTTTATAAACTTTGACGGGAAAGTTAACAGCTCCGCTACCGTCAGCATTTTTAATATAACCAGAATAAGTAAATGTTTGTGCATTTACGTTTAATCCTATAAAAACCAATAATAATACTATCCACCTCATAATGCTAATCTTGTACCCATCATAACTGTGTAATTTAACACATTATCACCCATAGAGTAGGCACCACCTAAATTTATATTTATTTTAAACTTTTTTGTTACACCTATATTAGTACCAACTATTGGTAAAATAACATATGGTGATTTTAACACTTCGTCTTGATAATATCTAACAAATGGTGCGTAAACAAATAACGCCATTGCTTTTATTTCAATTCTCTTTTTAATTTTAAAATCTTTATTAAATCCAACAATAGCTGCTGAACCATAATAAGATTCTTTATAAATCTGACCACCAGAAAAAGTTAACATGTAAACAGCTTTAATTTTATATGGTAAAGTTCTCATTTGACCAAACGCAACAGTATTATAAATTGAACCAGAACCAACTCTACCGAATGTTACAGTGCTAGATAATAAAGTTATTGCTTTTGGTTTTATCCAAGCATAAAATCCAGTTACGTTAGGGCCTTTTATAGATGATGTATAATCAACTAAAACCCCATGTGTTCTTAGACCATCATATCTCATTGATGTGTAACCACTATTAATTTTAGTACCCGTAGACACCTCATTATTTTTAAATTGGAAACCTACTAAATCACTACTTAATAATATCGATGGTTTACCGCCATTTTTGTTAACAGCTTTAACCGCATTTACAGTACCACCCATAGCATCCGATTTTTTTTCGCCAGCTGGGGTTGTGTTATCAGGTGTTGTACCGTCTGATGGTTTTTCATTTGATCCATCACCAGATACTTTTGTACCAGACCCACCAGAAGCGCCTGAAGAAGTTGTTGAACCACCTGAGGTAGTAGAACCATCAGAATTACCAGAATTTGTGGTAGAACCACCAGAAGTTGTTGAACCACCAGAAGTACTAGAACCAGAATTTGGTGTCGTACTTGATGATGTTCCATTTACAGTCGGTTGAGACGATTGACCGTTTCCTGTAGTTGTGTTATTTTGAGTTCCAGTTGTTGTTCCGTTTTGTCCACCTGTTGTTCCAGATCCACTAGCATTTGAGCTACTTCCTTGGTTTGGGGTTGTTGATTGATTATTGCCAGATGTTGACGAATTTCCTGTAGTATTACTTGATCCATTACCTTGATTTTGACCACCAGTTGTTGTTGAATTTCCGTTGGTTGTTGAACCCCCAGAAGCCTCATTGCCACTAGTGTTAGTACCACCACCGCCAGTTGAATTTCCGTTGGTTGTTCCGTTGGTTGAAGAACCATCAGACGTACTATTATTTTTCTTATTTTTCTTACTCTCGTTGGCTTTATTCATAGAACCAGCAGCTGCTAGTATATTACCAGAACCACCAGAATTAGCCATATCAGATAAAGCTGATAAAGAGTTCATAATACCCACAATAGTTAGTGCTGTGCTTTGAGATTGTGAAATAGTTACAGCTGTACCTATACCACCGCATGGTGATGTGTTTTGATATTGATTAAAAACACCAGAAGCCCAGTTTTCAAAATTACCGTTATTAAAATCGTCAGCGGTAAATGATTTTACTTGACCATAATAAGTTACAGCGATTTGATTTTGACCATATGGCATATCTATTTTATAAGTTTTACCATTACATGGATCAACATATGAATAACTAAATGATTGTGCGATTGCTAAGTTACTTAGCAACATTAATAGGATGAATATGTAATTTTTTATCTTCACTTATTAGCTCTTGAATATACCTTTTTTAATCATTTTACTAACAACTCTAGAAGCTGCTGTTTCTAACGCTTTTTTTGTTGATGACCCAATGGTTGATTGGTTAAATTTAATATCATCAACATCATCTAATATAGTAGACATCTTAACTGTTTTAGCCTCACCTAAACCAGAACCAACGATAACCTCACCAGTTTCAGCGTCTACAAATTTAACTTGCATACCTAATCTAGTTGTTTGTGTTGCTGTTGCTTTACCAGATATTTTAATAACCTCATCTTCTGATACACTAAAATCATAAACTTCAATATAAACAAAATACTTAGCTAATTTAATCTTACCTTTACCATCCAATTTATTTTCAGTGAATCCTTTGTTAGATGCTTTGAATTGATTGATCATTCTTTCTTTTATCTCTAACTTATCTTCTGTAAAAACAAAACGATCAGTCATCTCAAGAAATTCAATTACAATATTTGTAACACCTAAACCAACTCTTTTATCTTTTAGTTCAGGATACATTTCATATAACTCATCAGTGAAACCAATCTTTAATAATTGAATTGGGTATTTTAAAGTATCAGTGTAGTTTGAAACAACATCAATAGATTGTGTCTGTTCAAAGCTAGCTTTATACTCTTCAGTTTTGATAGTACCAATAGTCTGTGCCTGAACTTTACAGGTACAGAATAATATAGGTAGTGAGGTATATAATAATATTATTAATAATTTTTTCATTTTACGGTTGTGTTGTGTTTGATAAAGAAGTACCATCTTCTTCGTCAACCTTTTGAATTAACATTTTATCTCTATCTTCTGAATTGAACCAATAGTCAACAACTTTGTTTAAGTTACCAACAAAGGCACCTAATAAAATTAATAACATCTCTTTCCAATCTTCACCGATAGACGCACCTAAAAATACAGCCGCATTAATACCAACAATGATTAACGTAAACAATCCTAATACAATTGCCGTGATTCTCCATCTGTTTGCTTGCATTTGTTGCAACATGTAGTAGAATCTATTTTTATCCTCAACCTTTACAGGTGCTGGTGTGCTTATAAAACTTTTTACTTTTTCTTTAAAACTTGCCATTTCTTTTTCGATTAATGTATTTTATTTATTACCAAGGAGCATCCTCAGTTTCGGTTTTCTTTTTTTCTTCTTTCTTTTCAGCTGGTTTTTCAACTACACGTTCTTTGATAATAGTTGTTGTACCACCTTCAGATTTTTGTTGTTGTTTATTTTCTTGTGTTTGAGAAAGATTAATAGTTATAGGTGCCGCAGCTGGAGCTGCTTGTTCAGTTTTAGTTTCTTCTTTATCGTGACCACCAAATAACGTGGTTGTTAAATAAGTTCCACCACCTAATATAACAGTAGTTAATGTTGCTATTAATGTTTTCTTTAATCCTGACCAAGTACCATCGTTGGTTTCAGTTGTGTTTGTTTCTTCTGACATAATTGTTGTTTTTTTTATTTATTATTTATTGTTTAACTGCTTTAGTTGATGTTGTTTGTTTCCCTGTATTTAATACACCATAGTAAACCCCTGGTGCTACATTAGATAAATCAACTTGGTATGTGTAATTACCTTTATACATTTTACCATCAAATATTTTTTGTACTAATGATCCGTATGTATCATAAAAACCAACATTAACATAACCATCTTCAGGTACATAAAAAGTAACAAAAGTAAAATCATTAGTTGGGTTTGGAGCTACAGATATTTGTGTACCGTTACCTAAACCACCACCAGATAATCTAAAAACTTTAACAACACCGTTTGTTGGGTTAATCGATAAATCTTTAGCGTTAGCATTACCAGCAAATTTTCTAATAACATACAAAGGACTGTTAACCCAATCCACTTGTGGTTTTAAAGCTGTGAAGTTTAAAGTAATTAACTTTTCATCATTATTTGCTAAGTATTTGTTTTCACTCATGTCAGCACCAGCCCATTCAATAACACCGTTATTAGGGTTAATGAATGACATCCAGTTCATTGTCTTTACTTCAGTTTCAATACCTTTAAAGCTTAAAATCTCATCATCATAAGCAAAAGCTAATTGAACCGAACCAACTTGATCACCAGTTGTTTTAACAATAACAGGGATGCTAACTAAACTACCTTCTTTAACATCGATCTTAGGCATGTTAATTTCAATTTGGTTTGTTGGGAAATCATACTCAACTGTCTCATCAATAATATATTTTGGAGCGTTAGATGGGTTTACAATTTCAATTGGCGTAATACGAGCCATATGGAAACCAGTACCATTAGCATCACCAGAACCAACTACATAGTATGTAACAGAGTCAGGCATACCAGCGATAATTTGGAATGTGAAGTTAGTTACACCAGGATAGGTTGATTGTAAACTAATTGATGAACCGTTAATTGCACTGTATTCTGTTTCTGTGAAGAATTTAACATCTTGAACACTGTTGGGCCATGCTGAAAAACGACCAGCTAATCTACCATATATTGAGTAAACGTCAGCGATAGATATACTATTTGACCCGTTAACATCTGATGAATAAAAATCAAATCCAATTGGTGTTGATTGACCTAACACAAATTGATTTACCTTCTGAGCGTCAGCTACTGATATAGTCGCACCTAAACTCATAGTATCACCTTTTACATATAATTGAGCGTCCCAGTATGTTGTATCACATATTGAATTGAAGTTAAATGCGCCAAGTGTGTTAGTTACAGCTGTGGCAATTGGAGTCCAAGCTCCAGTAAAACCTTTAGGTCTTTTCTGTAAAGCAACTGTAAGATTTTTAGTTCCAGAACCAGTTACGTTAACAAATTTACCATGATATTTAAGTTTTTGCATTTTAAAGGCACCACCATAACTATACGTATTTAATAAGGTGTCATTACCATTGATGCTAGATGCTAAGTTACTAAATGTGGTAGCGCCAGTAAACTTCAAACTATCAATAGAAGTTAAGTATTGGAATATAGCTGGAGCTGAATGTTTAAATGTAATTTCGAAAGCCGCTGTATCAGCATAAGAGAACGTTGAGCTACTACCAGTAAAAACTGTTGTAATAGTTATGTGACCGTTAATTGAATCGGAAACATATTGCATATAGTGTGAACCACTATATAATAAACTAACAGTTGGTTTTAAACCGTTGAATGCTACTTTATCATAATACACACGAAATTGCATACCACTAATATTAGTAGTAGTTGTGTTGGCAAAATGAAGTTTAGCTGTTGTGATTCCAGAAGTTCCAGAACCTACATTGTAAGATGAGTCAGCCATAATCCATGTCCCAGGGGACGGAGCTGCTACTTGAGAGAACCCGCTTAGAGTTCCGAGCATTAATAAAAATGCAATAAGAATTTTTTTCATAAATAATTGTTTTGGTTACTTATAAATACAAAAATTTATCAAAAAAATCTATATACTTTAAAATTTTTATAAAATAATTATATTTAAACACATGAAGACAATACTACTCACATTTATACTATTTTTTTCACATTTAATAAAATGTGACGCTCAAATCATTGTGGATAAAGCTGGTGATAGTTGGGATTTAAGAATCAATGAAGCTTTAGCCAAGATAGAATCAATCGACAGTGCACAATATAAACAAATCAACCAGTTTTGTAATAAAATAACGTTCTGGAATGGTAAATATTCAACTAACGATGGCACTTATAAAGAAAAAGGTACTATATTGATATCAACCAACGATATGAAAATAAACTCAATTAACAATATAGTGGCTATTATAGTGCATGAGTCAGTACATTTATCATATAGGTATTATGGCATTGATGAAAGTGATAAAGAAGAAATTAGATGTTATTTGGTTGAGTATAATTTTTTAATGAAGATACCAAACGTAGAACAGTACCTATTAGATCACTGTTTAGAACAAATAATGAAAAGAAATTAAAAAATATTTTCAAAAACACTTGTTTATTTAAAAAACATTTATTACTTTTGTATCACAATTGAGGTTAACTCCAGCAAATTAAAAAATTTTTAAGGAAAAAATCAATAAAAACAGAAAATTAACCTGATAATTGTACTTTTAAAGAAAAACAAACTATATATTAAAACAAATGAAAAACATTAACAAAAATATCGCCTCTTGGTCGTATAGTCCGTGTTCAGCGTATCCAGCTGGATCAGGGATTCTATGTCCGTTAAGTTGATAGATTTGTAATAAAAAATATTAATTAACAGTAGAACCCTGAGACCAAAAATCTCAGGGTTTTTTGTTTTTAGACCATTTGGTGGTGTTGAGCAATTGGTTGGCTCAGGGGACTGTAAATCCCCCCTCTTCGGAGCTTGTAGGTTCGAGTCCTACCACCACCACAACGGGATGTGGAGGAGTTAGGTCATCCTCGCTTGCCTTGGACGCAAGAGATCGCTGGTTCGAATCCAGCCATCCCGACAACTGGAAGGAGTCCGAATGGACGAGGAAACTGTCTTGAAAACAGCTGGGTGTAAAAGCCTTGGGGGTTCGATTCCCTCTTCTTCCGCCAAATTAATGGAGAGCTGTCAGAGCGGTCTATCGTGCGACTTTGCTAAAGTCGTGGGTGTAACAGCCCCACAGGTTCGAATCCTGTGCTCTCCGCAAAATATATGGGCTAGATGCCAACGGCAGGTCAACTCCCTTGCAAGGAGATTGTTTGGGTTCGATTCCCACTATGTCCACCATATATGGGTGTATTTCAATGGTAGAATGCTGGTCTCCAAAACCAGCGATTGAGGTTCGAGTCCTCACACCCGTGCTAAAATGCTACTGTGACCGAGAGGCGAGGTGGGGGTCTGCAAAATCTCATACACAGGTTCAAATCCTGTCAGTAGCTCAAACTTTTCTTTTTAACAAGGTATTTATAATAAAACTTATAAATTATGTTATTAAAAATAGGATCAAACGGTGAAGACGTAAAAAAACTTCAAACATTGTTAGGTACCAATGCTGATGGAATTTTTGGCGCTGGTACGGAAAAATTAGTTAAAGAATGGCAAACTAAAAACGGTTTAACAGCTGATGGTTTAGTTGGTGAAGGAACTTGGGGTAAAATGTTTCCTGGTAGTGCAACAACAGCACCAGTAGCAGTAACTCCGATCCCAGCATCTTCATTCAAATTGGAAGCGTTAAAGGGTCATATCCCTGATGCTGTTATCGCACAAATCCCAGACACCGCTGCTAAATTTAACATTACAAATACTTTAAGGTTAGCTCACTTTTTAGCTCAGTGTGGTCACGAATCTGGTGGTTTTAAGGCTGTGAAAGAAAATTTAAATTACAGCGCTGACGGTCTTAAAAAAATATTCCCAAAATATTTCCCAGGTACATTAAGTGAATCTTATGCTAGACAACCAGAAAAGATTGCTGCTCGTGTTTATGGTGGTAGAATGGGTAATGGTGATGAAGCTACTAAAGAAGGTTTTAAATTTTGTGGGAGAGGTTATATTCAATTAACTGGAAAAGATAACTATACTAGATTTGATAAAACTGTTGATGAGGATATTTTAAGTAACCCTGATTTGGTTGCAACTAAATACCCATTAGCTTCAGCTGCATTTTTCTTTGATTCAAATAAACTTTGGTCTATTTGTGATAAAGGTGCTGATGACGCAACTGTAACAGCTGTTACAAAAAGAGTAAATGGTGGTACTATTGGTTTACCTGATCGTATTAAACATTTTAAAGAATATTATAACTTATTAAAATAATAAAAAAAACAAAAGAATATGGAAGAATTATTAGGAATAATTAAATTATTTGCTGGGGGTTTTCAACCCAAAGGGTATATGATCTGCGATGGTAGATTATTATCTATAAGTCAATACACCGCACTTTATGCTGTAATAGGTACAACTTATGGTGGAGATGGTCAAACTAACTTTGCTTTACCTGATTTAAGGGGTAGAGTTCCAGTTGGTGTTGGTCAAGGTACTAATTTATCACCTGTTGGTATCGGTCAAACAGGTGGTTGTGAATCAAATATTATCACTGAACATCACGTTTCATTAAACGTAAATACTGTTAATCTTGATACTAAAACTACTGGTAGAGATGGCGCACCTTCTGTTATTGATAGAGCTGCAATTTCTGAACAATGGTCTCCTATTGAAAATAGACAACCATTTGTTGGTATGAATTATATCATATGCACTGAGGGATATTTCCCATCAAGAGACTAACCAGAACAAGAATTAAAAAAGCCACAGTAATATGTGGCTTTTTTGTTTTAAAAGGGCGAACCTTCTACGAAGTCTGGGTAATCTTCTTCTTCCATGGTGGGGGTAATGGGTTTTAACTAGTTATTATACCATCCGTTACATGATGTACTTGGTAATTAAAATCGGTATCGATTAAATTATCATTCACATTTTGTATGTGTGTCGGATCGTCATCATAGAACTCCAAAGTTTTAATGTCTGGATATGTTGACCGCATAATATCTAAAACTCTTTCACCTTTTTCCCTATCATCTTTTTTAAATGAATAAATGTCAAACGTCATGTTATGTTTAGCTAACACTTTTTTAACAGGTTCACTTAATTTTGATAAACGGTTTGTCAAAAGAACTACGTGAGTATTTGGATCGGAACTGTCTTTACGATAAGCGGCTTCAACTTCTGGGTTTGTTTGTATATCAAATACATTTAAATCCAGACTTTCTGGTCTACCCCACCAACCAATATGTGGATAAGGTTTACCAGTTTTTTCCTGATAAATAACCTTACCTACTTCTGGTAATGGGTTGTCCATTAATGTGCCATCAAAATCATAAAATACAACTTTCTTCTCGCTTTTTTCCACTTCTTCGTTTAACATTTTACTGGTTATGAATTTTAAAATATCATGTCTTTTATTTTTTATTGTATTACTAAATATAGCACCAAATATTTTATTCAAACCATCACCAATTTCTTTACCCTTAAAACCTAACCTCATCAAATCATTACCATCGATTATTAAATCGCTTAAAGTTGATGGATATTTTTTAGTGGAAAAATCATCAATAACCCCACTCAATAAACTAGTTACATAACCACTAATAAGCATTGAAGGTGCTATCTTATTTATGTAATAATACGACCATCTTTGTTTAATTAAATCATTACCAGGTAAGTTATTATACAAGTAACTCAACGCTGTTATTTCCTTAGTTGTTTTATCATCACCCATCATTTTATGTTTGAAATAAGCTTCAGGTTGTTCTGTAAAACATTCAGTTAACCAGTAAACAAATTCACTCATTTTTGTAACGTAAATAAAACGATCAAACTCACCAGTAAAATCAACACTAAAGATACCTTTATATAACCCACTACTAACCAATAACTCAGCACCAACTTTAGGTGTACCTTTTGACACAATCTTATCAAACTCAATTAAGATTCTTTCTTTTGAAATCTCACCTATTGTGTCAGCGTTTTGTTTAATCATCTCAAATGTCTTAGGTTCTATTTTAAAGTCAAATCTAGACGCAAATTGAATCGCTCTTAACATTCTTAATGGATCGTCAGAAAAAGCCTGAGGGTTTGTTAAACGGATTGTTTTAGACTTTAAATCAGCCATGCCATTGAATGGATCAATTAAGTTACCATCACTGTCTTTCGCAATTGAATTGATTGTAAAGTCACGTCTCTCCAAATCTTTTTCGATTGGTAGCGTATGATCAGCAGACACATCAAATCCTTGATAACCAGTACCAGCTTTTTTCTCTGTTCTGGGTATAGCAATATCAATTTCCTCACCATCTGGTGGTGTGAATTTAATGACACCGAATGAAGCGCCAACCATATCAACTTTACCATATTTTTTAAGTAATGATTCCAATTTGTCAGACGGTATACCAGTAACAACAATATCCAAATCCTTAGACACTTTACCTAAAAATAAATCTCTTACAGCGCCACCAACCTGATATATTTTACCACCTGATGATAATACATCATTATAGAAAGGTAACGCTTTAACATCATACCCTTCGTTTATGGGGGCTTTTGGTTCATTAGGCACTTCAGTTATAACACCAGTTAATATGGTATTGATTGTATAATCAGACCACATATCGTTTGGTATTTTATTACTCATAAAAGGTTTGGCACCAGCTGATCTATTAATAGCTAATGTAATATGAGGCTTGTCATTTTTACTATAAAAACCAGTAACACCAATAGCCATAGCTTTATCATCCATACCCAATGAGGTTACAGTTAAAGTAACTTGTTTACCAACTAATTGATTTCTAAGTTCTTCAGGTAAACCACCCATTTGTATAGTCATATGGTGAGCAATCCACTCCCAACCATTTGGAACCTTTGATTTAAACTCACTTTCCAGTATGGTTCTCGAATCTTTGTCCAAGAGAACGCATGTATAAGATACTTTATTTTCCATTTTCATATAAATATAACACAAAGGTATGGAATTTTTTTGGATAATACTTATATTTGTATAAATAATTAAAAATAATGACTGATAGGAACAAACAATACACGGATCTTAAAAGGGTAAACTATTTAGCTAATTGGTGTAATGATAACCATTTAAGTTTAAAACAGAACCATGAGGTATTCTTTATTAGTGAAAGAGTTTTAATGAAACCAGAGTATATGATCAACAACAAAGTTTATGTTGACTTAGTTGATCCTTCTGATTTAAATGATAAGTATTTTGAATATGCTAGGTTATTTTCATTGTCATTTGGTACTATTATATTAATACCCAGAAGTGCGGTATCTGAAATTAATTCCATAAACAAGAAAGATATGGAAGCTAGGTTTAACTTTAAATTTTAATGGTAATAAGTAGAAATTATTTTGAAGTTGATAACAAATTAAAGAGTATTATATTTAATAACGACCTAATACCAGACGGTAACCAATTAGAATTTAACCTTAAAAACGATAGAGGTGGTGTGCATTACTATTGTTTAAGTTACTACGAATTTAATATATTATTATCGCAAACACAAGAACAAAAAACTATATACCATTCATTGACCGATGAATTTTTTAATGAATATTCAATCCATAAGAATAAAATGTTCTTTTGTGGGTTATATGAAGATTTAAATAATTCGTTTACAATGACTGAAATAAATTATAAAATACCACCCAAAAAGCTTGGTCTTTATGTTAGAAAAAGGTTAATAAACGGGTTTGCCGCCAGGGAAATACACATTGGGCTTAAAAAAAATATAAATGGTATAAATGACGTTACTAGATTTCTTATCCTATAACTTGACTTTATCAAAATTATTTTATATTATTGTATTTAAAATAAGAAAAAATGAATATAATTAATTTTATTAAAAGTATTTTTGGTATCAAACCAAAAGAAAAACAATCAACGTTTTATAAAGAATCTGAAAAGTTAACTGATGTGGAAGTGGTTGTTAATGAATTAAATCAAGTGACATTAAAAATAGGTAAAGATACCACACCTAAAATAGAGGAGCCTGAAAAACCAAAGAAAAAAAGGTATCGTAAGAAAAAAACAAATACTAACGTAGAAACAACAAATACTAACGTAGAAACAACAAAAGAGGTAGTAACCCCCAAAAAAACAAAAGATGGAACAAACCCCAAAACAAGTAAGCCAAAAGCACCTAAACAAAATCCGTCAGTTTAATATAAAAACTGAACTGGGTGATGAGTTTGAGGCTTTTTTACTTAAAACCAATTTATCTGAGGATGAAGTTGGTGAATTATGCCAGCTTGTTGAGAGGGTAACAACTCAACATTATGTTAGACAATTGTTAAATAGAGAATTATTATGATTAATACATTAAAAGAGGTTGAACTTGTAATTGTCAATGGTGAAAAGTTTTTACTGGCAGATGATACGATAAATGATTTATGGGTTTTTAATATTGATGGCAAGTTAACCATTGGTCACTTTGATGACATGTTAAGCTCTGACATCAAATGGGTAAAAAACATATTCATTGAAGATAATATGATTGGCGTTGTTAATGAAGATTTTGAAAACGATGCGTTTAGAATTGTACCACTAAATCAAGACCATATCGATAAAATACTATCTAACGGTGGCGTTTGTCGGATTGAAATTGAAGAGAGGAATAATGATCTGTTGGATTTTAACCCATCCATACACAATAAATACGAGCCAGTACTATTAGAAGGTAAGGTTATAATACACATATGAGTAAAGAAAAATGTGATTGCGGTAAAGTAGCTGTATGGCTTTATATGCCAGGTTATTCTGGTGGTGGTAATCCATTCTCTTGTGATGATTGTATATCATCAGTCAATGATATTGGTTGCTCATGCAATTGGCATTATACTGATGTCAACGCCTATCACCCGCCATTAGAAAATCCTGAACTACCAGAAGGTGTTGAAGACAAGGATTGGCGTTGGGTTAAACATCCAGGTGATCAACATATGGATAAGATTACAAAAGAATCTGGTGTTTGGCAAAGCTTAGATGAACGTGGTAGACCATATCCTTGTGTTGAATATGATTACAGTGAAGATGGTTATGACTTCTCTGAAGAAGATGAATCAAACTCTAATTGATTCTTAGAACGTTTCTTTAATAAATAATACACAGTAAATAATGAAGCTGATACTAGGTAAAAAATAGCATCCGTAATCCAGTAAGAACCTGTCAATTTCATTGTGTACGCAAATAGAGCATCGAAACCTAATGGATTGAAGAACGTTGCGAGCATTAATACCCCTGTCTCTAAATGAGCTTTGTATTTCGTTTTGCCTTTTACTATCACCGTCCATATTTTTTTATTTAATATATTATGCGTTATACCAATTAGTATCGCCAGTTCTGTAAATAAATATAAAGAAGTCTAAAAAAATTTGCAAATTAAAAATATTTCTGTATCTTTGTAAAAAAATAAAGATATGAATATTTTCTTTTTGGATACAGACCCAAGAAAAATTGCTGAATATCATTGCGATAAACACGTTGTTAAGATGATACTTGAAACAGCTCAACTACTTTGTGGTACACATTGGGTTTGTGGTTCTGAGGCACCATACAAACTTAGTCACAAGAATCACCCATGTTCAATATGGGCTAGATCTAGTGATAAAAATTATGAATACCTTTGTGAGATTGGTTTAGCTTTGTGTGACGAGTATACCCACCGATACGGTAAGGTGCATAAATCAGAAGCTATAATTGAATGGTGTGCTAACAATGTACCAACATTACCGAGAAACGTTGGTTCAACAAAACCAGCAATGGCTATGCCAGATGAGTACAAAGTTAACTCTGTTGTTGAATCATATAGAAACTATTACAACGGTGCAAAAGCTGACTTTGCTAAATGGACAAAAAGAGAATCACCAGAATGGTTTAATAAAGAAGAGATACTATGCAATTAACAGTACAAGATTTAAAAGATAAAGGGTTATTATTATTTGAAGCGATTTCAGGATCTAGAGCTTATGGTACTAATAAAGAAACATCCGATACGGATTACCGTGGGGTTTATATATTACCATTAGATAATTTATTGGGGTTTGAGTACATCGAACAAGTTTCTGATGCAACCAATGATGCTGTCTATTATGAGTTGGGTAGATTCTTACAGTTACTTCAAACACAAAACCCAAATATAATTGAGTTGTTGAATATGCCTGAAGAAAACATCACATTCAAACATCCAGAATTTGACCGCATACTTAAACATAAAGATCAGTTCATTAGTAAGGTTTGTCGTGATTCATTTGGTGGATATGCTGTGGCTCAAATTAAGAAAGCTCGTGGATTAAAAAAGAAAATTGTTAACCCAGTTGATAAAGAACGCAAATCCATTTTGGATTTTTGTTTTGTTGTTGATGGTTACAATTCAAGACCATTAAAGGAGTTTTTGGATAACAGTGGTTACGAACAAAGTAAATGTGGGTTGGTTAACGTACCTCATGCTAGAGATATTTACGCTTTATTTTATGATCACTATCAAACTATTGGATATCGTGGCATAACAAATGATGATGATACATCAAATGAAGTTAGATTAAGCTCAATCCCTAAAGGTGAAACACCGATAGCTACTGTAATTTATAATAAAGATGGTTACACAATGTACTGTCGTGATTATAAAGAATATTGGGAGTGGGTTGAGAAACGAAACGATGACCGTTACCAAACAAATCAAGAACACGGTAAAGGTTATGACTCTAAAAACATGATGCATTGTATCAGGTTGATTCGTATGGCTATTGAGATTGCTGAACAAAAACAGGTAATTGTTAAGAGACCAGATGCTGCTGAGTTATTAACCATTCGTAATGGTGATGCTGAGTACGATGACCTATTAGCTGAAGCTGAAGAAAAAATCAAAATGCTTGACGAGGTTTATGTTAAATCGGATTTGCGTGATTCAGTTGATAAGAATTTTGTGAACAACATGTTAATTATATTCAGGCGTATATTCTATGACATCGGTTAAGAAATCTAAATTACAGGCACCTAAAGAATATGATGAGATATTAAAATTCTATAAGGTGCTAAACAACAACGTATTTAAGGATATGTTTTTTGCTAGTATTATAGATGCTGAAGAACTTGCACGTAATGGATTTGATCAAAGGGATAATCCAAGGGATGTAGTTGATGAGAGGAAAAGATTTCCAATGTTTATTTCCCAAATGGGTGTATTATATTCATTATGCCCACTAAAATATCATGGAGTTTTAAACCAACAATTATTAGATTTCTTGGCTTATAAGTTTAGGAACAATGTTATCTTTATCATATCTGATGATGGGTTCTTAATGTATATAATGATTATGCAAACCAATAGAGATGAGAGAATAGCCGTCAATACATTTTTTGCTAACCATTTGGATGACCTACAACATTATCAGTATTTCACTTCCGAGTACGATCCTAAGTTAGAAAGATTTAAATTAATGAAAGCTAAGACACACCTAAATGAAAAAGTTGAGGATATTGTATTAACTTTTTTTTAGTTTAATTTGCAAGTTAAATAAAAATAAATTACTTTTGTAAAAAAATTAATAAAATGTACACATATAGAAAACCTGTCGATGCCATTGAGGCAATCAATTTAGTTGAACATTCTGGTGTTGAAACCCGTTGGGATATCACCAATAAAAATAATATGGAATCTAGTAATAGATACTTTGAAGCTTATAAGCCAGTTGTATTCGTTTACAAAAACGATAAGTTGGTTGCTGCTGCTCATAGTAAAAGCGGTAAAGTCCAGGTAATCGACACACAAGATAGACATGTTACAGAAAAATACGATAAAGAAATCTTA
>Ga0209599_10000831_pt1 | contig 17440 bp, 22 predicted proteins | sample Shrwel_input2_FT_FD_187534 | JGI IMG/M metagenome (GOLD analysis project Ga0209599, IMG submission 187534) | Subsurface microbial communities from deep shales in Ohio, USA - Utica-3 well 1 S input2 FT (SPAdes) (version 2) ... | reverse complement strand
TGTATGGTCCGGTCACCGTAGAGAATTACCAGCAAGTGCGCGGCGATATGTTCCTGTTCCATCCGCCGGAAGAACACGTGAAAGTTCGTATGGATGCCATGCGGGGTCGTATCCACGAACTGGATGGCATGACGACTTGGGTTCGGTTTTAGGAGAAGAGTTCTTGCGCGATGCGCTTGCGCTCTTTAGCGATCATGCGCACGGTGCGCTCATGCATAGCGCGAACGACAGCATCTTTGATGATGTTGTTCTCTTGGAAGCGTTCGACTTGACCGTCTTTCCAGCCACGTTCAAATGCCTGTTTCGCCGCTGTGAAGGCTTTCGTCGAAGTGGGGAGTTTCAGCGACTCTGCCAGTTGACGGAAGTCTTTGATCGCGAACGCCGGGCCGGGGCTGTTCAGGTAGTGGCCGAATTTGGAATTCTCATCCACAGCCTCACTCAACACTAGGTGTTTGCCAAGGTCGTAGAAATTTGTAGGTTGTTCCATCCAATTGTATTTATGTGTGGTATAATTCAGCCATGAGTTGGCAACAGCATGAAGACGACTGTCCGGGATGCCGCCCGGCGGTTTGTGACCCTGAAACGATGGTCCAATTGCCGGACGAACACCCCGTCATGCAAGCTGTTTTGGGTGTGTGGAAGACGACGACATTAGCCGAACGGCAAGCCTTCCACCGGATGACATGCAACAACAGCCGGGAACCGAGTGACATGAGTACCGTTCAAACTCTCATGGAGCGGATCACCGCTGCGATTCATCAACTGAATTAGACCTGACAGGTGGGGCAGAGTTGGTGGATTCTATCCAACACTTCGTGTTGTCGATTTTCGTTCAGCTTCCCAATCGCGGCGTGAACGATCTTCCCATCCGTATCGACGATCAGAAGTGTCGGTAGAAGTCCTACTTCTTTTGGTCGGTTTTTCAGGATGGCGTCTACCCGGTAGCCGGATTTCTCCACATACGCTTTCATGACATCTTTCGGATCGGAAGTCACAACGATGATTTGTACCGGTTCGTTGGAAAGCTGTTTGTAGAACGGTGCCGATTCTTGACAGTGGGAACACCGGCTTGATCCGTACAGAACGACTGTAGGTTTGATCGAAAGATCGACGCCAGCGTAAGTGATCTTCTTTCCGATGAAAGAATCGGGGGTGAGTTTCATTCCCCTAGAGATCGTGAGGTTGGTAGTGAAGAAAAGGAAAAGGACGACTAGCACGCCCATCATCCACAGGTAATGTTTTTTCGACATACCTGTATCTATGATGCTAGCTGGCGTTAGGTTTGAACACGCGCGGCTTGACGAATGCGATTCCTTCCGCTACACGATCCCGGCTGGAAGGGCCGGAGATTGGTACGATTTCACACTCCCACACATATTGCTGTTCCATGCGTAGACCGGCGGTATCGGCGGCGGACATCGCCAACATGATTTCTCCGGCGGTCGGGTTTGTGATGGTGGCGATCATCGGGACGACTCGGTTAGCCAGCGTGGTGGAGTATGGAGCATGCCAGTAGTACGAACGCGCCATCTGTGCATTTGCGGCATATTCCGTCAAATCCATCACGTCGCCATTCGCATCTTTGACAATGAACTTTTTACCGAACGTTGTCCCTTGTTCGATAGTCAATTCCATGTACCGGGCCATTACAGATTCTCCACGAAGTCAGAAAAAGAAACGATTGATTCGCTGAGCAAGCTATCCAGATCATTCAGATTGCGCCCGCGAAATGTTTTGCCATTCTTGACTACTTTCCAATAATCGAACCACCCCAACACAGAGTTTCCGGTTTCGACAGACACACCTTTTTTCTCCGGGTGGGAATAGGTGATCGCATTGGATTTTTCGCTTGTTCTGGCATCATAACGAAACCCATTTTTGATGGCGATATCTTCGATCTTTCGGGCCATCGAAGGTTCGCCTAGATCCGTCGCGCTGGCGCGGGGGCGCTGATGCTTATTGTGGATGACCGCTGCAATCGCCATCGCTGCCGGGTTTTCGGTGAGTTTGTCCATTACGCTTTCGGGGTGATTGAGTTCTTCAGAACGGCATAGACCGCATTGGTCGCGGCGTTGATGACGCTATCGGGGATTTCGGTGTGATCTTTGATGAACTGTTCACCGATCTTGACCCCGCCTTCGCCAGCCTGTTTGATGGCGTCGCTCAGTTTCTCCCGGACCAGTGTTTGCGCGGCGGTCATTAACACACCTTGAATAGTGGCCGTGTCGAATTTGCCGGATTCCGGGATGGGTGTAGCCATCATGAATTTCTTGATGAGCGCAACAATAACATCGTCTCCCTGTGTGGGTGTAAGCGCGGCGATGGTTTCAACAGCCGGTAGCGCAAAACGAATCATGTCTTTGATCTGTTCTGCCACAGCATCAGCCTTCTTGATGTTCTCCGGGGAGAATAGCTTACGAATTTGGCTGAAGATTTTGGAGAAGATGTTGAGGAAGTTCATATTACTCTTCGTATCCGTATAGGACAAAGTTGACAGCGGTTTGTGCGGCCCGGACATAGAGATACTGTCCCGGTCCAATAACAATGCCGGAGATCGTGTGGGTTTCCTTATCCATGACAGGGAAATCGAACAACAGATAGTCGGCATCGGTGACGTTCGTTGCGTTGGTCAGCGCGACTCTTACATTGACAGCGCCGGAATTCCGGTTGCAGATAGACAATGATGCGCTGGTCGTGTATGTCGCATTAGCCGCGTAAAGTTGAACGTCGGTCGCGGCGACTGTGATGTTTTGAACCGCTAGACGGCCCGTGAGTGCTGGCATTTGTTCCTCTTAGTAAATCGATTTCATCGACCCTGCAAAGTACAGGCGTCCTTTTTTGGTTCCCGCGCCGCCGCTAACAACGGTCGCTACACCACTGGAGTTGATCGTCACGTCGCCCGTCATGGTGAAGTTGCGGAAAGCTGTTCCGTCGTAAACTAACACTTGACCGGCCTGTACCGAAGTGACCGACAGAATAGTTCCCGCCGCCGCCAAGGTATTCACCTTGTCGATCATCAAATTCGTTTTGGCGACCCACTGAGTGAAGTTGTCGGTGAGGACTACTTGGGGGATGTTTGGCATTATTTGGAACCTTCCATTTTGGTCAGAATCTTGACAAGCAACTCCTTGATTTCAGTTTGTTCCTGTCCCAAGGTATTTATCGTGTCGGCACAGGATACAATTTGTGATTCCAAACTGGCGATACGAGCGTTGTGGTCTTTCTGGCGCTGGCGGGCGATCTTGATCTTTTCCTGTTGTTCCCGCGCCGCCGCCCCATCCGTGGACGCAATGCCCATGGATGAGATGTCCCGTGCTAGTTTGGCTCCGGGTTCGGCGATGGCGACAAAGTAAGGATCGCGGTATGTTTCGTTTGCTGGCATATTAACTCAGTAGAGCGATGGCCCGGAAGTCTTGGAACCGAGGAACCTTGGCGCTGTTGTATCCACTCATCACGATCTTGATGGAGAAGGCGACAAATTCATCCAAGTTGTTCTCTTCGTAGACGTACTCTTTGTATTCGGTTTCGTCGGCTGAAGCCGTCGGTCCGGCTCCATCTTTCAAATTCAAGGGGATGTACGGCTGTTCTTCAAAGTTGTCCAGGGTGTCGGCTTTGAGAATCCGGTAGTAGACGCTGACTTCATTTCCGACTTGGCGGTTGGCCGTCACGTAAACGCGAAGGCTGTTGGCCGGGTTTAGAAGGGTGAATTTGCGGGTGATGTACCGTGCCGCCGCTGTAGCTCCGCTAGGCGCTTCTTCAGCCACGTAGCGACCGAAGGCGTCGATCTGTACATTACCGCTGGTGCCAGCGTAGTTGCCAGCCGCGCCCGACGTTCCTTCATCGACAAACGGGGTTCCGTTGTTGTCAACAATCAAGGTCGTCTTCGATGCGCTGATGATACGGACCGGGGCAGAGAAGGAACGGTTGTTGGCCGTGTTCGTAGCTCCGACGATGGTGATGTATCGACCCGGCTTCAACAAAGTGAAATCGTAGTTGGCGCTGTTCGGCTTGGCGATTTCAATGGTGTCCGGCGCGAAGAAGGCGACAGAGTTGGAACCGGTCGTCGCGGCGATGGTGGTCTGCAAATCCATCACTTGGCGCGTCCGGTTGGCGAATGTCGGGGCGTCGATCCGGTTGTTGATCGTGACCACGCTCATGCGTTTCAGATCGATGACCGGGGAGAGGTTGTCTTGTGTCGTGCTGAGAACGGCTCTCAAAACCAAAGACTTCTTATCGATTGTGGGGCTGTTCGGTTGACCGACACTGGCGACTTCGCTCTTCGCATTGGCAATCATGCGCGGGTACGGCATGTAAACGTTGCTGTTTGCGGCGATTTGGGTGTATTCCAGATCGGTGATGTAGGGTTCCGTAGTTCCCGCCGGACGATCCGGCCCGCCACCCGTGATAGTCTTGATTGACCATTCGACGGACGTTCCAGGAAGAACCATTTGGGAAATGATCGGGTAGAGAACATCGTACTGACGATTCTGTGTAACGATCACTCCGGCTTCACCCACGCGACCGCTGGACGGGGCGTTGGCGTTGACTTGGATGATGTAGCTATCCAGTGAGTCCACATTCACGACATCGAAATCACCCATCAACATGGCGTTCGTGATCGAACCATAGCTTCCCGTGGGGGTGATGGTGATAATGGGGCTGCTAGAGTAGCCTACACCGCCATTGGTGACCGTTATAGCCGTCACAGAGCCACCAGATACACTGGCGGTAGCGGTAGCGCCCACGCCCGTAGAATCGGTGATTGTGACCAGCGGGGCGGCATTGTAGCCAACACCGGCATTATCTACCGACAATGCAGTGATGACACCGCCGGAAACGGTAGCCGTGGAAGAGGCTCCGACGCCTTCGCCTTTGATGGTTACATTGGCGATGGTGACAACGGACCGGCTGTTAGAACCGATGGTGAAACCATGATCCGGGTGAAGGACGCGGACGAAGTTGGTGCCTTCTTCCATCTGGAAGGGTAGTTCACCAAGCACCCGTGTGCTAGGTTGAATGTTGTGGAAGAAGACGGTACCGGATTGATCCGTGTTGAATTTCGCACGGAACAAGCGGAACTTGATGTCTTCGTTCTGGTATGCGGTCCAAGTCGAATTGTTTTGTGACTTGAACATGACCCCGGCATAGGGTTGGTTGCTCACAATGCTGGTCTTGCCGATTTCGCGCTCACCCATGCGGGCGCAATACACAAGGTATTCGGTCGAATTGGCAAGGATCGCGAAACAGTATTCACCTTGCTCTTCCAGATACACCGGAACATCGAAGATGAAGCTGGTCGGGACGCTACCGTCATCAGAGGTGTAGATCGCTTCTTGTCCGCTTTCCGTCGTCGGGTACAAAGTCTTCTCCCCGAAGGCAAGAATCTTCTGTCCGGGGTATCCATTCACAACATTGCGGATCTGGAGAGTGACCGGCACATTCGCATCTTTCGACGCGAAGTAGATATCGACACGGGTCAAGAACACGCCACCCTTATCGGTGACCAGGAAGGTTTCGGCCAACGGATCATACCAACCAACGATCTGGGTCGAAGTCCGGGTTGACCGAGCAACGTCTTGAATGAAGGTTTCTGATTCCGTAACGGTCTGTGAGTCGATGCGCGGTGCGCGGACGCTGGTGATGGTCTTCTGACGGGTTTCCAGAATTCCTTGGGCCTGATATTCAGCTTGCGACCAAGTGTCAGCAACGTTAGCGTTTGCGGTATCGATTCCGACTTCTCCGACATAGGCGTTGGAGATCGCATTTGCGTTCGCGTTCAGTGACGAAGAAGTCAGACGGAAGATTCGGGTACCGACGCGGAACTTCAAGTTCGCGTTGTTTGGAATATCGAAATCTCCGGTTGCTGATCCGACACCATCGGTAAAGATCGGACCACCCCAAGTTCCGGGCGTTCCACCAACCGTCGGGCGGACGTATTGCGAAACGTTGGTGCCGTCAAAGAACGGATACACCCGCGTGTTCGGCTTCATACGTTTTGCCGTCCAAGCTACGATACGATTGCGGATGAACGGGACGATACTGACATTCACGGTCCGGTCAGCGATTTCCGTTTTGATAACGTCCGGTACAGCCGTGAGAACAGATCCGGTACGGGACCGCTGTCCGCTTTGCACCGTAACCGAGTTGATTGTGTCGGTCCGGCGGATCGGTCGTCCGCCCTGTTGCACGCCGTTATGATCGAAGGTCACCGGGACGAAGAAGTCGAAAGAAGTTTCACGAACTTCATGACCCTTATCGATGGTGGTTGTGGTGATCGGCTGGCCTAGCCAATCGGTCGTCCATTCGTTCCAGATCGTCCCCATGGCGCGGAACTGTTGGTTCATGAACTGGAGGGTATCCAGGGCGCGGTCGTCGTTCTGGAGAACATCTGGAAGCTGTGTGGTGTCGCGCCATTCGTCCGTGGGTGGATTCAGAACCAAGGTTCCATTCCATCCAAAGATGGCGAAGGGGTTGACGTTTTCGACAAACGTGGTTTTCGGCTGTTCGACGAATGCCTCTTCCGTCCACGGGATGGTGATACATTCACCCGTAACTTCGGTTTGAGGATTCGACACATAACCACTGGAAGAAGCGGCAAGGAACGTCAAACCAACATTGTCTTGGTTGAATAGCGGGCGCATTTCGCCGATGGTGCGATCCATGGCGCACTGGTAGTCCGCATTGAAAACGTCTCCAATGGCGTGGCCTTTGAAGTTGTCGATCACGAATCCTTGTTTGAAACGATCCAAACCAGTTTCGGTGTCGGTGATTTGAAGGCTGGCGGTGTCTTTCTCAAGCTGATTGAGAGACGTGTAGTATTCCAGATTTTCAATCCGGCGTTCCAGTTTCCCGATGTCCCGGAAGGTGTAGCGCCGGTTGTCGATCATACGGAACACGACATCCTGTTCGCTGATGGTGTAAGCACCAAGGCGAAGGGTGTAGATGTGCATACCGTCTTTCGGATTTTCCGGCGGTAGCGGAACGACAGCAGAGTTGCCGGAGAGGAGTTTGAATTCCCCATCCTTGGTCATGAAGATTTTGTCGATCCGGTTCAGGTAGTAGCGGAAGTCAGCACGGATGAACGATCCCGGCTTGACGAAATCACTGTAAGATCCACCAGACGCGCGGAAGTTCACATAGGTGCCGTCGGTGAGCGGAACATCAGCGACACGCGGGCGGAAGTCCAGACAGTCGCGGAGAGGATACATAACACCCGTGTTCGGTGACGTATAGACCGGAATGTCTTTGTAGGCGACGGTGGAAAGGTCGTAGCTATCAACGGAGAAGTAGTCGCCCGCCGTATGCTCAAAGTAGGAGAATTCAATGCGTACTTGACCATTGGGCGCGGAGAAGCCGGGCTTGAGTGTGATCTTTCCTAGATCATAGTAGGCGTCGCGCTGGCCGTTGTCCAACGTGTAGCGGCTGGTGATGTCGATGTCACTATCGGTCGGAGAGTTTCCGTCTTGGCAATCCAAAACCCGGATCAAAGACACGATGTCAGCCTTTTCCAAGGACATGACCGGGGTCGGGTTCGGATAAACTTTGACGCCAGTCGTCAAAAGATTCTTACGCTTTTCACGCGCGGAATTACCTTCTTTCGTAATGGTCGCCATGAGGCGAACATCGAAGGCCTGTACACCGATGAACGTGATGCGCAAAACGGTTGCCGGGTTCGGAATACCGATGTACTCCACATTCACGTTGGTGAGGGGCAACAATGCGCCTGTAGAAGCGTTACACGCCACATAGTCGATAACGTTGACCGGGTTGAACGGGGCGTCGTCAGAAGAGGTGAAAGTGTAAGACGTATTTCCACCGCCGCCCACCGGGGATGCTTGGAAGATTCTCCGGGTCGAATACGTCGTATCGATTTCGTTGTTCTTATCCCGGATCGTCTGAATAACATTTTGCGGTAGCTGGAAAATGAAAGTGCCAGCCGTCGCTGCATCGAACAAAACTTCGCGGGTTGCGATCTGTGCGGTCGCTCCACTTACAGTGACAAACTGTGAACCGGCCCGATTGATGCTTTGCTTGGATGTGATCGGCGAAGTCAATAGGATGTTCGTCGCCGAGTTGAAACTGTAAATGGTTTCCTGATAAGTTGAGGAAACAGACTGGAGAGTGCCGGTTGAAAAGTCTCCGCTGACATTACGAAGAACGTAGCGGGCCATAACATCGCCGTGGCAGTTGAATCCGTTGTTGTTGCTTCCACCAGTGTTCAGATAGTAGGACTGTGCATCATTGATCGTCGCGCCAGTGTTCAGGCGGATATCAAAGAGGAACAGTTTGTAGTAAGCATCGCTGCCTACAGTTCCGGTAACCCACTCAATTCCTTTGACGCGGGCGCTACCAATCGCGGTGGTCGGGTTGAACGAGCCATTGTCTTTCCCGGTGTGGAGAGAGATCAACAGATAGTCAGCACCAAGCGGCGAAACGGGCGGACACGGGATACCAGTGATGTTCTTCACCAGCAAATAGGGTCCGCTGGTCTGTTGAATAGAGGTGTTGTTGGTCTGAGAAGTGACGCGCGACTTAGGAACGTCCAAATAGGTCGTCGCTTTCTTTTCTAGCTCAAACCCACGAACGTAGGCTTTTCCAGGACCAATACCGACGGCCAGTTTGGTTTCGTCGCCGGGACCGAACGGGGCGGGCGGATAGATGCCGCGATTGTTCTTCGCCGGGTTGTAGATCAAATAGTCGGACGGGTTGTTCGTGGTGTTTGGTACCAGCGATTCCGGGCTTGGGATACGGTTGGCTTCCCAATCCGAATCAACATATGCGATTTTGGTGCCGCCGAAGTAATCTGTGATGATTCGCTCGGTTCCCGCGCCGGGTCCGTCGGTGATGCGGATCGTGTATCCGACATAGTAGTCATCCACCGCCGATGCAGTCGCGGTAGCCAGTTTGATTGTCGCCGGGGTGATCGTTTCACCAGTGTTGATGTTCAACACTTCCGCCGTTCCAAGCTGTGCTTCGCCTTGCGTCACAAAGGACGTATCCAGATGTTCGTGGATTTCCAGCGGAAAGGGATAGATGGTGTAGTCGCCGTGTGTTTCGTAGGTCCGACGGGCCAACTCTTCAGCCAAGATTGAATATTCGGTCTTCTCAACTACCTGTTGAATGGAAGAATCTTTGATGCGGATCAGTTCGACGAAATCTGTGTTGTCCAGATCATCGAAATCGCGTCTTTCCAAAATCAAATCAATCTTCAGGCGATGTGCGCCGGGCGCGGCATAGTTGTAGAATCCGGCGGCGTTGTCCGTTAGGCTAGGGTCGTCTTCCGGGGTGACGACGGTTTCTTCGATTTTCAAACCGACGCGGCAAGAAACAATGTTGTCGTATTTCGCCAGCAACAAAAGCTGTTTGTCAACACGGACGAAGAAGCCGTTGATGTAGTAGACACCTTCGGCGATTTGAGCAAGGGCGGCGAAGCCGGTCGGATTCGTCAAACCGACTTTGGCTAAACTTTGTGTGGTTCCGACAATACGCAACTCTTCATCCGGGTCGAATCGTGTTTTTCCGTCGTCGGATTGCTTGAGATAATTGACGTAGATCGTATCGGGATCTGTTCCTTCGGCAACGATGCCGTGAACCACGAAAGCCTGAATACCAGTTGAAACACCTTCAATCGTTTTACCGATGAAGAGAGGCACGCTGATTGGGACCGGAACGTTGCCGGGTTGAGCGATGCCGAATGTGGGTTGCAGTCGGACGTAGTTGACGTTTGCATTCAGCGCCACATGGCCGGGTATGACCATGGAACCATGTTTGAAAATGTGATTGCCAAAACGTTCGATCTGGTTTTGAAGGATCGTCGCTTGTTGGGTCAGTTCGCGGGCCTGTACAGCGACTCCGGGACGAAACATCACACGGTAGAACTTCTTTGATTCGTCGAAATCGTCGTTATAGGGCGGGACGTTGTAATTTGTGTTCGCCATTGCTCAGGGGTATTTAGGAGGCAAAAAACACTAGGTACAAATTTTTTTCATTCGGTACCTTGAAAACCGGAATAGACGTGCTATTCTTTTTTCATGCCTAGCCCAACCGGTCGCAATCGCGACACAGACGTAAGAGTAGACAAGAAAAGCGGCGTCGTCACCGGGACCAACATCCTTGGCGAAGACTTCACCGTTGAACACAAGAACGTGGACATCGAACGCCACCGCCACGCCCGGATTCTCCTCCCGGAGAAGATGAGCCTGTCGGAAGCCGGACACTGGATTCATTCCCGTCTCCGCGAAGAGGAAACGATTGTCGAAGTCAGCGAAAAGATGCACGGCTTCCCGCTGGATTGCGCCTACGCTCTCCAACTGGCCGTCCAGGAAATGTTCGGCGTCAAGGAAATGCGGTCCACGCCGGGCTTCTTCAGCTACGATCCGCCCGCACAGACCAACGTCCCCGTCAACTACAAGGGCGACACGCAGACCGTCTACATCGGACGCTTCTCCGTGCCGGAACTCCCCGCCGAAACCGAATACGACAAACAGAACAACTGGATTCAGACTTCGCAGGAAGACTCCGAAACCCTGTTGGTCACCGGTTCGATGAAGTCGCGTTGCACGAAGATGTTCCACAGCCTGATGGCGCTGGCCAAGAAGAAGCTGGAGTCCGACAGCCTCTATCGCGGCAAGGCGTTCTCCATCAGCACCAGCATCAAGAAGGACCGCAACGGAAACGCGTTTCTCAACGTGAATCCGCCGGAATTCATCAACACCGACTTCGTTCCGTGCGAACTGTTGCTGAACCGCGAAACGCAGGAATTGGTTCGCGACGGCATCTGGATGCCGATTGAGCGCACCGAACAGATCCGCCACTATCAGGGCGGCGTGGTCCGGCGCGGCGCGTTGCTCCACGGTGCGCCCGGTACCGGAAAGTCGCTGACGGCTCTCCAGACCGCCGCCATCGCCAAGGACAACGGCTGGACGTTCATTCTGGTGAAGGACTCCCGGTTGCTGCCGACGGTTTACAACCTGTCGCTCCGCTACTCCCCGGTGGTTCTCTTCGCCGAAGACATCGACCTGTTGATTCAGGCTGGCGAACGTGACGCGATGAACACCTTCAACAACATCCTTGACGGGGTGGGATCGAAGGACGCCAACATCATCACGATTCTGACGACCAACCACATCAACGTGTTGCCGAAGGTCATGCTCCGGCCCGGTCGTTTCGACGCCCTCATCGAATATCAGGCCCCGAACGCGGAAACGGCGACCAATCTGGTGCGCTCCTATCTGCCGAACCAGATCGACGAAGACCAGTTCGATGGCGCTGCGGTCGGTCAGGCGTTGGCCGGGAACGTTCCGGCGGTCATTCACGAAGTTTGCAAGCGGGCTGGCACGACGGCGATGAGCCGCTACGATGCCGACTATCGCGGCATTCTGAAGATCAGCACCCGCGACATCATCATCGCCGCCAACGGCATGCAGCAGCACATGAACATGCTCCGCGAAAATCACGTGGAACAGGTGTCGCCGATGGAACAGTTCGGTACGGCTGTCGGTGAAGGCATCGGGCGCGGCGTTGCGCAAGCCCAATTGCTCACGGCGATGGTTGCGCAGACTCAGCCCAACGGTTCGGCCAAACTTCGCGAAGTCCCCCAGGATGTGATCGACGCCCTCCGGGATAGCGCGGACAAAGCCATCGGCGCTGGCAAGTAGGGTTCCAGCCCGCCTTATGGGGCGGGAATCCAACTTAGCTACTCTTGGTTGGGTTTGGCATAACATCGCCTAAAGCGGTGCCGCCCCACTACCAAATCAGAAGGGCGCGTCCAATGCCGGACGCGCCCTCTTTTTATTGAATGTCTCGTTTTACTTTACGTCGTCGTGACTCCACAAGACCGGGACATGCTTGTCTTTAAGGGCCTTCGTGAAATCATCGGTCCAGCCGGAAGAGAACGACATATGCCGCCCGCGCCGCATCGTCACGCCGGGGGTAGACGAAAGTTCCTCATCCCCAAAGAGCGAATCCGGTTCAATCGCCCGGTCCATCGGGACTACAACGACGAAGGGTTTGTATCCATTCACCCACACCCCGCGCCATTTCGATTTCCCTTTCTCCAGCCATTTCAGATTGATCGCCCGGTCGTATTGGGCATACTTTCCGATCTGGATTTTCACTTCCCGGCAGTTAATCCGGTTGATGTTCCCCATCGTTTCATTTTTCAGGTACAGGGCTACGTTCTTGAACGTCTTTTCATTCTTCACCTGTTCCCAACGGAAGTTCTTCAACACGTTGGTTGAATCGTTGTAGAAGTAGTCCTTGCCCAATTTGATATCGCCGGAGTGCCGGTCGATGGAAACGATGAGTCCAAAATTGCCAGCGTTTTTGAACTGAACGAAGATGAACTTGCTGTCGTTGAAGCTGTCGTAGCCGTACAAGGATTCCGGGTCTTCCGTGCCGCCGTCGGAGAGTAGTTGCCGGGCGTCGTTCCCCGATAGTACGATTCCGCTCCGCAACATATGGAGGGAACAATGTGCGCCGGGGGAACTCACCATCTGATGGATGAAATTCTGGACAGCGGCGTCTAGTTCGCCAGCCGACTCTTTGAGAAAAGTTGAGAAAGATTGAAGTGACATTGTGTTTCCTTAGCTAACGTAGGCTACGATTTCGTAGCGCCCGGAACCTTCCATTTTGTACCAAGTCATGGCCAAATACGCGCCGGACCCGATGGGAGAATTGACGCGACCTTCCCGCCCAACGTAAATCCCTTGGCCGATCTTCCAAGCGTCGAAACCTTCGGCGTCCAGAATCTTGCGGATTTTATCCACCGGAATATCGTCGTGATATCTGTTGTGGTTGATTTCGCTGTAGAGAAGATTGTTCGCGCGTTTGATCGCCCGCGCCTTATCCTTGCTGGACATGTCCGGCAAAGGGATGTCTACGTCGGTGTTGACGTAGGCAATCACCTCAAACCGGCCCGATTCCATTTTGTACCAGGAGAGGTGCAAAAAAATGTCCGGCGATTTGTTGATCGTGGTCGCCGTCATGCCTTGCGGTCCGATAATCGCCCGCGACCAGCCGGTCGGGGGTGGGAACCCCGCATCCTTGACGATATCTTCGATCTGCGATAGCGGAATTTGCGGGTGGTACTTCTGGAAAGTCAACTTGTTGAGGTCAGTGTTGACTTGTTCTATTGCGGTGCGAAGCTGACGATTATCCATGATGTGTCTTGTTGTATTTACGTTCCGCCCGATCACAACTCTATTCTACTCGTTCTCCCGAGTATTTGTCAAATCTGACTAGTATGTGGTACAGTGGATTATGAACCGGAAACAGTTTTTCACATTGTTGGCTGATCGGTTGACAACCGAGGAACTGGCGTACGTCCAGAAAGCATATTGGCTGGCGAAAGAAGCGCATCGCCGTCAGTCGCGCCGGTTGACTGGTGAACGCTATTTTGAACACCTTCGCCGGGTGGCGCTGTTGGCCGGGGAAGAGTTTGGGTATTGGCGCGGCGACATCATTGCGCTGTGTTTGCTGCACGATGTGATCGAAGACACCTACACCCCGCCCGATGTGATTGCCAGCTTGTTTGGGGCCAAAATGCATATTTGGTGCCGGTCCCTGTCGAAAGAGATCGGGGCTTTTGACGCCGTGACGGGGGAAATGATCCGCCGGGCGAAGCTGACCGACGATCAATATTATGGCGATTTGTTCATGGCTCACAAAGAGCCGCGCATCGTGAAGGGGTGCGACCGCATCGACAATTTGGGTGATTTGGCGTCATGGGATGCCGCCCGGCGGCAGAAGTATGAAGCGGAAACCCGGACCCGCGTGCTTCCTATCATCCAGGTGACCGATCTGCGAATGGTTGCTGAAATCGAAAAACGATTGGCGGTCGGGATGGCGGCATGATGGAAACGTGGCGACAGATCACCTGTGATGGTTGTGGGGACACGATGAGTAGTGATACCCCTAACCTCACAATTGCTGAATTCAGGGGAAGTCTGACTGTTTTTGGGTGGAAGTCGTCGGGCCGGTTGGACTATTGCCGGAAGTGTGTCGATAATGGCAATGCAAAAAATCGAATCGCCGATATGAACCATTGACATATAGGTCTGTTTCTGGTAAGATGGTTCTGGATAAACAACATGCTTACCACAGACAATAAAGTGAATTTGGACGAAGTTCGCATATCGATGCCCGCTGAAGGTGGCGGCGACCCGGTTCAGGTGGTCGTGAGTCGTTCGGTGGTCGATGCGATCACGGCGGCTACCGGGCCGGACGGGAAACTGGACATCGGGATCTACACCAAATCGGTGACCGGCTTCGACGACGGAGAAATCCGGTCCATGTTTGAGAAAATCCAGAACAAGGAACACTGGAAGAATCCGATTGATGCGGTCGTGCCGAACCACCGTTTGGATCTGGCGAAGGCGGCGATCACCTACTTCCACGCCGATGACCAGTTCACTTTGACGCCGAAAGGCCCTCTGGCTACCCGGATTCAGAGTCGCGGATACATGGCATAGCCATGCCCCGCAAATCCACATTGACACACCGGTCCGTGCGCCGCATCCTGTTGAAACACCACATCCAGGTGGCGAAGGATGCCGGGATGAACCGGACACAAATATTCGACCTGATCCGTGCCGGGTTTGAAGTTTTGCGTGATGGAATTTTCACAGAAGTGGAAGCGGATCTGGATGAAGTATTCGATGGTCCGAAGTGGGTCACCATCGAATTCACGCGGGGTTGGGGTCATCCTACGCGAAACGAGATATACGGCCCCGGCGACCGCGCCCGCGTGAGTGAGTACATCGCCAGCATTCTGGTGCCGGGGACTGCCAAAATCGTCGAACCCGGAGAAGCCCAACCGAAGACGATGGATATCCCGCCGCCCGTGGAGTTGCCGAAATAATCGACAGACTCTTGACATACATGTCAGTTCTATGCGATCCTGGTGGTGGAGAGTGAAAACGATATGGCACAAGAATTTTGGCCGCAAGACACGGCAACTGAAATGTATCTTGCTTCTACCTACGATCTGAAAGAGATCCTAGAGCGAATACAGAAGAAGTGGCCGGGGGCGACGCCGGAACAGATCACCATCGACACGGATCGCTTTCAGACAAAGTGTATCGGGTACGATCTGTATGACCCATCCGACTACACCACGTTTATCGTGATTCGTCGAATCGAAGCCTAAGAAAAATTTGAACTGACTGTTGACATACATGTCAGTTTGTGCGATTCTAGTGGTGGAGAGAAAAGACGATATGAAAAACGGATTCACGCCTGAAACGAAAGAAGAGTTCATCACTCTTCTCAACACCTACAACATCATCGTTGAGCGCACACTTGCGGTGCTGTTTGCGAATCAGACGTTGGAAGAGCGCCATAGCGAACACACCATCGAAAACAATGGTGTCGGTTTCACCGGCATCGATGGTGAGATCCTTTCCAGCTTTTCGCGCCAGATGATCGAAAAAGAAGGGCGCGGTGTTCCGGCTGGCCATCGTTTGACGCCGGGACAGTTGGCGGTTTGCCGGAAGGTTGGTGCCTCCGGTGTCCACAAGTTGGGCAAGTATTGGAAGCAGATTCAGGCCGCGATTGCGGCGAAAGAGGCGGCGAAAGCGAACGCCGCCGGGTCGTTTGAAAATAACATGGGGGTGGCAGCATAATGCCTAAGATCAAGATTCAGGAATATCCGGTATACAGCGGTCAGGCCGCGATGGTTTATCCTTTCCAGGACAACGACTTCACCAACATCACGGCGCGGGCGAATCCGGGCGGGAAGTCGTTCGACAGACCGGAATACAAAATCAACTGGCCGTCCATCGGCGCGGTCGATACGGAAAAAGCCCGTCAGTTCGCATTGGGGATTTTGTCCGCATGCGCATGGGTGGATGCCCGTGAAGAAGCCCACATTCAGGCGGCATCGGCAGCAGCGACGGTGGATATTCAGCCGGAAAGTTGACATACAAGTCGAATCGTGATATTCTTGAATTTGCCGGGCGGTAAAGGCGAAACGGAAAGGATCGATGCTATGAGTTATCACTCCAGACTACAAGCCAAATATGATCGTGACAATGCTGAAGTAAAGGCAATTTGGGAACAGCGTCGGTTGGAACAGGAAAAGAAACAGCAGAAGAATCGGGAAGAAGATGCCAAACCCGCCAGTTGGGACATTTGCTCCGAAACCCGAAATTGTCTCTGTCCAAAATGCAGAGAAGAATCAAGCCGGGAACTTGCCGAATTTTGGGATTCTGTCGAATCCACCAACCTACCTTCCGTTTTGTTTAACGAATAGGATTGACGATGAATACAGCAGACATTCAGGTATTGGTAACTGAACCCGCCGGGCTGACCGCCGGGGAAAAGGAACTGTTTGAATGGGCCATCAGCGCGATGGAGAACGTCGCCGAAGATGAAGATTTCCAGCTAGACAATCCCGATTGGGCAACCGACATCAACGACCAGCGCTGTGATCTGTGCTATCGTCTGTTCACCCAAGCCAAAGATTTGGCTGAAGACACCGATAACATGCGGTCGTACTCCAGGGTTGCGAACGGTTTGAAACGGAAACTGGCGACGGCGTGGGGCTGGACTGTCGAACAGATCGAAGAAGGAAGTGAGCCGTAATGACAACTGAAAAAGAACTAGTCGCCGCGTTGTCGATGACCGGGCCGATTCGGGAGTTGGTGAACTTACTCGTTCGCATCGATCAGTCTTTGACGGGGAAGTGCGACCAGACTGTCTGGCGCAACGTCCGGCAACAATACGGCAAATTGGATGACATTTTCTTCGGTGAGCCGTATTACCTGTCCGACGGCGGACTATCCCGGCTGGTGTTCAATTCCGAAGCGAAGAATGCGACAACGTGCGCATTCGTGACGACCAACAGCACCGACCGGGTGAAATGGTTGTGGGAATATGAAACGTCGTTCCGGGTGCAGTTGTTCCGGGTGATGGCGACTTTGAAAGAAAAGATGGAGGCCTAATGACCAAATTGAAAGTCGCTCAAATCAAAGAGCGTAATGAACTGACGGGTCCTTTGCGGGAGAAGTATGAAGCCATCGAAGCGGCGGTGGATGAATTCAACAACGCCCAAGCGCTGGCGCTGGAAAAGGTGAATGAAGCCATCGCCGCCTACAACGAAGCCCTTGACCCGGTTCGTGAGTGGGTTGCGGGTATCAAGGGCGACATCGAAATGTTCATTGATGACAAGTCCGAAAAGTGGCAGGAAGGCGAACGGGGTCAGGCTGTCATCGAATGGAAAGACCAGTTTGAGAACATCGAACTGGACGACGTTTCAATTGACGAACCCGACACTTTGGAGTTCGACGAAGAAAACCACGCGGATTTGGTTGACGAACTGCCGGAAGAAGCAAGCGTATGATCGCGGGTGAGTATGTCATGCGTGTCACGTGTGACAATGAGAAATGTTGCGCCACTGAAAACCTTGCCGCCAAAGGTGCGAAGTGGGTCGGTGCCGAAC
>Ga0209599_10000829_pt1 | contig 17465 bp, 12 predicted proteins | sample Shrwel_input2_FT_FD_187534 | JGI IMG/M metagenome (GOLD analysis project Ga0209599, IMG submission 187534) | Subsurface microbial communities from deep shales in Ohio, USA - Utica-3 well 1 S input2 FT (SPAdes) (version 2) ... | reverse complement strand
AAAAGGTTATTCATTTTTTTTACGCTTGCGGTTTCCTAGGACATCAATTAAAATAGGTAATTTTTCAACGTCTATGTTCCTAGGTTAAAAGTTTTAATATCACAAGGTTCACGGAGATTTTGTGAAATAATGGCTTTTTTGAGTTCTCAAAGGAACATTAGAGATGCTCTATAGAGTGCACGGATTTTAATGCAATAGAAATAATGTGCCTTCGACAGGCTCAGGCATCGTGTAATAAAAGATTTGGTGGCTGAGCTTGTCGAAGCCACTGTGTGTGGATTTTTTGTATTTGTTTTAATAACACAAAGTTCACGGAGATTTTGTGAAATAATGCCGTTTTTGAGTTCCCAAAGGAACATCAGAGATGTTCTATAGAGCACACGGATTTTAATACAATAGAAACAATGTGCCTTCGACTACGCTCAGGCACCGATATTAGAAGTGAGAATGTGCCTTCGACAGGCTTAGGCAACGTGTAATAGAATAATTGGTGGCTGAGCGTAGTCGAAGCCACTGTGTGTGGATTTTTTGTATTTGTTTTAATATCACAAAGTTCACGAAGATTTTGTGAAATAATGGCTTTTTTGAGTTCTCAAAGGAACATCAGAGATGTTCTGTAGAGTGCACAGATTTTAATGCAATAGAAATAATGTGCCTTCGACTACGCTCAGGCAGCGTGTAATGGAATAATTGGTGGCTGAGCTTGTCGAAGCCACCAATTTAGAAAAATCTTTTTCCCCGTCCCTAAAGGGTGAGATTTTTTTGTTTTTTTATTTTTAATTTCCTCTGTACGTGGAATAGCCGTAAGGCGATAGGGTGATGGGAACGTGGTAATGTTCTTGGTCTGCCAACTCAAAAACCACTTCTACAAAAGGATAAAAAGATTTTTGACTTAGGCTTTTAAAATACGGAGCGGTGTAAAACGTGAGCTTGTAAATGCCTGTGTTGTTTTTGCCCTCTTGTTTTAAGAAATCTTTTACCCTGCCGTTTTGGTCGGTGATTTTTTCTTCTACCAATACCCAATTGTTTTGTGCATCTCTTTTTTGCAATACAATTTTTACATTCGGTGCAGGTTTACCCGTGGAAATGTCTAAAATGTGACTTGAGAGTTGATAGCTGCTTTCTTGAGCATGTACCATAGGTACCATTAAAAACATCATGAGGAATACTAACCAGTTCTTTTTCATTTTTTTAGATTTTTATTGTTGAATATTTTTTGTCTTACGTTTACAAAGATGATGCCTATTTATGCCGTATTGACTTCATTTTGATTGATGTTTGCAATGGCATTTATTGGATTATTCTAATGGGAAAAAAATGTAGGTTTTATGAATGGTGTTTTATTTCAAAATTTTTAATTGGATTTAAGTTGAGAATTACGGTTTTCCATATTGGTATAAAGATAGGTTTTTGTTATATTTGGATTTTCTAAAAAACTAATATTATGAATGCTAAAATTGTAGCTTGCGGTGGTATAGCTGTAGATATTTCAACCATAAAAGCCATTAAAAAAGAATATCTGAATCAAGGAGGAAATCTAATTTTTGAATTTAATGATATTGTTATAAATATTGAAAACTCAGAAACTCAAGCACCAGAATTTCACAGTTTCCCAAATTCTCCAGTTGAATATTATTTTGATACCAGTGACAGCCTTAGAGTTCATTATGAGGAATGGATTGAGTATTGGGATGAATATAAAAAGAATCATTAAGAACTTTTATGAAATTAAAATTAACACAGTTAGAACAATACTTGTCTAAAGCAGCATGGATCTTAAAAGGTCCAGTTGATGCTTCGGATTTTAAGATTTATATATTTCCTCTTTTGTTTTTCAAGCGATTGTCTGATGTATATGATGAAGAATATCAAATTGCTCTGGCGGAATCTGATGGTGATGAAGAATATGCGGTGTTGCCAGAATTTCACCGATTCATTATCCCACAAGGTTGTCATTGGAAGGATGTAAGAGAAACCACTACCAATGTAGGTTTGGCAATTGAAAAAGCATTGCGCGGAATTGAACAAGCCAATCAAGAATACTTGTATGGTATTTTTGGTGATGCTCAATGGAGTAATAAAAATAAACTTTCCGATCGATTATTAACCGATTTAATAGAACACTTTTCTCAATATTCGTTATCAAATTCACTAGTTGATCCAGATATTTTAGGGCAAGCGTACGAATACTTAATTAAACATTTTGCTGATTTAACCAATAAGAAAGCAGGAGAATTTTATACACCTCGTTCTGTAGTGCATTTATTGGGTTTAATATTAGACCCGCATGAAGGAGAAAGTATTTATGACCCAGCTTGTGGAACTGGAGGAATGCTATTGGAATGTGTTGACCATTTAAGAGAAAACAACGAAGATTACCGAACATTAAAATTATACGGCCAAGAAAAGAATTTAACATCTAGTTCCATCGCTAGAATGAATATGTTTTTGCATGGTATTGAAGATTTTCAAATTGAACGAGGCGATACTTTAAGAAATCCTGCTTTTTTTGAAGCAGATGGATTGAAAACTTTTGATTGTGTCATTGCGAATCCTCCTTTTTCATTGAAAGATTGGGGTGCTGACATTTGGGTGAATGATCCTTTTGGAAGAAATATTGCGGGTGTACCACCGCAAGGTAATGGCGATATGGCTTGGGTGCAACATATGATTAAATCTATGAATGCAAGTGGGCGAATGACAGTGGTTTTACCTCATGGCGCTTTGTTTAGAAAAGCTTCTGAAGGCAAAATTAGAGAAGCCTTACTTAAAAAAGATGTTTTAGAAGCTGTGATTGGTTTAGGACCTAATATTTTTTATGGTACTCAATTAGCGGCTTGTGTATTGGTTTTTAAACAACAAAAAGAAAAACACAAGCAAGGTAAAGTCTTGTTTATTGATGGTTCAGAACAAGTGCGAGTGGGTAGAGCTCAAAACTTCTTAGAACCCAATCATGTAAAACAACTTTTTGATTGGTACAATCAATTTCAAAATGTAGAAAACTTTGTAAAAGTGGCAACACTAGAAGAAATCAAAGAGAACGATTACAACCTAAACATTCCGCTTTATGTGGAAAAAATCATAGAAGATAATTTACCAACAGTTGAAGAAGCTTTAGCCGATTTAAAAACGGCTTGGGAAGCAAGTTTAAAAGCAGAAGAAAAATTTAAAAGAATATTAAAAGAATTTATCCATGAATAGAATGCCGTCAAGTTCTGCTCAAGACAGACAAATTGCTGTATGGTTCCAAAAAATTGAAAATGGTGAAATAAAATTACCTCGTTTTCAAAGACCACAAGCTTGGGATAGAAATAGAGTATGCAGTTTGTTAGATACTGTAACTAAAAATCTTCCTCTTGGCGTTACATTGCTTTTAAATGTTGACCAAGAACAATTTGTGTCAAGGTATCTTGTTTCTGCTCCAGAAACTGGTAGTAGAGTTACAGAACATTTATTAGATGGTCAACAAAGGCTTACTGCATTATGGAGATCTTTACATAACAATTATGATGATTCAAAATACTTTTTATATATCAGAAAATTTGATAAGTATTTGGATGAAAATGAAATTGATACAAAAGATGAATCAAGTGTTTTTTGTAGAACACGATGGGTGAATAAAAATGGAATTAATATGCCTTTATGGGCTGATATTCCGTCAGAAAGTTTTAACAGAGGCTTAATTCCACTTGAATTATTACGTCCTGGAGATATTGCATCAGAATATGAAAAATGGGTAAATGACGCTATTAACCCCATTAAACCTCAATCAGGTATTGAAAATTATGAGGAAAAATTATTTGAATGGATGAGTTTGAAGAATGAAATATTGACAACTATAAGAGATTATAGAGAGACTATTTCTCATTTTAATTTACCTTATTTAGCCTTACCATCACAAACATCCAAAGAAACTGCTTTACAAGTATTTATAAATATGAATACTAATAGTAAGCCGTTGTCACAATACGATATTATCAGAGCAGAGATAGAAGGGGTTAAAGGGGTATCTTTAGACGATTATCAAAACAAATTAAACTCTTTATATCCAAATGTTAAATATTATTTTGAACTACCATTTCTAATTTTAGCAACCTCTGCTTTAATGCAGGATAAACTGCCTAATCAAAGAGGTATGTGGGATATGAAAAAAGATTTGATGGTAGAAAATTGGGATAAAATGTCAATAGGTTTGTCAAAAATGTCCATTTTCATGGAGTCTCAAGGGGTTTACGACCAAAATAGATTACCTACAAATGCTGTTTTATCTGTTATCGCTGCATTATATACCTATATTCCTGAAAATTTAGATGCAAGAGGCTCGTTTGAAATTTTGCTAAGAAAATATCTTTGGTCAAGTTTCTTTACTGATCGATATGAAAACTCAGCGGCTTCTAATGCTTATAATGACTTTATGGCTTTGAAGAACATAATTACAGGAAAACTAAACGATAAAGGATTGAAATACACTGAAAATGATGTTCCTGTCTTAGATCGTACTAAATATCCATTAGCTTCAGAAGAAGAATTAATGAGAGTAGGTTGGCCAAAAAGGGAAAATATTAGAGCACGTGGAATTATGGCTGTTTTTACAAAATTAGGAGCATTCGATTTTGCTGATGGTTCACAATTAAGTAGACAAGTTTTATTAGAGAGTAAACGTCATTATCACCATGTTTTTCCAGATGCTTTGCTTAAAGAAGCAGAAGTTGAGAGTTTCTTAGCTTTAAATTGTGCATTAATTACCGATAAAACCAATTTAAATATCAGCAATAAAGAACCTTATCGTTATTTAATGGAACGATATGAATGGACAAGTGAAGATATTGTACATTCAAGATTAAAATCTCATTTAATACCCATTCAAGAACTTAAAAATGGTGGTTATGAAGGGTTAAATGATGAAAAACGTATCGAAAAAATAAAACTAGATTTTGAAGGTTTTATTATCAAAAGAGCAAAATATGTTGTAAAAGCTGTTAACGAATTATCTCAAGGAAAAGAAATCTCAGCAAATGATATTGTAAATGAAATTTTCTAAAAATAAATCTATTTTAATTAATGCAGATTGCCTAGAAGTTTTATCAAAATTAGAGGACAATACTGTTGATTTAGTCTATATGGACCCACCCTGGAATACTGGAAGTGAAGGTTTAGTTTATCCAAAAGAAAATTCATTAAACTATGATGAATTTATTTTTCGAGTAATTCAACAAGCATATCGAGTTCTAAAACAAGATGGAAATCTTGTTTTGTATTCAATACCATCTTTGAATGTAAATTTTCATAATCTAATTCGACCAGTATTTGGAGATAAGAATTTTAGGGCTGAATTTATTGTACCTATTACTAAAGTCAATTTTAGAAATAAAATGTTTAGACATACTCATGAAACAGTAATATTATATTCAAAATCTGATAATTTTAAATTCTTTCCTTTAGTAGAGATTTCAAAAGAAGAACTTATTGAACGTTTTCCTTTAATTAATAAAACCGATAAAAGAAGATTTAAATTAGAATCTCTCATTTTTAACGGAGAGAAAAATAGTCTAAATTTTGAATGGAAGGGATTCAAACTTCCAGAGAACAAAGCTTGGAGATTTTCAAAAGAAAGACTAAACATTTTAGATGAGCAAGGGAAAATTTATTTTGGGTCAGATATGGCATATCCAAAATTAAAAGTTTATTCAGATGAAAACAGTACGTCATTAATAGGGTCTGTTTGGAGTGATATTAATCCTTATGAAAAAAATGATTACGGATATAGTTTTCAACAATCACGGGAATTGATTTCTAGAATTATAAATGTCACAACCCAAAAGGGTGATTTAATTTTAGATCCTTTTTGCGGTTCTGGTATTACTGGGGTTGTTTCAGCTGGTCGAGATAGAAATTGGAAAGGTATTGAAGTAGATTCTAAGGTTGTTGAAATGGCCAAAGAATTATTGAGAAAAAACGAAATTAAATACAATTTCGAACATAACATTGATAGACAGAAAATTATCTGGGATGATTATATTTCTTTTAATTCATCAAATATGGATATTGTTCTTGAAAAAATAAATAGAGGAGAAAATGAAAGAGTTGAATTCAAAGAATCATACAATTTTAACAATTATACAAGTTCTCCAGACTCAAATCTGCCCGACAAAATAATGGAGGAAATATCTTCATTTTTAAATTCCAAATACGGCGGTTCTTTATTTTTAGGAGTTAGAGATGATGGTTCAATTCAAGGTTTAGAAAGTAATATTTCTGCACTTCATGGAAAAAAGAATAGAGATGGTTTAGAATTAGCCATAACAAATAAAATTAAAAATTCATTTGGAGGAATATCAGTAGATTTAATAAATCTTGAGTTTTATAATATTGATCAAAAAACGATTTGTGAAATAAAAGTAACAGCACATGATGAGCCAGTTTTTTTCAAAAATAATTTTCATGTTAGAAATGGTACTCAAAGTACAAAAATTTCAAACAAGGAGTTTTTTGATTTAATGCTCAAAAGAAAAAAAATAAGAAGATGACCCAACAACAATTAGAAAAATACCTCTGGGGGGCGGCTACTGCATTGCGTGGTACCATAGATGCTGGAGATTACAAACAATATATATTTCCGCTTTTGTTTTTCAAGCGCATTTGTGATGTGTATGATGAAGAATTTGAAAAAGCATTAGAAGACAGCGATGGCGATTTAGAATACGCTGCTTTTGCGGAGCACCATCATTTTATAGTGCCTGAACATGCCCATTGGAAAAAAGTAAGAGAAACAACCGTAAACATTGGTATGGCCATACAAGAAGCTATGCGCGAAATTGAAAAAGCCAATCCTGAAACGTTGTTTGGGATTTTTGGCGATGCGAGTTGGACCAACAAAGACCGATTGTCTGATGCTACTTTGACCAATTTAATTGAGCATTTCTCGCAACATCAATTGAATCTTAAAAACGTGCCTGATGATAAATTAGGTAATGCTTACGAATATTTAATTAAAGAATTTGCCGACGATAGCGGACACACAGCAGCCGAGTTTTACACCAACAGAACGGTAGTAAAATTAATGACCATGATTATGGACCCTCAACCTGGGGAAAGTGTTTATGACCCGACTTGTGGAAGTGGTGGCTTATTGTTAAATTGTGCGTTGCATCTAAAAGATGAAGGCAAAGAATACCGTACGTTGAAATTATACGGACAAGAAATTAATTTGATTACTTCTGCCATTGCCCGAATGAATATGTTTATGCACGGTATTGAAGAATTTGATATTGCTCGTGGTGATACCTTGGCGCAACCTGCTTTTATTGAAAATGACGAACTAAAAAAGTTTAATGTTATTTTAGCCAATCCTCCGTATTCTATTAAAGCTTGGGATAGAAAAAGTTTTGAAACTGACGCATACGGACGTAATCTTTGGGGAACACCACCGCAAGGTTGTGCTGACTATGCTTTTCAGCAACACATCCAAAAAAGTTTGAATACCGAAAATGGCCGTTCTATTTCACTATGGCCTCATGGTATTTTGTTTAGAGATTCTGAAGCTGAAATGCGCCGTAAAATGGTAGAGCAAGATTTGGTAGAATGTGTAATTGGTTTAGGACCTAATTTATTTTATAACTCACCGATGGAAGCGTGCTTGTTGATTACCAACAACAATAAACCAAAAGAAAGAAAAGGAAAGGTTTTAATTGTAAATGCCTTAAAAGAAGTAAAACAAGAAAAAAACATTGCTTATTTAGAAAATAAACATATTCAGAGAATTTACAACTCTTATAAATCATTTACTGATGAAGATGGATTTTCAAAGATTGTTTCTAACGAAACAGTATTAGAAAACAAAGGAAGTTTAAATATTGCGCAGTATTTAAGTAATGTTGTTACAGATGAAAACAAAATGTCGTTTACTGATGCTTATTCGAATTGGGAAAATAGTTCTCAAGAATTAAAAGAAAGTATGAATGAATTATTTCAAATCTTAAAGTAATGAAAGAGATAATGACAAAAATAGATTTGAACAACTTAGATAAATCTACTTGGGAAACTTTTGAGTTTGAAGAAATTGCATTTAAAATTTCTGAAACTGTTGATCCTAATAAAACAGATTTACCTATATATGTAGGCTTAGAACATTTAGATGCAGAAGATATTCATATAAGAAGAACAGGAACTCCAGATGATGTAAACGGACAAAAACTGAAATGCTATCCTGGAGATGTTATTTTTGGTAAACGTAGAGCCTATCAAAGAAAAGCTGCTATTGTAGATTTTGAAGGAATTTGCTCAGCACATGCATTTGTTTTGAGAGCTAACCCAGAAGTAATTGACCCAAAATTGTTTCCATTCTTTTTACACTCTGACCAATTTATGCATCGTGCAGTAGATATTTCTGTAGGTGGACTTTCACCAACTATCAATTGGGGTGATTTAAAACATCAAGAATTCCTCCTCCCACCCAAAGACCAACAAGAACAATTAGCAGAGTTGCTATGGGCTATGGATGAGGTGATTGAGAGGGAGAAGGAGGTTTATAAAAAAAATAATAACTATACTAAATCATACATTCATAATTTCTTTAATTCTTTAAGCAAACAATCAAAAATAGCACTTGGTAAAATTTGTACTCCAAAACAATGGAAAACCATACCGATTAAAGATTTATCGGATGAGGGTTTTTTAGTTTATGGCGGTAATGGTTTAATTGGAAGATACAATAAATACACCCATGAAAATTCAGTTATTGCGATAGCTTGTAGAGGAGAATATTGTGGCAGTATACATTACACTGAACCAAAAAGTTACGTTACAGGTAATTCAATGTGCCTTGATAATTTAGATTTAAATATTTTTAATCAAAAATATCTTTTTTACGTACTTTATTATTCTAATTTAAATTCAATCATTACAGGTTCTGCACAACCTCAAATTATTAAAAGTGATGTCGAAAGATTCAAGGTAAGTAAAGTGGATATGAAAGTACAAGAAGAAGTAGTTTTACATATGGATTTGTTGTGGAAAAATAATGAAGTAATAATGTCTAAAATTCAAAGTTCTCAATCGTTACAAAAAAGTTTAATTAATCAGGTGTTTTAATTAAGGTATAATGGATAGTCCAAATAACATTCAAATAGCGATAAAACAAGCAGAGGATGAGCAAATGCTCAATATTCCTGCTAAACGTATTTTAGAAAAAACAAAAGACATTCCTTCTGATGTGAATAAATTAAAAAGAAGGTGGTTTTGGGAGTTATTGCAAAATGCTTCTGATTACAATGAAGAAGTAGAGGTAATCCTTGAGCTTTTTGCTGATAAAATTGTGTTCAAGCACAATGGGCTACCATTTTCACCTATGGATGCCAGAAATTTAATTGCTCCAGATTCAGGAAAAGATAATACTGATTTAAGAACAGAAGATACTATTGGACAATTTGGAACGGGGTTTATTTCTACTCATGTATTATCATCTGTTATAAAGGTGGAGGGTATTGTAAAAGTGGATACTCAATATGCACCATTTTCTTTTGATTTAGATAGAACTAACTATAAATCTAAAACCGAATTGATTCAATCAATAAAAAATTCAGAGGATCAATGGAAAAAGAATTATGTTAGTTCAGAAAGAACAGCAGGTAGTTTTGAAACCAAATTTAAGTATGATTTAAATAAAGGATTGCCAAATCTCAATTTATCTCCAAGAGAGATTGCAAATTCAGGAATTGAATATGCTAAAAAAGTACTCCCTTTGGTTTTTACTTTTTTACCAAAACTCAATTCGGTTAAAATTATTGATAAAAGTAATGGAGTAAATGAAATTTGCTTTTCTCAAAAATTCAGAGATGATGACAATGGTATTTGTAGATTAGATCATTCTATTAATGGCACTAATCAAAAGGACATTGTAGTACGATACGCAATTCATGAAAATGTAATCGTTGCTGCAGAAATCCTAGATAATCTTTTAGTTGAATACCCTGAAGATATAGCAGTTTTGTTTTTGTATCTTCCTATGATTGGTTCAGAAAAATTTCCTTTCCCTGTTTCAATCCATACAAAGAATTTTAAACCTGAGACCGAGAGAAACGGAATAAATATCTCTGAAAATGATAAAGAAAACAGAGATAGCTTAGTAAATGGTGTAAAAGCCTATGAAAAATTGCTAACCTCTCTATCTAATGATAATATAGGACAATTATATCATTTGGTATCGTTAAAAAGTGATCGTATAAAAGCACTTTCAATTGGTTCAGATTGGTTTCAGAAAAATATAGAAAACGAATTCAAATCAGTTTTTGATAAAATTGAATTTGTAAACTGTAATGGAAGTAATATATCTTATGCCAAATTAAGATTACCATTTATACCGGAAAACAAGACTGAATCGAGGGATTTGGCATTTTATGATTTGGTGTACGATTTAATTCGAGATATTACACCATCAAGAGCAGAATATATAAAATGGTTAAAAAATATTGACTTTACTATTTTTAAAAATGTTCCATTCCGTTTAGAAGCTGCTGTAAAATTAGTAGACGAAGCAAGAACTCTTTCTAATCTATCTGTAAAACTCAATAAAACAGAAGAAGAAACTAAAAAATGGTTAGCTAATTTTATCAAATATGTTCTTGAAAATGAAAATGGTTTATTAACAAAGTATAGTATTATACCATGCAAAACTGTTGAGGGGCATTTTGTAAACAAAGATGCAGATATATATGCTGACAAAGGAGTTGATATAAAGTTGATTGAAGTTTATAATAAAATGAAATCTTCAAATTATAATGAAAAACTTCTGAACGATACAATTTTTAAAGAAATCCCTAATCTTTTACCTCCTACGAAAGTGAAAACTTGGGGAGATATTGCGAAAGAAATTGATGATGTTTTTAGAGTAAAATTAGATGCAAATGCGAGGCTCTCTAAAAATGAATTAGAAGGATTGAATCTGTTTTTAAAATGGCTGAAAGATAAAGGCTTCCCAAATTGGGCAGATCTTTCATATTACTTTCCAACTTTTAACGGTGCATATTCTAACTTTTTTATGGAAAGTTTTGATGAAGAAGAAAGAGTTAAAGCGATTACCATTAGAAATAGCGGAAAACAAGATTCCTTACTAAAGCTTGCTGAAGCTGATGTTACTGATGAAGAACTTATTAAAGTTGTAGAAAGCATCAGTGAGGTAAAGCAAATAATCAATATTATTGAATCTGGCACAAATCTTAATCAGCTAAAGGAACTTTCAGAATTATTCCCACATAACATTCCGTCCTCAGTAATGGAAATTGCTAGAGAGGAAGGAGAGAAAAAAAGAGATTATGACACAAAATCGCAATTAGGAAGTTATGTTGAAAAATTATTCAAATCAGCTTTTGAAAGAGAACATTTAAAATTAATTGTTGATAAAATTGATTTTGATAAAGTTGATTTTGTATATGCAGGCGGTGGTTCATATGATTTTAGAATAACGAATCCAAATGGACAATCTTTCTATGTAGAGGTAAAATCAGTTAAAGAAGGTAATACCGAACCTGTCAAACTAGCAATTTCACAGCTAGAAAGAGCTGTAAATCCAAAATACAAAGAACAGTATTGTATAGCATTAATTGAACGTACTAAAGATTTGAAAATGATGGATGAAGATTATATCCTAAGAAATATGAAATTTATAATCAATCCTAGTACATTTTTGGATTCAGTATACGAAGATCATAAAAAAGTAGTCGAAAGTACAAATAGGGCAAGTGAGGCTAAACTTCTTATGCTACATGCAGATTTTAGATGCAGTATTAATTATGAGTTTTTGAAAAGTCAATCAAAATCTATTGATGAACTTACTGCTGCAGTTATTAATAGTTTAAATAATTAGATTATGTCATTCAACGAATTAAATAGTGTAGAGCATTACATCATTCATCAATTGAGTGGTGTAAATTTGAATGCTTCAGGAGTTGCTGAGGAAAAAACTCCTTATGGTGCGCAATGGCAGTATATTTCACCACAACAACTTAACAGAACGGTTAATGAAGTTTTGGTGGAAACCGAACTGAAAGCTGCTTTAATTCGTTTGAATCCTGAAATTGCTCGTAATCATGATTTGGCAGAAGAGGTGATTTATAAGCTTAGAGCTATATTATTATCGGTTCATCAAATCGGTTTAGTAAAGGCCAATGAAGAGTTTTTTAAATGGATGTGTGGTGAAAAAACCATGCCTTTTGGAGAAAACAACCGTCATGTTCCTGTTCGTTTAATTGATTTTGATGATATTTTAAACAATACGTATTTTGTAACCAATCAATACCGTGTTCACAGTAGAGAAACTAAAATACCAGATATTGTATTATTAATTAATGGATTACCTGTAGTCATTGGAGAAGCAAAAACTCCTATACGACCATCTGTAAGTTGGCTGGATGGTGCGCATGAAATCCATGACATCTATGAAAATGCGGTTCCTCAATTATTTGTTCCTAATATTTTGTCTTTTGCTACTGAAGGGAAAACCTTTTATTTTGGTGGTGTAAGAACTCCTTTAGAGTTTTGGGCCCCTTGGCGCATAGAAAATGATGATGAAAAGCTAGCCACACAATTAGGGCTGGGTGAAATAGGTAAAGAATTGTCTGATTTATTACATCCAAAACGTCTTTTAGATATTCTGCAAAACTTTTCACTGTTTACAACCAACAAGAAGAAACAACGTATAAAAGTATTGTGTCGCTTTCAACAATATGAAGGTGCTAACAAAATTGTAGAACGTGTAAAAGAGGGTAAAATCAAGAAAGGACTGATTTGGCATTTTCAAGGTTCTGGTAAATCGTTATTAATGGTTTTTGCAGCGCAGAAATTGCGTAAAATGCAAGAATTAAAAAGTCCAACCGTAATTGTCTTGGTCGATAGAACTGATTTAGATACCCAAATTACAGGAACCTTTAATGCAGCTGATGTAGCCAATGTAGTTACCACAGAAAGTATTTCAGAACTACAAACCTTACTAGAACGTGATACTCGAAAAATCATTATTTCCATGATTCATAAGTTTAGAGATGCTAAACCCAATATGAATGATAGAGATAATATCATCGTTTTAGTTGACGAGGCTCACAGAACGCAAGAAGGAGATTTGGGAAGACAGATGCGTGCGGCTTTACCTAACGCTTTCTTATTCGGTTTAACGGGGACTCCTGTGAATAAAGCTGATAAGAATACTTTTTGGGCTTTTGGAGCACCAGAAGACGAAGGAGGTTATATGTCACGCTATACCTTCCACGATTCTATTAGAGATGATGCTACTAAACCCTTACATTTTGAACCTAGATTAGTAGATGTTCATGTTGATAAAGAGACTATTGATAAAGCTTTTAAAGAATTTAAAGATGAAGCTGCTTTAACCGATGAAGAAGCTGATGCATTAAATAAAAAATCAGCTAAGATGGCTGCATTTTTGAAGTCACCAGAACGTGTCGCTAAGATTGTAGAAGACATTGCTAAACATTTCAACGAAAAAGTAGCTCCACATGGCTATAAGGCCATGATAGTAACACCTGACCGTTATGCTTGTGTGCAATACAAAGAAGAGTTAGATAAATATTTTGTTACCGATGCTAGTAAAGTAGTTATATCCACTTCTGCCAATGATGATTTTGAATTTAAACAAAAATGGGGAGTAGATAAAAGTCAACAAGAGAAGATTGTTGATGATTTTAATGATGCTAATTCACCATTAAAATTTATTATAGTAACTGCCAAACTATTAACTGGTTTTGATGCACCTATATTACAAACTTTGTATTTAGATAAATCCATTAAAGACCATACCTTATTACAAGCGATTTGTAGAACCAATCGTTTATATCCTGGTAAATCTTTTGGTAGAATTGTAGATTATTTTGGGGTATTTGATGATGCTGCTAAAGCATTAGAATTTGACGAAAAAAGCGTTAGTCAAATGATAACAAATCTTTCCGAATTAAAAGAGCAATTACCGGAAGCCATGGAAAAAGCATTGTCTCATTTTATTGGAGTAGATAAAACAATTGATGGCTTTGAAGGATTAGAATTAGCCCAAAATGCTATTAATACGGATGATAAAAAAGATGCTTTTGCAAAGGATTATAAATACCTTTCTAAGTTATGGGAGTCGTTATCTCCAGATAGGATTTTAGATCAGTTCCAAGCTGAGTATCGTTGGTTATCACAAGTATTTGAATCGGTTAGACCTTCTTCTGACCATATTGGAAAATTGTTATGGTTTACTTTAGGGGCACAAACAACCAAGTTAATTCATGAGAATATACATGTAGGTGATGTACACCAGTTGGATGAATTTGTTTTGGATGCAGATGTTATTGAAAATATTTTCAATAATCCTGATCCCAATAATGCCAAAAAATTAGAGAAAATTTTAGTTAAGCGCTTTAAAAAACATGCGGGAAATCCAAAGTTTAAGAAGTTAAGTGAACTTTTAGAAGCTTTACGAGATAAAGCAGAACAAGGTCTAATTACCTCCATAGAATTTGTAAAAGAGCTATGTAAATTAGCCAAGGAAACCTTACAAGCAGAAAAGGAATTGGAAGCAGAACAACAAGAAAAAACACCTCAAGCCGCTTTAACGGAATTGTTTTTGGAATTAAAAACTGACCAAACACCAGCAGTTGTAGAAAGAATAGTAAATGATATTGATGCCATTGTAAGACAGGTTCGTTTTCCTGGATGGCAAAAAACGGCTTCTGGAGAACGTGAAATTCAAAGTTCTCTTAGAAAAGCCCTTCTGAAGTACAAACTTCATAAGGAACAAGTTTTATTTGATAGGGCTTATGAGTATATTAAAGAGTATTATTAATGAATCCCATCAAAGTCTCTCGCAAACCCAGAAAATGCCATAAATGTGGTAAAACAACTGTAGTTAAAATCCTTTATGGTATGCCAACAGAAGAGGCATTTAAACTTTTAGAACAAGAAAAATTGGTAATAGGAGGATGTTGTATCACAGAGAAAAGTCCAGATTGGGCTTGCACTCATTGTAAAACAGAATATAAAAAGTTTTTCCTAAAATGAAACTTTGCGTTACTAAAACTTTATCCAATGAAAAACATTTTAAACCTTATAGTCTTTTTATTCCCCACTATTTTCTTTTCGCAAAGTATTTCTAGTGCGCTTCATATCAGTGAGCCTTATAAAATCAATCAAAAGAAGGCGATTAAAAAAATAGAAACCAAGACTGTTTTTTACAACCGTCAAAATCAAGAAAAGATAAAAGAAATTAATTATCTCAATGAGCGATTTAGAATTGTTCAAATAGAACGCTATAATGAAGATGGAGAAATGATTTTCAGTATGCAGAATGAATACCTTTCTGATACGCTAAAAGTGAAAAGTACTACAGTGCGTAAAATTCCATTAATTGGCAACGAAATTGTTCATACGACTTATGAATATGATGCTGAGAGTTTTTTGACTAAAATCATAAAACGCAGTCAGAATAACACGATTTTTGAAACGGTGCATTTGCAGAATGATGATAGAGGAAATCCTATTTTATTGTATTTGAATAATGGCGAGTTGGGTTATGAAAAAGCCTGCTACGACTATGTAAACAATACTTATTCTACCTATTATTATAGAGCAAATGATGAGTTGATTACTTCTGATTTATCCAGTCCATTAGATTTTAATGAACCTATTGAAGGGTATAGGTATAATGAGTTTGGTGATATGGTAGAAACGCCGCTCTATCTTATGGAATATCAATATGATGACTTTGGAAACTGGATTCGTGAAAAAAGGTATCAAAAGGTGGGGAATCAAAAAATTTTAAAAGCTGAGGTTTCCAGGAAAATTAAATATCAGTAGGGAAGAGGAATAAGAATGTGCCTTCGACAGGCTATTAGATTTGCAAAAGAAAAAGTAACTTTAAATATTAATTTAAGTTATACTGATACCAGAGGCGCTATGGTGAACTAGTTCGACTAATAAATAAGACTTATACTGAGCATTAGACCTTAGCGCCTTTTAGGTTCTTGAACCATTTAGAATTTTAAGTTTCTAGACTTAGTAATAGCGTTAGTTAGAACCTTGCTGGAGATCAGAATGACTTTTCAATTGTAAATTTATGAAAAATCTATTTATTGGAATTGATATTTCCAAAGAGGTATTTGATTATTGTGCTATTGATGAGCAAAACCAAATAATCATCAATAAACAAGTTGTTCCAAATTCCAAAGATGGAATTGAAAAATTTTGTCAAAAACTTGACCAATTAAAAGAGTATTCTATCTGGATTACCATGGAACACACTGGGCATTATGGAAGTTTACTATGTTATGAGTTCTCTATTCGTCAACTTTGTTATTCCTTAATCAATCCTTTAGAAATGAAACATGCTACTGGAATTAGCAGAGGAAAAACTGATGCAGTAGATGCTTGGAGAATCGCAAGTTATGCTTTAGCTAATAAACATAAACTAAAACCATACATATTACCAGCAAAAGAACTTAGAAAAATCAAAGTATTAATGAGTTCTAGAGAACGTTTGGTTAAAGTCCATGTACAAATGAAAAACGGTTTAAAAAGCTTAGAAATAGAAGCAAAAATAATCTCTCTAAAGTCTCACATTCAAGAAATGGAGCGAATCATTCTTCAAATAGAAAAATCTATATTGTCTACGGAAAAACAAATGAGAGAAATTATTAAACAAAACGATGAATTGAAAAACAACTTTCAGAAAATAACTTCTGTTATTGGTGTAGGAGAGATTACTGCTATAAAATGCATTCTTGAAACGGATAATTTTACCAAATTCAATAACCCAAGAAAGTTCAGTTGTCACTGCGGTTTAGCCCCTTTTAAATATCAATCTGGAAGCAGTATTAGAGGGAAAACTAAAACAAGTTCGCTCTGTGACAAATCCCTTAAAAGCATCCTTTTTAAAGCTGCTTGCTCAGCTATACAGCATGACCCTCAACTGAAAAATTATTACTTAAGAAAAACTTCTGAGGGAAAACACAAATTATCTGTAATAAACGCTGTAGCAAGTAAAATTGTGCTAAGAATTTTTGCCGTATCTAAAAGAAAACAAAATTTTGTAAAACTTTTTAACTAAAATCTTGTTTTTATCTTAGAATGCTCAGGCACCCAGATGAGAAGTGAGAATGTGCCTTCGACAGGCTCAGGCACCGTGTAATAGAAGATTTGGTGGCTGAGCTTGTCGAAGCCACTGTGTGTGGATTTTTTGTATTTGTTTTAATATCACAAAGTTCACGGAGATTTTGTGAAATGATACCGTTTTTGAGTTCTCAAAGGAACATCGGAGATGTTCTATAGAGAGCACCGATTTTAATAAAATAGAAATAATGTGCCTTCGACAGGCTATTAGATTTGCAAAAGAAAAAGTAACTTTAAATATTAATTTAAGTTATACTGATACCAGAGGCGCTATGGTGAACTAGTTCGACTAATAAATAAGACTTATACTGAGC
>Ga0209599_10000828_pt1 | contig 17485 bp, 11 predicted proteins | sample Shrwel_input2_FT_FD_187534 | JGI IMG/M metagenome (GOLD analysis project Ga0209599, IMG submission 187534) | Subsurface microbial communities from deep shales in Ohio, USA - Utica-3 well 1 S input2 FT (SPAdes) (version 2) ... | reverse complement strand
TCGCGCCGCCTTTCAGGCGGCCCGCCTCCAGCTCCAGCTGGCGGAGCACCGACATGTAATGGAAGTCCTGCAGGTCAGCCATGCGGTTTTAGTAGAGTATAGAGTATGGAGTATCGAGTATAGATTCGGGTAGGGATGATCGGCCCGGTCATCCGCGGCCGCCGCATAGTGGCCGCAAGGTAGGGGCGAGACTACGTCGCGCCCTCGGTTCCTCCGGCCCCCGTGCGCTTGCGCGCATTCTGGTCAACCGAGCCTCTGGGCCTCTCGTTTGTCCCCTTGCCCCCGTGCCAGCTTGCCCCCTCGCGGCTCCGCCGCGTTCTCCGCCCAACAAAAAAGGCCGGGAGACCCGCTGGGCTTTGACGCCCGACGGACCTCCCGGCCTGGATTGATTTCTCCGCGCTAGCTCTTCGGAATAGGCACCCGCTGGAGGTTGGTCACGTGCGTGTCCTTCGTCGCCGGCAGGTGGAAGAAGTCCGCCGCCAGCGCCTGGGTGTCGCCGTCCCGCCAGACGATGAGACGCTTATCCACCCGGACCGGCAGACCGCGGTGGGCGCTGGCGTAGGGAGACTTCAGGTCTTCGACTCGGCGGTACTCGATCACTGTGTCCTCGTACTGCTTGGCGAGCGGCGGCAGGATGGCCTCGCCCTTGATGGAGAGCTTCGGTTTCTGCCGCTGATTCTCGATGACGCTGACACAATTGGCGTCGCTCAGCCTGGCGATTTCTCTGAACAGGTTCTCCAGCAGGTCGACGCTGGTATCGAGGTCCCCGCCGCTCATCTTAGCTACCGGTCGGGTGTCGCGCAGGATATCCGAGGGTGTGACCCGCACGTCAGCACCCAGGCTGACCCGGCGGATTTCGCGTTTCCGGCCGCTGTATTCGACCCCGTTGGCTTCCCTGTGAAGCTTGTTTCGGCGCTCGGTCGCTTCGACGTCCATCTTTTCCTTCCAGATCAGTTGCTGCGATGCCCTGACCTCTCCGCAGTTCTTCGCGCCCAGCGCCTCGTCCATCGCGAAGGACATCGCGCTGCCGGCCAGATCGCAGCTCTCCCTGTAGACTTCCTTGATGATGGATTCGCTCAAGGGCTCGTCGGGCCCGAAGACCAATGTGGTCTCAAGGAAACGCTCGATGCGCAGTTCGTTCGGGCCCGGGGGGCGGAAGTCAGTCCAATGGCTTCGCTCTTTCTGGATTTCCTCGGGCGTCTTAATGGTCAGCGGGAGGCTGAAAGCCAGACGTTCTAGTTCTCGGCGCCGCAGGGCGTTGAGTTGGCGATTTTCCGGCAGGCCGAACAGGATTTGAGGGCAATCGACGAACCAAGTGGTGCCCTGGCCGAGGCTCGCGATTTTGACCTTCTGCAGGGTATCGCCCACCGTGATGTCGATGGTCTCCGGTTGATCCGACGTCACCTCGATGCCTTGGAGCACATCGGCCACCTGCAGCAACGTGTCTCGGCCAGCCTCATCGGCGAGGACCGAGACGATGAGGACGCTGTCATGTTGACTGGGCGTGACCGCGATGCTCAGGAGCAGGTTGCCCTGGCCCGGCTTCCAGCGGATGAGCAGCGGGAAGCCGCCGTTGTGTCCGTACGTGAACCAATCATGGCCGGGCTTGCCGGTATCGCCCTTGCCCTCGGCGAGTAGGGCGGGGTCGTAGCCGAGTCGTTCGGCGATGGCGTCGAACAGCGGACGGACGTCCGGCAGGACGGTAGGATCCTGCCAGCCGAGTTCGTCGTCCTTGCGGTTCCGTTTGGCGATCCGGAGGAGTTCTTCCTGCCCCGGGGGCAGTTCGATCGCTCCGCGGGCGACGAACCCGCGGACGGGCTTGAACTCCTTGAGGATCTTTTCGGTGGGGAAGGCCTGGAGGCTGTAGCTATGGATGTGTGGTGTCATGGTAACTATAGGGCTCCCTGCGCATGTCCGCACACGCGTGGCGCCTGCGCCAAAGCAAAAGGGCCGGAGCCGACTGCTTGCGCAGAAGACTCCGGCCCTTTGTTCGACGGCCGACTGACCGTGGGGAGGTCCGGTTTAGGTTTCAGACCACGGAAAGATCCGATTTGGGTTTCGACTGTCAAAAAGCGGGAGCGGGGTTCTGTGGTTCTCCGTTCGTCGCGCAAGGAATATTTTTCGGCGAATCCCTTCCAGGTCATATATGCGACGCACTGTATTCAGCGCAGGCAGCCGCGGCGATGCGTTCACACGATTTCGTGCGACAATTAAATTTCCGATGCCAAGGGCCATTGGTTGACACACGCGAGCCGGCTGCATCCTCCCGCGCCCCATGGAAAACTCCGACGAATCCGACTACGAACCCGAAGACATCTTCGAAGAGATCGACCCGACCGAACCGCCTTCGCTCGCCGACCGCATCCGGGCCGGCGACGAGGTGGATGCCGACGAGCTCGACGATGAATTCGACCTCTCCCTCGAATGGGATACTTCGATGGAAGCCGACCGGGCCTACATTGAATATCTCGAGCGCAAGCGCGCCAAGGGCGCCCCGCCGCCTCCGCCTAAACCCGATCCCGAACCCCCGACCCCTTGAACCCAGGTAGGGATGCGATGACATCGCATCCGCCACATCTAAGGTAGGGTCGGCACTGCGTGCCGACCTAGCTCCCTCTGGCTCGGGTAGGGATGACCGGCCCGGTCATCCGCGGGCGCGCGGGCCGCACGCCCCTACCTCCGACCCCGATACAAAGGGAGACCGGAAACCGGATAGTTGGCAGCGGACATATGCTTTCGGGTGACAGGTGAAGGCCCCCCGGGAATCAGCCCCTCAGGAATCAGCATCTCAGCCCTCGGCCATCAGGATCCCGCCACTGGAACCCGAACACCCGGAGTCACCCCCTATACTCTATACTCCATACTCAATACTCTCGTCATATCCGTGCCTCTCGCGGTTTCGCCCCATGTCCCCGTGTCCCCGTGTCCCCGTGCCCACGTGCCCCCTTGCGCTAGCGCGCATGCCCCCTCGCGCGCTAGCGCGCCCCTCTTACCTTCCCGCCTCTTCGATGAGCTCGCTGATGCTCTCGGTGTAGATCTTGAGGAATTTCGGTGTCAGCGACTTGGAGGCCGAGACGGAATACTGGATATTCTCCTGGGTGGCTTCGTTGGAGAGGATGACCGCCGCGGCCTCGCTGTCGCCACGCGCGCCGGTGATGATGAGCGCCTGGTCATGCGGCATGATCTGGATGATCCGTGCCGCGATACGGTCCGAGGGGCGGTTGCCGCCGGCCTGCGCCGTCGCCGCCTCGATCAGGCGGGGGTTGTTGAAGCAGAGGTAGAAGTTCCAATCCTTGAAGTCTTCGGCCGCCTTGACGGTGGCCGGCTTGAGGGAGGCGCGTTCGCCCTTGAGCGCGCCCAGAGATTTGCGGAGCGAGCTACGGGTGCCGATGGTGAGCGTTCCATTGTCGGCGTAGGCGAACCAGACGGACTTATCTTCGGGCAGGCCGCCGAAAGTCGCTTCGCCCGTCAGCTTATCGACCAGGTTTCCGAGATTCCAGGCGGTCTGTCCTTCGACGAGGGACTCCTGGACGCGTTCTGCCTGGCAGAAGGCCTTGGTGCGCTCCGGCGAGAACTTCCCGCGCAGGATGAGCGTGATGTCGGCATCCTCCGGCGAGAAGCTTTGGAAGCCGGCCGGCGTTTCCGGGAGCGTCATCCCGAAGACGATCGAATTCAGGTCGCCCTTGGTGAAGTCGCCGAAGCCGGCGTCCTTCAGGCGACCGATGGCGTCCTCGGCCTTGCGGAGGAAGGCGCGGCCTTCGGCCTTGGAGCCGGCGGCCTTGATGAGGCTCTCGAACAGCGTCGCGTAGGCCTGCTTCTGCTGGGGCTCGAGCTTCAGGTCGACCTGCGCGTAGAAGTTGGTCGTCAGCGGCAAGCCCTTTGTGTCCGGCAGCTTCGCGGACGGCTTGAGCGGGTTCAGCTCTTCGGCTTTCTTGTCGCAGCCGACGGCCAGCATGGCCACGGCGAGGAGGGTCAGGGCGCGGAACAGGTTCATAAGGTCAGAAGGAACTAAGCCACTGGTTGATGTCCATATTTTCCTGCTCAGGCTCCCGGATATAGGCCTTGAAGAAGATCTTATCGCCATTGCGGAGGGTGCGCGTGGCGAGGCGCGCGGCGACGAGCTGCTCGGAGTTCGCGCTCAGGTTGCCGGTCGCGACAAAGACGCCGGCCACCCTTTCGTCTCCCCGGTAGACGCGGATCTCATTGATCTCGATGATCCCCGCTTCCTTGAGGACCGCCCGGTCGATGAAGCCGGAGAGCCCGGTACGGTCCGAGACGCGCGTCGTGTAGCCTTTGGACTTCAGTCGCTGGTCGATCACCTCCGGAGTGACCCAGAAATTGAAATTAAGGTTCAGGATCAGCAGCGCGACCAGTCCCGAGCCATAAATGATGCCGGCGACGCCGACGGTAGGCATCTTGGTCGGTTCACGGAGCGCCGGGGCCGACCTGGCCTCAAACGCCTCAGCCGAACGACGGATCTGCCAGATGTAGGTCACCGCGAAGCCGTAGTAGGTGGCGTAGATGATGAAGTCTATCCATGCGAAAAACGCATGTTGATCTGTGAGAAGGCTCGTCAGGGTCAGCACGCAGCAGAGGACTGCGATCACGAGCCCGAAGCCGCGCGTCATTCGTCCGTCCGGATTCTGCTCGGCATCGGCCTTCGCGTTGGTCTGGGTCGCCAGGGAGACCAAGGCCCGGAAGACCCAGTAGAGATTGAAGAAGGGAATCCAGAGGAAACCCTGAGCCTTGGCAGGGCTCAGGTTCTCGGCGCCGCCGTCGATGCTGGCCCAGCCCCGACGTATGATCAGGGAGAAGAAGCCGAAGGCGCAGACCTGAAGTACAAAGATCAGTTTGAGGTTCGAGTTCGAATTGAGCAGCCCGGCCAGCATCACCAGCAGCGCAAAGCCGTCGGTGACGTGGTGGAGTACTGCCAAGGAGATCAGGCCGTGGGTGCGTTTCATGAGGAGGATTCAGGTTTTGACTGTATAATGTTCAATAGAAAAAGGTCGCTGCGAATGGGCTTATCTTCCTGTTTTCAGTGCGAACGATCCGCGATGGGCAGGTGGGCGCCGATCTGGCCCACGATGACGGGATCGCCCGGCTTGCGGGGCTGGACGACGTAGATGCGCAGGCACTCATCGGCCGAGCCGTTGCCCTGACGGATATGGGCTTCGATGCACAGATCTTCGCCTCGGTAGCGGATGTGGTACTCCTTGGGGTAGCGCTTGATGGTATCAGAAGAAGAATTTGGCACGAAGTCGTGCGAACCGAGCTGGCCGAGGAAATCCGCCCAGGGCATCCCGAGGCCTTGATGATCGCTGTTATGCCGGGCGGTGTGAGCGAGATCCACGAGGGCCTGATAGACGTAATCGGGGTCGACGTAGTTCGACTCTTCGGCGGTCTTCTTCGCCCGGTCCGTAAGGACTAACCAGGTTCCTGCGGCATCTTCCGCCGCGAGTGAGGCTTCCAGCACAGTCGCGAAACGGGCCGTCGGTCGGTCGGCGACAGCCTCATCGCGACGCTCACGGCGCTTGGCTTTTGCATCGTCCGAGACGGGGCGCCCCATCTCATGGGCGTGCCGGATGTTCTTTCTGTGGAAAGGCACGACTTCATCCGTCGGCTTACCCGGCCCGATTAGCTTGGCCTTCCGCAGGAATTCGGCGACGCCTTCTTCGATCTGCGCGCAGGTTTGGGCGCAGGCGATGATCAGGGAGTTGTCTCGGATACTTAGCGTGCAGCCGGCCAGGCTGTCCGCATCGAGCAGAGGGGGCTGGGACGTAGGGATCAGCCGGACTTCGCCGTTCGGACGGTACTCAGCGAGGATACCAAGACGGTCGCGATGGAGCCGAGCCCAGTATTGTACTTTCTGCAGCAGCTTCTCCGAGGATTTGAGGAGGGGGTATATCATGGGTATGTTAAGAGAAGGGTCTCTATATATAGGGGTGGTGGGGTGAGTGGGTTGGGCGGGGGCGCTTGTCGCAGGAAAAGCAGGAGTGACGAACAAGGTGTTGGCGTTGAGCGGCTTGGTTCGGGTCAGATTTTGTAGACGCCGCCGCGGGCGATGAATTTGCCGGCGTCGACGACGACTTGCTGCCGCGCGGCCGCACCGCCGACCTGCCAGATGGGCTGGCTGTAGCGGTAGGTACCTTCGACGTTGTCGTAGAAGCGGCCGTAAGGATCGACCATGGCGTAGCTGGCGGTCATGGCGTCGTTGCCTTCGAAGACCGTCCGGATGCCCTGGCGGCTGAGGTGGGCGTGACGGCGCTGGAAGACCTTGAAGGCCTCGTCCGGGCAGCGGATGAAGGACGCATCGAGATCGTTCTGGCCGTCGACCTGCAGCGCCTGGAAGACCTTCCAGCGCTGGGGCGCCAGCTCTTGGATGAAGGCGTTCATGTCCTCATCGAAGTTCTGGGCGGTGACTACGCTGTTGATCTTGAGCGAAATGTGGGCCATGCGGATGAGCGTGGCCCGGTCCAGGTAGTCGGCGTTCGAGAGGGGCTTGCCCTTGATGGCGCGCCCCATCAGGACGCGGCGTTCCGGCAGAGCGCTGTCGACGCTGATGCCGATCTGGTCGAGGTGGCCATACACGGACTTGATCCAGTCGGCCGTGATGAGCTGGCCGTTCGAGATGATGCTCGTGACGAGACCAAGCGACTTGGCGTACCGGATCAGTTCCGGCAGGTCTTTACGCAGGAGGGGTTCACCGCCCGCGAAATTGATCTTCTCGAAGCCGAGGCCGGCGAGTTCGCCGATGACCTTGCGGGCTTGCTCGGTCGGAAGGCCGAGGGTGCTGACCTTCGTGTCGCGGATCACGTCGTCGAAGCGCGCGTAGCAGAAGTTGCACGCCATCGGGCAGTGCTTGACCAGGTGGAAGTTGACGGTGGTGACTTTGGCGGTGGGCATGGGTGTTTCCATGCGTCCAAAATGACCTCCTCTTAGCGGCCTCCAATGACCCCTGAGTGCCCCCTAAGCTCAAACCATCGACCCCTTAGGGCACACCCCCATAACCCTGAATTAAAGGCCTAAAACCCCTTCTAATCGGGCTTTTGGCTTAGGGAAGGTGGGCCTGCCCTAAGCGCCGCAACCTAGTTCCAATCCCTTCTTCAGGCGCCCGGCTTCTTCCTCTTGGTTGAAGTACACGCCGAACTGCATTTCGCCGACCATATCCAAGGCCTTCTGGATGCGATCCAGTTCGCTGATCTTCGATTTCTTGTCGTTACCTTTCTCGGTCACGGTCTTCTTCAGCAGCTCGACGGCGTAGCGCATCTCCGGAATAGCCCAGGCGGCGACTTCGCCGTCCATCATGTTGTCCGAATGCTCCGTAGCGCTGATCGACTTCAAGGTTTCCGCGTAGGTGGCCAAGGCAGCTTGCAAGGTGGTAGCAAACTCGGGCTTGCCTGACTCCGCGAAGGCGGCGTGCAGATGGAGTCGGGCCTCCATCATGGAGATCAGGCCACCAGGTAGGCCCTCGTCCTTCATCAGTTTGATGTAACCCTTGGCCTTTTGGTGATCACCGGACCGCAAGGTCTTCGGTCTGACGAAGCGGGGGTTCGTTAGGAAGCCGGCCATGTAGCGCAACGCCAGCTGACGATACTCCGGCTTCTCGCCGTGGCAGTAGACTTGGTAAAGCAAGTCCTCCAAGAGTTCGCCGGCCTTGTCTTGGGTCGCCTTGAACTCGGGCGTCTCCATCCGTTTGTCTTTGGCGCGACCCAGTAGGAGGTAGCGGGACCAAAGGTAGGCCCAGCCGAAAGCCTTGCTACAATCTTCAACCTTCAGGGGTTTGGCTCGGGTTAGGATGTCATTGAGGAACTCCTTGGCCGTCTTCAGGGCGTTGGCGGGATGATTCGCGACGAGTTCCCGCTCTTCGGTCATGGCGTACGAATAGCGGAGCAGTCCGAAGCGAGCACGGGCACAAAAGACGATCGGACGGGGCGGCGCGGCGCCGAGCTCGTCCTGGTCCTGGAGATCGGTCGTCACACGAGAGACCAGGAGTTCATCGATGGAAAGGTCGCCCGAGGCAATCAGGCTGAGTTCGCTCCACAGCGCACTGCCCGCAGGGTTGATCTCGTGCTCCAACGTCAGGCGCTTGACCTCTGTCAGCAACCCTGTCGCGCCCTCGATTGACTGCCGGCCGAAATGCAAAGCGGCGTGCAGGAGGCGAAGCCAGGCTCCTAAGATGGCGACCTCTTCGTCGGGAAGCTTACCTGTCGCCGGCTTGGCGATGGGCTTACCGGCGCAGAGCTGATTGAGGCCGTCCTCAGACTTGAGGAGGTAATTGAAGGCCGCCGGGGCGCTCCGACGAAGGAAGGTAAGGTTATGCGCCATGGCCGGTACGAGGATTCGTCGGGCAGCGGCCCGAACGATCACTTCAAACTTCGTTTCCGGGTACATCGAGTGCACGCGGATGCTGACGGCGATGAGGTGGTTCAGGGCAGAACGGTAACCGACCGGCCCCGGCCAGCGGCCGGTCGGGTTAATCGAGAAGTCGGGTGCAATCAGGTGGAGCAGGGCCTCCTCGTTCTTGATGGCCAGGGCGACCTGACTGGCATCTCCCAGCACGCTGGCTTCATCCGCGGAGACTTCGCCTTTGAGCCGGCGGATGATGATGCCCACCGAGTCGCGCAGGAACTTCTTCGCATCCGAGACATTGGCCCCTGCCCCCTTTTTCTCCAACGCCTTGCGCGCGGCCTCGTATTTGATGATGTCAGCCTTGAGCGTGGTGAGATCGCTTTGCCAGGCTTCCTGCATATGAATCCGCAACTCCTTCAGATAGTGCGGTAGGGACATCTCCCTCCAGAGAGGGTCGAGTGCGGGCGTGGAGGGTTCTGCAGGCATAGGAAAATGGTCCAGCGCTATGAACCCTCGGCGACTAAGGTTGCCTTCAGGCGGTCAGCCTCTTTTTGGCCGGCGTCGTGGTCGGCCCAGTCGGCAATCGCGAGGAAGCGAGCGGGCTGGCCGCCCACTCCCTTGCCGATGTAAAGCTTGCCGACGGCGGGAAGGGTTTCGGCGGGGCACGGCTTGAGGCCAGATTTATCTAGAGGTCGCAGGGATTTCAATTCCACGTGCTCGGATTTGTCTGCCGGAGGGACCCGATATTTGTCCGTCATTTCCTTCTGCAGGCGCAAGAGTTCGGCCTCGAGTCTGGTGCGCTCTTTCTGCTGATCGTTAAAATCAGCCTTGGCCTCGGCCTCCGCGTCGTCACCCGGCGCGGGTAAAGGCTTCTGCGCGAGCTTGGCTTCTGCATCCGTGATGCGAATCGCGTGCTTACGGCGCGCGACCAGCCAATCCTGCACCAGAAGTGCATGGTTCAGGAGCGAGCGGGCATGGTTAGCTTCTTCCTGCCAAGCTTGCAGGTGATCCATCAACGCCTGACGCAGCTTCGGCGTCTCATCCTTGGAAAGTTGAGATTCTCCGTAATCTGCGAGCTTACCCAGGGAGATTTTCATAGCCGAATAGTCCTCGAATACATTCGGGAACTCCTCATCCCAGCCGGTGTTGAGTTCGCCCAGATCTTGGGTTCGCTTGGCTAGCTTTACGCGCAAAGTTTCGCAGGCCAGAGTGTGCTGCTTCCAATCATCGTAAAGCGAGTCTTCGCTCTTGGCGGGCGCCATAGGCGGCACGACTTCCCAAGTGAACTGGGCGGCTAAGGCCAAGGACGGCGCGCGTAATTTTTGATCGTCCGCTTCCCAGCGAAGTTCACTCCGCGCGAGGTCGGGTAGATTCCGCGCCGTGACGCGCCCCAGGTCTTTCGCTTTATCGGCGGGCCAGGCGGCAGCGATGCGCTCCCAGTCCTTGGCCTCGGGCAGGAGAAACTCCGCGGCCGGGAAATCTTTTTGCAGCGATGCCAGATTTCGGTCGCGGACGTAGGCCTGGCTCTGACTCAAGGCGAGCAAGTCGCTCGCCTCTTGGGCTTGTTCGCGGCTCAGCTTTAGAATCAAAGGCTCTTTCTCTCCGCAGAGGAGCCAGCCATCAGCGCCCTGGAGATAGCATTCAGGTAAGTGCGGGGAGAGGCCGAAGATTTGGATGCCTTTAGTGGCGGCGGCTTGTAATAGGTCAGCCGCATTGAAATCCGGCTTGGTGTAGAGCATTGCTGAGCCTGCCTTAGTTGCCTGCAGGCAGTGGGCGATCTCTGCCTGCGGAACCAGCTGCCGGGCCTCTTGATCATCCGGGGAGGCTTGCCAGTAGGCGAGTTCGCGCCGTGAGATATCGGCTGGGCGATTCCAACATGCTTCCGCGGGTGTCCATTTGCCCTTGGCGAAGTGCTGCTCCTTCTCGGCTTCATGCCAGAAGGATCTCAGGAAGAGGTGTCGCCATTCCTCGGCTTGTTCAGCCGTTAAGCGCAGATGGTGACGGGCGGCTCGGTCCCCCAGAGGGGCATACCAGATGCCGGCTTCCGCGTGGCAATAGCCCGACTGGGGCGCCCGGGGCAGTTGTCGAATCAAGACCTGCGCTTTTTCGAGGTCCGTGAGCGACCGGAGTTCGGTGGCAGGATCAAAGCTTGGCGGCGTCAGGAGGTAAGCTCGGCCGCCCGTTTCGAGATGGGCCTTGAGGAGCGACTTTAGGTCTTCGGGGACGACCTTCGCCGTCATTGCCAGTAGGACCGGCGAAACTTTCGCCTTGGATAGCGTCACGGACGTACCAAACCATGCCGGCTTGGCGGCGAAATCACGAGTGGGCTGCCTGACCCAGGCTTCCGCGATGACCTCGCTCCGTCGGTCGATCGTCGTTTCGTAGCGATGCGCTTTGATGGGGCCAATTTTCATGCTCGGTTTAGGAAAGTTTGGAAACCGGCTTCAAGGTCGGCGAAGGCAACGGGGAAGACGGTCAAGGCGGGCCATTCGAGGGGCGAGTCCGCATCTAGCTCGGCTCCGAAATCGGCCTTGGCGGCCAAAGGGCTGTTCGAGAGTTGCCAGGCTTTGATCTCCTTGCCGCTGACTGTGAACAGATAGCGGTCATGGGGGAGTTGGGCCTGAGGGAAGACTTCACGACAACTCTGGTGTGCCACCCGGGCTGCGCATGGCTTAGGGTCAGGCCCATCCTTTTCGATATCAGCGCGGCTACGCGGCTGATAAATAAGCGTTAGCTTAGACCCGCTGGCGACCCCTCGGCAGGCTTCAAGGAAGGCGGGTACGTTCCGCCAGTTGCCGCCCCGGAGAGCGAACTTATCGTAAAGGAGGAAGTGCACATCCTCCGCCGTTGTGCCGACGACCTTCGCCAGGAACGACTGAAAGGACATCCGTTCGGCCGGGCGGAAGCGCACAGAACTTTCACCCTGAAAGGACGTCCGTTCGGCCGGGCGGCCCCGGGAAGAGCTTTCCGGCGGCTGCTGGGCTTCGAGGTCGGCGGGCGCCTGCAGCGCCCAGTAGGCTTGGCGATCTTCAATCTGGTCCGCATGGCGCAAGGTGGCGGAGTGTTGATAGCTGGGCGCCAGCGCAGCCAGGATCGGATTGCACTCGCTGGTCTGCTGGTAGAGCTCGGTGGCTTCCGCCAGGTTTAGGTAGCTTCGCTCGGCTTGGACGGCTTTGAAGAAGAGCGCGTCAACCCAGGCCCTGGCTTCGGCTTCGTTGGCCGGCCCAATCGGGATATCGCGCAGGGTGAATTGAGCCCAATGGTCTTCTTCCGAGTCGAGGTGATGCGGGCCGGCGATACGAATTTCCGCCCGCAGAAAATGCGTCGCCTCTTCGGGCTTGGCTGATTGGTACGGGATGGCGAGGTGCGGTTGCGGCTTTGTCTTCCACGTGCCGATAGCCTCCGGTATCTGGCGTAAGGCGGCGTTCCATAGGTCCTGGGCCGGAGTGAGCAGCGTCAGGCTGTCCTCGTCTTTCGCCCCGTCGCCTCGCCTCCACTGAATTTTCCCGGTCGCCGATTTAGCGCCAGGCGAAGTCAGTTCCACGCTCAGGCGGGCGCTCCATTGGTCTGCGCTCTTAAGGCCGCCTCGGCGATTTTTCACCAGATATTTCCCGAACTTGAACTCGCCCGCCTTGCCCAGCGCTTTGTCGCCTGGCCGGAGAATCACGTCGTGTTGGTCCGTGATGTCAGCCAGTTCGATGTCCTCGGGCGTCCGTTCGATGTTGAGCAGCACCTGGCCGAAGGCCGGGTGACGGCCAAGCAGCACATTGAAGCAGCCGTGCTCGGGTACATAGGCATGCCCGCGGTCGTCTTTTAGGAAGGCCTGTCCTTCGGGAGTTAGCCCGCCTTGTTGATCGATGAGCCCTAGGCTGGCGCATTCGCTCAGGATGTTAAAAGCGGCCCGCTGGCTGACTTGAAATCGCTGGACAACGATTTGCTCACTCAGCGTTCCGTCTTCGGCTAGCCTTAGGACGTGCTTCAGTTCGGGTCTCGGTTGCTGGCTGGCAAATTCAGCCAAGAGGCTGACCTGGAGGAGGGCCGGGGTGGTTTCGGCTAGGACAATCATGAGAGGAGGGGCGAGCGTTTGGCGAATTCGTTAAGGGCGACGCATGGCTCGCCGGATTTTCGGCAAGTGAGGAAATAAGGCCGATGTCCGAGGACGATGAGCAGCTCCCGACCACGCGTGGAGGCGACGTTGAGACGATTCGGCGAATCCATGAAGCCGGTCTTATCGACGTTGCGCATGCTTAAGAGCACGAGGTCGGCTTCCCAGCCTTGGAAGCTATCGACGGTATTGAAGCGAATCAGCCAAGTTGCAGATTTATAGGCTTTTTCACCCTCATCCCAAGTGCCCTTGAGTCGCGGTATTTCGTCTAAGGCTTTGCCCAGGCCTTTCACCTGTGGCACGAAGAAGCTGAGCAGGGCGACTTCCCATGGTCGGCCGTCATTTTGCCGATGGGCCGGCTTATCTGCCCAGTCGAGGAAGCGTTCAAGCTCTTCGATCGCCGCCTTTATTTCTTGGCGATTCACTCCCCCCTTGAGCACTTTGGCGACGCCTGTCTCAATCCAAGTCGATCGATGCGATTTGCAATCGGGGAAGCGGTAGCCCCAATTTGTTTGGCGGGCATCATCTGAGGGCTTCGGGGTTGTCTCATCCAGGACGGTCTGGGCATCTTGTAGGGCGCCTTGACCGTAGATTGTTTCGCGGGGGAAAGCGGAAATCGACGGATGCATGCGGTGCTGGTAGCCGAGGGCTACGAAGCGCCGCATGGCGGGGTCCTGGCGAATCAGCCCTCGGTCGATGATGGTGTCGTATTCGCCATCTGCCGATGCCAGTCCATCTTGTAACGCATCGAGAATGCTGGGAATGGCGACGGACGCAGCTTCCATGATGCGTTCGCCTTCGGCCGCTCGCTCCGCCGGGATGAGCTTGCGGATCTGCTGGGCCAGATTTTCGTGGGCCTTCTTGACGTTGGCCATTTTCACGACGCCATCCCGTAGCTGGTGCTGTCGGTTCAGGCGCCAAGCGATTTCCTCGCTCAGGAGTTGGTTGACGGTTTCACCGGCCTCAGTGGCATCTTTTACCGTGCCCGACCAAGTCGTTAGGGCCTGCTGGCGGAAGGACTGTCTGGTCCGGAGTCCGGCCATGTCCTTGGGTTGGTGCCACTCCAGTTCCAGCCAATGGTTGCCTGCGGGTAAGGCATCGGCGACGGTCGGCCAGACGAGCTCGTCGACGATGACGAGGTCCGCCATCGCGCATCGGAGCCGGGCTTCGTCTTTTTCGAAATCATCGGCCCGCATGAAGGTCCAGTCTGGGCGAAGTGCAGCTTTCGGGCCGGCGTTAGTCACGAAAGCACCTAACATGGGAAGGTCCGCGAGCTGGCGATAGAGTTCTGAGGCTACGGACGACGGCAGGACGACCAGGAATTTCTTGTCACGCAGTGATTCCAGCGGCCAGAAATCTCGGTCGCCCATGGCCCGACGAAGCGCCAGTTTGACCATCGCCGCCCGTTGCCAGGGCTGATCCTCATCGTAGATCTCGCTATCTTTATCTTTAGGGTCGAAATGGCAGTTACGGATATTGCGGGATAAGCCGCTCTCATCCGCGAACGGCGGCAGTTGCCGTAAATCCCCGACGACGACCCAGCGCTTGGCGAGCATCGCCGGGAGGAGGAATTGGGGCAGCAGGGTCTTGCTGGCCTCATCGAGAATCATCACATCCCAGAAAGGCTTCACGCAGACGGGCTCATTCCATTTTTGCGCCGCAAACTCGTCGCTATCGACGGCCCCGAGGGCGGGGTGCATGGAGAGCCCCTCGACCGTGCTGCAGGTGATGTCTGCCATCCGCGTGACCAGATCGATGGCCTCGTCTTTGCTGAGGCCTTGCGCTTGGAGTCGCTCGCGGCGGTGATCAAACCCCGTCTGCTCATCGCCTCGGTTCTTGCCCATCCGGAGGATGTCCAAGCCCCGGGCTAAAGAGTCCTTTTTGCGCAACTTATCGATGACATTGTCGACCGCCGCGTGGGTGTTGGCGCAAAGTAGGATGCGAGTCCGGCCTTGGCGTTGGAGCTGGGCGATGAGTTCGCAGATGGCCGTGGTCTTTCCCGAGCCGGGCGGGCCCTGCATCAACGCAAAATCCGGGGTGGCAAGGGCCTTCTGGACGAATTCACGCTGTTCGTCGGTGCCGTCCAATTCCGGTCGATTCAGCCAGACCCACTGGTCTTCGTTGATGGCAAAGGGAGCCCACGCCTCTAAGCCTAGGCTTTCCTGAGGCCGGAAATGTTTGGCGCTATCGCCGAGGCGTAACAGGGGCAGCTGGTGCGGCAAGGGGGCGTTGAGGAGTTGATTGATCGCCCGCTTCTGGAGCAGCAGCTGCTGTAAGAAAAGTCGCGGCTGTAACACCACGTCTTCGGGCGGCCGTTTATCCAAGAAGAAAATCCGTCGGTCGTGGCGTTTGCCCTCGATGTAAAAGTTCAGAAACTTGGTCCCGATTCGCACCGATAGCTGGTCGATATCCGACTCGAGCAGTTGTCGAACAGGATCGACCGTCTTGTTCTCGTCTTCGTCCGTGGAGGCAAGTTCAACGGCCACGCCCTTGCCCTTGTAGCCAAGGATCTTGGGTTTGGCGGTCACGCGGAAGGTCGCGCCGCTGATCTCACAGATCGCCTCGGTGACTTCCCCCACGTCATCGGCTTCGGTCGTCAACCCGCGGAAGATCACTTTCAGTTGGCCAATTTTAAAGGTCCGGCTACCCGGCCATGGCTCGGATTTCACCGACCATTTTTTCCCGCCGGCCTTGAGGCTGCGGTATTTATTTGGCCCGGGCGTCAGGAAGTTCCAGCGATCGGCTGGACCGAGGGCTTGGGCCTGGCGGCAAGGCACGGGAGCGCCCTGTTCATCGGTCCACTCCTTTGGCAATGACGTCGTCTGATGTCTACCTAAGGTCGCCACCTTCTTGTCATGGGTCAGTTCGAAGCCTTCCAATTCGGCGAGGTCCTCTTCGGTGATGATGCCCTGCGCATCAATCAGGTAGTCTTCGATGGACCGGATCTGCTTCTTGCCGCTGCTGTCACGGTAGATGAGGTCGATGCTTTCGGCGGTCGAAGTCGGCGGCGTCGCTAAGCTGATGCGCCACGCCGGCTTCGGCTTGGCGACGCTATGTAAGGTCCAGTCCTCCGCCAGGGTCAGGACGCTTGGCATCCGCGCCGGTCGCCATGTGAACCCTTGCTTGGTTTGGCGTTTGGCGATGGTTTCCGAGATACGGAGGAAGAACTCGTACCGCTTGAAGCGCCGCCGGGCCTGCTCGAGCGGGACTTCCCTGTCTCGGTTGAGCGGACGGTCGTCGAGGGAGGCGAAATGGAGGAGGCGCTTATGCCCCGGATTCTTAGCCTGGGGTGGCCGAGGATTCGCCATGGCTTAGTTCCGACGATCGTCGGCGAAGAAGTCGGGGTCATCTTCCGTGCGCAGCAACTTGACGTGCGGCAGTTCGTCCAGCGCGACGGGTGCGCCCAGGGCAGCCGGGCGCGTGCGGTCCTTCGCCCATTCGCGCTGCTTCCGGATCGCCTCGTGCATCAGGTGGGCGAGCGGCTTGGTTTCCTTGATGGCGGCTTCAAAGTGGGCGCGTTGCGGCGCCGGCGTGCCTTCCTCGTACCAGTTGTAGAGTCCGTCGTTGACGCACTGCTCGATCTCCGCGCCAGAGAATCCCGCGGTGATGGCGGCTAGGGCTTTTACGTCGGCAGGCGGCAGCTTCTTGTTCTTTCGCTCGAGATGGATGCGGAAGATTGTCTCGCGGACCCCTTCGGTCGGGAGGTCGACGAAAAAGATTTCATCGAAGCGGCCTTTCCGCAGGAGCTCGGGCGGGAGCTGTAGGATATTATTCGCGGTTGCGACCACGAAGACCGGTTCCTGCTTTTCTTGCATCCAGGTCAGGAGCGTGCCGACGACGCGTGCCGTCGTGCCGCCGTCCGTTCGGTCGCTGCTACCCATGCCGGCGAGGCCTTTTTCGATTTCATCAATCCAGAGCGTGCACGGTGCCAGGGCTTGGGCCAACTTAAGGGCCAGGCGCATGTTGGCTTCGGACTGTCCGACGATCCCGCCGAAGACTTTGCCGAGGTCGAAGCGAAGCAGGGGCAGGTTCCAATCTTGGGCGATGGTTTTGGCGACGAGGCTCTTCCCGCAGCCTTGAACGCCCAGGAGCATGACACCCTTCGGTGGTTCGAGTCCATTTCGTCGCGCAGCCGGGCGGAGGCCGCGCTTACGCTTTTGCAGCCAAGCCTTCAAGTTCTCCATCCCGCCGACTTGCTTCATCTCGGCGGCGGGTTCGAAATATTCCAGAATCTGACTACGCCGGATGACCTGAGCCTTCTCTTTCGCGATGATGACCGCCGCCTCGGCATTGAGGGCTTTGTGCTGACGTAGTCCCTTGCGGAACGCCACGGTGGCTTCCATGGTTGTGAGACCGCGAGCGGCCTCGAGCGCCTGATCGTCGATCTGATCCTTGGCTTTGCCGCTCAGCTTCTCTGCCAGATGGCGTAGCACCGTCAGGTCAGGGAGCGGTAGGTCGATACAGGCGACTTCTTTTTGCAGCTCTTGCGGCAGGTTCGCCTCGGGGGTCGAGAGTATGATGAGCGTCGGCTTGGTCGAGCCCGCGACTTCGCGGAGGAAGTCGATGACTCGGCGATTCGGTTGATCATGGTAGACGCTGTGCAGGTCTTCGAGCACCCAGATGCCAGGTGTGGCCCGGATGTGGGCGACGAGGGCTAACTCATCGTCGAGTTCGACCTTCGCTTGATGAACTTCTCCGCGGGACGTGAGCTCGTGCACCCCGGAAGCGATGCTCCAACTGAAGACGTCTAACGCTTCGTCGATGTCCGCGTGCCGGGCCAAAGCGAAGGCGGCGTTGCGAATGCGTTTCCGCTCATGGGAGATGACCTGAATCACCCGCACCCCGGCCAGGTAATGGTCGGCGAGTTGCCCGACGAAGGCTTCGTCGATGGGCATGTCCGCGGAGGGCGCAGGGGGCATGGGTTCGGTTTGGCCTGTTCGGCAGGGCGAGTCAACGGACGGCCGTCTTGAGAGATTATCCAAGAAGTCGCACGAATCAGGCGGGGCTCCCTTGGGGTGATCTCGGCCGGGG
>Ga0209599_10000826_pt1 | contig 17503 bp, 16 predicted proteins | sample Shrwel_input2_FT_FD_187534 | JGI IMG/M metagenome (GOLD analysis project Ga0209599, IMG submission 187534) | Subsurface microbial communities from deep shales in Ohio, USA - Utica-3 well 1 S input2 FT (SPAdes) (version 2) ... | reverse complement strand
CAAAGCCAGCCAGCAATTTCACAAACTGGTGCTGGATTTGCGCTGTTTTGCCAATCAAGGCGCGGCGCTGAATCATCTGACGCAGCCGTTTATTTTACATACTGCCGGTCAGAGCGCGAGCGCTGAGCTGACCCTGGCGAACATCCGTTATGCGCCGGCGACTGCGACAGCTGATCTGGCCTGTGACGCTGCGCCATAAGGGATGACGGCAGACCTATGCACTGTTGCATCTGGTCTGCCGGTTTGAGGTTATAGCGGGTTCAGTTGAAAATCGACAATCACCGGATCGTGATCAGAGGGAAACAACCCCTGATCACGCCGTTGTTCAATAAAATGCCGGTTTACCTTTAGTGGCCCGCGCACAAAGATAAAATCAATTTTGCCAGCGCCTTTGGCATAATCCTGGCCAAAGCCGTTAAAAGTACTGAGGCTGGCAGCAGTAGCTGGCTGTGCATTTGCCGGTGCCGGCAGTAAAGCTGCATCCTGCAACTGGCTACTCAGCAACTGATAAGCCGGATGTTGTGAGGTTAGATTCAAATCACCTGCCAATAACAGTGGCAGTCCACTGGGTAACTGCGCAGCCTGACGCAGGATCAAGGCTGCACTCTGGCGGCGGGATTCATCACTTTGATGATCAAAATGAGTATTCAGCAGAAAAAACTCCGGGTCTTTGTTGGCGGTGCCAGTATCTGAAGTTGTGGCTGCTAACTGGCGAAAACGGGTCAGCGTCAGGGTACGGTTAATCTGCGCTCCCCAGCCTTTTGACACTTGCTGCGGCGTGGGTGATAACCATAAGGTCTGTGCCTGCAGTAAGGCCAGTTTATTGTGGCGATACAACACGGCGGTCGCTTCCCCCTGCTGTTTGCCATCATCCCGTCCCACACCATACCAGCGATATTCCGGTAATAACCGACTCAGTTCGGTGATTTGAAAATGCTCAGCTTCCTGCAACGCAATCAGATCCGGTTGTAGCAGTTTTAACTGATGTGCCAGTAAAAACTTACGGGTATCCCAGTGATGCGGGCTGCCAACGGGTTCACAATAACCACAACGGATATTGTAACTGATCAAACGCAGTGACGACTCCGGACTGCTGTGGTTGGCACTTGGTTCTGTCTTTTCAGCCAAAGCCGGTGGCGTGAGCAGCGGTAAGCAGAGCAAAGCCATCATTGGAAGGCACCGCTTGAAGACCGCAGTCAAAGACGATTGAGTGGCGTTTGGGTTGACCGGAAAAAGGCGGCCGATATCGGGTTGATGTGACGCTGGCATGCAAAGTCCTCTGAGCTGGAAATCCTGTTGCTACCATACACCAGCGGTTTGTTTCCCGGCGGTCAGAACCGACCAATGGCGGTTGGCAGTGGTTTAGCTGCCGGAGTCAAGCAGTCGTCTTGCTTGGCGGATATTTATAACGCCAGATATCAAATGTTTGTCAGCTTTTTACTCTAACTTTGCAGGTACATTTGTCCTTGGTTCTATTAACATAAATTGGAGAGTGGCATGCAACGCCATGATGCGTTTTTTCAGCCAGATGGTGCTGAAGTGTCAGCGTCAGCAATAACGACAACAGTGTTATCAGTGCAAAAGTTGCTGAGTGTCGCTGGTGGAGCCTCCGATGTCGCAAGTATATCGGTTGAAGCGCAGATGGCGACTATGCTCGGTGGCGGTTGGGGCACAGAGCGGCCTAACCCGCCGATAGCTGGTTCCGGTTTGGATTGAACAAAAGCCCCAGGTCATCAGAAGAGGTGCAGATTGGATTCTTTTATTTTTGAAGTGGCTGAGTATTTGTGGGCGTTGTGCATCCTGGCACTGTTGCATTCTCTGACGTGGCCCGCGCTGAAATCGGCCCGCTTAACAGTGCTGATCTGGGTGATTTCCAATATGATTCAGGATCGGATAGTGCCGTTATTGATTGCACTGGAGTCGACTCAAGCCCAAGTGGTTTGGGTGATTTGGTATCCCTGTTGGATGGTACTGCAAATTGGCACGCTAGCGCTGATCTGGCATCTGCACCACAAGTTTGACTGGACGGTGGAAAAAATCAGTCAGTTCATCTGTTTAAGCTTATTAATGAATTCGTTGTTACAGTTTGCCCGTTTTACCGACCGTGTGCTGCTGGAAAGCAATTTGTTGGCTGAAGTGTATAAGTTTGGCATTCCGGCGTTCAATATTGCCGCCATTGGCGCAGTGCTTATTTGGTCAGTCACAGGCATCTTTCAGACAAAAAGAGGAATCGCCTGATGCTGACTGGCTTATTTATATTCATGGTCCTGTTACTTGGTTATGGTTTGGTGGTTTACCGAGCCATAAGCAGTAAAAATGGAGTGATCGCTGCTGTGGAAAAAGAAGTGGCGGCCGAGATGGAAAGCCGCTCGCATCAGCTTTGTTTGCAGGCATACGACATGCAGGGGGTGGCGCATTATTGGCAGCGCAGCAAAATGGATGAAGAATTTCAGGATAATCTTCATCTGTATATGGAGGATTATCAGGCTGCTGTTGCCGAAAGATTAAAGCAAAAAAAGATTCGTGGTTTAACCGCTTACGGTTTTATTCAGTTAAAAGAATAAGCAGACGCAGCCGCGGCGGTTTTATGCGGTACTCAGCCCTTCATTCCAATGCTTATCGCTCGCAAGTTTTGCCGCTGAATGCAGATTCAAGGTCATCCCGACCAAGTCATTGCTCATCTAATCACTGCGACATTTCATTGTTGGTCATCTCAGCGCAGATGATTGACTGCTGCTGTCTACACGGCTGTTTTGTGATACTGTTTGTTTACTTCCCGGCTAACCTATGAGCGGATGCGATGAGCCAACTGAATCTGAATCGCCCTGATGAATTACAACGTGATTGCGTCGATGATTTTTTTGAAGATTTTCGTGACGCCTACGAACAATGTGAAAGCACGCTGATTGAACTGGAGCAGCATCCGCAACAGCCTGAGTTGCTGCACGGTATTTTTCGGGTGGTGCACACCATCAAAGGCAACCTTGGATTTATCGGCTTATTTTCTTTAATCCCATTACTGCAAAGTTTGGAAGATGTGCTGGACGATATCCGCAAAGGCCATATGGCTTACGATAGTGCGCTTTGTGATGTGATCCAACTGACGATGGATCTGACCCAAAAGTGGGTCGAAGTCAGTATCGCCGGTGAAGCTAAACCGCTCAGCCCGGCCAGTATGCAGCAAATTTGCCAGCGCCTGAGCGGCCTGACCAGCGCCGATGAGCGTTCACGGGATGTCCGGATCCGTCAGGTGCTGCATCTGTTAGATCCGGCGCATCCACAAGGGCTGATCATCACTGACGAAAGGTTGCCTGATGCGGTGACGACCACCGCCAGCCCTGTCGTGGAAACAGGAGAGTCTTCAGCCATTGCCGCTTGCCGCCGCCTGTTGCAACATTATGGTATCCGGATGGATGCCGATTTGGAGTTTTTTATTCAGTTGATCCCGGCATTGGAGCAACGTCATCCGCGCTGGCAGGGCCGGACGGCCCGGCAGTTATTTCTGGCGTTGGAAATGAACCGGTTGGCCGGCAAAAAAGTAGACACTGTGCAATTGGCGGTCGCTGTGATGTTGCATGATCTGGGCATGTCGTTTCTGCCACTGAAAATGCTGGATGCGCAGGGTCTGGCCGATCCGACACAACTGAGCGTGTGGCAACGTCATGCCGAAATGGGTGCTAGTCTGGTGGCCAGCAGTCCCCGCTGGCAAGACGCCGCAGCGATGATCTGGCAACATCATGAACACCATGACGGCAGCGGTTTTCCGGACGGTTTGGATGGGCCGGATCTGAGTGAAGGTGCCAAACTGCTGCTGATCGCCGATGAGTTTGATAACAAGGCCAACGATGGCGACAGTCCGGAGCAACGCAAAAGAGCCCTGATGCGGGCGTTGCTGGATATAAACAGTGGTGCTGGCAGTAAATTTGACCCTTATTGGGTTGGCATGCTCAGTGAAGTGATTAAATTGCATAAACAACATTATCAGCGTTGAGTACTGTCAGCATTTGCGTTATTTTCCGGCTTTTTATTCAAGGAGTTACAGATGCAATTGACTGCCGACATTTTTCTCAGCAGCCTGGCCAGCCAGTTCCGGCATATTTTTCAGTTAAGTCAGCAGGGGGCTGACAACAGTATTGAACGGCTAAGGGCGCAAGGTTTTATTCATGCCGGTGAATTACTCGGTTTATGCCAGCGTGAACAGGTACAACAGTTGATGGAACAACAACATGTTCAGGTGTTTGGTTGCACTATTGCGCAACGTCATAAAACCGAAGCACAGCGCCGGCAACAAGCACTGGCCAGTCAGGATTATCAGTATTTCGACGAACCAGCTTTATTAAGGCAACAACGCTGATACAACAGGGGCTAAGCAACGACTGGCCCCTGCGTATGACGCGCTTTACTCTGGCATCACTCCGGCACTGCGGTTGTTCCGCACAACTCAAAACACCTGCGCTGCTTTGCCGCTGCACAGCAGGGCGGCACAAAGCCCGCTACAAGCCAAGAGGTTCAGTGACAGCAACAGTCGGTCTGAACCTCTGTGCGCACTGTGTTTTTGAATGCAATGAAATAACGCGGCAATGGCAAGGATATAGGTCAGCACCACTGGTAACCAGCCCTGACTGAATTGCCCAGCCAGCAGAAAGGCTTGTCCTGCCATGATGGTCAGCACGACATCGCGACGCAAAGTGTTTGCTGTGGCAGCGGTTGGGTTTTTGCAAATCTCAATTAACATTTGTCAGCTCCTGTTGCTGTGAATGCCTGATTGCATCCGTTACTTCACCAAGACACCACAGCTTGGACAGGTGTGACAAAAAACTCAGTCTATCGAAGGCTTCGCTTAGCCTTGCATTAAACCTTCCGCCCAGGTCACTGCCTGCAGGTAGATGGGACTCAGATCCTGCGGCTGGCGTAACACCTGCTGACTCAGCTGTTGTTGCAGCAACCAGTCGGCTTGTTCAAAAGCTTTTGCTAATTCCAGATACTGGCCAAGTTGACCGGCCTGCAACAGCAAAGCTTGTTTGATTGCCGGCAGTATCGGCAAGTCATCCAATAACGGCGCCAGCGGCTGTTCCAGTAATGCATCCACCAGCGAAAACAAACCGGTTAGAAAGGCGGAGGGAGGATTGGTGGTATCCTGATTCAATTCGGCCAGTTGATCACAGAATCTGGCCCGGACAATCGACATTTTCAGTAGTTCACTGCCATTGTCTTCGCTCAGATTAGCCAATGCTAACAAGGCAATAAACTTCTTCAGTTCAGCTTCGCCCATAAAAATCATCGCGTGTTTCAGCGAGCCGATAGCTTTGTCTCTGGCAAAACTGGCGCTGTTGACAAATCGCAGCAATTTATACGACAGCCCCAAATCGCGTTCGACAATAGACGACAGCTTTTCAAAATTAAGCTCGAGGTTACTGGCTTCGGCAATCAGCAGTAACAGATTTAATTTGCTACTGGCAATTTTTTTATGTTTTAGCATTTCCGGTCGGGCGAAAAAATAGCCCTGAAATAACTGGAAGCCCAACTGACGCAATTTTTCGAATTCATCGGCAGTTTCGACTTTTTCGGCCAGTAATGTCACCGGATGGTGGCGGATCCTTGAGATGTACTTACTGATTTGCAGCAGATTAAATTGCCGGACGTCCACTTTGATAATACTGACATAAGGCAGAAAAATATCCCACTTGGCTTCAAAATCATGATCGTCCAGTGCCAGCTGGTACCCCATCCGATGTAATTCACGGCAGGCGGTCAGCAATTCACTGCTGATGGGCACAGTTTCCAGGATCTCAATCACCATACTTTTGGGATCGATCGAGGTCGGAAAATGGTGGATCAGGGTATCGGCCGAAAAGTTAATAAAGGCCTGATGACCGCCGGTAATTTTTTCTACGCCCATCAGTAGATGGTGTTCGGTGATCAATTTAGACGTTGCTTCGTCGGCATTGATATCCGGAAAACTGTTGGCAACACCGTCGCGAAACAGCAGTTCATATCCAACCAGATTTTTACTGGCATCCAGAATGGGTTGTCGCGCCATATAACAATACATACTACTTCTCCTACAGCTTCAGGATAAAAGCGCAGAACCGAAGAAAGTGAGTTGCCCGGATACCCTGATGTCGACTTTGAGCATATCGTAATTTTTTCTGACACTTTATGCTTTGATATTATGAAAAAGAAGTTTTTATAATATTCAGGTCTTAAAAACGGCGGAACTTACCTTAGCACTCTCCGTCAAAGAGTGCTAATATGGTTTCACTTTGATACCGAGCAGGAGCATTTTTGAATGACCAAAGCAGCCCAACTCACGACTTTATCTGTAGCCGCCAGCGGAAGCCTCGAAGCTTATACCCATGCCGTCAGCAGCATTCAGATGTTGTCAGCAGAAGAGGAAAGAGCTTTAGCTGAACGGTTACAACAGCATGGTGATCTGGAAGCAGCCCGTCAGCTGATTATGTCGCATTTACGTTTTGTGGTACATATTGCCCGCAGTTACTCTGGTTATGGCTTACCTATCGGTGATTTAGTGCAGGAAGGCAATATCGGCCTGATGAAAGCGGTCAAACGCTTTGATCCAACCGTTGGTGTGCGTTTAGTCTCTTTTGCCGTGCATTGGATCAAAGCCGAAATTCATGAATTTGTGTTAAAGAACTGGCGTATTGTCAAAGTGGCGACCACCAAAGCACAACGTAAGCTGTTCTTTAATCTGAGAAAATCGAAGAAAAACCTCGGCTGGTTCAGCCAGGAAGAAGTGAAAAACGTGGCTGAGTCTTTAGGCGTGCCTGAATACGAAGTACGGGAAATGGAATCGCGGATGAGTAATCACGATATGCCATTTGATGCGCAGGACGATGATGAAGAAAGCGCTTATAACGCACCGGTGTTTTATCTGCAGGATAAATCTTCTGATCTGGCGAATAATTTCGAAGAAGATCAATCTGAAGGTGCTGCGGTCGAACGTTTGCAAGCTGCAGTGCGGACGCTGGATGAGCGCAGTCAGGACATTATCCGTGCCCGCTGGCTGGATCAGCAAAAGCTGACTTTACAGGAGCTGGCGGACCGCTATCAGGTCTCCGCAGAGCGGGTACGTCAGCTGGAAAAAAATGCCATGAAAAAGCTGCATACCGCCATGGTGGATGCTGCTTAAGCTGTGTGTTTCGCCATGTGCAAATAAAAACAATGCCGCTTTAGAGCGGCATTGTTGTTTTTGCGTGTTACCAACCAGTATCTGGCTGGGGCTTGGTCAACCGATCATTGATACCGGTTGACCCTGCAGCTTATTGTACGTTGGTTTTTAAACCACGACGGATTAACAGTGCATCTGTGGTCGGTTCCTGACCACGGAAGTTTTTGTAAGCATCCATCGGTGGTAAAGTATTACCGACAGACAGGATGTGCTTACGGTAGTTTTGACCATTTTCCAGTTTCAGACCACCTTGCGTTTGCACATAAGCAAAAGCGTCTGCGGCCAGAATTTCCGACCACATGTAAGCGTAGTAGCTGGCTGAATAGCCGCCGCCCATCGAGTGGCTGAAGTAAGTTGACTTGTAACGTGGTGGCACTGCGGCAATATCAACGCCGTGTTTTTTCAGTGCGGCAGCTTCAAATTTTTCGACATCTTGTAATGACGCATCGGCTTTTAACGCATGCCATTCCATATCCACTAAAGCGGCAGATAAATATTCCAGCGTATCAAAACCCTGGTTGAAGCTGCGGGATTTCATGATTTTCGCCAGCAGTTCAGCCGGGATAGCTTCGCCAGTTTTGTAGTGCTTGGCGTAGTTAGCGATCACTTCCGGATAAGCCGCCCAGTCTTCCTGGAAGGTTGACGGGAATTCAACAAAGTCACGGGATACTGAAGTGCCTGCCAGCGTTGGGTATTTCACGTTGGAGAAAATACCGTGCAGACCATGGCCCAGTTCATGGAACATAGTCGTGACATTGTCATAGCTGACCAGGGTAGGTTCGCCGGCCGGGCCTTTTGGAATGTTCATCACGTTGACGACCACTGGCTTAGTGCCATTTAAGCCGCTTTGATCAACAAAAGAGCTCATCCAGGCGCCACCACGTTTACCTTCACGGGCAAAATAGTCGGCGTAGAAAATCGCAATGCTGGAACCATCGGCATCAAAGACTTCATAAGCTTCAACATCCGGGTGGTACACTGGTAAATCAGCGCGTTTTTTGAAGCTGATACCAAACAGTTTGTTCATGGTGAAGAACACGCCGTCATGCAGTACGCGGTTAAATTCGAAGTATTGCTTCACTTCGTTTTCATCCAGATCGTATTTGGCTTTACGTACTTTCTCAGCGTAGAACTCCCAGTCCCATGGCTGCAGTTCAAAATCACCGCCAGTCGATTTAATCATTTCCTGAATGGCAGCGGCTTCCAGTTTGGTGTTCGCAACCACGGCCGGCACCATGCTGCCTAACATATCCATCACGGCTTGTGGTTTTTTCGCCATGGCAGTTTCTAACTGGTAATCAGCCCAGCTGTCAAAACCTAACAGTTTGGCGCGCTCAGCACGGATTTGCGCTAACCGGGCAACCAGTGGCCGGTTGTCGGTTTCACCTTTGGTGCCACGGTAAGCTGACGCTTCCCAGATTTGTTTGCGCAGTTCGCGGTTTTCCAGTACGGCCAGCACCGGCTGACGGGTGGTGTTGGTCAGCTCAATGATAAACTTGCCTTCTTTACCGGCCGCTTTGGCACCCTCAGCAGCAGCTTTAATTTCTGCATCAGACATGCCAGCCAGTTGCTCTTTGCTGTCGACAAAAATAGCGATTTCTTTGGTGATCTTCAGCAGGTTCTGCCCAAAGTCATTGGTCAGCTTGGAGTTTTCTTCATTTAAGGCGCGGATTTTAGTTTTTTGTTCTTCTGTCAGTAAGGCACCGGCACGGACAAAACGATCGTAATAAACTTCAACTAAACGGACTGATTCGGCATCCAGATTCAGGTTGGCACGGTTGTCGTAAACCGCTTTGATCCGGGCGAACAGGGTTGGATTTAAATTGATATTGTCGCTGTGTGCCGCCAGTTTTGGTGACATCGCCGTTTGAATTTTCAGAATTTCATCATTACTGATAGTGCCGGTCATGTTGTAAAACACTGAGCTGGCGCGCTCTAATAAATCACCACTTTGCTCCATTGCCACTATGGTATTTTCAAAAGTGGCCGCATCAGGGTTATTGGCAATTTTTTCAATTTCGGCCGCATGTTCAGTAATACCTTGTTCCATCGCCGGCTGATAATGTTCAACTTTAATTTTGTCGAATTCAGGCGCATGGTACTGCAGCGGACTTGGTGTTAATAATGGGTTTGTTGCGGTCACTGCTGGGGCTGACTCCGTTGTTGTTGCCGGCTGAGCCGTTTGTTCTGCCTGAGCCGGCGCTTTGTTATCAGTACAGGCGGACAGCGCCAGCACTGCGGCGACTGCAGTCGCCACCATGGTTTTTTTCATATTATTTATTCCTTTATGGGTAAAGAGGACCTGGAGCTGCGGTATCACAGCAAAACTAGCCGAGTATGCCAAACCAGAGCCTGCTGTCACCAGCTTTTTCAGCAGAAAGCGGGTCAGGCGCGTTAAATCGTTGGCAATTGCTGCAATCTGACCCAAAATTCAACCATACTTGCCGGCAGGAACTGGTTGGCGGGACAAACAGATGAAGGTCAGACTTTTTTGCTTCGGCTGGTTTTTATTGTTTGGCAGCCTGTTGGTGCAAGCCGCCCCGGTTATCCGGGTGGTCAGTTTATTACAGCTCAAGGCAGATCACCCCACAGTGCTATTGCTGCAACAGGCATACCGGCAATTGGGTCTGGAGATGCGACTGGATTTGATGCCGATAGATAGGGCGACACTGGAACTCAATCGGGGTGTACTGGTCGATGCGGCTTTGGTTGCGGCTTCGAGTTTTGCAAAGTTCAACCCGGGGTTATTAAAAGTTCCGGTCCCCATTTATCAGTTGGATTTGCGGGTATTTAGTCGTGACCCCACACTCAGCATCCGACGCTGGCAAGATTTAAGGCCTTATCAAGTGATGTTCTTGCAGGGCATGACCAGTGTGGCGCTGCGGCTGCAACAGCATCAGATGCAAGATCAATTCGAGGTGTTATCTATGGGTCAGGCGCTGCAACGACTGGCGCTGGGCAGAAATCAACTGGCGATATTACCAAAAGCTGAAGCAGAGGCTATGCTCAGTGAGCTGAGGTTAGAAAAGGTTTTTATGGCGGCAGAGCCGTTGGAAGTGATGCCCGCCTACCATTATTTGCATCCAAAGCATCAACATCTGGTTGTGCCGCTGACGCAAGTGTTGTCCCGGTTGACCGGAATAGCGGCGGAAGTAGAGCAGAATACAGATATTGACCCATTGCTAAATCATCCAAGCCATCAATAAAGAGGAAATTTATGTACAGTATGACCGAAGTACAGTTGTCCAATCCGGCACTGCTGGAGTTGTTTTGTGCTTTATCTGATGCGCTTGGTAAAACAGGTCAGGATGAATTGGCCAGTGGCGTGGCAGGCACGGATCTGTTGGTGGCTGTGGTGGCCTGGCATGACGGCAAAGCCGTTGGTTGTGGTTTGCTCAGACGGGAGGACGGGCAACGGGCTGAGATCCGTCGGCTGTACTCAACCGCACCTGGTGTTGGCAGTGCAGTGTTAACTTATCTGGAACATTATGCCCGGCAGCAGGATTTTAGCAGCGTGCTGGCGGCGGTTCGCATTATCAATAGCAAAGCGGTGAATTTTTTTCTGCATAAAAGCTTTAAAAAATGTAGCGGTTATGGCAAATACAGGTACAGTTCCCAAGTGATTTGTCTGGAAAAACTGTTGGAGCCGCGTGAATAAGATGAACTGCTGTGAGCTGAAGTTGCGATCAGATGGTCAATGAGTCTGCCGTTCTGTCTGGATTGCTAGTCTGGCTGCGCCAGCCACTGTGGAAACTTGGCATTGGCTTGTGGGGCTTGGTGGTGCTCGCGCTGTGCTGGGCTGGACTGCAGGCGTTTTCCAGCGCAGCACCAGCGCCCAGGGCATGGCAAATCTGGCAGTTGCAAGACCCGGCAGTGCAAACTGCCGCCCAGGCGCTGCAACAACCTGTTGAACGTTGGCAACCCTATCTCAGTCACCAACCTATCCGGCATGCGGCGGCGGATGGGGTCTGGTTAAAATTGGTGTTGCAACCCCAAGCTGATGCGCTGTTACATATTTCCCCGTCCTGGCTTGATGAACTGCAGTTCTACCAGTTTGATGCTAAGGGTCAGTTGCTGCAACAGTGGCAGACCGGCGACAGGTTACCTTTTGCCAGCCGGCCCATCCTGGCGGCCAACTGGTTGTTGCCACTGGCGGGTGCTTGCCGTGACACCTCTTGCCAGTTGCTATTGTATCTGCGCGATCCGCAGCCGTTGCAGTTGACGCTGAGTTACCAACCGCAGGATCTGCGTTGGCAACAACAGCAGCAACTTGGCCTGGCCTTGCTGTGCGGTTTGCTGTTATGCGCAGTGTTGCTGGCCGCCTTGCTTGGTTTGGTCACGGCCCAGGCCTGGTATGGCTGGCTGACGCTGCAGCTGCTGGCCTTATTGGGGTTAGTGCTGGATCGGAGCGGGGCAGGATTTCAGTGGTTGTGGCCGACGCATCCTGCGTTAAACCCCTGGCTGGCATTGGCAGTGCCAATGCTGGCATTGAGTAGTTGTGGTTTACTCAGGTGTTATTTTTCTGTGCCGCAGCAAAGTGTTGCCGCTCAGTTTTTATTCAGTCTGCAAGGACTGGCTGTGGTGTGGGGCTGTGCGTTAATCTGGTGGTTATGGCTACCGGCGCCGGGCTGGCAAAACCAGCTCAGTGATATTGCTGGTTATCTGTTGTTACTGACGATGGTGGCTGCGGTGCTTTCAGGTGCACGGCAACTGCGGCTGCAGCCGGGCCGGGCCTTCGTGTTGTTATTGCCACTGCAATTGTTGCTCGCAGCTGTAGCTTGTCTGATATGGCCTGCCAGTCTGGCTGCTTTAGCGCCGCCCGGGCTGATGGCCGCAGCGCTTTGCGCCACTGTGGCGGCTCTACTGTTAGTGACTGGTCTGTTCACGCAGTTATATCTGAAAAAACTGAGCTTCAGCCGGGTGCAGCAGCAATTGTTACAGCGCAACCAGCAACTGGCGGCATTACAGCAGCAGGAATTGCTGCGTAGCCGGATAGCGCCTTTTTACCAATTGGGTTCAAGGCTGGCGCTGATGGAATTATTGACTGCTCAGCTGGCGCAGCCGCAAGTGCGTTATCGGCTGTTGCTGATTGAGTTTCAGCAATTTGATCAGTTAGAAGCGGTATTGGGCCGGCAAAAAGCCTGCGAGTTATTAGCGCCATCTCTGCTGGAATTGCAAACCTTGTGTCAGCAGCATAGTCCGGCAGTGGTCAGTCTGGGACCGGCGCCTTACCAAACCTTGTATGCACTGAGCCCGTCCCGGTTGGCGTTATTGTTACAAAGTGACGATTTTATCGCGGTGTGCGCTAAGATCCGTGCTTTGTTAGCGCAGAAATTTAGTTTAGATACCTTAGCGCCTGATTTTAAACCACGTTTTGCTTCAGTTGCCGTCGATGCTGCGCTGGCGACTGATGCGGAAGATTTGCTGGCGCATGCTTTATTGGCATTAAGCTGTGTTGATCCGGCCCAGGGTTACCTGAGTTATCAGCCACAACTGGCGGCACAAAGCCGGCAGCGGCTGGCACTGATCACCGATTTATCCAGAGCCGTGGCGCTCAAGCAGCTGAATTTATATTTCCAGCCGGTGCAGGATTTGTCCAGTCAGCGCATTGTGGCATTAGAAGCGTTGCTGCGTTGGCAACATCCCAGTCATGGCGACGTATCGCCAGCGCTGTTTATTCCACTGGCGGAAGAAACGGGTTTGATCCACAGTCTGACCCGCTGGGTCTATCTGCAGGTACGGCAAACGCAGGATCTGTTGCGACAACAAGGCCAGCAGTTGCAAATTGCGTTTAACCTGTCGGGCTGCGATTTGGAGCATCACCGGCTTGTCAGCAGTATTTTGAAAAATGAGCAGCAGTACCCAAGCGGACAGAAAGTGAAATTTGAATTGACCGAAAGTGCGTTGCAACGCGATTCAGTTGCCGCCGGTCAATCGCTGGCGCTGCTGCACAAAAGCGGTGCTTTGTTGGTGATGGATGATTTTGGCGCCGGACAATCAATGTTAACCAAGCTGGCGGCGCTGAAGGTGCATGAAATAAAAATTGATATGGCGCTGCTGAAGATGCTTGGCACCCAGCGGGAGATGGTGTTGGCTGCCACTATCCGACTGGCTAAAAGTATGGCAATGCGGGTGATTTGCCAAGGGGTGGAATCGCAACAACAATATGATTTTCTGATGCTGCACAATGTAGATGCAGTGCAGGGTTATTTTATTGCCCGGCCTATGCCGTTGGCGCAATTGCGCAGCTGGTTGGCAAATAGCGGCACCACGGCTGACATTGCGACGGTTGGCGCGACTGTTGGCGCGACGGTTCAGTCCTGAACTTTTTCATCTGCGGTGCGCTCTATTGCTTGAGAAAAAATGATCCGGCCCCAACATCCAACATCATTGATGTCAGGTCCTGACCCTTGCGGAGTCCATTATGCCCAATCTACTGGCCAGTTTTACTGGTTTACCTCCTTTTTCTTCGATAACCCCGTCTATGGTGAAGCCTGCGGTAGAAGCTGCGCTGGCAGCTTGCCGGCAAGCAGTGGACGCTGCAGTGGCAGTGACGCCTGTCAGTTGGCACAGTCTGGTGACCAGCACCGAACAAAGTGCCGATCATTTAAACCGGCTCTGGTCGCCGGTATCACACCTCAATTCGGTGTTGTCGTCTGCTGAATTACGCGAAGCCTACGAAAGTTGTTTACCGTTATTATCAGATTACAGCACCTGGCTTGGGCAGCACGAAGGTTTATATCAGGCTTATCTGACCCTGAGTCAGAGCGCTGACTATGCCGACCTGACGACAGCGCAGCAAAAAGTGATTCAGAATGCTTTGCGTGACTTTAAATTATCCGGCATTGGTTTGTCGGAGCAGAAAAAGCAACGTTATGGGGAGATCCAAAGCCGGTTGTCAGATTTGAGCTCGACTTTTTCCAACAACACGCTGGATGCCACCCAAAGCTGGTTCAAACATATTACCGATGCAAGCTTATTGGTTGGGATCCCGTCCGATGATCAACTGGCTGCAGCTGAAGCGGCGCAAAGCCGGGACTTAACCGGCTGGGTTTTTACGCTGGAATTTCCAAGTTATTCGGCAGTGCTGACTTATGCCGATAACGCGGCGCTGCGGCAAGAAATGTATCAGGCCTATTGCACCCGTGCATCTGACCAAGGACCAAGCGCGGGCCAGTTTGATAACAGTGCGGTGATTGAAGAAACGCTGGCGCTAAAACATGAGTTAGCGCTATTGCTGGATTTTAACAATGCTGCCGAAGAGTCGCTGGCGACTAAAATGGCGGAAAGCCCGGCTCAGGTGCTGGACTTTCTGACCGACTTAGCGCAAAGAGCCAAGCCACAGGCACAGCAAGATTTAGCCGAGCTCAAAGCATTTGCCGCCGAACTGACAGGTTCAGACCAGTTGCAGGCCTGGGATATTGGTTATTACTCAGAAAAGCTAAAAATGGCGAAATACGCTATTTCTGATGAACTATTACGGCCTTATTTCCCGGAGCCGACAGTTGTCGCTGGTTTGTTCAGCGTGCTGCAGAAAGTATTTGGCGTTGTGGTCAGCCAGCGCTCCGGGGTGGATGTCTGGCATCCGGATGTGAAGTTTTATGATATCCATGATGCCAGTGGCGAATTGCGGGGGAGTTTTTATCTGGATTTATATGCCAGAGCCAAAAAACGCGGCGGCGCCTGGATGGATGATTGTCAGGGCCGCCGGGTCAAAGCCGATGGCAGTCTGCAGCGGCCAGTGGCTTATCTGACCTGCAATTTTAATAAGCCGGTGGCTGGCAAACCTGCACTGTTCACCCATGATGAAGTTATTACTTTATTCCATGAGTTTGGTCATGGTCTGCATCATATGCTGACCAAGGTCGACGCCAGTGCCGTCGCCGGTATTAACGGCGTGCCTTGGGACGCGGTGGAGCTGCCGAGTCAATTTATGGAAAACTGGTGTTGGGCACCGGAAGCTTTGGCCATTATTTCTGGCCATTATGAAACTGGCGCCGCGTTACCCCAGGATTTACTGGATAAAATGCTGGCGGCGAAAAACTTTCAGTCGGCGCTGTTTTTAGTCCGCCAACTCGAGTTTGCGCTGTTTGATTTCCGCTTACATGCCGGTTACCAGCCAGCGCTGGGCGGCCGGGTGCAACAAGTGTTGGATCAGGTGCGCGCTGAAGTGTCGGTGTTGATCCCGCCGAATTTTAACCGTTTCCAGCATAGTTTCAGTCATATTTTTGCCGGTGGTTACAGTGCTGGTTATTACAGCTATCTGTGGGCCGAAGTGTTATCCGCCGACGCTTTTGGCCGGTTTGAAGAAGAAGGGGTATTTAATGCCCGGACCGGTGCCGATTTCCTGCACTGTATTTTAGAGCGGGGTGGCAGCGCCGAACCTATGGAACTGTTTAAAGCTTTCCGTGGGCGTGAGCCGTCAAATCAGGCATTATTACGGCATATGGGCATCCAGGTTGCAGTTTAAGCTGTTGGCCATTTCTGACTGTGTTTGATTGGAGCAAGGGTGATGACAACGATACGGAGCGCGATCTGGGCTGCTTTACTGCTAACCACAGGGTTGACGGCTTGTCAGCCTGCGACAGAAGCGCCGCCAGAGGCAGATGCCCAAGCGGCAACGCCGGTCACCACAGTCAGCAATGGAGGCAGTATGAACAGTCAGAATCAAAGCGCTGAACTTCGGCAGTTATATCAGGACATCCAGCAGATGGTTGGCAAGGCCGCAGCCTCTGAACTGGCCCAGTGTCGTAAAGTGGGCATTGGCTACCGCTCTTGTGGCGGGCCGGATTCGTATCTGGTGTATTCAGTACTTGGCCTGGACGAAGCGACGTTATTGCAAAAAGTCAGCCGTTATAATGCCCTCAGCCAGGCCGAGTCGGAACGGCTGGGGTTGATGTCGACCTGCCAGGTGATGGCGGAACCTGCGATTACCCTGCTGTCCGGTGTTTGTCAGGCGGTTGAAGCCCAGGTGGACGGCGAGATCACTCAATAACGCCGCTTATTTTTTACCATAAGGCGCCCACTGCCCGGCAGTGGCGCCTTCTTTTATTGATGGAACTCGCAATGGCACAGGTTGAACACTTCGACCAGATTTATCAGCGTGCGCTGGCGCGCAAAGGCGGCGCACAACAGCTGCAACAACTGCTGGGGCAACCCGCGGGTACTGCGCAATTATTGGCTTATCAGGATGCCGACTGGCTCGGTGCCATGACCAAAAAAATCTTTCAGAGTGGTTTTGTCTGGCGGGTGGTCGAACAAAAATGGCCAGGCTTTTGTGAGGTGTTTTTTGATTTTGCCATCGAAAAAATTCTGCTGATGCCGGATGAAATGTTGGCCGCCAAAGCGCAGGATCCGCGCATTATCCGCAATCTGAATAAAGTGCTGACAATCCGGCACAACGCCATGATGATTGACGAATTAGCCCGCCAGCATGGCAGTTTTAGTGCGCTGGTGGCGCAGTGGCCAAGTCAGGATATCATCGGTTTGTGGCAGCTCTTAAAAAGTTCCGGCGCGCGGCTAGGGGGCAATACCGGTCCTTACACACTGAGGGCTATGGGCAAAGATACCTTTTTATTGTCGCAGGATGTGGAAGCTTATTTACGGGCTTATCAGGTGATTGAGGGCGGTTTAACCAGCAAAACCAGTTTGCAGAAAATTCAGGCCCAGTTTAACCAGTGGCAGCAACAATCCGGTTTACCGCTGCAGCAGATCAGTCAGATCATTGCGTTTGGTATGGGGGATAACTATGCGGGACTGCAAATGGGCACTGGTGAAGCAAGCTGATGAATAGTCCACTGCACGCTGACAGCGACTGCTGTTACCCATTGTTAGCAAACTCCGGTTTGCCGGCAGAGTTAGAACAACAACTGTTGCAACAGTTTGGTTTGCAACTCTGTGCCCAACCCGATGGCTGGCATTTAAGCTGGCAACAACAACAACTGGTGCTGAAACATCCGGCGCTGGAAAAACAAAGTGATATTTTGGTCGATTTTGCCAGCGGTGCCGCCACCTACCGGCGAAAATTTGGTGGCGGTAAAAATGAAGGGATTGCCAAAGCCGTTGGCTTGAGTAAAAAAACCGGTCTGACTGTTATAGATGCCACGGCTGGGCTTGGGCGGGATGCGCTGGTGCTGGCCAGTCTGGGAGCCCAGATGACCTTAGTGGAACGGCATCCGATGGTTGCTGCTTTACTGTGGGATGGTTTGCGGCGGGCGGCACTGGATCCCCAGTTACAAAACTGGTTACCACAAAGAATGCAATTGCAGTTTCAACCTGCGGCGCAAGCGCTCAGTCAACTGGCGGCGCCAGATG
>Ga0209599_10000825_pt1 | contig 17503 bp, 19 predicted proteins | sample Shrwel_input2_FT_FD_187534 | JGI IMG/M metagenome (GOLD analysis project Ga0209599, IMG submission 187534) | Subsurface microbial communities from deep shales in Ohio, USA - Utica-3 well 1 S input2 FT (SPAdes) (version 2) ... | reverse complement strand
GGACATGGGGAGGGGTTCAGATATGGCGGGAGTCGTTCTCGTCCTTCTTGACGTAGCCGGTGTCCTGACGCTGGTGGTTCACGGCGTTCTTCTTCAGGTAGGCCTGGTAGACGTCGTCCGCGGACATGCCGAGCACCTGGGCGATGGAGATCAGGAAGTGGAAGAGGTCGATGACTTCGACGCGGGCGTTCTGCTCGTCGAACTTCTGGTACTTGGCCCACCACTTCCAGGGGACGGAGTCGGTCAGCTCGGCCATCTCCTGTTGCATGGCACGGAGGTAGTTCAGGACCCATTTGATCTTTTCTTCCTCGGTCATGCCGGCGGTTTCGACGCCGATGCGCTTGTTGAGCGCCTGCTGCATCTGGAAGATTTCTTCGAGCTTGTCGGACATGGGTTCGATTAGGGCGGGAAGGGCGCCCCGGGGCAATCCCGGAAGCGCCGCCCGGCTGGTCCGGGCCTGAATTGCTCTTTGCAGGGAAGGGCGGACTATGCCTACCTGTCCACGTGTCCGCTACCAGCCTCCTGACCTCCCTCCGTAAGCCCGAAGTCCTCGCCCCGGCCGGCGAATGGGACTGCGTCCGCGCGGCGGTCGAGAACGGGGCCGATGCGGTGTTCTTCGGTATCGGTCGTTTCAACGCCCGCGTCCGGGCCAAGAACTTCGAAGAGGCCGACCTGCCCGAACTCATGGCCTACCTGCACGGCCGCGGCGTGAAGGGCTACGTGACGTTCAACACGCTGATCTTCCCTGACGAACTGGCCGAGGCCGCGCGCACGCTCCGCTCGATCGTCGCCGCCGGCGTCGACGCCGCCATCGTCCAAGACCCGGGCATCTGCCGTCTCATCCGCCGCATCTCGCCTGACTTCCCCATCCACGCCTCGACCCAGATGACGGTGACGAGCGCGGCGGGCGTCGATTACGCCCGCGGCCTGGGCGCTTCGCTCGCCGTCCTTGGTCGCGAGGTCTCGATTCCGGAGATGCAGAAGATGCAGACGGAACAGGCCGCCCAAGGCGAGCCGCTTGACCTCGAGGTCTTCGTGCACGGGGCGCTCTGCGTCGCCTACTCCGGACAGTGCCTGACGAGCGAGTCGCTCGGTGGCCGCTCGGCCAACCGCGGCGAATGCGCCCAGGCCTGCCGCCTGCCTTACGAATTGGTGGTCGACGGCGTGGTCCGCGACCTGGGCGACAAGGCCTATCTCCTCTCTCCGCAGGACCTCGCCGGTATCGAAGTCGTGCCCGACCTGATCCGCGCCGGCATCCGTTCTCTGAAGATCGAGGGCCGCCTGAAGTCCCCGGAATACGTGGCCGCGATCACCAAGGCCTACCGTCGCGCGGTGGACGCCGCCTGGGATGCTTTCACGAAGGGCGCCGACGCCGATCGCGCCGCCCTGCAGGTCCGGCAGGAAGAAGACTATGCGATGCAGATGACGTTCTCGCGCGGCCTCCACACGGGCTGGCTCCGCGGCATCGACAACCAGCAGCTCGTCCACGCCCGCTTCGGCAAGAAGCGCGGCGCCTACCTCGGCACGGTCGTCGACGTCGCCTCGAACGGCGTGACGATGCGTCTCGAAGGCCCGCTCAAGCCCGGCGACGGCGTCGTCTTCGACCAAGGCAAGCCGGCCGAACGCGAGCAGGGTGGCTTCGTCCATGGACTCGAGCCCGCCCGTGGCGGCCTCACTTTCGTCCGTTTCGGCCGTGAGGACGTGGATTGGTCGCTGGTCAAGCCGGGCGCCATCCTTTGGAAGACGAAGGACCAGGAACTGGACAAGCGTCTGCATGATTCTTGGGACCGCGAGAAGGCCAACTACCGACGCCCGCTTCACGCCAAGGTGATCGGCCGTCTCGGCCAGCCTCTGCGCGTCGAGTTCAACGACGGTGAAGGCCATGTCGTCGCCGGCGAGACCACCATGGCCTGCGCCGCGGCCGAGAAGCGTCCGATGGACGTCACCACGCTCCGCGACCAGCTGGGCCGCCTCGGTGATACGGGCTTCGAGATGGGCGAACTGCAGGCCGACCTCGAGGGCGCCCTCATCATCCCGGTCAGCGAACTGAACCGGCTCCGCCGCGACCTGGCCGAGCAGATCACGAAGCTCCGCAGCCAGCCCCTCCGCTGGACCTTGCTGCCTTACGAAGAGGAAGCGACCAAGGTCGCCGCCTTCGAGCCGAAGCGTCCGGGCGAGGCCGAGATCATCGTCGTCATCCGCGAGCCCCAGCAGCTCGAACCCGCCCTCGCGAGCGGCGCCCGCGTGATCTACGCCGAATACGAAGACCCGAAGAAGTTCCGCGCCGCCGTCGCCCGCGTCCGCGCCTACGAGCAGGAAGCCGGCCGCAAGGTCGAGTTCTGGGCCATGGGACCGCGCATCCATAAGCAGGGCGAAGGACGCATCAGCGAGATCGTGCTCTCCTGTGAGGCTGACGGCTATCTGGTGCGCAATCACGAGGACCTCCGCGCCTTCAAGGGCAAGCGACTTCGCGCCGACTTTTCGCTGAACGTCGCCAACGGGCTTACCGCCGAGTGGCTCATGCGTGAGCACGCCCTCGAAGGCCTGACGGTCTCCTACGACCTCAACTCCGAGCAGGTCGCCGCGCTCTTCCAGTCCGCCCCGGCCGAATGGTTCGAGGTCACCGTCCATCAGCACATGCCGATGTTCCACATGGAGCACTGCGTGTTCTGCACGTTCCTTTCCAAGGGCAAGGATTACCGCGACTGCGGGCGTCCCTGCGAGACGCACCGCGTCAAGCTGCGGGACCGCGTCGGCGCGGAGCATATCCTCAAGGCCGACGCCGGCTGCCGGAATACCCTCTTCAACTCGCGCGCCCAGACCGGGGCCGAATACGTCACCCAGCTGCTCGCCCTCGGCGTCCGTCGCTTCCGTGTCGAGTTCGTCGACGAAGACGCCTCCACGGTCACGCGGACGCTCGAGAAGTATCAGGCCCTGCTCAAGGGTGACCTCGACGGAACGGCGCTCTGGAACGACCTCAAGGTCCTGAACCAGCTCGGTGTCACGCGCGGGACCATGCGCGTAAGGCTTTGATGGGTTGGGTTTGACCGCGGCTGGGCAGGGTCCAGCGTCATGGGATGAACCGTCGCTCCTTCCTGTCCCTGGCCGCCGCCCTGCCGGCTCTTTCACTCTTCGGACAGAACGCCGCTTCGCCCGATTTCGCCAAACTGCCGGTCGGCGGCATGGATAAGAAGCAGGCCGCCGCCTTCGCCGCCGCTGGCTACGGATACCTCGAGCTTTTCCTGAGCGCCGAAATCGTGCCGGGCAAGGAAGACGAGGTCTTCGCCAAGAACCTCGCCGCCCTCAAGGGGCTGCCGATCCCCACGACTTTCCTCAACGGGTTCATCACCGGCGATATCCCGATGGTCGGTCCGGACGCCCAGCATGATAAGGTCGAGAAGTGGGTCCGTACCGCCTTCCCGCGCGCCCGCCAGCTCGGCGTCGGCATCGTCACCGTCGGCTCCGGCGGCTCCCGGCGCTGCCCGAAGGGCTTCGATCCGGCCAAGGCCCGCGAGCAGTTCTCGAAGATCCTCGGCCGGATCGCGCCGATCGCCCGGGACAACGGCATCCGCCTGACCATCGAGAACCTCAACACTGCGGAGACCAATCTCTGCACCAGCATCACCGAATCCGTCGAGGTCATCACCGCCGCCGGCCCGGAGGTGTTCCTGACCGCGGACCTCTATCACATGATGCGCGATGACGACCCGGCCGCCGAGCTGCGCAAGGCCAAGGGTCGTCTCATCCATTGCCATGTCGCCGAGAAGGAACTGCGTTCCGCCCCGGGCACCAAGGGCGACGATTTCCGGCCGCACCTGCGCGTCCTGCGCGAGATGGGTTATGCCGGTGCCTTCAGCTTCGAATGCGGCTGGGCCAAGTCCGTTTCGCCCGACAAGGCGATTGCGGCCTTCCGCCAGCAGCTGGGCACGCTCTGATCACTCCTCGCCGCGGAGGCGGGGGAGGAGACCCGTGATGCGACGTGAATCCGAAGCGTTGCGAACCGCCATCGCGTAAGCGGTGGGGTCGCCGACCAGGATGACCTGCTTGCGGCCGCGCGTGACGGCGGTATAGACGAGGTTACGCGCGAGCATGATGCTGTGCTGGCGGAGCAGGGGCACGACGACCGCGGGAAATTCCGAGCCCTGGGACTTGTGGATGCTCACCGCGTAGGCCAAGTGCAGGTCGCCCTGTTCGCCGCGTTCGAGCTCCACACGCGCGCCGTCGAAATCGATCAGGAGCGTGCCTTCCTCGTTCTGGCCGAGCACCACGCCGAAGTCGCCGTTGAAGACGTTCTTGTCGTAGTTGTTGCGGGTCTGGATGACCTTGTCGCCCGGCTGGATGCGGCCGGGGCGGGCATCGGCGCCGCGTAGGCGGCCTTGCAGCGCCTGGTTGAATGCCTGAATCCCGCCGGTGCCCTTGTGCATCGGCGCCAGCACCTGGATGTCACGCAGGGGGTCGAAGCGGAGGGCCTTCGGGAGGATGTCGCAGCAGAGTTTCGTGACCATCGCCACGCAGGCCTCGGGATCGTCGACGCGCACGAAGTGGATGTCCTGCGTGAAATCAAGTTTCGCCGGATCCTCGACGGGCGTGGGCGGCGAGGTGTCGGCGTGCAGGATACCGTGGGCGACCGTGACGATGCCGCTGCGGGCGCCTTGGCGGAAGACCGTGTCGAGGCGCGTGACCGCCGCCGCGCCGGAATCGATGAGGTCGCCGAGCACGTTGCCCGCGCCGACGGAGGGGAGCTGGTTGACGTCGCCGACGAGGAGTACGTGGGCCGTGCCGGGCACCGCGCGCAGCAGCGCCGCGGCCAGCTTGGTGTCGAGCATCGACGATTCGTCGATGATGACGAAATCCGTCGCGAGCGGACTTTCCGCGTTGGCGGTGAAGCCGCCTTCCGCCGGATCGAACTTGAGCAGGCGATGGATCGTCGAGGCCGCCACGCGGGTCGCCTCGGTCATGCGCTTCGCCGCGCGGCCGGTCGGCGCGCCGAGAGCCATGCGCACGCGCTTGGCGCCGAGGATGTCGCAGAGGGCTTTGAGGATCGTCGTCTTACCTGTGCCGGGACCGCCGGTGAGGACGGTGACCTTGTTCTGCAGCGCCATCATCACGCCGGCCGCCTGCGCGGGCGAGAAGGCGAAGCCGGCGCGGGTCTGGGCCCACTCGACGGCCTTGTCCGCGATTATGGTCGGCAGGCCCGACGGCGTGGCGACGAAGCGCTGGATGGAGGCGGCGATGGACTTCTCGGCCTTCTCCTGGAGGCGGAGCTGCACGAGGCGCACGCCGCGCGTGGAGAGCACGCCTACGGCGTCTTCTTCCATCAGCTTGCGCAGGCGGTCGTGCACGATGGTCTTGTCGACCTCGAGGAGCTCGGTGGCTTTCTCGAGCAGGCCTTCGTCGGGGAACGCACTGTGGCCTTCGCCTTCGAGTTCTTCGAGCGTGTGCAGGATGCCGGCGTCGACGCGCTGCGGGCCGGCGGTGGGGAGGCCGAGGTTGCGCGCGATCTTGTCCGCGGTCTTGAAGCCGACGCCTTCGACCTCGCGGCAGACGCGGTAAGGTTCGGTGGTGAGGACTTTCTTCGCGTCCTGGCCGTAGGCCTTGACGATGCGGATGCACAGGGCGTTGGTCACGCCGTAGGTCTGCAGGAAGACCATGACCTCGCGCAGGGCCTTCTGATCGTCCCACGCGGCCTTGATGGCCTTAGCCCGGCCCGGACCGATGCCGTCGACTTCGCGGAGGCGGCCCGACTGGTTCGAGATGATGTCGAAGGTGCGTACGCCGAATCGCGCGACGATCTTGTCGGCGTAGGTCTTGCCGATGCCTTTGATCAGGCCGCTGCCCAGGTATTTGCGGATGCCGTGGACGGAGGAAGGCAGGCGCGAACTGAACGTGCGTACGCGCAGCTGCGGTCCGTGCGACGGGTGGCGTTCCCAGTGGCCGCTGACGTCGACGGTCTCGCCGCACTGCAGGCCGGTCATGTTGCCGAGGATGATGACCTTGTCGCCGGCCTCGGGCGCGAGTTCCGCGATCGTGAAATGCGTCTCCTCGTCGAGCCACAGGATGCGCTCGACCACGCCCGAAAGGGTGGTTTCGGGTCCGCGCGGCGGTTCGCGTGGCGGCGACATGAGGTGAGCCAATCAGCCCCGCGGGGCGGGAGCGAAACGAAAATCAACCCAGCCCGAAGTGCTCCCGGCCGAGTTCGGGCAGGCCCGCGTGGACGGTGTCCGGGGCGTAGGGGGCGAGTTCCTCGGCGGTATGGCTGCCGGTCGTCACGCAGTGGATCGCGGCGAGCTTGCCGTTGCGGGCCGTGGAGATGTCGAACGGCGAATCGCCGACCATGACGGTCCGGGCGGCGTCCGCCTTGAGGGTCGAGAGCACGAAGTGGGTGAACTCCGCCTGCGGTTTGCGCCAGGGGTGGACGTTGGTGCCGAAGACCGCGTCGACGACGTCATCTAGGCCGAGATGCTCCATGATCTTCTTCGAGTTGGCGTCGTCCTTGTTGGTGTAGACCGCGACGCGGACTCCCTTGGCGCGGAGGCCGACGAGGATCTCGCGGCAGCCCGGGTAGGCGCGCAGGCCGTGATACATCACCGACGGGAAGTGCTCGCGGAAGAGGCGGGTAGCGGTCGGCGCGTTGGCTTCACCGGCCAGTTTGACGACGGTCACGTTGACGGAGCCGCCGACCGCGCGCCGGATCTGCTCCAGGGTCACGCCCGGCAGGCCCATCATGCTCATCACGTCGTCGTAGCAGCGGTGGATGGCTTCGAAGTTGTCGACCAAAGTGCCGTCGAGGTCGAAAAGGACGGTTTCAGGGAGGGGGCGGGCCATGGCTGACCCCAATCAGGCGGGTCGGCGGGCGGTTTCCAAGTTTGGAATTGAAGGGCAGGGCGGCGGACCTAGGTTGCCGCTCCGCACCATGAGCTTCTCGCTGGACCTTACCAAGCCCCTCGGCCGCCTCGGCCTGGCCATCAATACCGTCGTCCTCGGCGCCGTCTTCTACGGCGTGTCCGTCGGCGCCTATCACTACATGAGCCACACGCTCCCGGAATCGGAAGCCCACCATCAGGAAGCCGTCGTCAAGGCCGCGCTGGTCGACAAGGCCGTCGCCAAGGCCAAGACCGCCGCCAAGGGCAAGACCTTCGACGCCGCCGCCGCCAAGGCCCAGGCTGAAACCGCCGTCGCCGCCGACTTCAAGAAGCAGGCCGAGGAGATCCATCACCACGCCGTCGAAGGTTGGGCGCCCTTCGCCGTCTTCCTGCTGATCCTGTCCGCCGTCTTCTTCGCCGGTTTTCTCTCGGTCTACGTCCAGCGCCGCGCCAACGACGGCGGCCTCAAGGGCTTCTGGCTTTTCCCTAACCACCTCGGCGCCTGGGCGCTGGCAGGTTACGTGGCTTTCTATCCTTTCCTTGCCTCGCATGGCCTGCGTAACGCTTACGCGCCGGCCTTCATCGCCGGTCTGGTGCTCCTGCTTCCGGTGCTTTTCGCCTCCGAAGGTCATCACGACCACGGTCACGACCATGATCATGGCGACGGCCACGATCACGGCCACACCCACTGAGCCGGTTCAGAGCGGCGCGGTGGCGCCGAAGTCGAAGACCGTGTGACTGATCAGGCCTCGCTCCAGTACGGCGAGGTCTGATTGTCTGTCGGTGGAGAGATTCTCGCCGTCGTTCCAGGCGAACGAGAAGCCCTGCGCCGAGCGCTTGAAAAGGGAGCCGTGTCGGACGAGCGCCGGGGTGCTACGTTCCATCGCGGTCTGCTCGGTGACGTCGGCCGGGTAGTTCAGGCTGTGGACGTGCAGGCCGGTCACCGGCTGGCCGACGAGGCCTTTGGCGAAGCGGGCGGCGTGGCGGCAGGCGATTTCGAGGTGCGGCCGGAGAGCCGGCGGGCAGACCGCCGAGTTACGATGCACCTGTTCGAATAGCGATTGTTCGAGGTCGAGGGAGCAGGCCACGGCCGGCAGGCCCCAGGAGGTGCCTTCGGTCGCCCCGGCGAGGGTCCCGGAGCTCAGGCAGAGGGGCATGGTGGCGTTGAAGCCGATGTTGATGCCGGAGAGGACGATATCGGGCCTTACGGGGAGCAGGTGCCCGAGCGCGATGTTGACGCAGTCCGAAGGGGTGCCGTCGATGGACCAAGCCTGTTCGCCGAGGCCGGGATAGTCCGCCAAGGTGACCTCGCGGTGGCGGCTGAAGGCCCGGCCGATCCAGCTACGCTCACCGGAGGGGGCGGCGACGACCACGCGGAAGCCTTCGGCGACGCAGGCGGCCACCAAGGCGTGAAGGAAGGCGGCATTGATGCCGTCGTCATTGGTCAGCAAAGCGGTAGGTTTCATCCGATAAATCAGGGACGGCTCTCCGTCGGGCCGTGCTCGAGCTCGGCGATCTGGTCCCGCAGGACGGCCGCGGCCTCATAATCCTCGATCCGGAGCGCCGACTGCAGGTCGGCCCGGGCCTTGGCCAGCTTGGCGAGGTGGTCCGTCTGGCTGTCCTGAGGGCGCCGGCCATGGTGTTCCAGTCCGGGCTGGATGCGCGCGATGGTCGCCAAGGCCTGGGGCGCGTGGGCTTCGTAGCAAGTGGCGCACCCGAGGCGATGGACCCGCTCGTAGTCGGCCCAACGGAACCCGCAGGCGGGGCACTTGCCGCGTCCCACGGGGGTCGGGACCGTCAGCTTCAAACCCAGCGCAAGGGAAGGGAGGATGGAGTCCGACTGGAGGGAGGGGCAGCCTTGGCAGCAGGCATAGGTCTCCGCTTTACCCCCGGCGACGAGGGTGAAGTAGACGGCGGCGTTCTGGACGCAGCCTTGGCAAGTGGGCGGACGAGGGATCACGCAGGCCTCACCATGCGGGAGAATCGCCGTCGGTTCAAGCGTCCGGGCGAACCTTTTCAGGTTGAAGCCCTGCCCGCGGCGGATTGCCTAGGAAACCGATGCTTTCTCCTGTCTTCATGCTGGTGCTGGCCGAAACCGACAAGGGCGCCCTCTGGTATTTCAAGCAGATGGACGCCGCCGGCCTGGCCGTCGCCGTCGTGCTGCTCATCTGCTCCTTCATCGGCTGGGGAGCGATGATCCAGAAATGGTCTGACATCCACGAGCACCGCCGCCGCAACCACGCCTTCGAACGTCGCCTCCGCGACGAGCCCGCCGTCGTGGCGCTCAACTTCCCGCGCGGATCCAATCTCGGACCTTACGAATTCCTCGTCGCCGAAGCGGTCTCCGCCGTGCAACGGCACAAGGGGAGGCTCGTCCGTCCGGCGGACGTCACGCTGTGCATGGGGCACGTCGAGAACGCGGTCCAGCGCGGCGTCGCGCGCACGATGGTCAAGTATGAGGACAAGATGGTGCTGCTCAGCTCGCTCGTCTCCGGCGGTCCGTTCCTCGGCCTGCTCGGCACGGTGTGGGGCGTGATGGTCACCTTCGGCGCGCTGACCGAGAAAGCCAGCATCGCGCAGCTCGCACCCGGCGTCTGCGGCGCGCTCGTCACGACCACGCTCGGCCTCCTCGTCGCCATCCCCGCCACCTTCGGTTATAACTACCTGCTCACGCAGGTGAAGATCATGACGACCGAACTCGAGAACTTCGCGAGCTCGCTCGCCGATCGCGTCGAACTTGAGCTCGAAGGCGAAGCCCGACGCAATTTCGAAGCCGCGCAGGAACGCGAACAGCTGCGCCGCGCCGCCCAGGCGGCCCAGCCTGCGGCCGCCGCGCCTGTCGCCGCCCCGGTCACCGAGGCTCCGCCCGCCGCCCTGCCCGGCTGGGAAGACGCCCAGTAAGCGCCGATGGCCCGCTCCTTCTCCAAGCCGAACCGGCTACACGTGCTCAACGAGCTGAACGTGACGCCGATGCTCGATCTCTGCTTCGTGCTGCTGATCATCTTCATGATCGCGACGCCGGTGCTGGAGCAGACGACGGCCGTCAACCTGCCTAAGGCCGACAAGGGCGCCGGCAAGGCGCCGGATGCTAAGGCGCAGCATCGTATCGTCAGCATCGACCGTAACGGCGGGCTTTCCCTCGGCGCCCGTCCGGTCACGACGGCCCAGCTCGAAGCCGAGTTCGCGACCCTCGCGGCCTTGCCCGAGGCGGAACAGCCGATCGTCCGCATCCGCGGCGACGGCGCGTTGTCCTACCAGAAGATCATCGACGTGCTCTCCATGGCCAAGGCCAAAGGCCTGACCAAGGCGGCGCTCGACACCGAGACGCGCTGAGCATGGCCAATGCGGGCAGAGGCTGGGTCGGTTCCGTGGCGGTGCACCTCGGTCTCCTCGGCGCGGTCATCGGTTTCTCTTGGTACGCCGCGCGTCAGGATGGGGAGAGCATCGAGCCGGCCGACCCTCTGCTCATCGACCTGACCGGCATCCCGGGCAAGCGGCCCGGCGAGGTCGGCAAGGCTCGCGGCGTCGCTCAAGGCGCGGAGACGGGCACCAATAACGGCATCGCCCGCATCAAGATTCCCAAACTCGACGTCTCGAAGGTCCTCCAGGCGCGCGAGCAGGCCGAACAGGCCGCGCAGTCTTCGTCGAACACCAAGACCTCGACGAAGGCAGTCGTGAAGAACGGCGTCGGCAGTAAGTCCGCCCGTACGACCCTCGACGAATTCAACAAGAGCCAGGGCGGCAAGTCCGGCCGCCCCGGCGGTTCCTCCAAGGCCGGAGGCATCGGCGGCGCGTCCGTCAAGAAAGGCCGCAGCTACGGCACCGGCGATAACGGCGGCGATGGCGGCTCGGGTTCCGAACTCTCGCTCTACGCGGGCGAAGTCCAGGCGCGCCTGCTCACGGCATGGAAGGAGATCGTCGCCGCCGAAGGCGAATCCATCACCTCCGGCGGCACCTGCGGCGTGACCGTCAACATCGATGCCGCGGGCTTCGTCTCTTTTTCCGGCTGGATCAATTCGCCGCGCGATCCGCGCATGGCCGAGCTCGTGAAGCGTGCGTGCGCGCAGATCGGCAACTGCGGCAAGCCGCCGAAGGGCAAGTCGTTCAAGATCGACTTCACCCGCGTCAGCCTGTCCGAAGGCTGAGCGCGTTCAGTCGCGGACCTCGAGCACCAGCTGGACCTCGACGGATACGCCGAGGGGCAGCCCGTTGACGGAGACCGCGGCGCGGGCGTGCTTGCCGGCCTCGCCGAAGACCTGGAGGAGGAACTCCGAGGCTCCGTTGAGCACCTTGGGGCTGTCGCTGAAGCCGTCGATCCCGTTGACGAAGCCGTTGACCATCACGACGCGGGTCACGCGGTCGAGCGAGCCGAGGGCGGCCTGGGCATTGGCGAGGGCGTTCAGCGTGCAGAGCTTCGCGGCCGCGGCGGCCTGGACGAGGTCGACCTCCCGGCCGACCTTGCCGAGCGAGACGACCTTGCCGTCCTTCATCGGCAGGGTGCCGGCTAGGTAGAGCAGGTTGCCCGTGCGGACTGCGGGGACGTAGGCGCCCGCGGCGGCGGGCGGCGTGGGCAGGGTGACGCCAAGTTCGGCGAGGCGGGCTTCGACGGAGGACATAAGTTCAGGACCGATGCTTGGGCCGACGGGCCGCTTACTTGAGGCGCTTCATCCCGTCGATGATCTCGAGCACGAGTTCGCGGCTGCGGGACTTGACCTCACGGTTGAGGGCGGTGTCGGACGTGCCGAGGGCGCGACGGCTTTCGCTGTAAGACTGGGCGAGGACGGCTTCCTTGTTCCGCGCGATCGTCGCGTTGTCGCGCACGGAGAGGGTGACGTCGGCGGTGTAGCGTCCGAGGCCACGGTCATAGCGTACTTCGATCAGGAGCAGCGGTGTGGCGGCTTCGGGACTCAGGCCTTCGACGGACTTGGGCGTGAGGTTGGCTCGGCGGAGCTCGAGTTCCATCCCGTCGCGGATCTCGCCGCGCATGTCAGCGTCTTCGGGGCGGTTCTCCGAGGTGGTGACGTCGATGTAGAACTGGGTGATGCCGCGGAGCTTGGCGAAGGCCTTGTCCTGGGGGGCGGGACGCTGCGGGTCGGTCTGCGCGGCGGCGGTCAAGGTGACGAAGACGGCGAGCAGGGAGAGGGCGAGGGAGCGCATGGCGATGGGAAGAAGATAGCGCGGTGACAGCCCCGTTCAATCCCCTTTCCGCGGGTTCGGCACGAGCCGGACGGCGGAGAGCGGGTGCTGATCGAGGAGGGTGGAGTGCCAGCCCTGGACTTCCGGGCGCATCAGATACTTGTTCGTATTGAAGACGACGGGGAGCACGGGCGCCTGTTCGACCAGCCGGGCCTCGGCGAGCTGGAAGTAGCCGTAGCGCTTGGCGGCGTCGGTCTCGCGCGCGGCGAGCCCGAGCAGGCGGTCGTACTCCGCGTCGCTCCAATTGCAGTTGTTGAGCTCGTTGCCGGTGATGAGCATCTCGAGGAAGGTGTTGGGGTCGTTGTAGTCGCCGACCCACGCGCCGCGGCAGAGGTGGAATTCGCCTTTCCGCATGGCGGTCAGGTAGACCTTCCACTCTAGGTTGCGGAGCTCGACCTCGACGCCGAGTTCGCGGCGCCACATCTCCTGGTAGGCCTGCGCGACCATCTGCTGGCCTTCGGAGGTCGCGTAGAGGTAATCGAACTTGGGGAGGCCTTTGCCGCCGGGGTAGCCGGCTTCGGCGAGGAGGCGACGCGCTTCCGTGGCGTCCTGTTTCCAGCGCGCGGTCGGCTCGAATCCGCCCGTGCCGGGCGGAGTGAAGTGAAGCGCGGGCTTCTCGCCGGCCCGCAGGACTTTCTCGGCGATCAGGTTCCGGTCGATGGCCATGCCGAGCGCGCGGCGCACCCGCGGGTCGGTGAGCGCCTTGCGCGCGGCGACGTCCGCGGGCTTGTCGCCTTTGATGTCACAGTTGACCCAGACGAAGGCCGTCGCGAGGAAGGGATCGATGCGCAGCTGCGGGGCCTTGTCCGCGCGCAGCTTGGCCACCTTGTAGGGCGGCACCGCCCCGGTGACGTGCAGTTCGCCGCCGCGGAAGGCGCGTTCTTCGGCGAAGAGGTCCGCGATGGCGCGGAACTCCACGGCGTTGAGCGAGACTTCCTTGGCGTTCCAGTAGAGCGGGTTCTTGCGCACGACCACACGGCGCGCGACCTCCCAGCTCTCCAGCGTGAAGGCGCCACTGCTGACCATCGAGCCGGGCCGCGTCCATGGCGTGTTCAGGGCATCGATGCCGCCGAACTTGAGGATCGTCGGCGGGTGCACCGGGATCCAGCTGTGGTGGCAGAGGAGCTGGAGGAAATAAGGGATCGGGTGCTCGAGTTCGATGGCCACGGTGTGCGCGTCGGGCGCCCGCACGCCGACGGTCCGGAAGTCCTTCGTCTTACCGGCGGCGAAATCCTTGGCGCCGCGGATGCCGTGCAGCATCGAAGCGTATTCCGCTCCGAAGCTCGGCCGCAGCATGCGCTCATAGCTGAAGAGGAAATCCGCCGAGGTGATCGGATCGCCGTTGGACCACTTGGCCGTCTGGCGCAGACGGAAGGTCCAGGTCTTGCCGTCGGCCGACATCGTCCAGCTTTCGGCGATGCCGGGTACGGGGTGCAGGTCCTTGGGGTCGTAATTGACCAGACCCTCGAAGAGGGCGCCGACGATATGGCTTTCGCTGAGTCCGGTGACCGTCTGCGGATCCAGTCCGGACGGCTCTGCCATATTATTGATGATCAGGTAGCCCTCGGCGGCCTTCTTCTCCGCGGTGGTCCGTCCGTCGCCGCAGCCGACCAGCAGGGTCGCCAGGCAGAGCAGGGCGGCCGTCCATCGGTGCGCGGGGCGAAGCATGCCGGAGATTAGGCCCGGGGTCGGCCCGAGGGCAAGGCGTCTGGATGGGCTCTTTACTCCCCTCGGCAGGTTTCCTATCAAAGTCCTATGCCTACCCCGAACCGTCGCGACCTCGTCGTCGCCGCCCTGACCGCTGCCGTCTGCCTCGGCCTCACCGGCTTCATCGGCCAAGCCCCGCTCGCCGCCGACGTGCCGGCCGCCAAGCCCGTCATGGGCTCGATGGCCTTCGATTGGGAGAAAATGACGGTCAAGCCGACGAAGATCGGCGCTTACCGCAAGGTCTGCCAAGCGCCGACCGCGACCCTCGATGAACTCGAATACCACATCACGACGCTGAACCCGGGCCAAGCGCCGCACCCGCCCCACCAGCATGCCGACGAGGAGCTCCTCATCGTCAAGGAGGGCACGGTCGAAGCCTTGGTCGCCGGCGATTGGGTGAAACTCGGCCCAGGCTCGGTCATCTTCCAGGCCGCGAACATCGACCACGCGATCCGTAACGCCGGCGACGTCCAGGCCACGTATCACGTGATCAAGTGGAATTCGCCCGGCATGCTCGCCACGCGCGATGCGGCTAAGGCGGCGGCTAAGGCCGCGGCCAAGGCGGCGAAGTGAGCCAACAAAAAGGGCGTCCCGCAGAACGCCCTTTTGCTTGAGTGTGAACGTGGCTTAGATGGCCGCCGGACCGCGCTCGCCGGTGCGGATGCGGATCACGTCGGTCAGGCCGAGGACGAAGATCTTGCCGTCGCCGATCTTGCCGGTCTGGGCTGCCTTGGAGATGGTGGCGATGGCCTTTTCGACCTGCTCGTCAGCCACGGCGGCTTCGATCTTCACCTTAGGGAGGAAGTCGACGGTGTATTCCGAACCGCGGTAGATTTCGGTGTGACCCTTCTGGCGACCGAAGCCCTTGACTTCGGTTACGGTCATTCCCTCGATGCCGATCTCGGCGAGGGCGTCCTTAACTTCTTCAAGTTTGAACGGTTTGATGATGGCGACGACGAGCTTCATGGTGGTGTGTTAGGTTGGGTTAGGCGTTCGGTTGAGCAAGTCCACTTATGCACCCCCCGTGCCAAGTCCTAGCAGAAGGGGGTAGGGCTTACGATTGAGTATTTTTGAGCAGGGCATCAGCGACGGCCGACAGTTTTTCGGCAGATTTCAGGCCCGGTGCCAGCTCGATGCCACTGTTCAGGTCGAAAAAGTCCGCTCCGGAGGCCGCCGCGGCCAAGATATTGTCGGGGCCCAGTCCGCCGGCCAGCAACCACTGGGAGTCCGGGTAACGCTTACGTAATTGCGCGAAGCGGCTCCAGTCGGAGGTCTTGCCGGTGCCCCCGAAGGCGTCCTTGGCATGGGCGTCATGGACGAACCCGATGGCCAGAGGAATCAGGTCAGCGGGCCATTCGGCGCCGTCGGCGAGCTTAGGCGCGAGCCAGAGGCGGGCGGGACCCACGGCCGCGGAGAGCGCCTTGGGATCGCACTCCGTTTTGGTCGGATCGAAGTGGGCCTGTACGATGACGAAGCCTTCGGCCAGCAACGCGGTCGCTTCGGCGACGGACGGATTGACCGTCACGGCGACGCGCTTGGGCGCCGGAATCTCGCGGAGCAGCTGAGCGCGGACGGCGGCGGGCACGCAGCGGGGCGAACCCGGCCAGCAGTTCACGCCGAGGAAGTCGGCGCCTTGGGCGAGGGCCGTAGCGGCGTCGGCGGCGCGGGTGATTCCGCAGACCTTGATGCGCGCCTTGCCGATCATGCGAGGGCTTCGATCACCGCGTTGCGAATGGCGACGGCGGTCGGCGCCGAAGCAGTGCCGGCCAGCGGGATGCCGGCCTTGCGGAGCGCGTCGGCGGTCGTGGCGCCGATGGCGACGGCCTTGGGCTGGCGCGCGCCGGCGTCAGGACGCAGCGAGGCGGCCTGGTGCAGAAAGGATTCCACCGCCGAAGGACTCGCGAACACGATCGCATCGGCGCCACGGCGACGGAACTCGGCGGCCTCGGGCGATTCGGCGACGGACTTCTCTTCGGTCGCGTAGACCTTGATCACGTCGACGATCGCCATCGCGCCGTCGGCGAGCAGGCGGGGCAGTTCGGGGGTATTGAGGTTGCCGGTGACGACGAGGAGCTTCTGGTTCTCGACGTCGTGCTTGGCCATCAGCTCGCGGCCGAGCGACAGGGCGTCGTTCTGCTTGGCGGTAAGGTCGCTGTCGAGGTGGTATTGGCGCAGGGCTTTCTCCGTCGCCGGGCCGAGGCAGGCGAAGCGCACGCCGCCGACGGAACGGATGTCGGTGAAGCGCTCGAAGAAGCGGTCAAAGAAGCCGCGCACGCCGTTGGCGCTCGTGAAGATGAGCCAGTCGTACTCGCCCATGGCGTCGAGCACTTCGCTGAGCACGGTGTCATCGGGCTCGAATTTGATCTCGAGCAGCGGCAGTTCGGAGACGGCCGCGCCGGCTTCGACGAGGGCGTCCTTCCAGTCGGCGCCCCGTCCTTCCGGACGCGTGAGGACGACCATACGGTCGCGCAGGGGGAGTTTGCTCATGTTCAGCGGGGCAGGATCTGGCGGAGGATGTCATCGGCCAGCGCGGAGGCCGCGGTGAGGTCGGTGACGGGGAAAGCGAAGTCGCGGCGACCGAAGTCGGCGCGGTAGAGATGTACGCGGCCCGCGGCGTGGTGGCAGGCGAACGCGGTGTGGCAGCCCTCGCCGAGCTTGGCGAGGAACAGGCGCTCGACGGTCACGGAGTAGGTCGTGGCGGCGCAGCCGGCGGCGACGAAGTGCGCGACTTCGGCGGAGCGGGACTGGATGGCGACGGCGCCTTGGCCCGCGGCGGGCACCATGTCGGTGAGCGCGACAGGCTCGAACGTGAGGCCAGGCCATTCTTTGATGCCGAGGCGGTTGAGTCCGGAGGCGGCGAGGTACGATGCGTCGGCGTCCCCGTTGGCGAGTTTCTTCAGGCGGGTGTCGACGTTGCCGCGGAGCTCCGTCCACTGTGCCAGCGGGAAGGCGAGGGCGCCCTGCGCGCGACGGCGCGGGCTGCCAGTCGCGATGAGCTTCGGGCTGGCGATGTCGTTGCGGCGCACGAGCACATCACGCGCGTCTTGGCGGGGCAGGCAGACGGCGATGGCGAGTCCGGCCGGCATCTCGGTCGGCAGGTCCTTGGAACTGTGGATCGCGAGGTCGGCTTCGCCGCGGAGGAGGGCCTGTTCGAGTTCGGCGGTGAAGAGGCCTTTGCCGCCTTGCTTCTCGAGCGACCAGCTCGCCTGACGGTCACCGGTGGTGGTCAGGATGCGGATCTCCGTGGGCCGGCCGAGGGCCGCCTGCAGGCGGGCGGCGGCGTCGTGCGTCTGCTGGAGAGCCAGCGGGCTGCCGCGGGTGACGATGACGATGGGGCCGGACATATCAGAAGTGGACGTAGCCGTGGCGGAGCAGCCAGAGGACGCCCCAGACGCCGGGCACGGCGAGGTTGGCGAAGAGCAGCGTGGTGGCGGCGATACGGAGGAAGCCCCTGGGACGATCCATGCCGGCCAAGTAAGCGATCACGGCCCCGCAGAGCGCGGTGGGGATGCCGATGCCGACGCCCACCCAGACGACGCGGTCATAAGGGTCGGCGACGTGGCCGAGGAAGACCTGGCCTCCCTTGTAGGACATCAGGATCGCCGCGTACAGCGCGCCGGCGGAGAGGAAGAGGGAGAACGCCTGGACGACGCCATAGGCGCGGGAGTCGTCTTCGGTGAGTTCGGTGGACACGCCGTCAGCAAAGACACCCCCTGCCGGACTTCCAAGTTTCAAGT
>Ga0209599_10000824_pt1 | contig 17507 bp, 19 predicted proteins | sample Shrwel_input2_FT_FD_187534 | JGI IMG/M metagenome (GOLD analysis project Ga0209599, IMG submission 187534) | Subsurface microbial communities from deep shales in Ohio, USA - Utica-3 well 1 S input2 FT (SPAdes) (version 2) ... | reverse complement strand
TTCCACGACGAACCACTCGCCGCGCCCCACCGCGTCATTCCCGCGCAGGCGGGAATCCAGGCGTGTCCACAGCGTACAGCGGGGTGAGCGCTCATCAGCGCTACCTGCGCCATGCCCACCGCGCACACTGTGGTGCGGTCTGGGTTCCCGCCTTCGCGGGAACGACACCTGAGGTGAAACTCATGCCGAAAGCGCTCTAATCGCCTGTCAGTCGATTCAGATCATGGTGACTGGCTACTAGCCAGGGCCGCTGCGCTGAGTTTTGTTAGCGGCTCTCAGCATGGCGTTAGGCAGGCACATCAGGCAGAACACCAGCAGGCAAACCAGACCGCCCGGACGGCGTAAAATACCGACACCCTCCGCCCTCACCCTGTTTTCCGCCCATGGCCCACACCCTCGCCGCTGCCGTCCATAGCGAACTGCTAATCAAAAAAAGCCGCTTTCTCGGCTGCGTGCAACCCGTCGCCGACCGCGCCAGCGCACAGGCCATCGTGGCCCAGCTGCGCGTCACCCACCCCGGTGCCGCGCACGTCTGCTGGGCCTTGCTCGCCGGCGGACAATCGGCGGCAGTGGATGACGGCGAACCCAGCGGCACCGCTGGCCGCCCCATGCTGGAAGTGCTGCGCCACCAGGATTTCGACGGCGTGCTGGCCAGCGTGGTGCGCTACTACGGCGGCATCCAGCTCGGTGCCGGCGGCCTGCTGCGCGCCTACACCGACAGCATCGCCCAGGCCCTGCGCGACGCCCGCAAGATCCCCATCGTCAAGCAACGCGAGCTCAGCTGCGAACTGCCCTACGCGCTGGAAGGCCAGCTGCGGCGGGAAATCGAGGCGGTGGGCGCGAACCTGACCCGCATCGAGCACGGCGAGCGGGTAAGCTGTGTTTTCCGGCTGGCGGAAAGCGAAGCGCCTGCGTTGATTGCCCGGCTGAATGAGGCTGGGCAGGGGCGGGTGGTTTGGTTGGGGGTTTAGGGACGAGAGGTGGTGAATGTTGCAGGGCGAATGAAGCCGACCGACAGTCGCCTTTTCGGGAAAAGTGCAAACAGAACGGCAACGGTCCGCGTCCAGTTGCGCGCGGAAATTTCCATGCGGAAATTTCCATAAAGCAGTGTTAAAACCCCGTTACAATCGTTTTTTGAAGATGGTTTGGATGTTATCGCTGCTTCGGGCACACTATTCGGCTGCTTCAATTCTTCTGGAGAAATTATTTGCCCAAACAGAATTGTAGCCATCGAAGGAATTATTCGTGACAAGTGAGCTGTCTTCAGGGTTTCTAATGAAAATCGTGTATTAATTTTGCGGTTACTATAAAGCACTCTGAGAGCAGAGCCAGCATGGCTTGGTGTATGAGTCACTCGAACAACTCGGCGTGCGTCCCGCAGCGCACAAAAACAACCAGTCCGCGCTTGCCTGAGTCGTCCAGGGTGTAGATCAGCAGGAAATCGCCGCCGATGTGGCATTCACGATGGCCCGCCCAGTCGCCCGTCAGCGGGTGGTCGAGCCATTCCGGCGGCAGTGGCCCATTGTTGGCGACCAGCAGCATCATGGCCTCTTTTAGCCGGTTCATGTCGTAGCGGCCAGAGTGAGACAGGCGCTGCCAGTCTTTAAGAAAAGATTTGGTGTAATCCGATGCGCGCGGGAATGTCGCTCGCTTACTTTCGGCTGGCTTCTTCGAGCGCATTCAGCAAATCATCTGCGGTGGCAAAGTGTGTGCGGCGACTGTTGATGATCTCATTGGCCTCGGCGATGGCGACACGGCTGGCGGCGTTTGGTGCCTTGAGCGCAAACGGCAGTTCTTTGTCGGCGGCAACGCGGGTGAGGAACACACGAATGGCATCGGAGAGGGTCAGGCCCATCGAGGCCAGCGTTTCCGTCGCCTGTGCTTTGAGGGTTTCGTCCACGCGGACATGAACCATGGTGGTGGCAGCCATATTGGCCTCCTGATGCGATTGTCTGAGATACAATGTAGCTCAGACAATCCACAATCGCAAGATGAGCACTGCGCTCTCGGTTGGTTGACGCCCCATCGGGATGTTCGAAAAAATGTAACCAGTACATACCGGCCATGACCTACAAAAAAACGGCGCAGCCCTCCCGCCTGCGCCGTTGTCATTCCCCTGCCTGTGCAACTATCCCGCTGCGCCTCACACCCGCTTGAACAACGGGCTGCGCACCTGTTGCGCGTCTGCGGCTGAGAAGAACTTCTCGGTGTAGATATCCCGCTCGAACAAGCGTCCCTGCATCAGCGTGGTGATGCACGCTTCGATCATGATTGGCGGGCCGCACAGGTAGGCTTTGTGGCCGCGAAAGTCGTTGTTGAAATGCGCTTTGGCGGCTTCGTGGACAAAGCCGCGAAAGCCAGTCCAGTCGCTGTCGGCGGGTTCGTCGGACAGGGCGGGCTGGTAGGTGAAGTGCGGGTGTTGCGCAGCCAGGTCGAGGAAGTTCTGGTGGTAGTACAGCTCGGCCTGGTTGCGTGCGCCGTATACCAGGGTGATGGGCTGGGGGCTGCCTTGTTCCAGCAGGTCGAGGATCATCGATCTCGGGCTGGACAAGCCGGAGCCGCCGGCCATGAACAAGGATGGCAGTTGTGCTGATTTATGGACGAAAAAACGGCCATACGGGCCAGAGACGGTAATTGGATCACCTACTTTCAGGTGCTGGTGGATCCAGCTGGTGCCGGCGCCGCCGGGGACCAGGCGGATGTTCAGTTCGATTTCATTGCCACGCGAGGGTGCGTTGGCCAGGGAGAAGGCGCGGTGGCCCAGTTCATGGGGCAGGTGCAGGTTCACATACTGGCCGGCCTGAAAATCCAGCGTGGCACCGTGATCCAGGGTGATCCAGATACCCTTGATGGTGGGGGTGAGGGTGTCGATGCGGCTGACTACGCCGGAAAAGTCGCGTACCGGGATGTCGCGGGCGTCTGCGTCGAGGTCCATTTCCACTTCGATGGTCATGTCGGATTCCAGCCGGGCGCAGCAGGCCAGCGCCTTGCCTTCTTCGCGCTCGTAGTCCATCAGGGCAAAGTTGGAGGCGCTGCCGTGGTCCACTTCGCCGTCGGTGATGCACACTTTGCAGGTGGCGCAGTAGCCCTGGCCACAGGCGTGGGGCAGGTAGATGCCGGCGCGCAAGGCGGCGTCGAGAATGGTCTGGCCTTCTTCCACGTCGATGCTGCGCCCAAGCGGTTCGATGGTGAGTTCATAGCTCATGGGGGTCTCCGCAGGGGGATGCGCCCGCGTGCTGTCGGCATGGGCCGCGCACGCACGGGCGAGGTGAGAGATTTAGAGCAACTAAGGACACGCTGATTTATTCAGAAAAATCGTGTTTGCCAAAAGCAAAACCCATTAAAATCAAAGCCATGGATTCCCGCCTTCGCGGAAATGACGATTTTTTCAGCGTATCCTTGGCAGCACCTTAGTAACCGCTGCCGGCAATGCCATTCAGGCCGGGGGTAATCAGGCGGATCAGGTCTTTGTGGCCAATGCCGTTGTCGCGCAGGCTTTTGTCCCGGTCGGGGGTGAACGGGGTGCGTCCGTTTAGCCATTGCACGCTGTGCCAGTCAATCTGCGCCCAGTCGGGGTGGTAGCTGAAGCAGCCGGCCATATGCTGGTCGATGATCTGGGCAAACGGGGTGTCCGGCGGCAGCGCCAGCACAAACGGGCGCGAGAACATCCGGTGTTTTTCCCAGTTGATGTACAGCAGCTGGCGGCCTTGGTAGTTTTCCAGCGCGTCGCGTGACGGAAAATCGTAGTCGGCCAGGGTTTTCAGCAGGGTCATGGCAGTCTCCTCAGTTCTTGGTGGCCTGGTCGCGCCACTGGGCAAAGTTTTTCTGGTCTTCCGAGCCGTTGAAGTCGCCGGAAGCGCGCGGGTCCATCCGCCAGTATTCGCGCATTCTGGCACCCGGACGGTAATCCGGCGCGTTGACGTCGGTGCCTTCCGGCTCGCAATTGCCCTGCAGGCCCTGGTGCGAGGAGATAAAGGTCTGCACGTATTTTTCCGGCTCGTTCTCGAAGATTTCCTGGCAGTGGTCGGAACAGAAATGGTATTTCTCGCCCTGATATTCGGTTTCGCGAAAGCACATTTCCATCGGGTCGCCCGGCTCGTTGAACTTGATGGTGGACACGCACACCTGGCAGTTCATCGGCTGGGTTTGGTTGTTGAAGCGGTTGCCGGCTTTTTCCTGCTGGTCAAAGTATTCCAGCACCGGGCGATAGTATTGATCGAAGGTGTTGGGGTATTTCTCCGACAGCCAGTCCATTTCGTCTGGCGAGGGAATCCAGGTGTGGAACGGCGTGGCATCCGGCTTCATGTAAAAGCCGATCCAGCTTTGGTGGGTGACGTGTTCTTTTTCTTCGATGGTCTGGGCAAAACACTTGGGAATGGTGATGCCGTAGCGGGCCAGGTCGGTGAACAGCGCCGCGCCGTTTTGTTCAAAGTAGATTTCCCAGGCTTCCTTGAAGCTCATGATGCGCTTGGGCAGCATGTAATCCATCATCATGCCCACTGAGGCCAGCTTGCGGGTGCCGCGCCAGGTCCATTTGTCGATCCAGCGCTGGACGATGGGCAGGTTGTCCGGGTCTTGCTCCAGCATGAACTTGATGCATTCCAGGCCCAGGGTCATGTGGCGGGCTTCGTCGGACTGGGCCGAGAAGCCGACGGTCATTGCGGCCATGTCGCCGTTGTAGGCCGCGCCGGAGATAAACGGCACAAACAGGATATTGGTCAGCACGTATTCAAAGGCAAAGCCGATGGCCACCATGAATTCAAACGGGCCGGCGGTGATGGCGTCATCAAAGAACGACTTGCCGTCGGACAAGTACCACATGCGTGATTGCTGGTGGGCAAACTCGTCCATGCCGTGGTAGTACTTGTTGTAGTTGCTGATTGAGTGAATCTGGGTCTGGAAGTGACGGTATTCGTCCACCGCCTGCATCTGGCAGGCCACCCGTGGCCCAGCCCCGGCCATTTGCCGGCCCATCATCGAAAAACCGCGTGCCGCCATCAGCTCCAGCGGCGGGGTGGAGCCCAGAAACAGCTTGAGCACGTTCATGTAGCGCGCGTCGGTGACGGTCAGATGGCCGTTGTTCTGGTTGAAGGCATCCAGAATGGCGTACAGCTTGCGCTCTTTCTCGGCCTGGTATTTCCAGTAGGCGTCCATGGTCAGGCGGAAGGGGTCTTCCCACTTGTCCCAGTCGTGAATCTTGATGCCTTCGTAGCGGGTCTGCGGAAAAACCTTGTCCATCGGCTGGTAGGTGGTGTCCCAGGCCAGGTCGCGGGTCATCAGCGTATAGCGCTCTTTCAGGCCGAGCTTTTTGGCTACTTTCATGTCCATTGTTGTCTCCTTTGTTGCCGGAATCAGGCGTTCCAGCTCAGGGTGAATTCGTCGTCGGTTTCGTCCAGGTGGCCAGAAATGGTGATCAGGTGCAGTTGCAGTTCCTGCAGATCAAAGGCGCGGCCCATTTTGTCTTCTACGGTGGCGCGGCGGATCACCAGCTGGCCGGGTACGTCCACTTTCACCATGGCTGGCTGGTCGCTGACGATGGCACCGGGGTTGTCTTCAACAATCGCCTCGACGATGCAGCGCGATTCTTCGTTTTTCTGGAAAGCAATAAAAGCGTGGGAGGCCATCGATCAAATCCTTTATACGGTCAGGCCGGCTTTGGCGGCGCGGGCGTCAAGTTGCTGAACCACTTCTTGCAGAATGCTGTCGGCTTGATCGGCAAATGCCAGCGTGGCCAGCGGGGCCAGCACACCCTGCGCCCGCTCGCGCCACTGGCGCACCCAGCCAGACAGCCGTGCCTGGTTGTCGGGGTTGTCGGCGGCGGCGGCCTTGATGACGGCGTCGACCCATTTGAGGTTCTCGGCGTGCCACTCGCGCTGAAAGCGGGTGAGCATGGAAAACACCGGGCCGTATTCGGCATTGAGCAGGTCGTTGAAATTGCCGTAGATCATCGGGTAGAGCAGGCCATCCAGCACAAAATTGTGGGCAATCAGCAGCTCGAACCAGTCTTTTTCCACCATCAGGTCTTCCACATACTGGCGCAGCGGCTGCCAGTCGGCACCGTGCAGCCAGGCCTGTTTGGCCTCCGTCAGCGCGTCCAGGTCGTTGAACGCCAGGCCCAGACGGGTGAGGTATTGCGCCACGCCCAACTGGTCCATGGTGGCGTACATGGCCGCCTGGGAAATGGCGATGCCGTAGCTGTAGGCCGACACATAGGAATTGTTGATATTGGCCGCCCAGGCCACATGGCGCAGCGGCAGCAGCACGGTCAGCGCCCGCTGCCGTCCGGCGTCCGGATAGCTGGCGGCCAGGCCGAGTTCGTCCACCAGGCTGAAGTCGGCCTCGGTGGTTTCCTGCATCCGCCCGCGTGCCAGTGTCCACGCGCCGTAGTAAAACTGGCGCGGGTCTTTCAGCGCGTACCAGTCTTTCATGTGGATGGCGGTGTGGCGGGGGTCAAAAATATCGTGCGCCGGGTCCCAGGTGGGGCGGTAGTGGTAGTTTTCCACCGGCTGCAAATCCATCGTCCCTTCCAGGTAGCGCGACGCCGGCTTGTCCGCGCCCATGCGCCGGGCCAGGTGGCCAAAAGTGTGCCGCAGCGGGGTGATGCTGACGGTGCGCAAATCCATTTGCATGGCGTATCTCCTCTTGTCTTGTCGATTGATCGCGCCGGCTGTTAGCGAAAGCGCTGGTGGGTGGCGTCGCGCAGATTCCACTGCCAGTCGCTGGGCTCGGCGGCTGGCGCAGGCCGGGATGGCAGAAACACCACCTGATGGCTGGCGCAAAATGCGCTGAACGCGGCCTGGGGTAACACCAGCTCGGCGCACAGTTCGGGTTCGCCCACGGCAAATTCAAATTCAACCAAACCGTTGGCATGCTGCTCGATCACCCGGACAAACTTGCGTTCAGGATCGAATGTGGCTGTGGCCATAACACCTCCTGCTTGTCTTTTTCCGATGATTTTCCCCTGCATGCCCGCTAGGGCAGTGATGAAGGGGCAAGCGGTAAAACACTTGCTGTGAGGCGCTATTCAATCAAATACTAAGATATGAGTGAATGCACGTTAGCGCTATTGGCTGGTACTTTTCATGGGATTGTGGATGGTGCAGTGCAGCGCCGGGGCCGCAGGGCGGCATGCGCTGCGTGCCCCATGCGCTGCCGGCTGGGGGCCATGGGGCAGAAGGGTGGGTTGGGATGGCCGTACGCTCAGGGGCATCTGGCTGACCGTGCGCTCGGCGTGGATGACGTCAGGCAGAAAAACCGTATCCTAAAATTGGCACGGTCGAATTTTCCACGCCACCGTCACCCCAGCGGGTCCGCTGCGCGAAAGCGGGCAAACACGCTGACGGCGCTTTCCGGGGTGTCACCATTGGCCAGCTGAAAATGCCGGTCGAGGTGGCGCTCCGAGCCGGGCAACAGGCGGTGGTAAATTTCCTGGCACAGCTGGCGGGCTTTTTGTCCTGGCCAGTCGGCAGGCAGCAGCACTTCCGGCAGTTCCGGATCGCGCAGCAGCAGGCGGCGGTAGTCGTGAATCAGCAAAATGCGCAGCAAGAATGCGCTTTCGTCGTCAATTTCCTGGCTGTTGTCGCCGCGCAGCTGCGCCAGCGCTGGCTGGTAGGCGCTGACAAAGTCGGCGTACACCGTGGCCAGCTTGTCCAGGTTCCACGCGCCGTGCACCATGTCCAGATCGCTGGCGGCGCTGCCGTAGGGGGTGTCGGCAGCGATCAGCGGTTTGAGCTTGCCCAGCACCTCGCCCAGCCCTTCGGCAATCAGCGCGTCAAAGGCGCTGGTCAGGTCGACACCGGGGTGAACAAAACAGTCATTGCCCAGCACGCCAAAGCCCTGCCAGAACAGCGCCCGCTTGAGCTGTTCGCGCTGTTTCGGGTTGAGTTCGCCCACCAGCAGGATCAGGCGCCAGCGGCGGTCCCACTGCGGGGCGCTGGCGGCGTAGATATGCCGTGAGGCTTCTTCAAAGCGGCGCTGGCCAGACGGGGCCAGCAGGTAGTCGGTGCGCCGGCCAGAAGGCTCGCTGCGCAGCCATTCTTCTTTGGCCAGACGAAACACCGAGGTGCGGATCAGGCGTTCGTTCAGGTCGAGCGGCTCCAGCAGGCGGATCAGGCTGCCCAGCCAGATGCGGCTGCCACGGGGCACCACGGCGTCGCCAAAGACAGAAATGATCAGCGAGCCTGCCTGTACCCGGCCTTGCTGGCGAAAATCTTCAAGACGTTGCTGGATGGGAGAAAGCACGGGAGGAAGTCTGTGTGGTCAGGCGGGTAAAACCAGAGTTTAACCGGATATGACGGTGCGGGGGGAGGGCGCTGTGCACTGCTGCGGAAACAGTCATTTGGCTTACAAGTAATGCTGATTTGTAAGCTCGGGGTGATGGCGTGGCTTTTTTCGGTTTGGTTTGCGCTGCGGGGCGGGCTTGTCAGGCCGTCGTTTGGTGATCTGTCCGGCTATCCCATCAAACAACGCCGGCCTCATCCTGTCGATCGACGCCTGATCCCTCAGCCGCTGGGACAGATACCGCTTCTGGACCGCGTAATGCTGCTAAGGATACGCTGAAAAAATCGTCATTCCCGCGAAGGCGGGAATCCAGGGTGTTGATTTTGTTTGGTAAACACGATTTTTCTGAATAAACCAGCGCGTCCCTAACAGCGACACGGATATCAGCTGCTACTGGCCTTCTTTATCCATGATTCCGTCTAAAAACACCACAAGTAAAGACGGTGTAGACAGTCTCTGGCTTGTTGGTTGTTGGTAAAACCCAGTCAAGTGCATGATAAAAGCATTCATGCGATTGCCCTGGGCTCATTTCGCGGCAGTGGCCTGAACAGGCGGATTGAGCAGGGTTTCGGCGTATGGATCACGGTCGGATCCGCTACCAAAATCAGCACCCAATACTGTGAGAAACCCAGTCAGCAAAATCAGTTGCTGCCTCGCGGGTGATTTCGTGGCCCATTTTGTACTGCTGCAGACGGAATGGAATGCCATGTTCCCGAAGCAGCACAGCACTTTTCTCGGCCCAGAAATAGGGCAGCCGGTCATCGTTTTCACCATGGATGATCAGCGCAGAAAGGTGCTTCAGATCTCCCGCCGGGGCAATGAGGGGGCCAATTTCCGGGAGAATGCGCCCGGAAAGCAGGGCGAAGCCACGGACACATTGGGGGGCGGTCAGCGCGAGGCTGGCCGACATGATGCCCCCCTGGCTAAATCCGGCAATCAGTGTTTGCGCTGCGGTCATGCCATAACGCAATTGCAGTTCGGGAATGAACTGAACGAGCTTTTGCCGGCTGGCTTCAGCGGCGGCGGCGTCGATTTTGGGCCCCTCGGCGGTGAAACTCACCGAGAAGGCTGAATACGCGCCTGGGGCCATGGTCAAAGGGGAACGCACCACAACAACAGCCATATGTTCAGCAATGCTGCTTGCCAGACCGAGCATGGCGTTCTCATGACTGCCAACGCCATGCATCAGGATCACCAGGCCACTGGGTTGCCCTGTGGCGGGGCGGTGGCGATATAAAAGGGACAAATCGTCAATCAGGGGAGAAAAATCAGGTTTCATGGTTGTCCGCCGTGGCTATTCCGGTATGGCGTATGCCCCCACGCCAAGCGCTGGATACGGCACGCTTGAGCCCGTTTCTGGCCACAAGCGTGCCCGCTGCATGGTGAGCTGGTGATGAATGTTTCCGCTGGCCGTGAGCGCCGCAGGAAACTTCCGCGATCAATCGCCAAACAGCTTCCCCTCCCCGGCCCAATCCGCAGGGGCAACATCTTCGAAAATGACGTAGATGTACTTCGGGTCGGTGCCCGTATGGCGGACAATGCTTTCGGTCATCTCAGCGGCAACGGCTTGTTTGGTGGCAGTGTCCTTGCCTTCAAACCAGGCGACGCGAACAACGGGCATGATGATCTCCTTACGTTGAAAAATGGATGTTGATTGGGGGCTCTGGCCGGGAACGTGGCCAGTGTGGCTGTTTGTTTCACCCATCCGCCACGCCTTGTGGCAGGCGGGACAAGCTGTTGCCACTGTACGACTTGAAAGCTACTGAGATAAATTAGTGAAATCATCCATCACTTGAAACAATAACTTTGCAATGGATCGATTACTCAGCATGACGGTGTTTGCCAAGGCTGTAGAGCTTGGCTCCTTTTCGGCGGCAGCCAACACCCTTGGCATGTCCTCGCAACTGGTCGGCAAGCATGTGCAGATGCTGGAGCAGCACCTGGGGGTGCGCCTGATCAATCGCACCACACGTCGGCAGCACCTGACCGACATTGGCCGCGAGTTCTACGAACGGACAAAAAGCATTCTGGCCGAGGTCGAGGCGGCGGAAGGCCTGGCGGCAGAAACCCGGGCCACCCCCCGTGGGCGTCTGCGCATCAACGCCCCGGTGACGTTTGGCATCCATGCGCTTTCCCCTCTGCTGCCCGGCTATCTGGCCGCCAACCCCGAGGTGACGCTGGAGCTGTCCATGACCAACCGGCTGGTTGATGTGATCGACGAAGGCTACGATCTGGTGTTTCGCATTGGCGAGTTGACCGACAGCGGCTTGATTGCCCGAGCGCTCGCCCCCTATCGGCTGATTTTGTGTGCCGCGCCAAGTTATCTGGCGGCGCGAGGACCGATCAACCGCCCACAGGATCTGTCCCGGCAAGAATGCCTGGGGTTTCTGCACCCGGAATTGAGCAAGCGCTGGACCTTGGTCGGGCCAGAGGGCACGGTGGCCGTGCCGGTCTCGGGCCGCTTGATGGTGGATAGCGGTGAAGCCTTGATGGCTGCGGCGGTTGCCGGGGTGGGGGTGCTGCTGCAACCGCTGGAAATTGTCGAGCCGTATCTGGCTTCCGGGCAGTTGCTTACCCTGCTCCCCGACTACCATGCCCCAACGCGCCCGATGTACATTCTTTACGCGCCGGACCGGCGCATGACGCCAAAACTGCGCAGTTTCATCGAGTTTGTGATGGCGAATTTCGGGCCAGATGCTCAAGACGCGGTGACGTAGGCCGGGCTGAAGAAGTCAGCTTGAGTCGTATCGGCAATGACACTGCGCGCCTGAATCACCATAGGAAGCTGTTCAGAAAGAAAGTCGAGCAAGCTTCTGACCGACGGCAGCATGCCCCTGGGTGCCGGATAAGCAACACTGAGGCAATTGGGCATTCCGGCCCAGGCTGGCAAGACATGTTCAAGCCGCCCGGTCTTGATGCTGATCGCCACAATGGGCTCGGGCAGCAGGGCAAGGCCGGCACCGCCAATGGCGGCCTCAAGCTGAAGGCGCAGATCATTGGTTTGCAGCCTGGGGGTGTGGTTCACCACACAGGGGTTTCCCGATGGGTCGGACAAGGCCCAACGGACCTGGCCATCACGGATATCACGGGTTCTCCCCAAGGTGGCAAAGTCGGGAATTTTCTCTGGCGTGGCCGGCCACCCGACCGCCTGAAGGAAGCCTGGTGCGGCAACCAGGATTCTCCTGGCCATGCCCAAGCTGCGCACCACAATGCCTGACATCGCTTCAACGTGCGGACGGGCCAGCAGCGCCAGGTCAAAGCGCTCCTCGATCAGGTCCACGTCACGCTCGGTGGGTTCGATATGCACATTCACCTTGGGATAGCTTGCCAGGTAGGCGGGTAAGATGGGGGCCAGGTAGGTTTGCGCGAGTACCGGCGGACAGGCAATCCTGACCGCACCGACCGGCTCTTTTCTCAGGTTGGCCATGCTTTGGTAAGCGGCTTCGGCGGCCTCTACGGAGGTCAGGCATCGCTGATAGAACTGTTCGCCAGCCTCGGTCAGGCCAATGCGTCGCGTTGAACGTTGCAACAGCCTGACCCCAAGCTGCTTTTCGAGCTCAGCCACCCTGCGGCTCAGACGGGTCTTCTCGATGCCCGTTGCCCGGGCTGCCGCAGTAAATCCCTGGTGTCGCACCACTGACACGAAATACAGCAGGTCATTCAAATCCGGCGGGTTCATTGGTGCGCATTTGCAATAGTCAATGGCGATTCTGCCATCTTATCGGAAGATTGAATGAGCAATAGAATAATTGTCTCATCATCAGCTGGTGCTGGCGTGGTCATTGACCCATACGCCACGCGGCAAGAAACTTTGATCATGAACGAATTGCAAGCCCATCCTGTCCTGCTGCTGGTCAGTCGTCGTGCCAAACCCGGACATGAAGCCGAGTTTGAACGGTTGATGGCCAACTTCATTACAGCGGCAGCCAGCTTTCCCGGCTGCCTTGGCGCTCAACTGGTGCATCCGGGCGATGAAGAAGCGGTGGAAGACACGCTATACCATGCCGTGATGGCATTCGATCACGCGGCCAGCCTATCGTCCTGGCAGCAGTCAGCACAACGCGCAGCGGGCCTGGCCAGCATTGCGCCCCATATCGAAGGCCCCACGGTGATGCGCGGCATTTCCGGACTCGCCCACTGGTTTCAACCCCAGAGCAGCAGACAGAATGGGCAGCCACCGCGCTGGAAAGTGGCAATTGTCACCTGGCTGGGCATTTTCCCGACGGTGTATCTGTTATTCCTGCTGCTCGGGACGATGCTTGCCCCCTGGCCTTTGGTTGCCCGGATTTTTGTCTTGACGGTGCTGGTCGTGGCCATCATGACCTGGGGCGTTGCACCGCAGCTGACCCGCTGGTTCAAACCCTGGCTGTTTCCTCGACGCCCCATCCGGAATCAGAACGCCCCGGCTGACGCAGCCGGAAAAAAATAATGGCCCGTCACCGTCGGCGCGCATTGTCACTCCAGCTGTCCAGCCCGCCGCATCGCCATGCTCACAGCGCTGGTGGCGCAGATTTGGTGCGACAGCCAGCAAACATATCCAGCTCACGCTGATACAGCGCGGTGCTCACGCCCATCAGGCCCAGCACGCTGTGGAACAGATTATCCTGGCTGTAGCGTGCCTGGCGTTGCTGTTGCAGACAGCTCAGCCCCAGCCCGCTGCTGCGCTGCCAGCCGGGAGAAAACCACGCCAGCATCGGAATGTGCTTTTGCGCATCCGGGGCAAGCAGGTAGGGGGTGGCGTGCAGGTACATGCCGTTTTCACCCAGCGATTCGCCGTGGTCGGACAGATACACCAGGCTGCTGTCCACGTTGGGCTGCGCCTCCAGGGTGCGGATGACTTCACTCAAAAAGAAATCGGTGTACAGAATGGTGTTGTCGAAGGCATGGATGATGTCTTCGCGGTTGCACTGCTGCAGCTCGCTGGTGCGACACACCGGTTTGAACTGTTCGAATCGTTCTGGATAGCGCTTGTAGTACGCCGGACCGTGGCTGCCTTTCTGGTGCAGCACAATCACCGCATCACGCTTGAGCTGGCTGAGCCGCTCCGGCAGGCCGTCGATCAGGATTTCATCAAAACACTCGCCGTCCTTGCAATATTTCGGGTGTTGCTCGTCGTAGCGCATGTCGCGCTCCACCCGGTTGCACACTTCCTTGCAGCCCGAGTTGTTGTCACGCCACCACACCGTCAGCCCGGCGCGCTGCAGCACGTCCAGCAGGTTTTCCTGATGGCGGGCACGGTCGGTGTCGAACTGTTCGCGCGGCAGGGCGGAGAACATGCACGGCACTGATACGGCGGTTTCGGTGCCGCATGACCAGGTGTTCGGGTAGTTGACAATGTCGCTGCGCCGGGACAACTGCGGATTGGTTGGCTGAGCGTAGCCATTCAGGGCAAAGTGGTCGGCGCGGGCGGTTTCGCCCACCACCAGCACCAGCACCCTGGGCTTGTCGTGTGCCGGAGCAGCCTTGGCGTCCAGGCCAATTGGCTGCAGCGGCTGAGCCTTGGCGTTAACCCGGCGCAGGTAGGAAGAGGTGGCCTGCAGGTAGTTCAGCGGGGTGAGGGCAAAGCGCAGCTCGCGGTGGTTGCGAAACAGCGAGGCAAAATCCTGATACCCCACCGCTGCAATGGCCACCAGCACACTGCTGGCCACGCCCAGCTGCACCAGCCGGCGGCCCAGCATGCGCCAGCCGGTACGGTAGGCCACCGGCAGCCGCCAGATCAGCCAGCAGGGCAGCACACCCAGCAGCAGCACAGTCAGCGCCATGCGCACGGTCAGCAGGTCGCGTACTTCAGCCCCGTCGGTTTGCAGCGCATTGCGCACCATGTCCTGGTCAATCAGCACGCCGTACTGATTCATGAAGTAGCTGATGGCGGCGGTGGCGAGCAATAGCAGGCCGAGCAGTGGCTTGCCGATGCGCGGCCAGATCAGCAGCAGCAGCACCCAGTAGAAAAACGTGGTAACCAGCGCAAACGCCAGGCCGAGCATTTTCAGGCCATGGCCGTCCAGCGGGCTGACAATATCGAGCAGGCGTTGCCAGAACGGCAGATTGAAGGCCAGCACCAGGCCCACTGCGGCAAGCAGGGCCAGGCGTTCCGGCGAAACCGGGCGGAGTGCTTTCATGGATTCCATTCAGGTCAGCAGGGCCTGCGCATCAGGCAGGCCGGATTGGGGCAGCCATGGAGTAAAGCGCGCCAAGCTTAATGCTGACTTAACACTCGCCAGGAAGATGCAGAACGGGAAAGAAACCTCCCCTGAAAACGGAACGGGCCATCAGCCCGGATGGCATTGCCGCCAGTGGTGCAGCAGCGGTTCAAGCTCGTTAAGGCTGCGCAACACCTGCCAGCGCCCGGCAGATGTTTTGACCGTCTGGCAGCCGGCACCGCCCACCCACAGGGTGACGCGATCGGGCAGCAGGCTGCGCAGGCTATCGAGGGTGTCGAGCGGGTTGCCGTCGTATGACTGGGAAAAAGACAGCGCCAGAATATCCACCTGATGCTTGCGGGCGGCCTGGGCAATGTCGGTCAGCGGCATTTCGGCACCAAAGGCCAGCACATCGCAGGCAGCCAGACGCAGCAGCGCTTCGGCCATCAGCAAACCCAGCACATGTTGTTCGCCAGGGCAGGTGGTCAGCATCACCCGGGGCTGGGCTGGCGGCGCGCTGAGCACCGATAGGGTTTCCCGCAAAATCCGCGTGACCTGCTCGGTGTACAGGTGCTCTTCGTGGATTTCAACCACCCCGCGCATCCATAATTCCCCCACCAGCTGATTGGCGGCGGGCAGGAAATCACAGACAAAGTGGCGCAGGCCCTGGCCGTGTAGCTGGCTTTGCAGCTCATCGCGAATGGCGTGGCCGTCCTGGCTTTTCAGCAGGCTTTCCAGTCGGGCGCACACGGCAGGGGGATTGGCGCGCGGGCGGTGGGCCTCGCTCAGTTCTGCCAGCGCTTCCGGGCTGAGGTGAATGATCTTGCCGGGGCGAAAGCCCTGGTCCATCAGCCGGCGCACGGTGCGCAGCTTGTCCACCTGATCGCGCGGATACACCCGGTCGCCCTGGGCGTCGCGGCCCGGCTGGGGAAAGCCATAACGCCGTTCCCACATGCGCAGCAAATCCTTGGGGATGCCGGTTTCCCGCTCCACCACGCTGATGGGCAGGCCACTGGCAGGCTGGGGCTGTCCGGCTTGGGTCATGGGAGGGCTTCCTGTATGGGCGGTGAATCACAAACTATCGGCGCATATTATGCCATATCAGCATGTAATCGTCGGAGAATGCCAAGACGCAGCGTGTGTGGCCGGCCAGGGCCAGCCCGCGCCAGGCGGCGGGAACTCGCCAGTCCACGCGCGGGGTCGTAAACTGACCGGCGCATGTCGCGGTGAGGCCAAATCCATGACGGCCACGCGCAGGGGTGAATCTGAAAGGGATCAATCGCATGACAATCCGTGTTTTTTGGGGCGCGCTTAGCCTGCTGGCGGCGCTGACCAGCCTGCCGGCGCAGGCGCTGGACCTGGGCAATCTGGCCGGAGGGCTGATTGAGCTGACCAAGGCGGCCACGTTGACCGACAGCGACGCCAAGGCGCTGGCATTTGAAGCCTCGCGTTATCAGGACAGCAAGCACCAGGTAGCGGCGGCCACACACCCGTATGCCCAGCGCTTGTCGCACATTGTGCGCGGCTTGCAGCAGGAAGACGGGCTGGCGCTGAATTTCAAGGTTTATCTGACCCCGGAGCTCAACGCCTTTGCCATGGCCGACGGCACCGTACGGGTTTACAGCGGCTTGCTGGACAAAATGCAGGATGACGAGGTGCGCTTTGTCATCGGCCATGAAATTGGCCATGTGAAGCTGGGCCACTCGAAAAAAGCCATGCAGGTGGCTTATGCCGCGTCAGGCGTACGCGGGCTGGCCGCCGGCAGTGGCTATCAGACCATCGCCCAGCTCAGCGCCTCGGCGATTGGCGGGCTGGCCGAAGTACTGGTCAATGCCCAGTTCTCGCAATCACAGGAAAACGCCGCCGACCTGTACGCGGTGGATTTCATGCGCCGGCACGGCTATCCACCTGCGGCGGCGGTGTCGGCCTTGCGCAAGCTACAGGCGCTGGGCGGTGATTCAGCCAGCATGCTGTCGTCGCACCCGGCGTCGGCAGACCGCGTCAGCCGGGTGGAAGCCGCGCTGAAAGCACGGTAGTCCTGGCGCGCAGGCTCAGGCCACCCGGTTTTGCGGCGCGCCGCGCAAAAATGCCGCGATATTGTCAATCAGTTGCTGCGCCATCAGCGCCAGCGCCTGGTCGCCCTGCCAGGCGGCGTGCGGGGTGATGATCAGATTGGGCAGATTGACCGACAGCAGCACATTGCCGTCGCGTGGCGGCTCGTTGCTCAACACATCCAGCCCGGCCCCGCCCAGCCGTCCCGCCTGCAAGGCCGCCAGCAGCGCGGTCTCATCCACCAGCCCACCGCGCGCGGTATTGATCAGCAGCGCATCCGGCTTCATCTGCGCCAGCTCTGCAGCACCAATCAGTTGCCGGGTGGCGTCGGTCAGCGGCAGATGCAGGCTGACCACATCGGCGCAGGCCAGCGCCTGGGCAAAGGGCACATAGCCATCGCGCAGCGTGGTGGCATCCTTGCGTTCGGCGTGGATCACCTGCATGCCAAACGCCCGCGCCTTGTCGGCCAGCGCATCGCCAATGGCCCCGCGTCCCAGCACCGCCAGTGTGCGCCCGCGCAGGTCGCGCATTGGCGGGCGATACAGGCAAAACTGTTCGGCCTGCTGCCACTCGCCGGCCTCCACCGCCGCCCGGTAGCCCAGCAGATTGCGCGACAGCGCCAGCATCAACATCATGGCGTGTTCCGCCACCGCATCAGCGCCGTAGTCGCGCACATTGCACACCGCTACCCCATGCGCCCGCGCCGCATCCAGGTCGATCTGATTCACCCCGGTGGCCGCCACTGCCACCAGCTTGAGCGCCGGCAGCTGGGCAAAGTGTTCCGCCCGCAGCGCCACCTTGTTGCTGATCAACACCTCGGCCCCGGCGGCATGGCTGAGCAGTTGGGCCGGCAGGGTGTTCGGGTAATCCTGCCAGTGATGCGGCAAGGGCAGGGCGGGTAGCGCCGCCGGCAGGCTGGCGCGGTCGAGAAACACAATCGAGGTCATCGCAAAATCTCCACAAACAGGGGGATGGGGGCTGGCAAGCATGCCTGATTTTGCCAGGACGGGAAATCGCTTGCGCCCGCCCTCCCGC
>Ga0209599_10000823_pt1 | contig 17507 bp, 30 predicted proteins | sample Shrwel_input2_FT_FD_187534 | JGI IMG/M metagenome (GOLD analysis project Ga0209599, IMG submission 187534) | Subsurface microbial communities from deep shales in Ohio, USA - Utica-3 well 1 S input2 FT (SPAdes) (version 2) ... | reverse complement strand
CACTAAATGTGTTCATTTTTTCTCCTTTCACATTCTTCTAACGATTCTTCCGTTCGAGAGGTCGAACGGACTTACCTCAACAATAACCCTGTCACCAATAACGATGCGAATCTTGTTCGTTCGAATCTTTCCTGAGAGCTTAGCTCTAACATCCAGGTTATCGGTCTTTACGATAAAAGAGTCGCGAGAAATCTCCGTAACAACACCTTCGAGCGGAATCAAATCATTAGAAGCCATTTTTGTTTATCCTACGAGGTTAGTGGGTGTGTCCGGTGCGCGGACAAAGGAATATAAGCACCATTAGCGGGGCGTCAAGCCCTGGCATGACATTTTTTTGAGCGGAAAATAAAATATGAGGGACAGAGGTAACCAATTTTTGGGTTATATTCCAACAAGGAGGTGCTGGGGAAATTTTGCTGGGGGCCGTGGATGGAGAGAACCCTTGTTGGAATTTTATATTACTAGGGCATATATTATGAGCTATATATCTATACTGCGATTTTTAAAAATATTTAAGTTTATTTTTAATATATATTAATTTTTTTGCATATTAATATTTTGATATAAAAAAACAAATATTTGGAGTAAATTATATGAGGAATTTTGGATGGGCGGTGGCATGACGGCAGAAAAACGGAACATCAACCGTGGTGGGAAAAATAAATCAACAATTTTTAAATACAATTAATACTTATATTAAACAACCTGGCAAAGCATTCAGAACGGAGAGTGGCATGGCAAGAGTTATTGAAAGAAAACAAAGAAGGCAGGATAAAAGAGGCGGCAGCTTAGAGAGGCTAAATATACTTTCCAAAGTTGCTGCGAGAAAAGATATGGCGAGGGAGCGTCTGGAAAAGACGGCTCAGGCGCAACTTAATCTCGATTCTTCTTATCAGTTTGGAAAAGATTTAATGAATCTTAACTCAGAATTAAATAAAATGAAAGATTCGGAAAAAAAAGATTATTTAGAAACTTATACTAGAGAGCTGAGAACATCTGATATAAAAACAAAATATTATTTTTTATTTGGAGTTCAAAATATAGATCCCGATAATTTAGCAGAAAACGAGGACTTGTTAAAAATATTAGAAAACGCAGTAGAAAACATGGCCAATTTGCCATCAACCCAACCAAATTCCTGGGGCCCCAAATATTATTCAAAATCTAATAAGGCTTTACGCGTTTTGGCATCTTTGATGGATGGCTTTTTATCTTATGTAAAAGCAAGAGATTCGTTTGGCTCAAACAAACAGACAGATTCTAATAATCCCAAAGAAACTAATTCTAGACCTTCGGCTACAAGGAAAAAACCATTAGCAGACCTAATAAAGCTAAGAGACCTTTTAACTCAAGCTGGGCACGCTCCAGACGAGGGTATAGGCTGGGCACCTCTAGATTCTGCATTTAGAGATGCCGTTGAGGAATTTGCAAGAATGGGCGGAAAAAGCTTATCGCAAGGATGGTCGTGGGCAAATATAGCGAGATCAGAATTTAACACAACCCCTGATATTTCCGGAGCAGAAGCTTTGGTTAAAGTTCTAATAGACCAAAAGCAGGTAAGAGGAAGTCAAGCCTCAGCCACAGAACCAGAAACAGCACAACCTGAAACACCAGCTGCGGTAGATAAAGTGGATGTTGTAAACGGCCTTGAATCTTTGTTTGCTCAAATACTAAGCAAGCAAGTTAAGGTTGATAAGGAAGGCTTAGATATGAGGAGAGACTCCAAAGATTTTAGAGGAGTTATAGAAGGTCTCGGTGGAGCGAGGTCTGCCGCATCATATTGTGTAGAAAAATGTAGCTTCACTCCAGATGAAAACAAACAAATTATTGCGTACAAAAATCAACCGCTAGAAGCTTTAGCTGGTAAAATAGACAGAAGCACAGTTTTATCAAAAATATACAGATTATTCACAGATATTAGAAAGCAGTCCAGAAGACCCTTTAGACGCGGTATAACTCAGCGTGGTTTGGCTGCAAACGTACAGGCGTGGCTCCAAGGTCAGAGACAGGCGAAAGAAGCATCCATATCTAAATCAATAGAAATAAGAAAGGCCGCGGCTAGAAAAAAGCTGGGATTGCAAAGCTAAATACTATGAAAAAAATAAATGACTTAACTAAATATCTCTCAAAAAGAGGCTTTTCAAAGGAAGCCTCTTACCTCAATTCTTTGGCATATAAAAAATATGCAAATAATGATAAGTCATTGCTTTCTCAAATAATGAACGGAACATCCTTTTCATCAGAAATAATACCGCAAAAGATCTCGTCCATACCATCAGACCTTCAGCAGTTTTGTGCATCAAAAGGAAGGTCTGATGTTTCTTTTAAGTCAAACGGGGTTCTTAGGGATCTTGCAGAAACATTGCGAGGTGGAGCCGCAAGAGATCCGGGGTCTTATCACGGATTGGGCTTAGCTCACGATCTTATTATTTTAACCCCAAAAAATAATAACAAATATCCTGGAATCGGAGAAAATACATCAATAATAAAAAAAGATCCTGAGTTGGTAAAGCTCATGAAAGAATATGCAGAATCAAGAGATTTAACTTGGGGCGGCAATTTCTCAAGAGGCAATGCGTTTACTCTTCCAACCGGAGAAACTGTGCATGATACCGAGCTTCATCATTTTGAAATACCAAGAGAAGATATGGGTAACTATATCCATCCGATTATAAAAGAAGTTTTGGGTAACAAAGGAATTGGTATATCGGATCTGTCTTCATCAAAAGGAAGGCAGAGGGCATATAGAACAATATTGAGTATAATTTCTGGCGAAGGAGAAGCCGGGGATGGCGTCGCTAAAAATAAAGGCGAAGTCATTAGCAATGATTTTGATCCAAATAAAAAATTGATGGACTCAAACCTTAGTGATAGAGAAATAAATGAGCAGCGGTATTATGAATATGAGCAGTCGGTGGGCAAAAGAAGATCTTTATTCGAAGATATAAATTTAGAAGATATAGATTTTGACAATCTATCGAAATCAGATAAAATAATGATCGATATGATGGGTAAAGCATTAAATATAACATAAGATAAAATATTAGGAGTTAATAATGATTAAGAATCTAACAAAAATTGCTAACAAACTAGATGAAATTGGTCTAACAAAAGAAGCCGATATTCTTGACTCTGTAATTAGAAAGCTCTCTCAGAGTGCTAATGGCGGCGAAGAAGCTGTTGTTATTCAGGTAGTTGTAAGACCAGGCCAGAATCTTTATGACATATCAAAAGAACACAGCTTTCCCGCCAGCAAAAGCCTGGAGGATAACGTAAATCTAAACAAAGAAAAGAACCCCGGATTCAACCCAGACGTTATAAAGCCAGGTCAGACACTCCATGTGTGGGCTCTACCACAAGCAGAAGGCATGAACATGATGCCAACCGATCTTTAATCGGGGCATAAGTGAAATTTCATCATGTGGCAATACAGGTTTCCGATATAAAGCAGAGCATAGAGTGGTATGGGGAAAGATTTGAAGATTTCTCCGTAGAATACTCTGATGAAACCTGGGCTATAATGAATTTTTGTGGGGTTAGGCTGGCGTTAGTTATGCCTAATCAACATCCAAGGCACATTGCTTTTCAAGCAGAAATGCAGGATCTTCATAAAGATTTTATGAATAAAAAAATGAAGAAGCATAGGGATGGGACACAATCACTTTATATTAACGATCCAGATGGGAATATAATAGAAATTCTTTCAGAATAAAAAAAGAGGCTCGGTTCCCCGAGCCTCTTTAAGTTTTGTATCAAAAAGATTTACTTAACGTAATCATACTTTGTTGTTTGCATAATATCACGGTCGTTTGGCTTTGTGACTATCTTTTTTCTTGGGCTTGAGTTAACCATCGCTGATGGCAACATCTCTATAACATCTTTTATAGGAAGTAGGTTTATAAAATTAATCCCCGATATTACCATGCTTTTATCGCTGTAGGCGACATCATTATTGTTGTCTTTTATAAAATTACTTATCTTTCTTGATACACAGAAAAAATCATCAATATCTTTAAAGAAGAAGAGCCCGTGATCTAGGCAAATCTTGGCAGTTACAAAATATTCTTCTGAGTCAGGGACTTTACTGAGCTTTATTTCATAATTTTTGATAAAATCACCATGCCAAAAACCAAGCTTGTTGTAAATATAAGTCATGGCATCAAATGATTTTTGATCGTCCGGCTTATCCAAAATATTTTCAATATCATCTGTAGGAATTATTTCGTAGCGATCTATAAGAGATAAATCGATTATCTTGACTTCAATAAACTCTCTAACCCTATAGAGCCTTAGAAACTTTTTGATCATCCAAAAAAATCCAGACTCTTCTTCAATTTCAAAATGAAAACCAACAACGTCTTTTCTCAGAATGGTTCCTTCTGAAAAGAGGGGTTTATTTCCCTGTAAAATTGAAGGAATCTTGCCGCGTATCTTTGCGAGAAGACCGTTGTTTACAAATTCAACCGAACCATCGACAAAAAACTTGTTTTTTGTTTTCAGCCTAGAGAAAAACATTGTTTAAACCGTCGGAAAAGATTATTTTTAAATATAAAGCAAGGAAAGTTTTCTGCGAAAGACCACGGTTAATGTGATTAGTATTGTAGTAAAAAATAGCGCATATAGGCTATCTCTAATGTCAAAAATTATTATAGGGGTAACTGAAATCATGTTTGCCACAAGATAAGTCGATATAAGGGCAATTATGCTCTTCGTGCTTAATCTTGACACATTCTCAGAATCCTTATCTGGAGTCTGCCGCAAAATCATAGATGCAACTTTGTGTAGAAAAAGCACAACAAAAGCAAGTACAAGTGCTATAAAAAACTCAACCATTTTTAGATTCCTACATATTTTTTAAGGTTATCTTTTGCTTCACGAAAAAAGTCAGCACAAAGAGAATTGATTTCTTCAGTGGCGAGCTTCTGTGTAAGCTCAGCATTATTTCCTTCGCAAATGCGATCGAAAGCATTCGCCTTAATGATCATAATTTCTCTATCGAGAGTCTCCATATCATTATGCAGCATAGCGACAAACAGTTCTTTGCGATACATAGTATCGACAAGCGTAGGTTCTTCTTTTTCATCACTTACATCGTTCATAGCGAACCCCATCGTATGGCTCATAGAGAAAAAGTATAGCAAATCTCTGAAGAATACTCATCTTTATTTTGTTGCGATTCAATCCACTTGGATGCCGCATTTTGGGCAGCATCCAAAGTCAGAAACTCTTCACCCTTGCCGAAGAAGAAGGAGGGAGCGTTAGGGTTGCTGCGATGAGTAATTCTGATATAGCGCATTTTATTTCCCCAGATTAGCTTAGAGTTTCTTCGGTAAATTCAACCGTCTTGGGCGAGGAAGAAAAAATTACATGCTCAATTTCTGGTGAGGCTAGTCTTACCTTTTCCTCAACATATTCTTTCATCATGCTAAGAGATTTAAAACTAACAAGATTATTATCATGGTAAAGTCTGAATATTCCTAGGTTTTCAAGAATATCACACTTCGATATAATCAGGTGTGTTCCGCCAGAAACAACAAGTGCCTTTATCAGATAATCGAGATTTAGGTAGTTCACCTTCCTACGTCTTCCGGTAGTGGTTCCAAACTCTTTACCAGCATCACATATAGCCAAAAGCTCCTTATTTTCGAACAGAGAGTCTGGAAAAATAGGGTCTTCTCCAGATCTTGTATCATAAATCTTTGCAATTGCAAAGATGTTTTTAATCTTCTTTGGGGAGAAACCAATCGAGCAGGCTGCATAAGGAAGCGTTTCGGAGGAAGTTACATAAGGATAACGACCCCAGTTAATGTCAAGGTGAAAACCCTGCGCTCCCTCACACAAAATATTACCATGAACCATTCCGTCGAAAAGATGGTCCATCAGCTTGATGCAGGTTGCGTAATCTGGAGAGTCTTCTTTATCTTTTGTGCTCATAAGCCAGTCACAAAATCTCTGCCCAGTTCTTGCAAACTTGTCTGCGTAAGCTGGAGCTATACCCTTAGAGGTTGTTCCGAGCTTCTTAGCAAGGTTCGTTTTATCGAAGGTCATATGATCTTCGGTTACTATGTGTGCATTACCATGAATCTTTATGAGGGATAGATCCGCACCAGAAGAAGCTATGCTCTCCATTTCTTTGAGAAGAAGGGTCGGATTAAATACGCAGCCGGGTCCGATTAAGGACTTGATGCCGTGAAATACTCCGCTTGGAATGATGTGTGTCTTATAGACTTTTCCATCAATATAGATGGTATGACCGGCGTTCTGTCCGCCACCCCACCTTGCTACAAAGTCATAAAAAGGCCTTCCATCAGCCTTCTTTCTTTCTGCGAGAAACGAAGCAACCTTTCCTTTGCCGCCATCACCCCAGTCTGCACCATAAACAATATCTACTCTATTAACCTGACTCATTTAGGCTCTCCAGATTCTTTTGCGAAGAAAAGCGCCCTATATACTAAAGTTGTATATAGGACGCCATCCTCACCATATTAGGACTTATGGATTATACTTGGTGTAGCGGCAAAACCTTCAAAAAGTATTGCTAGCGAAAGACTATTAGCTAATATCGCCAGAGCAATCCTGGCTCAAATGAGCAGAAACTTCCTGGCCACCTTCCACCGAATCATTGTCAGGCTCGATGTTTGCCTTGGGACCGGCCGCGATAAAAGAAAGCGGGAATCCAACGCTTCTAACATACTCACGAACCTCGCGAGAGAGCTGAGCGTTGAAGTTGAGGTCAGCGTCTCGAACATAAGTAAAGCTAGAGGGTCTGCGACTCATTCTGCCGCAAGCAATCTGTCTGCCCATGACGCGATCAAAGCGATCACGCTTATGGCAGATACTAAGGCCGAAACCAACAGTAACTACGTTATCATTCTCGCTAGCCGTATATGCTACGGTAACGGGGTTAAAACGACGGGAAACATGAACAAACTGAACGTAAACTCTAGCGTTATCCTGAGACATACCTTACTCCGCATTTTTGTTGGGCGTCGGGATAATCCCCGCGCAGTATAATATACGCACGCCGAAGAAAACGTCAATAGGCGCAGGGCCAAAAAATAAGTTCCTGATTAAAAAAAATTTGCCCCGAATTAACCGGAGCAAAACAAATGGCCGATATAGGTAAGACCTATATCGACCACACTTTATTGCGAGTAGTTAAAATTAATTATATTCGCTTTCTGATTCCCGAATATCTTTTTCAGCCTGAGAATCTATCATATCTTTTTCTGAAGGAGCATCTCTGCAATTACAAATTACGATATATCCAGCCGAACGACTAGCTCCAGGCCTGTCAGACTCCATGACCGAAGTAACTGCGCCAGGGTGACATGAAAATGTTGCTTCGCCTCCATATGAATCGTATCTAATATAGGCTGTAGTATCAACACAAACAGTAGAATTGTAGTTATGGTACGACGATCTATGATCAGTAGAGCTGCCCTCGCATCCAGAAATCGATGCAATCATCAGGATAAATTTACACAATGTTTGATTTTTCATAATATTATCGCATCCTCGCAGTAATGTTATTCGTCAACCTGAATACCATCTACGCCATTAATTAAGTATGGCGTAGATCGAGCCACATATATCCTCGATCCATCTTCACTACCGTCTGGATGATCAAAATCATTGAGTGTGAACCTATCTCCGATTTTTAGCTTTGAGATAGTTGTATGCTCAGATGAACCATCTTCAGAAATGAAGAGACACTCTCGGTTTACACTATTCTTTGACGGATAATGGTGACCTTTGGAGCACTTATCATCACCATCTGGACGCCTCTCTCTTGAGAAGCCTGGAGATCCGCATAAAGGGCAAAACCCATAAACATTAGTTTTGTTCATTAAATGAATCCTCCCAATTATTCAAAAAGATCTGATTCATCTATGCCGAACGATTCTTCAGCCTTATTATTTTCATCAGAATACTTAGAAATATCATCATTTTTAATATCACCCTTTTCACACAATTGTTTAAAATTTACCACTTCTTCTTTCATAAACTTAATAACATCATCAAAACGATTCGAAGGAAATCTAGTTGGCTTTGCGCCTCTTCCACCGTAAGTTCTAAATTCAATATACCCGTCTTTCTCAGTTATAGAATTATGAAAAAACTCTATATCGGTCATATCGGAGTTTTCTTTTCTCGAAGGAATTCCGTTTTCCTTATACCACTCCATAGCTGCTATAAGCTTATGTAGGCTATCAAAAGAAATTGGTTGCTCTGAGGTTCCCTTTCCCTCTGTAAGCGTAAAAGATACGCAATCATTATTACCAACTCTCTTTAGATTCAGCGTTCTCTTTCCTCTTACAATTGGATCTGAGGCATTCTTGCTTGTGTTGATAATGCTGGTAAACTTGGCCATAATAAACTCCAATTAAATAATTTTAGAATTTCTCAAAAGAAAGGTAATGCTTAATAAGCTCATATGTTTTAGCGTCTACGACAGCATGGCTTAAAACATTTTCCTGTTTATAAAGACTATGTAGTGCAGAGTTATGCGGCAAACATTTTCTAGAAACCCTCTCAACAGTATATTCGCCATCACAAAGATAGACGAAAAAATTAGACTTTTTCGCACTAAGGATGATTAAAGGAAAATCTGAAAATTCAGAGTTTTCTTTAGCGAGGAAGATTTGCATTTACTTCCTCAGAAGATAATCACTTCCAACAAGCTTGGAAATAAACCTTGCGGGCCTCTTAAGGTTGATTGTATCTTCGCTTTCGGAATTCTTCAGAGAAAATTCACTTTCAAAGTCGGCTCTAATGACAATGCCCTCCCTAATGTTGTTAGCGCCAGGAACAAGAGACATTCCGTTCGAAAGACTGATGATGTCTTTTGGAATACCGGAATCCGTGTTCCAAACAAATTCGGTAACAACGGGAACAAGGTCTACGCCGATCTCGGTACAAAGATCTTTTAGCTCTTCAAATGTCAAATATCGGAATTCTTTTGAATTCCAACAATCAAATACGGCAAAATTGATGCTCTCCCCAAGTCCGTACTTCAGATCCTGTACTGCGCCATATACTTCGCCCATAAGTACCAAGTCCTTTTTGTTCTGGAGCTTCTCAGGTAGAGAGAGCTTGATTGCAACATCCCACCATGCACTATTCTTACCGCTATCTTCTGGAGACTTTTTGAACTGAGTTCTCGATCTTGCCCAAAACTTATACTCTCCGTTGAAAGGAAGCCATCCGAAAGATGCGTTTGCACCATGTATTTTCTCTGTTGCAACCACCTTTGTTCCGTTAGGAATATATCTCCAAGATCTGGTCAGAGGCTCTAGGTCGTATTTCTCAGTAGCAAGCAGTTTTACTGGTCCAGAGCAAGCGTCACCAGAAAGAATCCTTCCTCCTTGTCTGGAGGCGTGCGTACCAGCCTCCCTTTTCTTAATCATAAGAAGATCCGAAATTTCCTTGTTTGAAAGACCATCCCACTCTTGGGAGTAGTTAATCAGAAGACCTCTGCTGACTTCACCCCTGAGCCTCATGCTTTTAATTCTTGCATATCCATTTTTAGCATTTTTTTCAAGAAATTTAAAGTCAGGAAAATCTACCGGAACCATAGGTTCGTTAACAGCATCAAACCAAAGAGCCTTATCTCCAGCTTTAAACTGGCCTTTCTTTGCAATTGCAAAAGAAAGGTTTGAGCCATCTGGACTAATAAGCTCTAGGGCATCTGCATTTGGGTGATCAAAAACACCCTGGATTGTTATAACTTCAACAAGAGGGTTTAGCTCGGAGAAGCCAGGAGAATCATCAGTAACACCGGAGAAATCATTATCGATATTCATCTTATTTCACCTAATATTTATTTTTTAGAAAGGACAAGAAAATAGGCGGACTTTTTGGAGCCTAGTCCAAACTCCCTTATATCAGCTGATATAGTTTTATCATTAATTTTTTGAATAACGGAGACTTTTGACTTAAAAAGAGAAACGTATTTTGTAAAATACGCCACATCAATAAAGTTAAATGAATCTACTATTTGCGTGAAATACGACTCATTTACGTTTGGCTTATCAATCCAGACATAAAACAGCGTGCTAAAAAACGAAAGAGAGAAATACCATCTTTCATTAGAATCTTTTCCAATTTCAAAGTTCTTTTTATTGAACTTAGTCAAAAAGTCGCTAAATATGCCGTTAACCATGCCAAGATCCTTTTTTTTAAAATGGGTATCTATTCTATTAATATTAAGATATTAATTGAAGAAAAAACGATGCTGTTGTCGTTTTAAATTAAAATTTTAAGAGAGGAATGTATGAAGAAAGAATTGCTAAAACTAGCTGAAAGACTTGATGATTCCGGACTATATTCTGAGGCCGATATTGTAACCGGACTTCTTAAGAAATTAAGTCAGGATGGACAGATAGAATATGACTTCACCGGAGACACTGACGAAGAAAAAAGAGATCGGTTATTTAGGGCCGCTCCAAAATCTGAGACTCCCCCACAGGTTTTGATAAGCGAATATAACATGCCATTACTTTCCTCTCAGCAGATAAAAATGGTTCAGGATGCTCTGAACTCAGCTGGATTTAGAGCTGGATCTTCTGATGGTAAGTGGGGAGATAGAACTGACGCAGCGTTTAAAGATGCGATTTGGGCGTTTTCATTACTTGCTGCTGAAACCGAAAACAAGGAATTGATTGATACTGCCCCAAATTCAAAGTTATATAACATTGCTTTGGAGATAGCTGAAGGCGGAAGGCCAAACCAAGAGTTTACTTTTGATCTTATCATCTCAATGTTGAGAATCATAAGAGACGAAAGGGCAAGAGGAACTTATATATCAAAAGGAAGGCCAATCAAAGAGTATTCTGGATCTTCCGGCCTCGGTTCTTATGTTGATAAGGGGTTGGATGAATCCCTCCTAACCTCGACAAGACCCGGCGGCGCCATAAGATCTCCTAAATAAATATATATAAATATATATATATATATATATACGATAAGCACGAAAACCTCGCATAATGCGAGGTTTTCTTTTTAAGGCTTCTTAACGTGCAACTGTCTGAAATATTCATTAACGATTGCCGTTCCAGCAACAACCGTATTTAGGCATACTCCGCATCCATTCATGGGAATAAATACGGGTTTGCTTTTTAGCATGATTTCCGCAGGAACCCCAAAAGACTCGTTTCCGATTACAATCACAATCTCGGGAGCATCATCAGAAACGTCAAAAGAAAAATCATAAAGATTAATCGAATCGTCAGATAGTTCTGCCGAGATAATCTGAATGTTGTTGTCAGAACAGTATGTCAGAAATTGATTGTTGTTCTCAAAATGAACGATATTAACATGATCAAAGGTAGACCCAGACAACCCGTTATGAATAGCCCTGTCTGGTTTTGCTCCGATGACATAAAGATTCTTCATTCCAAAGCAAGCAACAGTTCTGATGGCAAACCCAGTGTTGTTATCATTATGAATGGACACCGTTGCCATCGAGACGTTGAAAATTCTCGATTTTGATTTCTTTTCGTCGTACTTCTGACTTCTTGTTTTGACAGACATTTTTTTCCCAAAATTAGTTTTTAACTTTAGTCAAAAATAGCCACTTATCAAGGTGATACGGAAACACAAACTCGTGATCATCAGGTACTTCTTCGGTAAACATCTCCAGAATGATTTTTTCAGTAAGACGCATCATTGATGCTTCAAAACCATTATAAGCAGGAACGAGAACAATCCATCTTTTGGTTGCCTCGCAGAAAGAATGGATCTTGCAAATAGATCCGTTATGGAGTTTTACCAGCTTATTTTGCTCGATAAACATAATTGCCCCAATTAGCTTTGAACAAACTGCTTAATTTTATCAATAATAACACTTGTCTCTTCATAGTAAGCCTTGTAGGCAAAATACATAATTGCATCATGAATCATGTATCTTACAATATTGTCGCTACAGGGGATTCCGCACAAATCCATGTAACTTTCAACCTGTTCGGCAGAGAGAAATACATAAAATGTATTTTTAGGGAAGATGAACCCAGAATCAATGACACACTTGATTCCACTCTCATCTTGCTCAAACTTTACATTTCCGCCGTCAAACAAAATATAGGTTCTCATCTACCTAACCCCATTTATGACAGGTGACAAATTCACGCCCAATAAATATAAGCACAATTCCGGGTCGGTCAAGCGATCGTGGCATGGAAAAAAGTCCCATGCTAATATTTTTCAGCATAAGCAAAACACTTTATTTGATATATCCTCCACCAACAACCATTCCTTCCTCGTCATATATAACCACAACCTGCCCTCTTGCGGGCAGATTTACCTCTTCATAGAATGATATGGTATCGCCCGATATAGATACTTCGGAAAGCTGACCTCTATGATTGGTCTTAGCAAAAATTCTTCGAGATATAGAAGAAGTATCTTCATACCAGTTTGTTCTGGTTAGTGAAATTTCGGCGGTTTTTACGCGCTTATTTGAAAGCGTGATTGTCCTGCTTTCCGAGTTTATATCCTTTATATAATATCCGCTAACTGGAAGACCCTTTCTTTGGCCTACAGTAAATCTGAAGTATCTGTCTACTTCGCCGACCTGAGTTCCATCCTCAAGAATCAGTTTTGCGCTAACGTCTACTTCGGAAGGAATATGGCTTTGAACAAAATCAGAATGATGGCCGTTGGAAACAAAGCATATTTCCATACTCTCCTTCTTTTCTGCGTTAATCAAGCCCATTTCATGAGCAATAGCCCTAGTTTCTTCCTTGTCCATTGAGGAGAGCGGAAACATGATATGCTTAATTGCATTTTTATTTATATTAAACAAGAAATACGATTGGTCTTTCTTTGAATTAGAAGCATACAATCTATCGTTCTTTATCTCTGCATAATGCCCGGTAGCAAGGGCATCACATCCAAGCTGCTTTGATATTTTCAAAAGTAGCTTAAACTTTATTTCCCCATTACACATCGTACAGGGAGATGGGGTGGAGCCGCTCCTGTAAGAATCAACGAAATATTTGATAACGCTCTGCTTAAATTCGTCTTCCATGTTAAATACATAGAATGGAATTCCCAAATTTTCGCATATTAGCCTACAGTCCATAACGTCATCAATGGAACAGCAGACCTTTGTATTGGTCGTTGGTGCATCAGAACCATGCAACTTTAAATGAACGCCAATAACATCATGCCCTTGCTTATGGAGCATCGCCGCACAGACAGATGAATCAACGCCGCCAGACATTGCAACCATAACTTTCATGTTAGCCCCTATTTTATGTCTAATTAATTATCTTCAATAATTGAAGAACTTTATCTTTATCTGTATCAGAAAGAGAGAGTAGTTGAAGATCTAATTCGCTAAGGTTTCTTGAATTTTTTTCATCAGAATCTGCAAACAGCTGACTCTCTTTTTCGAAAATCTCGAATAATCCAATACATTTTTTCCCGCGAAAAGAAGCAACTGGGGCATTTGAATTATAGATATAATACTTCTCCTGTATAAACGAATAAAAATCTTCTCCGGTTCTAGTTATCTCGCTAGTGGAGATTTTTTGCTGATATATTCCTTGTTCTTTATCGATTGTAATAATCTGTTTTTTAGATGAAGAAAATTTTATTTCATCTGGAAAGTCAACGGTTATTACTGCGGCACCAACAAAATTTTTGCTAAGGCTTCCGGCATAATAATTTGAAGAATATTCTTCCGGAGAAAGAGTGATTATTTTTGTACCATTGATTATAAAGTTTTCAAAATAAGCAATTAAAGAAGAGGCTTGGCCCATCATAGCTGAGTTTTTTATATCCAAATAAGACACATTATTGATGTCTGGAAATAATTCTTTGAAAGAATCCTTTGTTCCGCCACATAAACGTATAGCTTTAAAAGACACCTTAATCTGGTCTTCTATTTCATGTAAAAAGTTTTTTGCATCAGAGATGTTGTGAAACCTAATATCTTCAAGAAAAGAGAGGTCGTAGGAAGCATAAGATAGATTATTTCTAATAATATAGTCAAAACTTTCTTTTGGTAGTCTAGAAGTTTCACTATAGCTTTTTGCCTCATTATCAACCCAAATGTTCATAATCTCGGAGTTTGGATTCAGAAATTTTATTTCATAGTATTTTGTTTTTGAAAAGTTCATTTTTTCTCCTAATAAATATATGAAGAAAGAGTATCGAAACAACCATAAAGATAATATATGGTTATTATAACGGCTGATAGAATCAATGAGTATCTAAAGGACGTATGCGTAACCACGCCTTCCTTTGTAAATATAAAATAATTTATTGAAAACAATCTTATAATACACCAAGCAAAAGCAAGGGCAATCCACCAAAAATTGGTTGTTTGGTATGATATAAAAAATGCCACAGACGAAAGTATTAGCCTAAATAAAGAAACCCAAGAATTCATAAGATTCATTTTTCCATCATTCACATATGATGACGTTAGATCATAACAAACTGAAATTATAAGCGATAACGAAGCAATAAGCACAATTGTGGTGGGAATCATTTTATGAATCCTTTTGGGCTGTAATTCTAATATTACTAATAGAAAATATATTATAGGAGGATTATTAAATGGAGGGCAATCTCAGATCGTTTTTTTTTGAAAAAATAAAAGAATCTGCGAAAATGCAGGAATTAGAAATTGACCTTGCAATAAATGATTATCTTGCTCAACTTATGTCGTCACAAGAATATGGTTTTGATATTTTAAACAAAAACATTTCTTTAGCAGATCTTTATATGGAAGCAGCAAGTCTTGGCGCTATATCAAGGTATAGCAGACTTGGAGACTTGGCAATGTTAAGAGCAGGACTATTCCCAGAACACATAAATAAAGTTGTTGGTATAAAATACCATATTGACATGGCTTCAGCAGCATACTCAACATGTTTTGATATGGGTAAAAATCTGATTTATTTTAACTTATCTAAAAATTGCTCAAAATATTGCGACATTATGTACGGAGCATTACACTTCGATATATCAAATGATATTATAAAGTTGTATCAAAAAAATTCTAATTTTGAAAACAACTTTTGTAAAAAAAGACTTATTTTCTTGGGATTTATAATCAATAAAGATATTTTTGATTAATCAAATTTCTCTATGACAATGTTTACAATTTTCGTTGTGCCACTGAAACCTTAATGGGCCTACAGCCAATCCACAATGGGGTCCGTCATAGTAGAAATGGTCAAACCCCCAATCCCATTTTCCATGATACCACACGCCGTAGACAGAAGTGTGGCTGTCGTGCCATTTATCGCTAATATTGTATTGATAGATGAAACCAATAAAATCTTTTTCAATCTGAAAGGTCCAGCGAAATGCTTTGCATGGAAAGCCCTTTCTTGTTTCTGGAGTTTCTTTAAATGGAATCAGCATGGTAAACCTTGTATGGTAAGACTGTCAATGTTAAATTTTTGTGTTGATTTGTTTATTTTTATCCCTTAAATTTTGGGTCTGATTTTATCAGGGACGAATACTTAGCATGTCCTTTAAGTTGTCTGTCGTGCTCAACAAGTGATTAGTTGCAAGCTTAAGATAGTGTGCCTTATCATTACGAATGTTTCCTAGGTGATTGGGATTACCTGAGCCTACAAATGGATTAGCATCAGCTTCAGCGTAAAGAGTTCGAGAGCTTTTCAGTAGAATTTCTTGTGCTTCATGAAGTAACTTCAATGCAAGCTCAACATTCGCAAGTACTTTGCTGTCATCATCGTCAAGAACTTTTAGAATATCATTGAAGGTGTCAGTCATAAGAACTCTCAGTTAGTAGTCAGTTTCGTTGAGCTTCAGCGCTTACTTCAACATATTCTGCCGCCTTAGTGGTCGTTACAACACCATCAGGTGTCTCAATTTCGAGATTGAAATGAAGGGCAAAACTATGTTTGTTAATATAACCGGCAGATGACGTTCTAATTTGAGTGCCGATAACCTTACCTTCGATCCAAACAAATTCATCGCCAAACTGATTTTGAAGCCGATCTTTAAACCGAACTTTCTTTCCAATCCATGCGGATTTGGCAGCATCCTCTTCTTCGGAGACAGCATTCAAAATGCTTAGCGACAATCTAGAAAGCATAAGTCGCTCATAATCTTTCAAATTCATCTCAACTTCCTTTTGTACTCATTGTGATAAGTCGCCTCTGAGTTTACATATCATATAATCTTTTGGATGCTACTGTTTGTTTCTCCTCGGAGGAAACTGGAGGTTGTGGTGCAGCGGGTCGAGGCGAAGTAGGTTTACTTCCCTTAAAAGACCCATTTTCAATACGAGTTTCTGTCGCAGGGTACTTCTTAGTAAGTTCTGCGTAGATTGCATCGACAAACCTTGAGTGTTCCGCCTTGCGGATTTTATCCCAGTGTTCGGAGTGAATCTCTTTAAGAATAACTCCAAGTTTATTTGAAACAACCATCGCCTCCATATCAAGAATTCTGACTCTGTATTCTCCTTCTCTATTATGCCAAGTAGTGTATTCTACATGGGCACGCTCACTATTTTGTAGCGCGATATTAAAACAATCAAAGATCTTTTGCTCATCAGGCGTCAGAGGTTTAAATCGATACCACAGATAATAAAAGATAGCGAAGGCAATGATACTTGCTAGTGTATTTGCAGCGTAAAAAAGCATTTGTTTTTCCTTTAATTTGAAATTGTAATAATGTGTACGCAGTAAGCGACAAACAACATAAAGAAAACCTCTAATCTGATGCTGATTTCAAGAGGTCCAAACTTTAGTTGCATTGTTAATGATCCTTGAGTGTGATCTAGTCTTTTTTTGAAGAGAAGAGCCCAAGGTGATCAAAAATAAACCACCGCAAGCAAGCGATCAAAAAAGCCCCAATCCCAATGATAAAAGTTAGATCAACCATAAATTTGACGATTTCTTGCGAGTTAATCATTGAGCGCCTCTTATATTAATTTGTTGTAGAAAAGATGCTGATTTAATGCACAAGCTTAATTTTGCTAATTAGGATCAGTCCCCTCCTACACCTCCACAATCTCCACCTCCTCCGCTATCTCCACCTCCAAAACAACCACTGTCGTAGTGGCCTCCTACGTCGTAAACCCCGCAGAAATCGGAGGCTCCCGAGGAACTGTAACTGGATTGGGAATCCGAATTGCGATTAGTCGAAGGGGTTTTGATGCTTGTTACGGGGTTGCGAGAAGTGGGGTAGTAAGCGGGTCGGTCAGGGTACACAGACTTCTTGGGTTGGCCAAGATACACAGACTTCTTCTCTGGTTTGAAAAGCCAGAAGAAGAACATGATGACCACGAGCACCAACAGGATGTTGTAAAATATTTCCATTCTATCTCCCTTTATCAGAAATTTCTGGTTGAGAAAATGTTGGCTCAGGTAACCCGTCCCCAAATCTTCCATAAAGACCACATTGACAGCGATATCTTTTACCTAAGATTGAAATCCAGGTTATTATTACGGCATTGCATCCGCAATTTGGACACCACTCATATTCTTCCTCTAAACTTTCATCCTCATGAATAAACA